>FTDA01000634.1_pt1 | contig 10921 bp, 8 predicted proteins | sample 1639731 | NCBI WGS metagenome assembly FTDA01 (sample SAMEA3914869, study PRJEB12502) | metagenome | biome: forest; material: soil | place: USA | collected 2012-03-12 | depth 0.1 m
ACGCAGGCAGCGGCAGCGGCGGCGAAGCCGCCTCGGGCACCGGTGGCGCCGTCAACGAAGGCGGCGAAGGCGGCACCGCTGGCGCAAGCGGGGAGCTCACCACGCCGGTCATCGGCGCATTGAAAGATCTCGCCGTCGTGCAAAACACGATCGCGACGCCGAAGCAGCACATCTCGTTCACAGTGACGGATCCCGGCGGCGTGAACGGACTCACCGCGAGCGCCACCTCCGCGAACGCGGATCTCGCGACGACGAGCGCCGTGATCTGCACGGACGGCACGTGCACCTTCGACGTCACGCTGACGCCCACGACGGACGCGACTTTTTCGATCGGTGTCGAGGTCGACAATCCACGCGGCGGCAGCGCAACCAGCCAATTTTCGATCGCGATCGCGCCGCTCACCGTCACGAAAGGCACCGATTCGGGCACGGGCTCGCTGCGCGCAACGGTTGCCGCTGCGGCCGCGGGCGACGTCGTCGTGTTCGACCCGAGCGTCACGCAAGTGAGCCTCACGTCGGAGCTGGATTTCACGCGCGCCATCACCGTCGCGGGTCCCGGCTCGAACTCGCTTCAAATCGATTGCGGCAAAGTCGCGCAATGCTTCTCGACGAGCGCGGATCCCGTCAGCATCAGCGGCATGTTGGTCATGAATGCCAACGTGGCGATCGCAGCACTTTCAGGTCATCTCCTCGTGAAGAGCCTCGCTGTCGGCCAAAACGCGTACGGCTTGAACATCAGCGCGAGCGCGTCGGGCCCAACGGTCGTGGACGCGGTGAGCTGCACCTTTTCGGGCAACACGACCAACGGTGTGACGATCACCTCCACCACGAGCCCCGCAACGGGCAATTTCATCGGCTGCACCGCGAGCGCGAACGCGGTGGGCTTCGCGATCTCCACCGCGGCCGCCGGACAAACGGTGCAGCTCAACCTCTCCGAGGGCAATCAGGTCCAAAACAACACCCAGGCAGGCATTGTCGTCGAAATGGACGGCGGCCTCGGCAGCGCGATGCTCGACATGTCGCCGCCCGCGAGCTCTGTCGCGAACGACATCTCGATGAACAAAGTCGGCGTGCTGCGCAGCGGAGCGGTGCCTTCGAGCGCGCTCACGATCGTGCCCGCGACTCAGGTCGCCAGCAACACGACGAACTTTTCGCCGGCCTGGCCCTGATTGTCAGCTCAAATGCAGACCGTCGATCACAGCGAGCAATTGCGCAGTCGACGGCCGCACTTTGTATTCCGGATCCGAATGCGCCCAGCGCACGACGCCGGTGCGATCGATCAAAAACAAAGCCGGAATAGCGATCTCGTGATGTGACTGCGCCGAATTTTGCTCGACGTTCACGCTCGGCAATTTCCCGCGCTCGATCTGCGCCGCGTCCGCCGGCTTCACGACGTGAAACGAGAGCAGTGATTCGGCGCTCGTATCACTCAGCACGGGAAACGGAATCGTGTACGTCGCTTGCGAAAGCGAATCGGCCTCCGGCAAGTCCACGCTCATTGCCACCGGCGTGATGCCGCGCTTCTCGAACTCCGGATACGCCATGCTGAGCGCGTGGATCTCCCGGTTGCAGTACGGGCACCAACCCTCGCGGTAGAACACGAGCAGCACCGGGCTCTTCTCGTAAATCGAAGCGAGCGCCACTTGCTGGCCCTTGAGATCGACGCCGTGCACGTTCGGCGCGCCTTCACCGACCGCAATGCCGGTGCCCGGAGCGAGCACGCCCATACGCGCGTTCGGCGCGTCATCGCGCGGCGAGTCCACCGTCGGCGCGGCGCTCGCGGCCGTGCTCTCGGGCGCCGCGTGTGTCTTCGCGCAAGCGCTCGACACGAGCGCGGTAAACGCGAGCAACCAGCGGGCACGAAGCGAAATCATTACCGATGCTTACTGTACGCCAGCCAAAAGGTTTCGCCCGAGGCGATGTATTCCGACTACGGCAGCGCGAAATGCCGCGCGGTTACGAGCGGGTGCAGAGATTACGTCGGTTTCTTGTGTTTTTTTGATGGTCACGCACCACGTCGCACATCGTCCAAGCCTTCGGCGTCGCGGTTCGGCCTTCACGCGCGCCGCGTGGCAGTTCGTCACGACAGGACCACGCGCGCCGCACGCATATTCCCGCGTCACCATGAATCTCACTGGATTTGTCGCTCGCGCGCGCACTCGCGCGGCGCGTCACGCAGCTGGCCCGAAGCTTGCTGAGCTCAGCACATGGCCCAACGCATCGAAGACGAGGAATACAGCCCGCTCGGCGAGCACGTGGTCGAAATCCCAGCGCGCCACCACGACGCGCCTGCAAAGCGACGCTCGTACGCCGCGCTCGGCGTCGCAGCGTTTCTCACACTCGCAGGCGTCGCGATCGTAGTCGGCGTCGTCGAAGAACGCGCCTCGCGTGAACGCGATGAGCGCGCCCAGCGCGACGATTTGCGCGAAGGTTGGCAAGCCTTGAGTACCGTCGCCGCCGAAGGCGCAGCCAACGAAGCGACGCTGCAAGCCGCCGCTGCAAATCAACCGAGTACGCCACCGACGGTGGTCGTCGTACCGGTGCAAGTATCGCCGCCCGGCGCGCCAATCACGGTAAATCAGGCGCTCCCCGCGAGCACCGCACAGAGCCCCGCCCCGCAAAACGCCGCTGCGAATCAGAACGGGATGATCGCAAACGGCGCGGTCCCGGGCGGAGTCGTTCCCGCGCCGGTGCCGATCGGCGGCGCTGCTGCTCCCGTAAACGGCGCGGCCGTTGCGGCACCGGGCAACGGCGCTGTGGCTCCACCACAAGGAGTCGCTCCCGCGACGAACGGCGTCCCCGCTGCGCCGGTCGGCACGGTGCCTGCGACCAATCCGACTCAACCCGTGCCCGCGAACACGGCCTTTCCAGCGACTCAGGCCTGCGGCATCACGAGCTGCGATCTCGGTAGCGTGTGCTGCAACGCGAGCTGCGGCATCTGCGCGCCGCCTGGCGCGAGCTGTTCGCAAATCCAATGCGGTTGAGCGTTATTCACCACACGGCGGCACGAGCGGATTTCGTACGACTAGTAGCTCGGGTATGAGGCCCGAAGGGGGAGCCCAGCGCGCGCTCGTAGTGGCAGTACGCAGCACGAAGCTCGGCGTGCCCGCCACATCGTCGATCTCGAAGCCGAGGAGCGTCGGCTTCTGCACGTCGGAGTCGAAGTCGATCAAGGTCTTCGTGAACGGCTCGTATGCGATGCCGCCAAATATCCCGTTTTGGGTTTGCGGAGCGAACGGCACTACCGCACCGGTGCCGATCGTCACTGCGTAGAGCAGCGCCGCGTTCGCGAGCTCCCCGGTGAACAGGCGATCATTGCACGGGTCGAGCGTGACGCCGGGCAGCGTGATCGATTGTTGTGGATTCAGCTTTTTCGTCGCGCTTTCGAGCGAGAAGAGTTCGGGCGCGCCCAAGCTCGCGCCGGTTTGTGCGTCGTACCAAAAGAGCCCGGCGCGCGTGTCGATAGTGCGCCGCGGCGGCGCGACGATGGCGACGTTCCGCCCGCTCGGCTGTACACCGAGCGCCGCGTCCGAGCCGTCGCGATCGATTTGCGTCACGGGCGACACATCGTCGATCGGGAACGTGAGATCACGATCGGTCGCCCCAACCGTGAACGAGGACGTGTAGACCGTGCATTCGTCTTCCGGACCGCTGTCGGGGGACATGCAGTTGTCCGCGGCGTCGTCCAAATTGTCGTGCAAGAAAAACATCCGGCCGCCTGCGCTGGCATCGGGCGTGGGGACGCCGGCAGCGGTGACGAGCGCATAGCGCCACGGAATGACGAGCTTACCGAGTGCGCTCACGTCACTCGTGGTGTCGAGCAAGAGCAACGTATCGTCGATTTGCGAAACGCCCGCGTGCGTCGAAATTCGGTACAAGATGCGGTCGTTGAGGATTGCGATCGTGTTTTGGTTCGTCGGCTTGGGCACCTGCGCGCTGTGCGTGATCTGAAAACCCGTGCTCGACATCGTGCCAACGAACAGCGTCGCGTTTGGCTCAGCGGCGGCTGCGCCCGGGTCACCCGCAAACACGAACCAAAGATCGCGCTGCGCTTCATGCCCCAAGCCGAGCACCTGCGCCGGCAGCCGAGTGCGCGCGATCTCGTGCCCATCACTCGGATCGAGCAGCACGACGAAGTGCGCGCTGCTGCTCGCGTTCGTCACCGTCGTCGCGACGACGATCAGTCCCGCGGTGATCGGCAAACCCGGATCGGCGGCGCCGCCAGCGCCGGCCTCACCGGCTGCCCCCGCCTCGCCACTGGCTGCGGCCCCGCCGGAATCGGCCGCGCCCGCTTGGCCGGCCTCACCCGCGCCGCCGCCGAGATTTTGCGGTGGCGCTCCGGCGTCACTTTGGACCGAGCCTGCTGCGCCGCCTGCGCCTCCGTGACTCGATGAGCCGTCATCGTCTTTGCTGTGCCCACAGGCGTACAGCGATGCGAAGGCACAAATTCCCAGCGAAAGCGCGCGCAGCCCGTGCATTGGCTCTTCGCTAGCCGATGCGCGAATCGCGGGCAATTGTCGGGGCGGGAGCAGCGGGCAAAGCCGCCCAACGCGGCGCCGAGAGCGTCTCGCTGCCCTGCAACTCGAGTGAGCTCGGCTCAAGCGGAGACGCGCCGAAGCGCGGGCGCGGTAAACGCGGGCGATTCTCCGTGGTCGCATGCGTGCACACATCCCGCGCAAGCTCGGTGCACAACCCCTAGCAGTGATGTGACTTTTCGCCCCGATCGTTGATACTAAACCTGCATCGACGCAGGCCGTACAACTGGTCTCGGTGCATTCTCGACTACTGACTCGATGAACTCGCGGATCCAGAGCAAGCTCAGTGTATTGGAGCTCCCAGCCGCTCACGCGATCCTGCAGATCCTCGAAGCTGAAGGCGTCGAATACATCTTCGGCATTCCCGGTGGCCCGCTCACCAGTTTCTTCGAGGCGCTGCAACAACGAAAAACGATTCGCTTCGTGCTCGCCAAGCACGAGGGCGCAGCGGCGTACATGGCAGCTGCCTATGCACGTACCAGCGGCTCACTCGGCGTGTGCTGCGTGACGAGCGGCCCAGGCGCGACGAACGCGCTCACCGGCATCGCCAGCGCATTCGCAGATTCGCTGCCCGTGCTGCTGCTCACGGGCCAGGTCGCAACCCACGTCTTCGGCAAGGGCGCGATTCAGGAGAGCTCGAGCTTCGGGACGGATCTGGTGAGCTTATTTCGCCCGATCACGCTCGAATCCGCGATGTTTCCCGCCGTTGCCAGCGTGCCGAGCGTGCTCCGTTCCGCGATTCGCACGGCCATGAGCGGTCGCCGCGGGCCGGTGCATTTGAGCATGCCCGCGGATCTGCTCGCGCGCCCAGTGACGTATCAAGCGCTCGCGCCCGAGCAATACCGCGCGCAATCGCTGCCCGTGGATCGCTCCGGCATCGCACGTGCGGCGCAGCTCCTCGCAGACGCGGAGCGCCCGTGCTTGCTGGTCGGGCACGGCGCGGCGCTATCGCGCGCAACCGAAGAGCTCGTGCGTCTCGCCGAGATGGAGCGCATTCCCGTCGTCACTTCGCCGAAAGGCAAAGGCACATTTCCGGAACAGCACCCACGCTCGCTCGGCGTGCTCGGCTTCGGCGGTCACGAGCTGGCCGAGAAATATCTCGATAGCGGCAATGTCGACGTGCTCATGGTCGTGGGCTCGAGCTTGAACGAGTTCGTCACCAACGGCTGGAGCATCAAGCTCGAGCCGACCACGGCATTGATTCAGCTGGACATCGATCCGCGCGCGATTGGGCGGAATTATCCGGTCGATCTCGCGCTGGTGGGCGACGCGCGCGCGTCCCTCGCCGAGCTCAACGCCGAGCTTCTGCGCATCGATGCGCCGCGCGCGCGCGCCGAAGAGCCCGTCGCAAAGCTGCGCGCCACCACGCCGCGTTACCTCGCCGCCGCCGCGCTCGACGACGAAAGCACGCCGCTCAAACCGCAGCGGCTGATGCGCGAGCTGCGCCAAGCCATGCCCGACGAAGTGCCGCTCTACGTCGACAACGGCACCTCGATCATTTGGGCCTCGCACTATTTCGAAGCGCGCAGGCCCCAAACCTATTTCATCGATCTCGGGCTCGCGGCCATGGGCAGCGCCGTGTGCGGCGCGATCGGCGGCGCGCTCGCCGCGCCGTGTCGTCGCTCGGTCGCGCTCGTCGGTGACGCAGCGTTCGCGATGCACGCAACGGAAGTGCACACCGCCGTCGAGCTCGGGCTTCCGGTGGTGTGGATCGTCTTGAACAACGGCGGGCACGGCATGGTTCACCAAGGCGAGACCTTGATGAAAGGCGGAAATCTCGGCACTTCGCTGTTTCGCGTCGCGATCGACTCGGCCGCGCTCGCGCGCTCGGTCGGCGCGACGGGCGTCCGCGTCGAATCCCCCGCCGAGCTGCGCGCAGCGCTGCAAACCGCGCTCGCGAGCGACGGTCCCACCGTCATCGACGCCGTGATCGATCCGCTCGAGCTCGCGCCGACCTTGGTGCGCCGCGCGGAGACGCTCGCGCGCTTCTTCGCGATGCGCCGCCGCACGGATCCGCCGACCTCGGTGAGACCGTCCGCGCCGCCGAGATCTTAGGGCGCAGTTGGTTTGTCTGATAGGTCGATTTGGTCGGCGAATCAGACGACTGCGCCGACGCCGCGTCTCTGCGCTGACTCCAACGCTCGGCCGCTCGCGCGCTTTGCAGCGCAACTGGGCTTCGTACTATTTATGACGCCGAAGGCTGGGCCGGCGCGGTACGTGGCGCGTGACCATCAAACCCCAAAAACCAAGGCGATCAGGTGATGAGCTGGCGGCGGCGGAGCTCCGCGATGGCGCGCTTGGCGTCGAAGCGGATCGGGCCGGGGGGATCGTAGAGCAGGGCTTCTTCGGCGCTGGCGCGGACGTGAATCGAGAAGCGTTTGGGAGCGAGCAACAGAATCGCGCCCAGCGTGCTGCGTTTGAGCGCGATCATGAAGCCGCTGCCTTCGAACACGGCGACACAGAAGTCGACGTGCTCCATGATCTCGGGGAGCGCGTCCGCTTGTTCTTTGCGGAACTCGTCGCTCGGGATCTTGCTGTCTTTGGGCATGATGAACATCGCGACGAGCTTGCTCGTTTGGCGCGTGTGCGCCTCGCGCAGCTCTTCGAGATATTTGCCGACGTCACCTAAATCGGGCTCGGCGCCCCAGCGCACTGCCAACAAGCCATCGAGCACGCACGAAGTGAAAGCCATCTAGCGTATCGGCGCCTCAAGACCAGAACGCGTCGAACTCGTAGAGATCGACGGGCACGGTGCGGCCTTCGACGATCTTCTCGTGCTCGAAGCGAAAGACGACGCAGTGATCGGTGTCGAGCACGCGCCCAAGACGTTCGGCGTGAATGCGGCCGTACACGAATAAGTATTGGTCATCGGCGACGACGGAGCGCAGCTCGAGCTTCAGGCTGCCGCCGCTCAACTCTTTGCCGCGGCGCAGCATGCTGATGAGACCAGCAATGTCGTGAGTGTGGCCGGCGATCGCGCTTTTGCCGGGCACGATGTACTCGACGTGCTCGGCGACTACCTCGTGGATCACGCTCAAGTCATTGGCGTTGAAGGCCGTCATCATCCGCCGGTAACGGGCAATGTTCGGATGCACGGGCGTGGCTTCGGCCATGACAGCCGACCACTCTATCAAACCCCGCTCCGCGCCGGCGAACTTACGGGCGAAAACAACTGCTTTGCTCGAGAGATTACGTAGGGCTGTAGCATTCTTGCACAGCTCCGTTCGGCGTCTCTGAGCGACTCGCCCCTACACGTGGCCGCCGGAGTGGCGCGTTTCGACAGCGCGTGATCGCTCGAGGCTGTCAGGCGCATTACGCGCCAGACAGGGACGGGAGGACACGGAAATGGCCCGGAATATCGCACGTCTTTCGAGGTTCGCGCTCGCGCTTGCGGGCGCGTCCGCGCTCGCTTGCTCGGCGAGCACGACGCCCGGCTCGGCGTTACGCGGCAGCGCCGGAGCGGGCGCCGACAGCAACACCGGAGGCTCGGGCAGCACCACGATCGGCACTGCCGGGACTGGGACGCTGATCGTCGGGTTGCCCGCCTCCGGCGGGAGCAGCGGCGCGGGCGGGTCCGGTGGCGCCGATTCGTGCGCGACGCAAAAAGCAAACGCTGCCATCGTGCACGAGCCCGTCGACATCATCGTCACGATCGACAACTCCGGCAGCATGCAGGACGAGATCGACGCAGTCGCCAAGAGCATCAACCAGAATTTCGCGAGCGTGCTGCAAACCAGCGGCGTCGACTATCGCGTCATCTTGCTCTCGCGCCACGCCAAGAAAGGCCGCGCAACTTCGATTTGCGTGCTCGCGCCGCTGAGCGGCACGACCGTGTGCCCACCGACTCCGGATCAGCCCGCGTTCACCGATCGCTTTTATCAATACAGCTTGAAAGTCGACAGCACGAATTCACTCGTGCTCCTGCTCGGTACTTACGACGGCTCGACGCCGGACGAGTTCAAGCTCGCGCCGATGGGTTGGTCCGCGTGGCTGCGCCCGACGGCGAAAAAAGTCTTTCTCGAGATCACGGACGACAACTCTTCGGACATGACCTCGGCGGATTTCGACGCGAAACTGCTGGCGCTTTCGCCGGATAATTTCGGCACTGCGGCGCGGCGCAAGTACACGTTTCACAGCATCATCGGCATCGGCGAAAAACCAAAAGCGACCGATGCTTGGCAGCCGACCGAAGCCATTCAAACGACGCTGTGCACGGGCAACGGGGATACCGTGGAAAATCCTGGCACCGTATATCAAGAGCTGAGCAAGCTCACGGGCGGCCTGCGCTTTCCGATCTGTCAATTTGCAGCGTTCGACACGGTGTTTCAGACGATCGCGAACGATGTCGTGAGTCACGCGGGCATCGCGTGCGAGTTCGACATCCCGCCGGCGCCTGCGGACAGCACGCTCGATCTGTCGAAGGTCGCAGTCTCGTACGATCCGGGCGACGGCACCGGCGCAAAGACTTACGGCCAAGCGATGACTGTCGCCGACTGCCAACCCGATGCCTTCTACATCGATACCCAAACCAACAAAATCGAGCTTTGCCCCGACACGTGCGCAGCCGCACAGAACGGCGCGAACCCGAACATCGACGTGCTCTTCACGTGCGCGCCGACGTACGTCGTACCGCGCTGAAATGAGCAACGGCGCCGCGAGGTGAGCGCGGCGCCGTTCTTCGGGTTCGTCCGGCGAAACTCAGAGACCGATCGGACAAGAGCGCGGCGTGCGCGCGACCCCGCGCGAGATGTTCCACGGCGCACGCGGCGCCGTCAGAGAACGTGCACAGTCGTCGCTAGCGCAACACGCTCGTCATTCAGTGATTGAGTCAGCGCGCAAACGGCGACGCAGCCCGAGCTACATTTCCTGCGCATACGCTCGAGCAGAAATCACCATTGCGCGCGCTCGAGCTCGTCAGCCTCTGGTTGCCTGCGGCGCCGCACCAACGTTCGCTTCAGCGTAATGGGCTGTTTTGGGTGCGCATCAGCGCGCATTTGAAAAGTCGAGCGCTGCCGGTTTGCTCATCGGGGCAGTTTCGACCGGAGCGCTGGCGGCTGCGACGGGCGCTGGCGGAGCAGCAGGAGCAGACACGACCGGGCTCACACAGCGTCCACCTTCGCACAGACGATCGCCCTTGCACTGCGTGTCGTAGTGACAATCCAGTTCTTGCGCGGCGCTAGCGCTCGCTGCGCTCGGCTCCGAAACTGGTTCGCGCTTCAGAATCGTCGCTCGAATGTAGAGCCCTTGGTTGTTCGCGAACGCGATCGCGGCATCCCCACCCGCGGCGCACACCAGCGGCCGAATCTGCCGCTTGAAATCGGTAATCTGGCTCGTGATCTCCGAGCTGCCTTGGCTCACATCGACCGTGCCAATCTCGACGAAGCCTTTGTTCGGAGGCACCGTGTACATGCGATACGGACAATCCTCCGCGTGCGCTTGCTGGCGTGGGCCCGAGCGCGAAAGCACGACCGAGCCGCCGCAACCTGTCACCACCAGTGAAATCAGCACGCATCCACGCCACCACATGGCTCAACCCTTCCCGAGCACGTCAGATCGCGCGCTCCGCGGGCTCCAGGGTACACCGGCACGCGCGCGCCGTGATTGACAATCTGCGCCCGTAGATCGCGAAACAACCCCGCAATCCGCGCCGAACACAACGAATGACCATGCGCGGCCGCGGCGTTCTGAGCGTCAGCCGCCCGCGCCCGCCGCGCCTTCCGGGCGCGGATCGCAGTACAAGCCGTTGCTGCAACCGTAGCAATCGGAAGGCAGCGGCTGATTGCTCGCGCACCAGCGCCGGCACGCGGTGGACTCGCCGCTCGGCAACGGATTGCCGTATTTCACGCACGTGTAATCTGGCGCGCATTCGTCGCCGTTGTCGCAAGGCACGCCGTCCGTCGCCGTGCCGTACGGCACACAAGACGAAGTGCCGCGGCATTGCAGCCCAATCGGACAGCCGTCGAGCGTGCCATTCACGCACGAAGGCGACGTCGTGCTCGTTTTGCAGGCGCAGTAACGCGTCTCCGCGCCGAAGCAATTCGCGAGCGGCCAACCATTCGCGTTGCACGCCGCGAGACAATCGCTATCTCGCACGCACATCACCTCGAGCACGCTCGGTGGCGCGCCCGCCGTGCCGCCCCCAGCTTCGCCGCCGACGCCGTCACCATCGCGTCCGCTCGCGCCGCCAACACCAACCGCGCTGCCCGCACCGCCACCCGACGCAACGGAGCCTCCACTCGATGTCGCGCCGCCCTTGCCGCCTCCGCCGCTGCTCGTGCCGCCGCTCGCGTTGCCCGCGTGCGGGCTCGTTCCCGCGCTGCCGCTCGTGCCGCCGCTGCCGCTCGCATGACCCCCACTCGCACTGTCGTCACTCGAGCTCGAGCCGC
>FTDA01000859.1_pt1 | contig 10895 bp, 8 predicted proteins | sample 1639731 | NCBI WGS metagenome assembly FTDA01 (sample SAMEA3914869, study PRJEB12502) | metagenome | biome: forest; material: soil | place: USA | collected 2012-03-12 | depth 0.1 m
CCCAGACTGTAGACGATCGGTTTGCCATGATAGGTCTCGGCGCCTTGAGTCACGTGCGGGTGGCCACCGATCACCGCGTCCGCGCCGGCATCGATCATTCTGTGAGCGAGCTCGCGCTGGCGCGGACACGGCGCTCGCTCGCCTTCCCAACCCCAATGCATGAACGGCAGCACGATGTCCGCGCCGAGCGCGCGCGCGCGATGAATGTCGAGCACGACTTGCTCGTCCTCGCTCCAAGCGACTCCTGGCTGATCTGGCCGGGCCTCGAACGAACGAGGTTTGAACTCATCGTACGCCAAAAGCGCGATTTTGAGGCCTTTTCGCCTGAGAATCAGCGGCTCGTGCGCGGCGGCTAGATTTTCGCCAGCACCGAAAAACGGAATCCGATTTTCGCGCAGGTGCGTCATCGTTTCGGTGAGCGCGCCTTTGCCGAAATCACCCGAGTGGTTGTTCGCGAGGCCGACGGCGCCGAAGTGTTGGGCGAGCACCGGGAGCACGCGTGGCTCCGCGCGGAACGTGAATTTCTTGTCCTCGGGCGTGCCGCTGGTTGCGACCGAGCATTCCAAATTGCCAACCGCGAGATCTGCCTGGGCGAGCAGCGTCGAAAACGCGGCGAAGGGATCGCGCCCGGCGGCGAGCTCTTTTCCCGGAGTGTCGTCGAGCATGATGTCGCCAGCGAACACGAGCGAAACGGTGCCGTCCTCGGCGCTCGCGCTCGGCACGAAGCAGGCGCAGAAAAGCGCCAGCAACGCGTGGCGAGCGTTCATTGCGACCGCCAGCGGCAGGAGTACACGAGCTCTTCACCATCCGGCCCGTACACGTGGTGCGCGCCCGTGAAATTGCCGTTCACGACCGGCGCGTTGCGCGGAAACGGCGGGCGATACTTGGTTTCCTCCGCGATCACCGGGCCGTGCTCGGTGGTGTAGTACGCGTAGAATGCGAGCGCGGCCGCGTCGGCGGGAGCTCCGACGTACACGCCTTTGAACTCGAAGGCGTCTTCGATTTTGAGCGTGGGTACGCGGTACGGATCGCTCGTGGGGTGCACGAGCGTCTTTAGCGCGGCGCCGCCGTACTCGAGCGTGCACTCGATGGGCGGCGGCGTGGACGCCTTGGCGCAACCGAGCGCGCTCGCGAGCGCCGCGAGCGAAACGACCAGACGCGCGGAATTCAAAGACATGACCCTCGGGGCGAGACGATAGCGCGAAATCGCGCTATCGAAAGCCTCGCCGATGAACGTCGCGCTGCCGCCGCCGAGCACCGAAGCCGAGCTGATGCAGCGCGCGCGCTCGCTTTCCGGCTTCACGCTCGGTGAGGTTGCGGGGCGCTTTGGGCTCTGTGCGCCGCCGGATTTACGGCGCGCCAAAGGTTTTGTCGGCGCGTTGATCGAGCGCGCGCTCGGCGCGAATGCCGGCTCGCGCGCGGCGCCGGACTTCGAGGCGCTGGGGATCGAGCTGAAGACGTTGCCCGTGGACGCGAGCGGGCGCGTGCTCGAATCGACGTTCGTGTGCACGATTGCGCTCGCGCAAATCGGCGAGGTCGAGTGGTCAGCGTCGTGGGTGCGGCACAAGCTCGCGCGCGTGCTGTGGGTTCCGGTCGAGGGCGAGCGCCGCATTGCCGTCGGAGAGCGTCGCATCGGTGAGCCGCTCTTGTGGTCACTGCCGCCCGAAGCGGAGACGCAGCTGCGATTCGATTGGGAAGAGCTCGCGGGCATCATCGGCCGCGGTGACGTGGAGACGATCACCGGGCACATCGGGCGCTGCCTGCAGATTCGACCGAAGGCGAAGGATTCACACGCGCGGCGACGCGGCATCGACGCGGACGGCGCTCGTTTTCAGACTCTGCCGCGCGGCTTCTATTTGCGTGCGACGTTCACCAGTCAGATTTTGCGGCAGAACTACGCGCTCTAGCGCAGCGTGGAGGGCCGTAAATCACGGCACTTCATCCGGTAGGGGCGAGACGCCGATGTGCACGTGATCGTGGTGATCGGCGTTGTCGTCGGGCGTGAGGTATTCGTGGAATAGGCCGCTGTTGTGGAAGCGCAGCGCGAACGCATTCACGACGGGAGCGTCTTCGGTGAGCTGGAAGCCGAAGCGGCGCTTGAACTCGTGCTCGACCTCGTAGTGCTCGCCGTTGCGCGTGAAGCCGTGCATGTCGATGGCCAAGCCGTAGGCGTGCAAGCTGACGCGGCCTTTGTTGCTCAAGCGGTAGACATACGCGCCCGAAAACCGCACGTCGCTCACGCCGAAACGCACCAATTCCGGGCCGACCAACGAGAGCGCCAACACCAAACGACAATCGGCGATCAGCGGGCCATTCCCGCCGGTGTAATAACGCACGCCGGTGATCGGGCCGTCGACGACGATCGGCGTCTTCACGCCGAGCTCGTGATCCACGGAATGAAACGGCACGCCGCGCTGGCCCAGCTCGGCGAGGCACGTCGCGCTCGGAGGCAGCACGGAGCGCAAATCGTTGCGTGTGCGCGGTCGCGGCACGTCGCCCATTTTCGCGAATGCGGAAGGCGGCGCGGCTGGCTCGGACTTCACCAAAATCGCGGGAGCGGCTTTGCCCACACCGGACTTCGCGGCGGAAGCTGGGGGCTTTGCGGCGGACGTCGGCGACGCAGGCACGACCATGGGCGGCCACGCATAGCTCGCGGGCACGACCCAACCTGCGGCGGCGGTCTGCGGATACGTCGCGTCGGGGGTTTCATGGGCACAACCGACGACCAGCGGCAGCGCACCCAAAACTGGCCAAAACGAAGCGCGGATCATGACGCGCGAAATTGTGGCAGGCCGAGGTGAGGCGGGGCCAAGAATTTGCCGCTTTTTCGGGTCGAACGAGCGGCTCGTGCGCGATCTGCTAGCTATTTCGAGGATGTCGGCCGCAGTGGATCGGAGCGAGCACGAGGAATCTCGTTTTCGCGCGCGCTTTCCGCGCCCGAGCTTCATGACGTTGACGGTGCTTGCGGCGCTCGTGATCACGCCGACCGTGGGTTTACTCGCGGCCGAGCTGCGCGATCCGAAAGCGGAGAGCGCGCGCTTGGCAAACGAGGCGGATCTTTCTCTGCGTGCGGATTTGTTGGCGCAGGGCTTCGCATCCGTGCCCGCCTCGGCGAACTCCGACGTGCGCGCGCTCGGCGCGCTCGGAATCGAAGTGCTGACGCCCGAGCGGAGCTTTCAGCTCGAATCGGGGGCTGCCGCGCTGACGGGCAAACCTGCAGATACGAAGGCGCTCGCCGCCGCGTTATCACCCTTGAGGATAGAGCTCGCGCGCTACCCTCGGGCATTCCTGGAACGCGCCCGCTTTCGTCGCTTGGTGCTGTGTGCGGGGCTACGCGAAGGGGACAGCGAGATCCCTTCTTTGCCCAATTATCATGGCGCGCTGATCGTCGATGTCGACGCGGACGCGCCGTTTTTGCGCCGCCTGGTGCATCACGAAGTCTTTCACTTCGCCGACTACGCCGATGACGACCAACTTTCGCGCGATCCAGCGTGGGTGGCGCTCAACGATCGTTACTTCGTGTACGGCTCCGGTGGCCGCTTTCTGCGCCATCCCGGCGCGGGCAGATTCACGGACGCTCGCCCGGGCTTCGTCTCCGAATATGCGACATCCGCGCTCGAAGAAGACAAAGCCGAGACATTTGCCATGCGCATGGTCGCGCCGCGCGTGCTCGCCGAACGAACGCAAACAGATGACGTGCTACGCGCGAAGTCGCTCGCGATCGAAAGCGAGCTGCGCAAGCTGAGCCCGGCGCTGGACGACCGGTTTTTCCGTGCGGTAGACGCGCGTTGAACGCCGAACCTCGCGCGGCGCAGCTTTATCCTCGGTGAGCGGCAGCAGGCCCTCTCGCGCGGAATGAAGTAATCCCGATCGGGACCGACAACTCGCGATAGCGCACCTCTCGCGCGGGACGAATACCTGGCCGTGGCACACGCGTTGCAAAATTAAGCTTTCGTGCGGTCGAACAGCGAGAAAAAGCGCGCGTGGGGGCAAGCTACGCGCGGCTTTCATTGCCGTTTGCTCGATTCGAGCACGCGCGTGTTGCGCAGTGTTGCTCGACTCGCGCGTTGACCGTGAACGAGTGTGTGGGTTCGGGTGCGTGCGCTGGATTGATCTGAATTCAAGGGAGAATTGTATGCGAAAATCGATCGAGCTCGGTTCATTGGCGCTCTTGTTGGCTTTGGGATTTTCTAGCGGTCAGGCGGCTGCAGCGACGACTCCTACCGTCGTCAATCCCGGCTTCGAAGACGACGGCACTGGCGTCGCAACCCCGACGGGTTGGACGAAGGTCGGATCCGTCAATGCCTCTTTCACCGAATTCGGCGGCCACTCAGGCAGTTTTCGACTCAGCAACTGGAGCGGTGACGACTACGACGTGACCACGGAGCAGACGGTGCGTGGGCTACGCGGTGACGCCTACACGCTGAAAGCATGGATCAAGCGCAGCCCCGGCCAGAACGATAGCTACATCGAGCTCGATTGCGGCGCAGGCGCGGAACGCACGTACTTGCCCGTCGCGCCGGCAGATGAATGGCTGCAAATCGTCGTCTCTGCGCGCACGCGCCGAAACGCATGCGCAATTCGCTTGCACACCGACGCAGCCGGCGGTGAATGGACCAACTTCGACGACATCGAGCTCGTGCCGGGCGAAGCGCGCTTGTCCGTGCTCGGTGCCGACGTTTCGAGCCTCAAAAAGTCGGAAGACTTGGGCGGTAAGTACTTCGACGACGAAGCACGTCATCAATGCCGCAAAGCGAACGCGCTAGATATCTTGAGCGAGCATGGCTTGACCGATGTGCGCCTGCGCGTCTGGGTCAACCCCGCTGACGGCTATCACAACATCCGCGAGCTTGCGATCATGGGCCGTCGCGCAAAAGCCGCGGGACTCGGCGTGCTCGTCGATTTGCACTACTCTGACACCTGGGCGGATCCTGGTACGCAAACAAAACCCGCTGCGTGGGCCAACTTCAACGTCGATCAGCTCGAGCATGCGGTGTTCGCGCACACGTTCGAAGCGTGTATGGCGCTCCGCGGCGAAGGCGTCACTCCGCACATCATTCAACTCGGGAACGAGATCAACTCGGGCATGCTCTTCCCCGACGGCAGCACCTGGAATCCGCCCAATTGGGCCAATTTGGGCCGGTTTCTCAAAGCCGGCTACAACGCCGTCAAGCTCTGCTCGCCGCGCACGAAGGTGATGCTCCATCTCGCGAACGGCGGCGACAACGGCACCTTCCGCTGGTGGTTCGACAACATCGTCGCGCAGGGGGTGCAGTTCGACGTCATCGGGGCGTCTTACTATCCGTATTGGCACGGCCCGCTCGGTCCGCTGCAAGCGAACCTCAACGACGTCGCCGAGCGCTACGGCAAAGAAATCGTCGTCGCGGAAACTGCGTACCCGTTCACGCTCGGGTTCGTCGACAACGAATCGAACTCGATCGGCCTGCAAAGCCAACTGGTCTCCGGCTACGACGCAACGCCTGCCGGCCAAGCCGCGAGCATTCGCGACGTGCTCTCGATCGTCCGTGCCATCCCGAACGGCCGTGGTCTCGGCGCTTTCTATTGGGACGCGACGTGGACCGCCGTGCCCGGCAACGGCTGGGATCCCACGAACCCCGCCAGCGGGGACGCTTGGGAAAACCAAGCGCTGTTCGACTTCAGCGACAAAGCGCTACCGGCAATGGACGAGTTCAAGCCCTAACGAGCAGCGCGAAAATTCCGCGGCGTTGTACGGCGCCGCGGAATTGCCCGCTCGTCGACCGTTGCCCGTCGAGGGTGCCGCTCGGCTTTGCTAGCGAAAAGTCGCTGGAAATCGCTGATGTAACCAGTGCGCTGCGGCGACCGTCAGCGTCGCGCCGCGCGCCGTAGTTGCGGCAAACGCGAAGCCAGCGAGGACCAGCACGAGCAAAATCAGGGCGCGACGTGGAGTGATGAAGCCCGGTCGAACGGGCTCGGGGACCGAGCGGTGTGGAGCTCGCGTCGAGGGCGGCGCGCCGGGCGCAACCGGGATGGGCGGCAGCGGCGCGAGCGCGGCGGGCTGCTCGCGATCTCGCACGCTCGGGGGAAGCTCTGCTTCGGCTTCGATGAGATCGTCGGGGCGATGAAAGATCGTCGTGGGTTGATCTGGCTCGGAGCGTTGCGCGATGCGGTGCGTATTGGAGTGCGCTTCGGCCAAGGGCCCTCGTGCAGGATCTGCCGGAGGACGCGCAGTTTCGCGCTGCACGGGAGCGGAGACGGCGCGGAAGAATTTGGTCTCGTCTTGCTCGCCGATTTCGCCGAGGGCGGCCCGCTCGGTCATCGCCACCTTTTGACGGCGAATTTCGAGCTGCGAGCCCATCAGCCGCTTGAGCTCGGCGCTCACTTCTTGGTCCGTCGCGATCAAGTGCGCATCGAGCGAGCCGAGCGCTTCGGCGAACGCGTGCAGTGAATCGAAGGGGGGCGCGCCGGCGCGCCTAGTCGCGCGCGCGACGAGCACGCGCACTTCCGCGGGCAGCTCGGGATCCTCGAATGCTGCGGCACCGAGCGAGCCGCTCGCGAGCTCCAATAGCAAATGGCCGGCGCTGCGCACGTCTTCCGCTTCGGCGCTCGTGAGCGCGTTGAGGCCACTGTAGGAGCCGGTTTCTTCGGCTAAAGTCGAGCTTGCGGGGACTTCACCGAGAAACGTCTCGCCGAAGTCTGCGAGCCACACGCTCTCCGAGTGCAGGCAACGCGCGCGTGCTGCGCTGCTGGAGCCTGCGATTAAATCACGCGCGGCGATCGTGGCGCTCACGACATCGAGCGTGATGCAGATGGCGACTGCGAGCTCGACCTTCTCTCCGTGCTCGGCGAGCGTGTGCGTGAGCTCGCTCAACGCGACGCCGGAAAGGTACTCGCTCGCGACGTACCACGTGCCGTCCACGCGCAACGTGCCGAGCGTCTTTTTGAGCCTCGGGCTCGAGATGGTGCGCGCGAAATCGACCGCGCGCGTGAGCTCTGCGGAGGGCGCGCCGCTGAGTTGGCGCAAGTTGACGAGGCGACCGGAGTCATTGCCCGAGAGCATGCGGCCGAGCTGGACGCGACCGAGCTCGCCTTCGAAGAGCTCGAACAACACCTCGCAGCGCGCGTTTTGGGTCGGCGAAAGTAACGCGGGCTGTGAGCTTTTGCGCGGGGTGGCGGCCGTGGGTGCTGTCATTTCGCGCGGGTCCTCGTTCCTCGCCATGCGGCTCTGGAACGCATTTTCTTAGGCTTGGGGCTGTTGATTCGTAACTTGCGCTCGTTCGATGCGCTCGCGCTCGCGCGCGGCTTCACGCACGCGCACGATGATGACCGTGACGTTGTCGCGCCCGCCCGCATCGTTGGCGAGCTCGATCAGGCGATACACGGCGGCTTCTACATCCGATTCCTTTTGCAGCGCTTCCTCGATCGACTCGTGACTCACCATTTTGGGCAAGCCGTCGGAGCACAGCAAGTAAATGTCTTCGGAACGCGGCATATCGATGACCAGATCGATCACGACGTTCTGCTCGATTCCCACTGCGCGGAAAAGATCGTTTGCGTGCGGCCCATCTAGACCCAAGTGTCGCATCGTGTGGTCAGTGGTGAGCTGCGTGAGCCGCGATCCACGAAAACGATAGCAACGGCTGTCCCCCACGTGCCCGACGTATACGCGCCGCTTGTCCGGCGAGAACCGCGCGGCGACGAGTGTCGTGCCCATCTCGGCGAGATCGGGCTCGCTGCGAGCTGCGTGATACACGGCGCGATTTGCCTGAACCAAGGCCGACGCGAGCTCGCGCCCGCGTCGTGGAATCGGCGTGTCGGATTGGAAATCATCGCTGAATGCGGTGCGGTCGAAGGCCTCTTTCAGCGTATCCACGGCGAGTGAGCTCGCGACTTTCCCGCCGTGATAGCCGCCCATGCCGTCCGCCACGGCAAACACCGAATGCTCCGGCAGCATCAGCAAGCTGTCCTCGTTGCCCGCGCGTTTGCGGCCGGCATCACTGTCGCCGCGCGCCACGATCAAGATGCGTGGATGCGGGAATGTTGCTTCATCGGGCTCGACGTCGTCTTGGCAGAGCAGGCAAACTTGAGGCACGGGGATTTTCGACAATGTGTCGGCGTCCGCGCTCTCGGCTGCGACGGGCGTGCGCGGACGCGAGATGATGAGCGGCTCGGGCCTCGGCTCCGTGACCTTGGCGCGCGGTACGACGTTTGCGCGAGCGCGGCTGCGTTGCTTCGCGAACGCGATCAGCTCGAACAGCACCAACAGCCCCGCGAGCGCAACCACCGCCCCGGCGATCCAGTGAACGCGCGCTGCGTGCTGCAGGGCGGTCGAGCTGATGGTGTGCATGTTGCCCTCGCTGCTAGTTGTTGAACTGTGCGGCATCGAATGCCGGGAGCGCAGTGCCGTCGAAGCCGAACAGCGCCGTGTTACTGACTTGGCTGTTCTGGATGATGTTCATCGGATCCCAGTACAAATCCCCGAGACATTTACCCGCATTCACTGATTTGATGCCGGCATAGAGGTCGAGCAAAAAATCCTTCTGACCTTCGGGCGTGCTGGGATAGGGCTCGGGCCCGTTGTTGGTGAGCTGACCCAAGGTGCCGTCTTGTCGCGTCGGGTTCCAGTTGTAGCCGCTCTCCATCACGAGCAGCGGCTTCGAAGCGCCAGCGGTCGCGAGATTCACCATCGTCACCAAATCACTCACCTTCGCTCGAGACCAGAAGGGATAGTAGGTGAGGCCTTTGATGTCGTAGTTGCCACCGTTCGCGATCACTTTGTCGAAGTAAGAGTTGAAATCCGGCGCAGCTGCCGCGGGGCTCGAGCCATTGTCGTACGCGAGGTGAATGATCACTTGCGTGCTCGGTGACACCGCCTTCACGGCATCATACGCGGCGCCGTAGAGCTGGCCGAGCTGCGCCCAATTGGGTGTAGTACAGGTGTTGCTCGGACAATACTGTGATTGTGCGAGCGCCCACGCGCAGCCGAACGGATAGAGCAACCCGCCATTCGTCTCGTTACCGATCGATACGTACTCGGGCGTCGTACCTTGGTCGGACATTTTTTGCATGAAGTCCTGCGTGTACGCGGCCATGGTCGCCTTCAAGTCCGAAAATGCCGTGATTCCTGCCCAATCATGGGGTGGGCATTGCGTGCCTCCGTTGGTCCAATAATCACTGTAGTGGAAGGTGAGCTCGATCATCATGCCTTGAGCCTTCGCGCGCTTGGCGAGACTCAGGATGTCGTCCGGCCCGGCGAAAGGCGGCATCTCGCTCGATGGGAAGAAGCTCGGGTTGCCCGGGTCGTTGTACAGCCGCAACCGCGCGATGTTGTAGCCGTGATTTTTCAAGATCACGAACGGGTCCGTCTGCGTGCCGTCGGTTTCGCGATAGACCGCGCCGGTCGACTCGGTGTGCGTGACCTCCGTCGCATCGCCGCCTTTCAAGAATTGGTACGGCAGACCGTCTTGCGTGAGCTGCACGTTGCTCACGGTGCAGCCCGTGGCTGCGTCGTCATGGTACGAGCCGACGGTTGCCACGCCGCCCACCACATGCACTCCGCGGACGAAGATCGTCGAGCCGGTCGTCACCGGGATGCTCGTCATGCGCTCTGGCTCCCCGCCGTAATCTTTGACGCTGATGTAGCAGTTGCCCACACCAGTCTTCGTGACGTTCGCCGAGAGGGAGTAGTAGCCATCGGTGAGTCCGTCGAATTGCTGCGTGCCGCTGAACGCGCCGCCCATGGCGAGCACGCCGCCTTGACCGCCCGCGCCGCTGCTGCCCGTGCCGCCCGTACCGCCCGCGCTGATGATGGAACCGCCCGCGCCGCTCGAGCCGTGTTGCGAGCCTCCGGCCGCGTTCCCACCGGAGCCGGTACTGCCCGCAGCGTTCGGACCACCGCTGCGACCGCCGATCGCGGAAGCCCCGGCATTTCCGCCGAATGATGAACCTCCGTCCGCGCTGTTTACGGAACCAGTTCCGAGCCCGGCCGTGCCGGCACGGCCGGCATCGATAGCTCCGCCGGCGGCGCCAGTGGCGCTCGGCGCGCTGCGGTCGATGGCGGCGCAGCCCAAGGCCGTGAGCAGAAGAGCGCAGTGCGCATCCCGAGTCGCGCTGCGAACGGCTCGGCGCGTTGCCTTCGAAAGCATATTTCGCCGCTCGTTCGTGCAGACACCGTGCCAATCGTGAATTTATTCACACGCGCTGTTTGCGCGGCGCCTCTGCCGAGCTTTTCACGCACTACGTCGGTATGTGTGCGAGCGTAGTTGCGCATGCTCGCGCAAGTCGCGCGACGTGTGCGCAAGTCGCGCTTGCGCGATTCGAGAAAAGGAGTGAACGGAGGTCCGCCGCATGCGCTATGGTACGCTTCTCGCTAACCTCGGTGTCGAGACCCGACTCCGTACGTAAAGATGGAAGAAGGACAGCGCGAGCTGGTATTTTACTTGGGTCGTGCAGCACACGCATTCGCTCTGCCAGAAGCTGGGCGAGTCAGCGTGGGTCGCGCTCCCGAGAACGACATTCAAGTCGATGATCCGAGTGTCTCGCGCCACCACCTCTGCTTACATGTGGGCGAGAAGATCGAGGTCGAAGACTTGGGCAGCGCGAACGGTACCTTCGTGGTGCCGTCGGTCGGCGCAGCGCACGTCGACGATGACGAGCCGACGCGGCGCAACAAGCATTTGTTCGGCGCTCGCCTCTCCGCGCAAACGCCGGTTCCGCTGAAATTAAGGGACTCGCTGCGCCTCGGCTCGGTGTTCGCTGAGTTGCAGTTGCGCGAGCGCGTATCGCGTTCGATTCCTCCGCCAGGCGCGCCGATCGGTGAAGCGCCACCGCCGCCACAACACATCTTCGATCCGGCCATGGTCGAGATGTACAAGCTCGCGCTGCGCGTCTCGGGCAGTGACTTGACCGTGCTGCTC
>FTDA01000847.1_pt1 | contig 10872 bp, 8 predicted proteins | sample 1639731 | NCBI WGS metagenome assembly FTDA01 (sample SAMEA3914869, study PRJEB12502) | metagenome | biome: forest; material: soil | place: USA | collected 2012-03-12 | depth 0.1 m
CGACTTGCCCGATGGATTGCATGATCAACGTCTGCAACAACGACGGCATCTGCGAAGCCGGCGAGACCGCGCAGAGTTGTAAGGACTGCGCCATCGTCGTCACGTGCAACAAGAACATGATCTGCGAAGCCGGCGAGACGATTCAAAATTGCCCGAGCGACTGCCGCTGCGGTGACGGCATCTGCCAAACCGGTGAAGTTGGCAGCTGCGCGGCCGATTGCGGGTCGTGCGGCAATGGCAAATGCGAGATCGCCGACATCCTGCTCGGCTGCGCACAGGAGGATTGCTTCGGGAGCGGCTTCGGCGGGGCCTCGGGCACGGGCTTCGGCGGGGCTCCGGGCACGGGCGGCGTGGCCGGCGGAATTTGACGGCGAACGCACGCTGCTGACCCGCGGCCGATTCGGTCGCGGGACCAGCAGCAAGAACCCGTAGTTACGGACGGCCGGAGACGCTAAGCTCCACTCCCAAAGCGATGTCGTCCGCCGAGAGCATATCTGCCTTCCGCACGCAGGCTGCACGCGTCGCGGCTTGGTTGGTCGAAAAGGGGCGACCGGACGAGGCCGTGGCGCTACTCGCCGCGTGGGCCGCGAACGGCCCGAATGACGCCGAGGGCCAACAGCTCTTGGCCGAAGCGTTGCGCATCGATCCGGGCGCGCGCCTGTGTCAGCTCGCGTTCGAGCGGATGGAAGGTGTCGATGGCGACCACGCCGATCTCGGCGCCGCCGTCGCGCGTTACGCGCCCGCCGAGCTCGCGAAGCTCGAAGCCGAAATGCACAAGCCGACTTTTCGGCGTGCGCAGATGGGCTTCAACAACAACATCAAATTCCACGACACGGTCTTCCACGTGCAAACGGAAGACTCCGCGCTCGATCAACCGCACATCATCACGCACCTCTTCGCCGACGGTGGGCGCGTGATCAAGAGCCACAAGCGCTCGTACGCGGAGCATGTCGGGCGCAGTGACATCGCGGAGTTCGTGCGCGGTTTGATGAAGTCGCAGCACCTTGAAATGGTGATGGCGCTGCGCGAAGGGCGCTTCGACAACGTCATCGCGGGGCGTGAAGTGGGCGGCATGCAGGTGCTCACCGAGCCGCCGAACGTCGACAATATCCGCAAGCTCGCGAGCCAAAAGAAGCAGCGTGCGGAAGCCGGCCCCGCCTCGGTGGGTCAACGCAGCGCGACGCCGGTGCCCGCGCAACCCGCGGCGGCAGCGCCGGCGCAGCCCGCGGCCTCCGCGCCCGCACCCGTCGCGCCGAAATCGTTCTTCACGCTGCACGTGCTGCGCTCGCTCTCGGGCGGCCCGGAGCGGTACTCACCGCCGGGCAATGAAGCGCTCATCGGCTCGATGGGCGCGATCGCGCTGCCGGGCGAACGCTTTTGCCATCCCTCCGAAGCGCGGCTCACGGTGCGGAGCGAACGCCTGTGGCTCGAAGATTTGGAAGGCGGCAACGGCGTGTTCCTGCGCATTCGCACGCCGGTCGAGCTCGAGCTCGGTGATGAGTTCGTGGTCGGCGATCAGCTGCTTCGGATCGAGAAAAACCCGATCCCCGATGACGGCCCGGATCCGGATCCGACGTACTTCTATTCATCGCCGAAGTGGCCTTCTTCGTTTCGCGTGCTCCAGGTGTTCGAGGGCGGCGCGCCCGGCTGCTGCGTGGTCGCGCGCGGCAACACGCTGCAAGTCGGCTCCGCGATCGGGGATTTGGTGTTCCCCGACGACCCGCTCGTCGGCGAGCAACACTGCGTGATCGAAGAGCAAGCCGGCTCCGTCGTGCTGACGGATCTCGGCTCGCGCACCGGTGTGTTCGTGCGCATCCGCGGCGAGCAGGAGCTGGCGCACGGAGATGAGCTCTTGATTGGTCGCACGCGTCTGGTCGTGGACTTGGCGCAAGATCGCGCGGCGTGAATCGCCGCTGACGCGAGCGACAAAGTCCGCCGGGCTTTTCGGCCGAGATTTGCTTGTTAGAAGTTCTAACAAGCGAAGCGGCGGAATTGGGGCTGGTTCGACCGCGGTTCGAACGGCGGGAACGCCGGAACGCGACGCCGAAGGCTGGGCCGCGATTCGAGTGCCGCGTGACCATCAAACCAACAAAATAAAAACAGCCAGGTGAGAGACTCACCTGGCTGTCAAAAGGAACTCTTAGAGAAAAGAGCTCACTTGGCCGGGGCGTCGGCGGCCGGGGCGGCATCGCCCGCGGGCGCGTCGGCCGGCTTGGCCGCGTCGTCCGTCTTCGGGGCGTCCGCCGGCTTCTGCTCGGCAGCCGCGGCACCTTCCGGCGCAGCCGCGTCGGGCGTACCGCCACCACCGCAAGCAACCGCGAGCACGCACACCGGGACGAGAGCAAAGAGCTTAGAAATCGACATATTGAGCTTCCTCCTGCCGACCCACTAAAGGCAGTGGGCTCGGAACTTGTGACAGACGCTCGAGTACCAAGAAGCGGCTCACCCGAAAACCCAAAATCGCCCGCGCGCTTATCGAACTCTTTGAATTTCCTAGGGTTGTGGCGTGCGGGCGGCGACGATTGTTGTTTCTGAGTGTATCGGCCTCCGAGCTTGAGCCGAAAACGCGCATCATGGCGTCTAGGTGAACGTGAGCACCGAGCGGGCGCCTCGATTGCGTTTGATTCCGGGCGCAGCTGCGTCCGGCGAGCGCTCGGCGGACTCGGCGCTCGAGGACGAAAAGCTGGTCGCGCGCGCGCGGCGCGACGATCTCGGCGCGTTCGAGGCTTTGTATCGCCGGCACGCGGGCTTCGCGATGAACCTCGCCGTGCGCATCCAAGGCAGCGCGAATGATGCGGAAGACATCGTGCATGACGCGTTTTTGCGCGTGAACGAGCGCTTGCCCGAGCTGCGAGATGCGTCGGCGTTTCGCCCGTGGCTCGGCAGCATCGTCGTGCGGCTCGTGCGCACGCGGCTCCGCCGCCGTCGTTTTCTCGGTTCGCTCGGCCTCGGCTCGCTCGACCCGATCGAGCTCGATGCGATCGCTTCACCGAATGCGGACCCCGAGAGCCGCGTCTTACTCGCTCAAGTGTATTCCTTGCTTCAAACCATGCCCGCGGACGATCGCATCGCTTGGACGTTGCGGTACGTCGATCACCATCGTCTCGAAGTCGTCGCAACCCTCACGGATTGTTCGCTCGCGACGGTCAAGCGCCGGATCTTGCGCGCGCAGCGTTATTTGAGCGAGCGCTTCGTCGCGCCGTTCGCGGAGGACGCGCCGTGAGCCGCAAGAAGCGCGCGATCCCGACGATCCCCGAGCAAGCGCTGCGCGATTACGCGACGAGCGATCGCTTGCCCGTCGTGTGGCGACGTTTGAAAGTGGATTTGAGCGCGCGTGCGCCGAGCCGTCGCGCGCCGTTCGCGTGGGCCTGGGCGCCTGCGCTCGCGACCGTGATTTTCGGCTCGGGCGTGTTCGTGGGCGCGCGCTTCGTGCGGCCGCAAGCGTTGCCGGGTTTGCAGCCCGAGCCGCCCGCGCTCGCGGCGCGGCCCGCGGGCGCCGCGCCGGCGCAGAGCGCCGCAGAGCCTGAAATCACGGCGCCGCAAGAAGTGAAGGTCGCGCACGGTCGTGGTCGCCGCGCGGCGAGCTCGGGCGCGGCCAGCGCGGAGCCGCTCGCGTACGCGCCGAGCGAGAGCTCGCCGTACGCGCCGTCTGCGACCGCGCAAGCCCCGGAATGGCAGCGCCTCGCCGAAGGTGGAGATTTTGCGAGCGCACGCCGCGCGCTCGATCAGTGGGGCGGTTTCGAGGTCGCGCTGGCGCACGCCGCGCCGTCCGAATTGATGAGCCTCGTGGACATCGCGCGCGCGAGCGGCGAGCGCGGCCAAGCCATCCGCGCCTTGCGACAAGTTGTGTCGCATCCGGAAGCGCCGGAAGCGCCGCTCGCGGCGTGGACGCTCGGTAACTTGCTCGATCAAGCGGGCGACCAGCCGGGCTCGGCGCAGGCCTTCGCGCTCTATCGGCGCTTGTCTCCGGCGGGTGATTTCGCCGAAGATGCAGCGGCTCGTCAGATCGACGCCGCGCTCGGCGAAGGCAACGTCGAGCTCGTGACGCAGCTGGTGGAAGATTATGCGCGAGACTTCCCCCGTGGTCGCCGGCTCGGCGAATTCCGCAGAGCCGCCTCGGCGCTCAGCGCGCGCGGCAAAGATGCAGGGCCGAGCGCGAAGCCGGAAGGCGCGCAGAGCGAAAGCGAAGACGACCCCGACGACTCGCAGTCCGCACCCGCCAGTGCTGCGAGCGCGTCCGCTCCGGCCTCCAGCGCCGAAGCGCACTGATTCGTTCCTCCGCGTTGCGCTCGTCGCGTGCGCGCTCGGTTCGGTTTTGGGTTGGGGGCGCCCTGCGCGGGCGCTCGACGGCTCGGTGGCGGTCGAGATCGGCGAGAGCGCCGAAGCATTGCTCGACGCGCGCGCGACTCGCCGCTTGATCGCGCTCGAGCTCGCGGACGTGAGTGCGCGCGAGCCGGACGGCAAGCGCGCGGCGCTTTTTTTCCGAGTCGTGCAAGTCGGCGCGGATCTGCGCGTCGAGCTGTGGGAGCGCGGCGAGCTGCACGGCGCCCGCGTGGTCTCGGGCTCGAACGCGGGCGGGCAGCTGGGCGCACGTCGCGTCGCGCTCGCAGCCGCGGAGCTCGCGCGTCGCTTGCAAAAGAAGAAGCAAGCGCAGGCCGAGCGCGAACGCGCGCAAGCGGCGGCGCAAAAGCTCGCGCGCGAAGCCGCCGCGCGCCGCACGCTGAACGGCCCGCTCGCGCTGCGCCCGAGCCTCGAAGCGGCGAGCATCGGCGCGTTTTCGTCGCTGCTCGCCGGGCCGCGCTTGCTCGGACAGTGGTCGTTCGCGAAATACGGGCGCGTCGACGGTGGCCTCGCGTGGCTCGCCGGTGACGCGCCGGACGCCGCGCGCACCGAGTGGCTCGAGCTCTCCCTCGCGCCCAGCTTTCGCACGCCCTTGTCAGATGTTTTGGATTTGGATCTGGGCGTCGATCTCGCCGCCGCGTGGGTTCGGCTCGGCCGCGTCCAGGCCGTCGATCGCATCCTCGATCAAAACGAGACTTGGTCCGCGCGCGCGGCCGGCCTCGCGCGCCTCGAGCCGCGCCTCACGCGGCATTTGCGCCTGAGCGTCGGCGCGGAAGCTGGGCTCGTGCTGCGGCGAGTGCCGTTTCAGTCGCTCACGGGCAACGAGGATCACCTGCAGGGAGCGTGGCTCTCGCTGGATCTCGGCGTCGTGTTCACGCCGTGAGGAGCGAGTCACTCTTTGGGTTTAGCGTCGTCACTTGCTGACGGCGCGCCGAACAGTTGTTCCCGCCCCGCGCGCGTCAAACTCACGAACCTGCCTTCGATGCGAAACGGCATGTCGTCTCCCGCCACGCGTTTGCAGCCGCGCACTTTGACTTGCAAGGCGAGGCCTCGATGCACGAGCGCGAGCGTCGAGCCGGGCGGCGAGGGTTTGGCGGAGCGAACGGTCACGTGGTCGCCGCTGTTTTCGATCAGGCAGGCGGGACCGCCGCTCGCGAGCTCGAGCGGAACATTCACGGGGTTCATGCTTTGCGCCCTCGTTGCATGGCTGCGCGGGCTTCTTTGAGCGAGTCTTTTTCGCGCAGGGTCTGGCGCTTGTCGTGCACCTTCTTGCCGCGCGCGAGCGCGATCTCGATCTTGGCGCGGTTGTTTTTGAAGTAGCACTTCGTGACGACGATGGTCATGCCGTCACGCTCGACGCTGCCGCGCAGTCGCTCGATTTGCTCCTTGTGCATGAGGAGCTTGCGGTTGCGGACTTCTTCGTGGCCGAAGGCGGCGTGCTTCAAGTGCGCGATGCGCATGCCCTTGACCCAGCCTTCACCGCGGCGATCCAGCTCGACCCACGCTTCACCGATGTTGGCCGGGCCTTCGCGCAGCGCGCGCACTTCGCTGCCCATCAAAACCAAGCCGGCCTCGAGGGTCTCCGAAATTTCGTAATCGAACGTCGCGCGTCGGTTCTTCGAGACCAGGCGATCGCCCTGATCTTCTTTTTTCTTGTTCGAGGCCATCGCGCGAGGGCGAGCACTATGCCGTGCGCGCGAAAAGGCGCAACTTCGCGCTTTGCCGTGCGCGTTTTTTCGCGGATGATCCCTAGAAATGATCGACGGTATGCGCGCGGAATTGGGCTTTTTCTCCGCATTTTGCGGGATTTTTCTGGCCGCGTGCGGTTCGGCCAGCACGGGCGGACAAGCCAGTCAAACGCCCGTCGGCGGCACTGGTGGCGGCGCGGTCGCGGGCGCCGGGACGGGCGGCGGCGCGCTCGCCGGTGGTGGCTCGAGCGCGAACGGCGGCACTCTTGGTGCGAGTGGCTCGAACGGAAGCAGCGGCGCGAGCGGGAACGCCGGCGCAGGCGGCGGACAAAGTGCGGGCCCAACCTTGGTGTACGTCGGCAGCACGAACCGTCAGATTTCGATTTTTTCGCTCGATGCGGCGAGCGGCAAGCTCGGTTTGATCAAGAGCATCGATGCCGGAAATTATCCTTCGTTCTTGGCGCTCGATCCTTCGCGCTCACACCTTTACGCGGTGAACGAGCCGGACGCGATGGTGGCTTCGTTCAAGGTCGATCCGAGCACCGGCGATCTCACGTTCTTGAATCGCGTGGCCTCGGGCGGCGGCTCACCGGCGCACATTTTCGTCGAGCAGAGCGGCAAATACGTGATGGTCGCGAACTACGACGGCGGCACCACGCGCATCTTCCCGATCGCCGCGGACGGCAGCCTCGGACCGCAAACAGACGACAAGGCGCCCGGCAAATGGTCGCACATGATCTTGACGGATGCGGCCGACAAGTTCGTATTCGTGATGAGCAAAGGCTCGGATTTGATCGCGCAATACGTGTTCGATTCGGCGCACGGCACGCTCAGCGCGAACGCGGTCGCCACGGTGAAAACGAAGCTGGGCGCGGGTCCGCGTCACCTCGCGTGGCACCCGAACGGCAAATTCGCGTACGTGATCGACGAACTCGACGACACGATGATGGCGTATTCGTACAACGCGGCGCTCGGGCAATTGACCTGGCTGCAGACGCTGTCGACGTTGCCCGCCGGCACCGACGGCACGAACAACACCTGCGCGGAAGTCGTGGTCGCGCCTTCCGGCAACTTCGTGTACGGCTCGAACCGCGGGAACGACAGCATCGTCACGTATTCCGTCGCTGCGAACGGGCAGCTCACGTATCTCGGTGTCACTCCTTCGGGTGGGAAAACGCCGCGCAGCTTCACGCTCTCAGCGGACGGCAAGCTGATGCTCGTCGCGAACGAGTCGGGCAACGTGACTTCGTTCTCGGTGAACACGACGACGGGCGCGTTGTCTCAGTTGTCGTCGGTAGCTGCGCCGGTCGCGCCGCAATTCGTCGGTATTTTTACGTTACCGGGAACGCGCTGACGGCTTCCGAGATTTCTCCGCCAAGACGCGGAGGTCCCGGAGGTCGCCGAGTTTTTGGGGTTTCGGTTTTGCTCGTCGCGTGACGGTGCGCGAAATCATGTGACGTCACTGCTCGGCGTTCTCGGAGCGCTCGGCGTCTTGGCGGTGAATTGTCTTCTCGTCCGCGACGCGCGGTGGGCTACCAGTGCGTCAAGTGTGCGCAGCGCTGAACCCCCAAAAAATCAGGGCTCGGCTTTGAGCTGGCGATTTTCGGGTTCTGCCCCACACTCTGTCCCCCTCAATGCGGAGCACGATTCTCGAAGGTGCCGAGACCCACAATCTGAAGCGCGTCGACCTCGAGCTCGTGCCGGGCGAGGTGGTGGTGGTGACGGGCGTTTCCGGCGCGGGCAAGAGCAGCCTCGCGATGGACACGCTGTACGCCGAAGGGCAGCGGCGATTCGTCGAGAGTTTTAGTCCGTACGCGCGGCAATTTTTGGAGCGGCTCGAGCGGCCGCCGATGAAGCGGCTCGAGCCGGTGCCCGCGGGCATCGCGGTCGATCGGCGCGCGCCGATCAAGAGCTCGCGCTCGACGGTCGCGACGATGGCGGATTTGGAGCCGTATTTGGCTGCGCTGTTCTTGCGCGAGGCGCGGCCGGTGTGTCCGGATCACGGCTACGAAGCGCGTGAATTGGACGTCGTGACGGCGGCGCGCATGGCCGGGCAAAATCTCGGCGCCGAGCGCGGCGTGGTGACGTATCCGGTGCGCGTCTCCGGCGCAGAGTCGTACCTCGAGGTGCGCGAGCAGTTGCTCAAGGACGGCTATCGTCGTCTGTGGCTCGCGGGCAAGACCGAAGATCTCGACGCGGTGAAGCCTTCGGTCGCGGTGAAGAGCGGGCAGCTCGAGGTGATCGTCGATCGCGTCGGCAGTGGCAAAGACGAAAAGCGGCTGGCGCAGGGCATCGAAGCGGCGTGGTCGCGCGCAAGCGGCGTCGCGCACGTGCACACCGAACACAGCCTTTTTCAGCTGAAGCGGGGGCTTTCGTGTCCCGAGTGCGGCACCGAGCTCGCGCCGGCACGGCCCGGTTTATTTTCGTACGAATCGCCGCTCGGCGCGTGCCCGGATTGCCGCGGCTTCGGGCGCACGCTCGGCGTCGATCTGGAAAAAGTGATTCCGGATGATTCGCGCAGCATCGAGAAGGGCGCGGTGCGGCCGTGGCGCGGCGCTTCGACGAAGTGGGAACGCGCGGAGGTCGGCAAGTTGTGTCGTCGTCACGGCATTCCGACGGACAAGCCGTGGAAGAGCCTGAGCGCAGCGCAGAAGAAGATCGTGCTCGAGGGCGATGGCGGCTGGGACAAGGGGCATTTTCCCGGTGTGCTCGGTTGGTTCAAATGGCTCGAGACGAAGACGTACAAGATGCACGTGCGCGTGCTGCTCGCGCGCTATCGCTCGTACGATCAATGTCGCGCGTGTCAGGGGAAACGCCTCAATCAAACCGCGCTCAGCTATCGCGTCGCGGGCGTGAGCTTGGCGGATTTTCACGGCCTCGAGATCCACGAGGCGAAGCGCCAAGTGAACGTCTTGAAGACGCACACCGCGCAAGGCGAATTGGCGCGAAAAGAGCTAGAAAATCGGCTCGGATACCTCGATCGCGTGGGGCTCGGGTACCTCACGCTCGATCGCCAAGCGCGCACGCTTTCGGGCGGCGAGGCGCAGCGCGTGACGCTCACGGCGGCGCTCGGCACTTCACTGTACGGCGCGCTCTTCGTGCTCGATGAACCGACGGTTGGTTTGCACCCGACGGACGTCGCGCCGCTGAACGAGATTTTGCGGGAGCTCGCGGCGCGCGACAACACGGTGATCGTCGTCGAGCACGATCCCGCAGTGATCCGCGGCGCGGATCGCATCGTCGAACTCGGTCCGGGCGCAGGTGTCGATGGCGGCAGCATCGTCAAGGATGCGCCGCCGAGCGCGTTCACTTCGGCGAGCACGGCGACCGGACGCGCGCTCGGCGCGGGCGCGAGCCCAGAGCGCGCGGTGCGCAAGCCGAGCGGCTTCATCCAAGTGAAGGCGGCGAGCGCGAACAACCTGCGCAGCATCGACGCGAAATTGCCGCTCGGTGTTTTGTGCGCGGTGACGGGGCCGAGCGGTTCGGGCAAGAGCACGCTCGCCGTCGACATCGTGTACCGCGCTTTGGCGCGAAAATTGGGGGATTTCGACGTCGAAGTGCCGGGCGCGCACGGCAGCTTGGACGGCGCGAACGGCGTGAAATCGGTCACGCTCGTCGATCAGTCGCCGCTCGGCCGCACGTCGCGCGGCAATGCAGCGACGTACACGAAGGCGTGGGACCTCGTGCGCACGCTGTACGCAAAGGAGCCGGAAGCGACGGCGCTCGGACTCACTGCGTCCGATTTTTCGTTCAACGTGGACGGCGGGCGGTGTGAGTCGTGCTCGGGTGAAGGCTTCGAGACCGTCGAGATGCAGTTCTTGGCGGACGTGCGTTTGGTGTGCCCGGCCTGTCGCGGCAAGCGCTTCAAGGATCAGGTGCTCGCGATTTCGCGCCAGGGCGTGAGCGTCTCGGACGTGCTCGAGATGACGATCGATACTGCGCTCGCGCACTTTTCGAGCGAGGTCGGGGTGCAGCGCGCGCTCGGGCCCGTGGCGCGACTCGGGCTCGGTTATTTGCGGCTCGGGCAGCCGCTCTCGACGCTCTCCGGTGGTGAAGCGCAGCGGCTCAAGTTGGCGCGCGCGCTCGGGGAAAAGCACCAGGGCGCGCTGTTCGTTTTGGATGAGCCCAGCGCGGGCTTGCATGCGGATGAAGTGCGGCACGTGCTCGCCGCGCTCGATCAAATCGTGGATGCGGGCGGCAGCGTGCTCGTCGTGGAGCACGATCTGGATGTCGTTGCGCACGCGGATTTCGTGCTCGATTTGGGGCCGGACGCGGGCAGCGGCGGAGGGCTCGTGGTCGCGGAAGGTCCGCCACGGGTGGTCGCGAAAAAGTCGGAGAGCCGCACGGCTCGTGCGCTCGCCGAGCACTTCGCCGAGCGCGAGCCCCAAAAGACAAAGACGGCAAAGCCGAAAATCGCCGCGCGCAAGGCGAACGGCAAAGCGAGCTCGCCTGCGGTGCACGCGCTCACCGTCACGCGCGCCCGCGAGCACAACTTGCACGACGTGAGCATCAGCATTCCGCACGGCTCGCTCACGGTGATCACGGGCCCGAGCGGATCGGGCAAGAGCTCGCTCGCGTTCGACGTCGTGTTCGCCGAAGGGCAGCGGCGTTTTCTCGAAACGCTGACGCCGTACGCGCGCCAATTTTTGCCGACGATGCCGCGACCTGACGTGGACAGCGTGACCGGTGTGCCGCCGAGCATCGCGCTCGAGCAACGCACGACGCGCGCCGGCGGGAAATCGACGGTCGCGACGGTGACCGAGGTCGCGCACTACGTCAGGCTCATGTACGCGAAGCTCGGCGTCGCGCATTGCCCGACTCACGACACGCCGATTTCGCGCAC
>FTDA01000091.1_pt1 | contig 10774 bp, 9 predicted proteins | sample 1639731 | NCBI WGS metagenome assembly FTDA01 (sample SAMEA3914869, study PRJEB12502) | metagenome | biome: forest; material: soil | place: USA | collected 2012-03-12 | depth 0.1 m
AGGTTGTATTGCGTGATCACTTTTTGATACGCCGCCTGCAAGCTGCTCACGCTCGTGCAAGAGCGGCCGATCTCCGTGCCACCCTCACCGCCGAAGGACACGATCACGTCACCGCCGATCGCGCGGAGCGCATTGATGTACTTGCCTTGATTGCCGCTCGTGATCGAATCATCGCCGTTCCAAGTCGGGTTGCAGGTGCCCGAGCCGTTGATGATGAAGGCGAGCGTGTAAAACTTGTGCCCCGTCGCGTTCGCCAGCGCGACGAGATCCTGGTTTTCCCATTCCGGCACGTACGGCGCGCTGAATCGCGCGGGGAAATTGCCGGCTCCGCTCGGCGGCGTGGGGTTCGAGGGCGGCGTGCTCGTCGCGGTATTCGCGTACCAGAGCTGCGCGTTCGTGCCATTGCAGGTGTAGAGATCGACCTTGGTGCCGTCCGCGCTGCTCGCCGCAGTCACGTCCAAACATTTGCCGCTCTGCTTGCCGACGATGGTGTAGCCACTGCCACTCGCGCTGAACTTGAACGCCTGCGCGCTCGTGCCATTGCAGGTGTAGAGGTCGACTTTGGTGCCATTGGCCGTTGCATTCGCCGCGATGTCCACGCACTTGCCGCTCGCGGTGTTCACGAGCTTGTAATAAGTGCTGTCGAGCGCGACGAGCTGGAAGGATTGCGCGCCAGTGCCGTTGCAGGCGTACTCTTGCACCTGCGCACCATCCGCGGTGCTTGCCGCCGCGATGTCCATACAGCTGCCCGAGTGCACCGCTGTGCCGAGCGAGTACGTCGCGTTGTTGGTGAGCGCTTCACCCTGGCCATCGATCACGTTCACGTTGCCGGGCTCGCTGCCGTCGGGAGCGGCGCCGCACCCGACGAGAAAGACCAACGTGGAGACTGCGAAGTAGGTCGTCTTCATGGCGGCCCCTCGAGCAAGCCGTATGCCATCACTGGAACAAAAAATAGCTAATTAATTTCAATGAGTTGAACGAGCGAAGGTGTGGCAAGTGTGCAAATCACGTACTCCTCGGAAAAGCCGCGTCGACCATTCGCGGCGCGGCTTTTCACTGTGAGCAGCGACTTCCGCTGATAACGCCGAGGGGTTAGAGCCCGGCCGAGCCGATGTTCGCGTGCGTCAGCGTCTCGAACGCCATGTGATGCGTGGCGTCCGTTGGACGAATTTTCTGCACGAGCGAAAGCGTCTGCGGCAGCGAGGCGCCGAGCACGTTGGCGTACGCGTTGTACCCGATCTCCCACATCGGGTCGGCGCTCACACCGGCGATCTGCGTGTTGCACAGCGCGCTCGTCGATGCTCCGTTCAGATACTTCGCGTGGAACTCGAGCATCGCTGTGAGGCGCTGCTCTTGCTCGGCGAATAGGTTCACGCCTTGGATGCGCGCGGTCTCGGCTGCGTTGATGATGCCGGCCATGCCGTACTGAGCGTGTCCGAAACCTTGCGTGCCGCTATTCGGCAAGTCACGACACGACTCTTGCGTCATGCCATCCAAATACTTCTTCGGGTTGTACCAGTAGCCAGCGAGACCCGAGCTCGACATGGCGCCGACGCGCGGCGGTTGTACCGGCTGCGCGCCGTCCGTGCTCAGATAAACATAGGCCGGCGTGCGGGCGCGCCAGAGGCTCACTGTCTTGTCGAATTCGGTCTTATCGTCCGTGAAAATGGCGATATTCATCGCGGCTTCGATCGCGCTCGTATCCCAGTTGCCGGTGCGAGTGCTGCCGTCTTTCACGAGCGGCAAGTACGCGGTGTTCAGCATTTTCGTAAATTGCGCAATGTCCGTCGGTGACCAACCGGCGTTGCTGTAGCGAATGATCTCCGCGCCGCGCACGAACACTTCCGCGGCCCACGAAGCCTGCAGCTGCGCGTTGTCGAACGTGTGCTGCGTGAGCACGGCGGACCACGCGTTCATGATGTTGATCGCGTTCGTCGCGTAGGTCTTGTTGCCGGTGTAGTACCAGAGCAATGCCTGCGTGTAAGCTGCAGCTGCATCGTTCTTTTCGTCGGTGCAGCCGATGTCCGGGTTCGAGCTCGGCCCACATTCCACGTTCGCGTGCGGCGTAGCCTTGTACGTTTTCGAGCCGAGGAAGCTCGACTCGGCTTTGCTCAGCGCTGCAGCCCACGGCGCCGCGCTCGTCGTGAGCTTACCTTTGACGAAATCGAGCATGCCGCGATTCACCAAGATGCCCGGGTGCAAGAGCCCGGTCGGGCCCACGGTGACGCCGCCCGCGCTGCCGCCCACGCCTCCAGTAGAGCCGCCGGAGCCGCCTGAATTTCCGCCGGATCCGCTTGCGCCTCCGCTGCCGCCGCTACCGGACGTCGTGCTCGTGGCAGTCCACAATTGGGCTTTGGTCCCGTTGCAGTCGTACAGATCGATCTTCGTGCCGTTGGCCGTGCTCGCGGCGGTGACATCCAAACATCGACCGCTCTGCTTGCCGACGATCGTGAAGCTCGAGCCGCTGGCCACGAATTTGAAAGCTTGCGCGCTCGTGCCGTTGCACGTGTAAAGATCGACCTTGCTTCCGTTGGCGGTCGCGTTCGCTGCGATGTCCACGCACTTGCCGCTCACCGGATTGACGAGCTTGAAATAAGTCGCGTCGAGCGCGATGGTTTGGAAAATCTGCGCGCTCGTGCCGTTGCACGTGTACTCTTGGATCTGCGCGCCATCCGCCGTGCTCGCAGCTGCAATGTCCATGCAGCTGCCGGCATGCACGGCCGTCCCAAAGTTGTACGTCGCGTTGCTCGTCAGCGCTTCGCTCTCGCCGCTCTGCTCGCTGGCTTCGTCAGTGCCGGAATTATCCGCGGCAGCGCCACAGCCAACGAGAAACGCGAGAGTCGAAACAGCGAGCCATTGAGTCTTCATGCGCCGGCCCAAAGCAACATGAATGCCACGGAGAAATTCGCGGTTTTTTTCAATGGTTCACGGTCGCCTGTGCAAGCCCCGCGGTGTGCGCCGCGCAAAGCCTGTGTCACCGAAATTCGCGCACGCTCACTCTCGGGAGTGATGTTTCGGGGTGCCCCCACCCGTCGGAGCTCGCCCGCTTCGCGGGCTGCGCACCGCCGACCTCCCCCAAAGCCGTGCTCGCTGCGCTGCGCGCGGCCGGAGGGAGGTGAGCTCAGCGGGCGCGCGCTCTGAAACGTTCCGCCCAAGCGCCCACGAGCCGCTTCGTGGTCTCATCATGGGCGATCAGTAAATCAGTCAGCGCAGCAGTGGCGCGCTCCGCTTTGAACCAGGCGGCGCGATGGCTCAGGGTGTCCGGGCGCGTGCGCGCGAGCTCGAGCGCTTCTGTCAGCCACGCGCTCACTTCGCGAATGCGGTCGAGCTCGGCGCGAGGCGCAGCTTGGTTCTCGCGCACCACGTAGAGCGCTCGGGCGATGCCGAGCAAATCGCGAATCGTCTCTTTCGGAAGTTGTTTGGCGCTCACCCGGATGCGGTACTGAATTTTTGTTCAGTCGTAAATCCCGCGCCGGAAATGCACGAAAAACGGCCAACCGGTGCGCCCGATTGGCCGTAATTCTCGCGCTCGCCGTTATGCGCAAAGCGTTCAGCGGCGATACCAGACGCCTTCGTGGAAGCGGTAGTGATCGTGCACGCGCTCCCAGCGCGGCTCACGGTACGCGTAGCCCGGACGCGCCACCTCGTAGCGCCCCGGGGTCCAGTAGTGCGCGTGACCATTCCAACCCCAGTAGCCGTGCACCCAGAAGTGACGCGGCGAGGGGCGCGCCGGGACGACTTCGACGCGGGTCGCGGGCGGGGCAATGCGCACTTCGACTGGCGCTGCAGACGCTGCTTGCGGGACTGCGATCAGGCATGCGCCAGCCAAGACGCTGGCGGAGAGCCACTTCGCAACTCGAGTATTCATTGACTGGAACATGCTGCTTTCTCCTTGTGGAACCGGCACCAGCCGCGTTCTTTCGACACCGAGGGATTCAGCAAGTTCGATGCCAGCCAGCGCCGCGGCTGGTGACATCGCGAGCGAGATCGAATTGCGTGCGCTTCCACGTCACAGTGAGATCGGCTGCGACGGAAATCAGCTTTATTCCCCGAAGTTCGAGGCATTTCGGGTCAGCTTTTCGCCTCGCGCGGCGCGCGCGCCACGTAACACTTTTGAGCTAGGCGTGACGGAAGATCACGCGCTCGTTCACGTATGTGCCGAAGTGCGCGGTCGTTTGATCACGCGCACTTTGCCGGTCTTACCGCCACCGCAGAAGAACTGGCCTTTACCGTCCGAGCCCAGGCCAGTGCAGCCGATGCCTTCCGGGAGCTCGAGGCTCTCCAGCACCGCGCTGGTTTTGCGATCCACGTGACGAAGCTCGCTCGGGTGCTGGTCGGGCTCGAGCAAAGTCCCGTGCCACAGCTCGCCCTCGCTAAAGGTCACTCCGGTGACGAAGCGGTCGGAGTCGATCGTGCTCAACACTTTGCCGGTCTTTGGATCGAGCTCGAGTATTTTTCGATCCGAGCCGCGTCCGAGCCAAAGCGAGCCTTCGGCCCACGCGAGCCCCGAGTTGCTACCGGGCGGCGTGGGCACGGTGGCGATCACTTTGCCCGTGTGCGGATCGACTTTGTGGATTTGGCCGTTGCCGAGCTGGTAGAAAAACTTGCCGTCGTAGGCGATGCCTGCATCAGCGGGCAGCTCGAGCGAGCGCTGGGGTGCGCCGGTGCTCGGGTCGAGTGCTTGCAGTGATTGGCCCGTTGCGAACCAAATCGCTTCGCCGTCGAACTCCACGCCGTGCACGCGCGGCTCGCCTGGGAAAGGCCCGTATTCGCGCTCGACCTTCACGACTGTGCGACTCATGGCGAAAATTCTAAGCGATTTCGTCCGGCACCGGGAGCAACAACGGAGTCGCGATTTCGGGCGGCGCGCAGAAAAAGCGTTTGGCGCGGGCGCGACCGGCGCTTCGGACTTGGCCGCTCACTTCCAGCTCGCCGAGCACACGCTGCACGCTGCGCTGACTTTTGCCGAGCGCGACCGAAAGCGCCGAGCTCGCCCAAGCTTCGCCGTCACGCAGCAACGCAAGGACTGGCTCGTGCTCGCTTTCTTGCGGGCTCGTGAGCAGCGTCACTGCCCGTCCGCCGAGCGGCGTGAGCGCAAAGCCCTCTCGGGTTGCAGCAATGCTCGCGAGTGAGCCGAGCGCGCGTCGCAGTCGCGCGAGCTCGACGCGCAGGCGAGCGCGATGCGACTCGTTCACGCGTTTTGCGCCGAAGGCCTGCGCGATCAAGCGCGCGCGTGCCGCGGGCTCCGGCCACGCTTCCGCCAGCGCGCGGACTAGCGCGAACAACACCGGTCGGCGACCGAGCTCCACACGCGTACCGTTGCCTCGCACGGCGAGCTCGCGAGCATCCACGAGCATTGAGCTTGCATCGGTAAGTAGCGTTTCGAGCTCGGTCAACGTGAGGGAGCGCGCGTGCCCACGCGAGAGCGCGCTCGCGGCAGGCGCAGCGAGCAACGCCTTTTGCGCCGCGATCTCACGGGAAAATATCGTGATCCGAGCGGCGCTCGCCCAGCGTTCGGCGCGCTGGAGCGCCTTCTGTGCGGAGGCGGCCGCGGGCTTTCGCCGATACGCCTCGGTCCGCGCGAGCTCCAGCTCGATGGCGATCAAAGGGGGCAGGTGTTTCGTCTCGAGCCCGCCGAGCAGGCGTTCGGCGTCTTGGATCTGCCCACGCAAGAGCGCGCTCCGTGCCGCGAGACACGTCGCGTGTGCTGCATTGACGAGATCACGCTCGGCCGCGAGGAGCCGCCGAGCCTCGCCGAGCGCCGCATCCACGCCGCGCAAGTCTCGCGTCGCGAGCGCAATCTCGGCGTCCGCGAGCAGACAGCGCGCGCGGCCGAGCGGCACGCTCGGTCCAAACGCGCGCGCGGCTTTGGCGAGCAATTCTCTGGCGCGCGCGAATTGACCCATGCGCGCGAAAATCACGCCACGGAGCCCGAGCGCTGGAGCATCTTCGCGCAGCGAGACGCGCTTCAACGCTTCGAGCAAGTTGCCCGAGTCGAGCGCGCGAGCGGCGGCAACGAGCACGGCGTCCACGTCCATCACTTTGCCTGGCTCGTTCACGACTGTCCACGACTCGAGCCGAATCGCGCCACGCTTGTCACTCTCGGCTCGCCCGCGTGCGGCACTACTCATGCCTCATGACGGATCACACCTTGGTTTCGGAAGCTGAGTGGCTCACGGCGCGCCGCAAATTACTGGAGAAAGAAAAGGAATTCACACACGCGCGAGAGCGCCTCGCCGAAGAGCGGCGCGCGCTGCCCTGGGTCGAGGTGCACAAGAAGTACGAGCTCCAAACACCCAGCGGCAAGAAATCATTGCTCGAGCTGTTCGGCAAGAACACGCAGCTTGCCGTTTATCACTTCATGTTCGGGCCGGATTGGCAGCAAGGCTGCCATGGTTGCTCGTTTTGGGCGGATAGCTTCAACTTGATTGGTCCGCACTTGAACGCGCGCGACGTCACCTTCGTCGCGATTTCACGCGCGCCGCTCGAGAAGCTCGAGGCATACAAGCAGCGCCTCGGCTGGAGCTTCGATTGGGTGTCTGCGGGTGAGAGCGACTTCAATCACGACTTCGGCGTCTACTTCACGCCCGAAGAAGTGACCGCGTCGAAGCCGCGCTACAACTACGGTAGCACCAAGGCGAACGCCCCGGAGATGCCGGGCATCAGCGTTTTTTGCCGCGAAGGAGCGCGCATCTTTCACACGTACTCGTCGTACTCGCGCGGCATCGACATGATGAATACGGCGTATCAATTCTTGGATTTGACGCCGAAGGGTCGAGACGAGCAGGCGCTCGAATTTTCGATGTCCTGGCTCAAGCGGAGGGACGAATATGCGCGCTGAGCGGGCGGTCGTCGGTTCTTGGACGGTGAGCGCGCTCGGGCTCTTGGGGGTGCTCGTGCCCAAGTGCCCGCTGTGTTTCGCCGCGTATTTATGCCTGTTCGGCGTGAGCGCGAGCACGGCGCGAGCTATCGCCGTGCTTGGTCGCCCACTCGCGCTCGGGCTCGTCGCATGCTCGGTGATCGCGACGGCGTGGTTCGTCGCGCAGCGCGCGCGCTCGCGCAAAGTGTCGAGCGCGCGACCTAGTTGCTGCTCGCAGCACTCGTAGCGTTTTTACGAGTCCGTTCGCTCTAGCTTGCCGATTTTTCGCGAGCGCTGCGACGGCGCACCCATGGTCCGCGTCACGGGCGGGATCGTGCCGCCGATGCGAACCGGTGGCTTGACCTGGTCCGTGCTGGTGGCGGTCGCGCTGGTGCTCGGTGGCACCGCGGCGCTCGGGGTCGCGACCATGGCCTCACCCGACGGAGCCGATACCGCAACGGCGCTCGCAGTGGGCTCGAACGGAGTCTTCATCGTACCGACGGTCGGCTCCGTGTTGCACGCTGCGAGCGCGCTCAGCGCTGCCGCGAGCACGACTTTGCGCACACCGGAGCGCTTGTCGTGGGCGCGTGGCTCGGCGGTCACCAGCTCTCCGTTCGGCTTCACCTCGAGGGTGATGCACACGTTCTCGCGAGTGACGAGCTCGGCGATCTCCGCTCGAGAAAGCTCCGACAGATTGTGAATTTGCTTTTCACAACGGTCGCAGCGGCGCTCCCGATCGCTGCCGACCATGTTCGACCACGATTCCGGACACGGCTCGGGGATGTCGATGACGATGGGTAAGTGCGTGGAGCGCTGGGGCATGTGGCGGGGTCCTCGGAGGCTGTTTCGAGCTGATACGCGCGGCGGGCGCGAAAGTTCTCTGCGGCGTCGGTTTCGAACAAAATTCGCGCATGACGCGATCCGGCTCGATTGCCTAGGCTGGGCCGGACGATGCCGGAAACTTTTGTCGATCGAACTCGCTGGGAGCGGCCATGACAGCGCATATGAAACCGGTTCCCTATTTTCGTCTGACCGCAGTGGTAAGCATCCCTGCGCTCGCCGCTTTCGCCTTCAGCTGCCGCCCGCGGGCCGAGAGCACGCCCAGCGCGGCGAGCCCGACCGCGCAGACGGCGCCTGCCAGCGCGGCGGCGCCGGGTTCCATGGATGCGCTACCGAAAGCTTCGCTCGCGCTGGAAGACGAAGTCTTCGCCACCTTCTTCGATGACGATATTTCGCACGCGAGCGGCGGCTACACTTACTCGTACGGCGGGAAGACCAAAAACCAGGTCCTGCACACGAGCACGCCGGACAACCCCGGCGTGTTCGGCGCGTTCTTCGACAACGGTGAATACTCGGGCGTGAACGTCTCGCGCGGGAACAGCGCATTCGTGGATGTCACGCCGTACCGCAAGACGGGCAGCCTCACGTTTTGGGTCAAGCAAGGTCCCGGCGCGAAGAAGTTCTTCGTCGGCTTGATGGACAACCAGCCGAACGGAAGAAAAGTACAAACCAAGGTCAACGGCGACGACTACATCGCGGGCAAAGAGGGAGAATGGCTGCGCTGTCGCATTCCTCTCAAAGCCTTCACGGACGACGGGCTGTATTGGGACGCCGCACAATCCCGCGAGTTTTCGGCCAAAATGGATTGGACGAAGATCACCGACGTGCGCTTTTCGATCAATCGCGAAGAGAACAAAGTCCCGCCGGGACAGGAGCTCGTCTTCTACTTCGACCAGATCGAGCTGACGAAAACCGCGAAGGGCATCGAGGATCCGGATGCGTATTGGGACGCGTTCAAATCGGATGCGCCCGTCGCGCTCGTGACTGATTTCACGAACTGGCCCGATGCGTGGAAGACCCAACACGGCACTTCTGCGGATATCGCCGCGGCCGTTTCTGCAGCGCCGAAGGGCGCGCCCCCGGGCGCCAAAGGTAAGGCGCTCAAGATCGATTTCAAGCCCGGTGATTGGTTCGATGTGTATGCGCGGCCCGAGAGCGCGCCGGGCATGGTCAAAGATTGGAGCAAGCACTACGGCATCACAGTTTGGCTCTACGGCGACAAGCCGTATCAATCATTCGATTTCGTGATCTTGGATCGCGATCACGAGATGTTCTTGGCCAAAGCGGGCGCTGGCCGCGGGTGGAATCAGATCTTGATCCCGTTTCGCAGCTTCGCGAAATTCCCGTATTATCAGCCACCAGAAGCGAAGCTGAACAATAAGCTCGATCTCGACGGCATCTATCAATTGGGCATCAAGCCAGGTGGAGACGTGCCTGGCACGATCTACCTCGCCGATCTCGAGCTCACCAACGCGCGCGCGATCACGAAGGTCAAAGCGCCCGCGCAATTGCCGGCTGTATTCAAAGGCGATTTGAACCGAGTTGCGCAGAAGGTTCCGGATATTTACGGCATCAATGTCGGCAAATGGATGCCGGAAGTGCTCGATGCGAAATCACTCGCGCCCGAAAAGCAGCTGCGCCTCGGCGTGGTGCGTTATCCCGGCGGCTTGCTCGCGGACGAAGAGGATTGGCAGAAGACCCTCAAAGCCAAGGACAACAACGTCGATACCGACGAGTTCTTGGACTGGTGCCAAGAGCTGAGCTGCACGCCAATGTTCACGGCCAATGTCGGCAACGGCACACCCGAAATGGCTGCGGCGTGGGTCAAATACGTGAACCAAACCCGCAAGGGGCCGAAGGTACAGCTCTGGGAGATCGGCAACGAGATCTACGGGGATTGGCACAAGTTCTACGCCAAGTGGGGCAAAGACGGCGGTACCGCCTACGGCAAAGCCGTGCGCGAGTTCGTGAAGGCGATGAAGGCCGTCGATCCGACGATCAAAGTCAGCGCGGTCTGGATGCTGAACGGCGCCTGGAACAAGGCCGTGTTCAAGGAATGCGGAGACGTCGTCGACGGCGTGAACGTGCACAACTACCCGCAGCACGCACTCTCGGAGAACGACGAAGCATTGCTCGCGGCTTCTTCCGAAGCGACGTCGCTTTTGCAAGGCGTGAAGATGCAACTCGCCGAGCTCGGGTCCAAGGGCAAAAAATACGAAATTTGGCTGAGCGAATGGAACTCGGTCGATCAAAACCCGGGCCCGCAAATCTTGCAGCACGTCGAGAGCTTGTTCGTCGCGGACTACCTCGGGCACTTGGCGGCATCGCCCGTGAACGTCGCGAACCTGTGGGTGCTCTACAACGGGCGCGACAAGCGACTCGGCGACTACGGCGTGCTCGCGCCGACCGGCGATCCACAGGGCTTCGATTTTCAGCGGCCAGCGTTCTGGGGCTTCGAAATGCTCTCGAATACGCTCACCGGCAACTTGCTCGAAGGCAAGAGCGACCAGGAGCAACTCTCTGCTTGGATGGCGAAGCGCGCGGACGGCAAAGTCGCGCTCGTGTTCGTGAACAAGAGCTTCGAGACCGACTACAAGACGACGCTGAGCGTCCCCGGTCTGAGCGGCGAAGCGACGGTCGAGATCCTCACGGTCGATAACTCCGGCGGTTTAGTCGGCGCAGAGCCGACCGGCGCCACGCACCCTGGGACCGGTCCCAAGTCCGAGCGGGTCAAATTGGTGAGCGGGGCGCAGCTGCTCGTACCCAAGGCGTCCGTCGTCACGGTTCGCTATTGAGCTGATTTCTCGGGTGCTGCTCGCGCTGCCCCGAAGTGATGACTCGGCGCGGCGCGAACACACCCACTCGCTGCCTACAGGTAGGTTTGATGGCGCAGGATTCGCGTGATTTCATGGTCGGCGTGAACTCGAAATTATTCTGCCTCGCGAGCTCCTTGTTTCTGTCAGCTGTCGTCGCGTGCTCGGCTTGTTCGTCTTTGAGCAACAACGGCGGCAGCGGTGGCGGCGGGAGCTCGCAAGCTGGGGCAAGCGCGCAGGGCGGCGCTGGAGCGCAGGCTGG
>FTDA01001251.1_pt1 | contig 10760 bp, 6 predicted proteins | sample 1639731 | NCBI WGS metagenome assembly FTDA01 (sample SAMEA3914869, study PRJEB12502) | metagenome | biome: forest; material: soil | place: USA | collected 2012-03-12 | depth 0.1 m
AAAGCGCCCGCGAAGGCGCCGGCCAAGCCTAAACCGGCTTGAGTTATTTCGCGCCCGCGTCGGGCTTCGGCCCCATCGGCCCTCGCGCGACGCCGCCTTCCTTCAAATCCACGCCGCCGTACGGCTCGACCACGGGCATCTTCTCGTAGATGCCCGTGTACACCTTCTTCATTTCTTCGAGCTTGTCCGGCTCGGTCTCGGCCAGATCGGTCTCTTCGCCCGGATCTTTCGTCAAGTTATAGAGCTGAAACTTGCGCTCTTTGATCACGATCAGCTTGTAATCCCCGAGGATGACGGCGCGGCGCGGAGGATTGTGTGAATCCTCCGTCAGCTCGCTGATGATCGGCTCGCGCTTGTCCGGCTGCGCGCCGAAGAGCTCGGGCATGAAGCTCTTGCCCATGAACTCTTTTTCCGGCGGGAGCCCCATCAAATCCAAGATCGTGGGCGCGAGATCGATGTGCGAGCGCCGCTCGTCGATGCGTCGCGGTTTGATGCCGGGGCCGGAGATCAACATCGGCACGCGCGTGAGCACATCCCAAATCTCGAATGCGTGTTTGTAGAAGCCGTGCTCGCCGAACGCTTCGCCGTGATCGGCGGTGATGATCACCACGGTGTCCTTCCACCACGGTTGCGAGCGGGCGAAGTCCAAAAGCTTACCGAGCCACAGATCGGTATAGAAGACTTCCGAGTCGTAGCGATCCCGGTTCTTGTTGCCGAAGTCCGGCGACTCGGCGTGCTTGTTGTATTGATCGTGCGGGTCCATGTAGTGGGCCCACGCGAAGAACTGTTTGCCCGTGTTTTTCGGGTCGCCGAGCAACTTGATCCCGAGCGGGGTCATGCTTTGGCTCGTGATCGAGTTGTCGGTTTGCGGATCGAACTCGATGCCGGGCACGAATTGCCAGGTGTCGAAGCCTTGATCCAAGCCGACGCCGCGGAAGTACAAATGCCCGTGCCACGCCGTCGTCGGAATGCCGTGCGCGTGAAGCACCTCGGCCAGGAACAAATCCGACTTTGGGTAGCTCGCGAAGAAGTAACCGCTGCGGTAGAGCGTCGACGGATATCGGCTGGAGAGGAAGCCAGCGACGCTCTTCGCGGTGTAGCTCGAGAGCGCGTACTCGTTGGTGTAGACCACGCTCTCTTCCGCGAGCTTGGTCAGGTTGGGGGCGATCGCGCGCGGGTAGCCCGTCCACGGCATGTCGGCGCGCAGGCTGTCGATCGAGAGCAGCAGCACGTTGCGCGGAGTGCTCGGCGGGGGCGGGGGCGTGTCGCTCGCGACAGTTGGAGTGGCGGAAACCGCCGGACTCACGTTCGCGGCTGCGACGGGCGTCGCCGCGCTCGGGGTTGCTGAGCTCGGGCTCGATTTGCCCGTTTCGTTTTTGCAAGCCACGCCGAGGAAGGCACAGCAAACCGCAGAAAAGCCGAGAAAATGCGCGATTCGTAACGACACTGAGATCTCCGCGTGGCGACCCACGCGGGCCGTCGAAAGGCTCGCACAGTAGAGAGTCGAGCGATGTTCGTCGAGTTTTGCGAGCGATTCGGAGAGCCGCACAGGTAAACCTGTTTGTCGTTGCTGATTCGCAAGACGTTTTGCAGTTTTGCAATTCACGCAGCATTCGAGCGCGGATAACCGCTTGTAATTCGTGAACGAGCAACACGGTACAGCACGTGCAATACCTTTCGTCGGCAGCAGCCCGAGGTGTCCCCCCCCCTCCGCCCGGGCTGCTGCCCTTTTTTTGTCCATCGTGCTGCGCGCGTTTCTTGGCCGGCAGCGCGGGGTTCGTGCAATGGGCGAAGCTGCTATGCGCAGCTCGACGTTCGTCCTGCTCTTCGCGATCGGGTGTCATCGCGATCCCAGCGATGCGACGCCTGCGCTCACTAAAATCGTCGAATCTTCTGTAGCGACTCCGATCGACTCGAGCAGCACGAACCTGGCGAAACCCGCCGTTCCGCGTCTTCCGCGAGTCGGGTTGGACGGCGTGGCGCACCTGGAACCGGCTTCGGATCCGACGCCAGGCCCGCGCATTTTCGCCAAGGCACTCCGCGCTTGGATCTCCGCGGCTCCCTCCGCGGGCGCGCCGAAGCTCGGCTATTTGCGCGCCGGAGCCTCTTCGCCGACGACCGCCAAAGCCGCGGGCTTCGACGGCTGCCCGGGCGGTTGGTTCCACGTCGAGCCGGAAGGTTTCGTGTGCGCTGGGCCCACCGCGACGACGAACGCGCAAGATCCGGCAGTGGTCGCGACGGTCGACACGGCGCCGGACATCACGCGCCGGCTCCCGTACGTATACGGCACCGTGCGCCGACCGGGCCCGATCTACGGGCGCGTGCCGACGACTAGCGAACTCGCGCAAGCGGAGCCGGATTTGAACGAGCGCATGAGCGCGTGGCTCGCAGCCGAGGGCGAAGTCGGCGCCGGTTATGCTCCGCAGGTTTGGCTCGGCGGCACGGAGCCAGCGATCAGCGCGGCTCAAGCCTGGCAAACGCATGCGAGCGATCCGCTACCGAAGTTCTTGGGCCTCGGCGCAGCCAACGCTTCGAGTGCGGTGGTCGATCACATGAAGCCGAAGGTCGGCTACTCGTTGCTCGAGACGTTTCTGAGCGGCGGTCGACGCTACGGCGTGACGACCGATCTCACGCTCGTGCCGATCGATCGCTTGCGGCCGATTCAAGGCTCGAGCTTTCACGGCGTGGAGATCGGCAAGGACGTGAAATTGCCGTTCGCGTTCGTGCGCTCGCCGGACGCGAAGTATTGGGAATACGACAAACGCTCGAAGAAATTCCGCGAAGCCGACGCGGCCGAATATCGCGCGGCGGTGCATCTCACCGGGAAACAGCAGTTCTTTCACGGGCGGTTGCACTTCGAGGTCGAGGGCGGCAAGTGGCTGAGCGATCAAGATGCTTCACGCGTCGACCCCGCGCGGCGCATGCCGGCGTGGGGCAAGAACGGCGAGAAGTGGTTGGACGTGAACGTGAGCAAGCAAACGCTCGTCGCGTACGACGGCACCGAGCCTGTCTACGCGACGCTCGTGTCGAGCGGTGAGGCGGGGCTCGACGATCCTGCGCACTCGACCGCGACCAAGCGCGGCATCTTCCGCATTCACACGAAGCACCTCTCCACCACCATGGCCTCCGACGAGGTCGGCGAAGAGTACGAGCTTCGGGATGTGCCGTACGTGCAGTATTTCGAAGACGGCTACGCGCTCCACGGCGCGTACTGGCACGATCGCTTCGGCGTACCGAAGAGCCACGGGTGCATCAACCTCGCGCCCGAAGACGCGCGCCGCTTGTTCTTCTTCACCGAGCCGGAGGTGCCGGTCGGTTGGCACGCGCGGCTCTTGCCGCTCAAAGGGACGGTCGTCTTCATTCACCCCTGAGGGTGATTGTGCCGAGCTCAGCCGCCAGTGCCTGCCGTGCCGCCGGAGCCACCTTGAACGGAGCCTGCGGTGCCGCCTTGAGCCGAACCTGCGCTGCCGCCCTGAGCCGAACCTGCGCTGCCGCCCTGAGCCGAACCACCGGAACCAGCCTGAGCCGTGCCGCCCGAGCCACCTTGAGCTGCGCCAGCGCCGCCTGAAGCACCGCCTTCACCGCTCTCGCCGCCCGAGCTCGCTCCTGCGCTGCTGGCTCCGGACATCCCGCCTTCGCCACCATTCCCCGCGCCCGCGGCGCCGCCGCAGCTCGCCGTCGGGGGAAGGAGCGTGAGCGCAGTGCCATCCGCCGGGAAAATCGCCTGGACGTTGTCGTACGACGCGAGCGAGTCGTTGAACGCTTCGACCTTGATGAAGTGAGCTTGGCTCAGGCTCGGCGCATCCGCCGTGGCGGGGTTGACCAAGCTCGACAAGTCGAGCTGCACGTCCGCAGTCGCCGCGCGCACGACGGGGATCAAGGGCGTGCCGTCTTGGGTCTCGAGCAAGCTGACTGCGACGCTGCCGCACAGCGGAGTCGTGCCGCAATTGTACGGTGGGCGCAGCGTCAAGTTCGTCGTGAGCGACACGACCAACGAATCATCACACGCGAGGGTGGTCGTGACCGGATTGATCGTGATGGTGGGCGTGCCACCCGCCGCCGAAGAATCGTCCGAAGAATTGCTGCAAGCTTCGAACGCGAGGCACGCGAGCGAAGCCAGCACGAGCGAGCGCAGCGCCTGCGCCTTCTTCGCGCGCTTCACGCGCGGCCTCGCGGCAGGGCTTTGAGCTCCGCGTCGTCCAGGGCGACGCGTTCCGGATCGATCTTGAAACCTTTCACGCTTTGTTCGAGCTCCTCGGCCAACCGCTGCAACCGTTCACCTTCGCCGACGGCGTTCTCGCTGGAGCCGACGGCGGCTCCGGCGATGCGCTGTACCGCATCCATGTTGCGGGCAATTTCGTCGGACGCGATGGCCTGCTCTTGCACGGCGGACGCGGTGTCGTCAATCACGCTGATCAAAGTCTTGAGATCGGCGAGCGTGGTTTCGACGAGGCCGGTGCCTTCTTCGACCTCCCGGGTGCCGAGCTGCATGGTGCGAACGGCCTCACCGGTTTGGTCACGAATTGCAGCAATCAGGTCCTCGATGTCCCGCGCGCTCTGGCCGGTACGCTTGGCCAGGGAGCTCACCTCGTCCGCCACGACGGCGAAACCGCGGCCGTGCTCGCCCGCGTGCGCGGCCTCAATCGCCGCATTCAGCGCGAGCATCGAGGTTTGCTCGCTGATCTGCCGAATCACTTCGACGATGTTGCCGATGCGCTTGCCACTCTCGCCGAGCGCGGCGATGCGCTGCGCCGCCTCCTCAACCGTCTTGCGAATCAGTTGTAGGCGCTCAATCGCGCGCGTGACGGCTTCGCCGCTCTGCTTGGCGGTGCGCGTCGCCTCCGCGGCGTTCTCCGCGACCTGCTGAATCGACGATGACAACTCGGTCACCGCGGCAGTCGAGTTCGAGACCTTGGCGGCTTGCTCCTTCGCTCCGTCGAGCAACTTACGGCTCATGCCCGAAATCTCGCCGCTCGAGGTGTTCACTTGAAAAGCCGTGCGCTGCACGCTCGCTGCCAAACTGTGAATCTTGGCGAACACGCGATTCAGGTTGCCGGCGAGCTCGCCCAGCTCGTCCTTGGTTTCGACGTCCAGACGGCGACTCAGATCGCCTTGGCCGCGCGCGAGCTCTTCGGTCGCGCCGATGTAGCGCCGGAGCGGCCGCGTGATTTGGACCGCGAGCAGAAAGCCCATCACGAGCGCGATCAGTTGACCGAGCCCGAACACGGCCATCACTTCCACGAGCTCTTGGCGCACCGCGCGCGTCTTCGCGTCGCGCGATTGCACGAGGTAGAGCTGGCCGAGCATGGTCGTATCTGGATCATTCGCGCCGGCGTAGCCGGTGACTGGCGCAGATGCGTAGTCGACCAAGCCCTTGTCGCCGAAATCCAAGACCTTCACCGTGTCGTTGCCGTCGCGCACGGTGACCGGGTTGCGCATCGCCTTGAGCAGCAATGCGTTTTCTTCGGGCATGAGCGCGGATGCGACGACCTCTTGATCATCCATCACGAGCGCGAAGTGATATTGATTGTCCGGGCTCGTGCCGGAGCGCGCCGCGGCTTCTTGAAACCAGCGCCCGAGATCTTGCCCGAGCAGTACGGCGCCGACGAGCTTGTCGCCGTTTCTCACTGGCGTCGCGGACACGCGATACACGTGGCGATCGATCAGCGCGAATTTGCCGTGCACGATCTTGCCTTCGCGCAGATCCGAAAAGAGGCGCGAGGAACGCCATTCGCTGTCGAGCGGGCGCTTGGCCGCCGGCACGCCGAAGACCGTGCCTTGCGTGTCGACGATGGCGAATAGATCCGGCGCCGCGAGCCCCTGCAGCGCGTCGAGCGTGCGCTTTTCGGCTTCGGCGATCTTGGCGGCATCACCCGCCGCCAGCTCGACGCCGAGATCCGCGTCGCTCGCGAGCACCTTCACCACGGAGAGCTCCGCCGAGCCGCGCTCGTTGCCGAGCTCGATCTCGCGATTGAAGTCACGCTTGAGATGCTGGCCGGTGCCTTCCGCCGCGCGGATTTGATCCGAGGCTTTCCACGCGCCGAGCGCCACCACGATCGCGGTGACGAGGAAGATGGTTCCTATGATTTTCCCGCGCAAACTGAGCTTGGGCCAGCGCATTCGCTTCTCCTCGGCCGGCGGGATCGGGCCGCGACCGAAGCGCACGTTAGTGCGAGGCGCAAAAAGGCGCAATCGCGCGGGCGGGCGCGTTTACAGCCGCACGCGGCAGAGCTTGGCTTCGAAGCTGCCCTTCAAGCTCGCGGCCTGGTGATCGGCGTCGCCTGCGAAATCGAAATTGAGCAGCCCACGAATGCGGCCGTCTTGCGTCGTGGCCACGGAGTCGAGCTGAAGCTCACCGCCCGGCGGCAACACGAGCCCGTGATGACCGAGTCGAGCCATCGGCAGCGCATAAGCGCGCTCCGGCGCTTGCTCGCTCCCGCCGTGCGCTTCGTGCCCGGCCCAAACGTAGTTGCCAGCCGCGAGCTCGGTGCCGATCGGCGCGATCACGGTGACCGTCACGCTCGTGTCGTTTTCGCCGGGCTCGACGAACGTTTCACACGAAGCCGCGTAGCTCGCGAGCGTGATCTTGAGCTCGCGGCGAAGGCCGGGCAGAACGAGGTATTCGGCGTAGCTTGCCTGCGGGCGAAACTCACGATGATCGGCCGGCTCGGGTCCGGCGATGACGTACACCTCGGAGCCGCTCTTCGCGCGACACGAGCCGAGCCCGAGCGCGCACGCAAAAATGAGCCCCGTCAGGCCGAGAGCACGGCCTTCGGCGGATCGAGCGCCAAGGGCCACGCGCGATCGCGCAGCGACTTGGTCGTCCGCGCGATCGCTTCGCGCGCTTGCGTCGCGGTCGGACGCTTCTTGGGATCTTGCCGGAGGCACGCAGCGAGGACTTTCGCGAACTCTAGGTATTCCGGGATCTGCGCGAACTCAGCCAGGCGATCGGGCCAGCCGTCGTGCGTCATGTGCAAGGAGAGGATGCTCGATTCGTCGGCGGCCTCGAACAGGAGCTGGGCCGTGAGCGCTTCGTACGCCATACACGCGAAGGCGTAAATGTCCGCGGGCAGGGGCGAGTCCGCGGGCACTGCGCCGATCACCTCGGGCGCGCAATAGTCGAGCGTGCCGCAGCCCGGCCGGAGCTTGCGCCCGCTGAGCCCGAAGTCCACCAGCACGGGCGTTTGATCATCCCGCAAGATCACGTTCGAGGGTTTGAGATCGAGGTGGCCGACGCTCGCACCGTGCATGGCTTCGACACCGGCCAAAATGCCGTCCAAAACTTGGAGCACGCGATCGGTCGTGAGCGCGCGGCTGCGGATCAAGCGATCGAGACCCAGGCCGCGGATCAGCTCCATCACCAAGATCGGCTTCGGCCGCGCGGCGAGATCGAACGTGACGAAGCGCGCGAGGTTCACGTGCTGCGGTAACGAGAGCAGCGCGCCCGCTTCCTCACGGAACAGCTCGAGGAACTCCTGTTCGGACAAGCTGCGCGCGGTCGTCGGATCGTACGCGGGCACTTTCAGCGCGAAGCCTTCGGCCTTCGCGTTCTTGCGCTCCTCGATCCGCCGCGCCATGAACACCGAGGAAGCGCCGCCGCTGCCGAGCGAGCGCACGACGTAAAACGCGCCGATCGTCTTCTGCGGCAAGAGCCAATCCGGCAGCGCGATGCGCTGCTTTTGCAGCGGGATCGCCATCACGTCGCTCGCCGCCGCTACCGGCAAGGTCGCGATCCGCTCGAGCACGCGCGAGACGGCCGAGGCGATCGCTGTCGGTAAATCCGAGACCAGCTCGCGCACGGCCATCGCGAGCTGCGTCGCGTTCGGCGGCACGCCCGAGCGCACCGTGCGCTCGACCAGCGCCGAAAGCGCCGGCACATCGGCGACGACCGAGATCGCCATCGGATCTTCTTCCATCACGCGGCGGAGCGCGCCGGAAATGAGGCGCTTGAGCTCGTCGATCGAGTGCTCGAGCTCGCCGATCACGTCACTACCACCGCCGGAGCTGTCGACGAGCTCGGTCTGGCCGCGCGCCTGAGCCACGGTTTCGAGCGCGCGGCCGAGCCGCTGCAGCACGCGGCGCAGCGCTTCTCCGCGGTAAGAGCCGCCCGCGCCGAGCCCGCGGCTCAACGTGAGCATGCGCTCCGAAACGCGCGTCACGTCTTCCAGCGCGACGAGCTTGAGCCCTTCGTGCCCGTCCCCGTGCTCGTTGTGATCGAGCGGATTCAGAAAGCTCGTGTACGCGCCGAGCACGGCGCGTACATCGGGATTCGTCGAGGCCTCGCAGAGCTTCTCGAAGCTCTGCGCCTCGGAGATGAAATACGCGACGCTCAAGAGCAAATCGCTCGGCTCGGACACGCCTTCACGCACGGCCGAATCGAAGCTGCGCGCGAGCGTGGCACAAGCGATGCGATGCACGATCGGGTCGGGTTTGCTCGCCAGCCGGCGCAGCATCACTTGCACCGTGCGGCGCACGCGCCCGCGCACGCCTTGATCATCCTCGTTGCGCGCGCCTTCGAGATCGACCAGATGCAGCAACGCCTTCAGGCGGCGTTGCTCGCCGAGCGCGGCCGAGCTCGAGCTTTCGGCGTGTTCTGCGCTCGATTCCGCGTCGAGCACCCACGTGCCCAGGCGATCGTACAAGCGATCGATCTCAGGCACGCTCGCGTCACTTTCGCCCGGTCGCCGGCCGAGCAGCGCGAGCTCCCACAGCCGCGGTGTCTCGAGCGCGCCGAGATCGAGATCGGCGAGCGCGCCGACGACGTACGGCAGCACCTGCAGATCGTGCGGATCGTGCGAAGCGATGAAGTCCATCGCGCGATGAGCGGCGGCGAGCGCGTTCGTCGCCAGCTCGTGCGCCGCGCGCGCGCCTTTGGTTTCGTACGCGAGCAGCGCGCGCCGGACCGCGCCGACCAGCTCTGTCTCTTCGTCTTGCTCGCGATCCAAGATGCGAATCGTGCGTTCGGCGACCCCGCGCAGCACCGAGCTCGATGCCTGCGCGCGTGAGGCCAGCGTTTTGCGCAAGATTTTGGCGGCATTTTCCCCGAACGTGGTGCTCGAGAGATCGCTCAGCAGTGTCGCGACGGCTTCGGCCACATCCGGCCTGCGCGTGGCAGCCAAGATATCGAGCAGCGTCTCGGCGGTGTCGGGCTCGGCTTCGATCGCGCGCGGCAAGCCGAGCACCATCGTCGCGATGATGCCGGGATCGGCTTCCGCGATCGGGCTCTCCATCAAACGACGACACGCGCGGAACGCGCCGTCCGGATCCGATGGCAGCGTGCCGACGAGCGAAACCGCGGCGCGCCGCCACTCGGTCGGGCTCAGGTTCGGATCGAGCGCGACGTCGATTTCTTCGCGCAAGTTGCCGTCGACGGCGGAGAGCAAGCCGCGCGCGACGGCCGCGTGACGCCAGACGAGCGGCTCGCGATCGGCCAGCAAATCGGCGTAAATCGAGCGCACGGGCTCGGCCAAGAGCAGATCCTTGGGGTACGAATCGCCTTGTTGCGCGCGCACGACGGCTTCGCGCGCGGCATGCTCGATCAATTTTGCGGCCAAACGCCGAGCGGGCAGGGTGCCGCTGCGCGCGCGATCGAGCCAACGATCGCGCAGCTCGCGCCGCGTCACGAGCGTGAGCGCAAGCTGATCCGCATTCACGCTCGAGCCGACCGGCAAATCGAAGAGCAGCCCGATGCGCGCGCGAATCGCGACCGCTTCGAGCGGCCGGCCCGAGCTCAAGGCCATGCGCGCAGCAACCGCCGCGAACGTGCCTGCGGTGCCCTCGTAAACGCGCCCGAAAACTCGGCGACCGAGCTCGCGTCGCGGCTTTCCTTGCGGCAGCGCGGCGGTGATTTCATACAGCGCGACCGCGGCCGGGCCTGGCGCGATCCAATCCAAATCATCGACCAAACCTGCGTCGAGCGCGATGCCCATCACGCGGCTCAGCACCTCGGGCTCGATGCCATCGAGCGGCGGCGGTCCAGATGCGCCGCTGCTTTGCCCGAGCGCGGTCACCGCTTGGCGAAAATTCGCGCGGCGCTCGGCCTCGTCCGTCACGCGCACCAAAGTGGCCAAAGCTTCGACGGGATTCGGGCGGCCGCGCATTGGTGGGGTGAGTTATTCTACGGTCTAACGGCGCGACGCCTCGGGCCTTTCGCGCGCCGAGCACAAAAGGGGTGCGAGCGCGTGGCAGCGGGTGCGAGCGGCGAGTTTCGTCGACCGCTCGTTCTGGGTACTGGCCGAGAACCGCGGTTCACGCGCAAGCGTAGCCAAGCTGCTTCGCGCTCGGTCGCAGCGCGCATGAAATGCCGAGGATCGTCGCAGCTTCGGCTTTGGCGCGCGGTTTGTAATGACCGAAATCCGGACACCGCTGCGGCCAGCATGCCGCCGGGTTTTGGAGGAGACCGCACACAATGTACGCAAAAGCTGGGCTGTGGTTGGGTGGTTGTGCTCTCGCGCTGAATGTCGTGACGGGCTGCGCGCTGCAAAAAAAGGACGACGCGGACGCGTTCCGCGAAGCGGTGCCGCAGAGCGAATCGGTTGCGTTGTCGGGTCCGGACGGCTCGAGCAGCGCGAGCGGTTCGACGTCGACGGCTTCACTCGTGCCTTCGCTGCACACCGAGTCGACGACGCCCACGCCGACGTACGCCAAGTGGTACGGCTTCACACGCGACATGCGCGACGGCGTGAACACGGCGACGGCCGGCATCCTCGGCGCTGTGTGGGCGATCATTCAAAGCGAGCCGACCTCGGTCGCGCAAGATT
>FTDA01001767.1_pt1 | contig 10727 bp, 10 predicted proteins | sample 1639731 | NCBI WGS metagenome assembly FTDA01 (sample SAMEA3914869, study PRJEB12502) | metagenome | biome: forest; material: soil | place: USA | collected 2012-03-12 | depth 0.1 m
CCGCCGCTGCTCGAAGCGACGCCGCAGCCACGCATCACCGTGAGCTGGACGCGCGTCGACCAGGAACAGACTCGCGGCGCGCTGCCCGCACAGCTGGAGCTCACGGTCTCTTATGCATCGCCGAACGCTCGCTGGGTGTGCCTCACGCCTTTTGCGCAAAATTGGCTCGAAATCATCGCTGCCAAGCCGTGCAGCGAGATCGTCCTAACGGCTCGCCTGGCGGACGACTCCAACGCGAAGCACTTGGTGCTCGAGCTGGCGGAGCGCCTGACACAGCAGCTTTCCGCCGCACAGCCGCTGATTCGCGTGCGCTTTCTGCCGACCTCTCGCGGGGCGCGCGCCGTTCGCCGGCGCGCATGAGCGCGTGGCCTAGCACCGAACCCGCGAGCTGGTTTCTCGGGCGTGCTCTAAGGCACCGTGTCCTGTATGTGGATTGTTTAGTCTTTAATAGTAGACTAAAGCCTGGCCGGGCGCTACATCCAGGATGCCCATGTCATTCGATGAAGTGAGTGTTGCCATTGCCGCGATAGCGGCGGGTGAAATCGTGGTCGTGGTCGACGACGCCGAGCGCGAAAACGAGGGTGACCTCATTCTCGCCGCCGAGTTTGCGACCCCCGAGAAAATCGGATTCATGATCCGCCACACGAGCGGGGTGCTTTGCGCCACGCTGCCCGGTGATCGCCTGCGCGAGCTCGCTCTGCCGCTGATGGTCTCGGACAATACCGAGTCCCACACCACGGCGTTCACGGTTTCGGTCGACTACAAAGTCGGGACCACGACGGGTATCTCGGCGGCGGATCGCAGCGCGACGCTGCGTGCGCTCGCGAGCCCACTCAGTCGCGCGTCTGATTTCGCTCGCCCTGGTCACATCTTTCCGCTGCGTTGTCGCGAAGGCGGGGTGTTGCGTCGTGAGGGGCACACCGAGGCTGCTTCTGACCTGGCCCGCCTTGCGGGTCTTGCTCCCGTGGGTGTCCTGGCGGAGCTCATCAATGACGACGGCAGCATGTCCAGCCCGGGGCAGGTCGAGCAATTTGCGCTCGCGCACGGCCTCAAACGGATTCGGATTGCCGATTTGATCGCATACCGGCGGCGCACCGAGAAGCTCGTCGAAGCAGTGGCGGATGCGCGGCTGCCGACGCGCCACGGCGTGTTCAGCGCCCGCGTGTACCGCGGCGCCCTCGATGGCATCGAGCACGTGGCGCTCGTGTACGGGGACATCCGCGGAGCCGAAAACTTGCTTGTCCGCGTCCACTCGGAGTGCCTCACGGGCGACATCTTCGGTTCGACGCGCTGCGATTGCGGCGCGCAATTGGACTCTGCGCTCGAGCGAATCGCGAAGGAAGGACGCGGCGTCGTGGTCTACTTGCGCGGCCACGAGGGCAGGGGCATCGGGCTCACGAGCAAGATGCATGCGTACAAGCTGCAGGATCAAGGGCGCGATACCGTCGAAGCGAATCTCGATCTGGGGCTACCTGTCGATTCGCGAAACTACGATGTCGGCGCTCAGATCTTGACGGACCTGGGCGTATCGACGCTGCGGCTGATGAGCAATAACCCCGCGAAGTTCCGCGAGCTCCAAGGCTACGCGCTCTGCATCGTCGAGCGCGTACCGCTCGTGACTCGTCCGACTGCGGACAATCTGGCTTATCTGAGCACCAAGCAGCTCAAGCTCGGGCACTACTTGGACGTGCTTCCGGTTTTGCAGAGCTGAGGCACGTCACGCGACGTGATGGGTGACCATCAAGTCCGAGGAAAATCGGGCAGCGGCGACGAGCGCGCTGCCCGAGTTTGGCTCAAATCCCAGCGCTTTCGACGCGGCGGAGACCGCGGACGAATTGGTCGATCGTGAGATTGAGTCTTTGATCGAGATCGGGCTCGAGCTGTACGTCGCCGTTTTCGAGGACGGTGATTTGCTTATCGATCAAGAAGAGGCCGTTCACGACGTGGAGCGGATCGAGTGAGCTCAGGACTGGGCGGAGGGCGTAATCGATTGCGAGCACGTGTGCGGTCGTGCCGCCGGTGGCGATGGGCAAGACCACTTTGTTGCGCAACCCGAACTGCGGCAGCACGTCCAAGAAAGTCTTCAGGAGGCCGGAGTACGCAGCCTTGTAGATCGGCGTAGCGACGACGATGCCGTCGGCTTCGGCGACCCGAGCGGTGGCTTCGACGAGGCTCGGCGCGTCGAAACGTGCATGCAGTAGATCGGCCGCGGGTAAATCACGCACATCGAGCAAGGAGGCGCGCACGTCCTTTTGCTCGATGCGAGTGGCGATTGAGCGCGCGAGCCGCTCGGTGCGGGAAGTTGCCGATGGACTGCCAGAGATGATCAAGACCGATGACATGTTTGCTCCGCCGTTTCTTTTATTTTAGCGCGGTTTCGCTGCTGCGCTCGCTCAAGTAAGACCTTCGGCGGCGAGCGCTTCTTTCACGGCCGGGCGCGCGGCGATGCGCTCGAAATACGCCTTCAAGACTGGGCGTTTCTCGAGCGCGCTCGGGCCGTCGAGCTTCAGTAGGTTGCGTAGCGTGTAGTACGCGTAGCCATCTGCGACGGTGAACTGCGCGCCGAGCAGATAGTCTTTGCCTTCGAGGCTGCGCGACAAGAAATCGAAGCGCGAGTAGAGGCGATCCTTGAGCGCATGACGAAGCTCGTCATTGCCCTTGGGATTGTTGATGGGGCCGAAGCCTTTGTGCAGCTCGGTCGCGATGAAGTGAAGCCACTCTTGGAGGCGACGGCGCTCCGGCGTACCCACGGCAGGCGCGAGCGCGCGCTCCGGGCGCTGGTCGGCAATGTACTGCACGATGATCGCGCCCTCGGTGATCAGCTCACCATCCTCCGCGCGCAACGCGGGCACGTAACCCTTCGGGGTAACCTCGAGGAAGCTGCTGCCGCTCTCTTTCAGCTTTTTGGCGGCGAGGTCGACTTGCACGAGCTCGAAGGGGACGCCCGCCTCGCGCAGGGCGATGTGGGGAGAGAGGGAGCAGGCGCCGGGGGTGTAATAGAGTTGGGTCGTCATCGGGGGTCTCGCTTCGCTGTTGAAGTGTCGGAAGCGGTACTATAATAGACTGATGGTGTCCAGCGATTTACCCGCGCCCGCCGGCATTGAAACGCGCGACGACTCGGATTTCATGCGGCTCGCGCTCGAGCTAGGCGACCGCGCGCGTGGTCGCACGGGCGACAATCCCCACGTGGGCAGCGTGGTCGTGGTCGACGGGCGGGTGCTCGGCTACGGATGGACGGGCGAGCCCGGTCAAAATCACGCCGAGGTGAGCGCGATCTCGAGCGCCGAACGCCGAGGCCACAGCGTCGCCGGCGCCACGCTCTACGCGACGGTCGAGCCGTGTTGTTTCGTGGGGCGCACGCCCGCCTGCTCGGCGACGATCATTGCGAAGGGCATTCGGCGCGTCGTGTTCGCGGTGCGTGACCCGCATCCGCGCGTGAACGGCTGTGGCGCCGCGCAACTACGCGCGGCGAGCATCGAAGTCGTCGAGGGCGTGTGTGTGAACGAGGTCGAGCTCGCGCTCGGCCATTGGCTTCGTAGCCATCGAGAGCGCGCCCCAGAAACGCACCTGGTACGAGAAGGTCAGTGAGCGTGCTGCGAAACGCGCCGCAGTCGACGCGTGCGAATGCGTGAAGCGAGGGAGCGGCGCCAGAAAAGTGCAGCGCCGAGTGAGCGCTTCGAGCGTTTTTGCGGAGCGATCTCGCCGAGTGAACAATCGCACATGGCTCTTCCTCAATAGCGGATGGTCCCGGGGCTGCCGCCGCCGGCCGAGATCGTATCGCCGTTGATGGCGATGCTCTTCGGCGAGGCGAGGAAGGCGACGACATACGCGACCTCTTTGGCGTCCACGATTCGACCAATCGTGTTGTTTTTGGCTGCGCGCTGCTCGGTGGCTGCGTCCGTGCGTTCCGTGCGAGTCGCGCCGGGGTGAATCGCGACGACGTTGATGCCTTTCGGTCCGAGCTCGTCGGCGAGACCTTTCGTGAGCGCAGATACGCCGACGTTGCGCAGCGTCGCGATCGTGCGTCCGGTGTGATAAGCCGCGAGCCCGCCGATGTTGATGATGCGGCCCCAACCCTTCGACACGAGATGCGGAGCCAAAGCGCGAGCCGTGCGCAAGTAGCCGACCACTTTCACGTCGACATCTTGCAGCAGGTGCTCGTCGACGAGCTCTCCGATCGTCGCGGCGGCCGAGCTGCCGCCGGGAATGGCTGCGGCGTTGACGAGAACATCGACACCGCCCAAGACCTCGATCGCTTGATGCACCGCGGCGTCGACTTCGTTCTTCTTGGACGTGTCGGCTACGATGGAGTGGACTTTGCGTCCGGATTCTTTGCCGAGCTCACGCGCAGTGCCCTCGAGCGCGTCTCGGCCACGAGCGAGGAGCGCGACATCGACGCCTTCCGAGAGCAGTACCTGCGCGATGACTTTGCCGATGCCCCGACTGCCGCCGGTGATGAGTGCGCGTTTGCCTTTGAGCTCGAGGTCCATGGCTGCTCGTCCTTTTTCCAGTCCGAAGAATTGTTCTCATCTCCTATAGTGGCGTCGTGTCTTTTATGCAAGAGTGTGCGCGAATGAACCGGACACTCGTGTTAGCGGTCGTCTCGGCGGCGCTCGGAGGCGCGTGCGCGGCGCCGAACTCGCCCGGAAAAGCGCAGGAAAACAGCGCCGACGCTGCGCAGCGCGCGGCGCTGAATGAAGCGAACTCGAGCTCCGCAGTCGAGCCAGCGCCGCCGTTTCGACCGATTGCCGGCATCCGTGAGCTGATGGACTCCGAGATAGATCCCGCCGCGGACTTTCTCTGGGATTCGGTCGCGAGCATCAGCACGCGAGCCGGTTTGGAAGAGCGTCAGCCGCGCACCGACGAAGAGTGGCTCGAGGTCCGACGCCACGCAATGAGATTGGTCGAAGCCCCGAATCTGCTCGTGATCAAAGGACGGCGCGTGAGCAACAGCTACGTGCCTTCAGCTGGCCCCGGCGAGCTAGACACGAACGAGGTGCAAAAGAAGATCGACGAAAACCGTGCGGCATTCATTGGGTTGGCACAAAATCTTCAAGACACCGCGGTGAAGACGCTCGCCGCAGTCGACGCGAAAGATCCCGTCGCGCTCTTCGAGCTGGGTGGCGACATCGACGAAGCTTGCGAAGCTTGTCATGTCACGTTCTGGTATCCGAGCCAGCTGCTGCCCTACAAGTAGCGCGACTGCGCCGAGCGCGCTTTCGATAGCCGAGCCAGCAAGCCCGTGGCGCAGATGGCGGTGACGCCGCCGAGCAAGAGCAGAACGATGCTGTCCCACAGCGGGCGAGCTCGCAGCGCGCGAATCAAATCGAAACGGTGCAGTCCTTGCACCCAGCGATATGCTTTGCCGTTCGAGTCGAGATCGGCCCGAACGACGCCGGATACCGCGTCGAAGTACACGACGCGTGAATCATCCTCGAACGTCATGCGATACGTGGGCAGCCGAGCGCGATCATGGGTGCGGCTGAAGAAGTAGCTGTCTTCGGTCGTGAGCTTATCAACTCGAGCTGGGCGTTTCAGGCGCGAGACAACAGCGGCAAAATCCGCCGAGCTCAGCGGTGCCGCTCGACCCAGGGCATCGAAGCGCGCCCGGCTGCCATTGGCGAAGCTCGCCACGAAATAGAGCTCGCCGTTGAGCGGTACAAGCTCGACCGAGGTGGCGCGTGAAGAAGTGAGCGATTTGGCGAGCTGCCGCAACGCTGGCACTACCGTGCTCTCGGACACCGCTGTGCCATGCAACCGCGCGCGCTCGAGCTGCGTGTTCGACAGCAGACCCCACGGCTCGATCGACATCAATCCGCTACCGACCCACGTCAGCGCGAAGAGCCCGAAAATCAGACCCGTCAGGTGGTGCCAGCGGCGTGGGCCCGGCTTGGTGCGAGCTGGCCAACGGAGAACCCCGACGTAAAGACCCGTGAGCGTGAGAAAGCAGCCGACGAGTGAGGTTGCCATCACCACCGCTTTCCAGAGCTCGGGCCGACGTCGTAGCTCGAACCAGTACAGCCAATGCGGGATCGGGCCGAGCCAATTCCAGAACCGTTCGCGTCCCGTCGTGACCTGCGCGATCTGTCCGGTGACGCTCGAGACGTAGACTTCGGTGTTCGAGACATCGTCGAGCGCGAAGTGAAAGAAGGGCTGATCGGGCGCGAAATCACCGGAGGCGGTCCACTGATCGCGAGCCACGACGCCGAGTAGGCGAGGTGCTCGCGGAGCAGTGGGCGCGAACGCGCTCGCGACCGTGCGAGCTTCTGTTTGGGATACCGCGCCGCGCTCGCGGCCGGTGGACAGGTCGATCAGCGACGCGCCGCGCGGCGAGTGTCGGCTCAACACGACGCGATCCCCGAGCATCTCGATGCGAAAGCCGCTCACGCTCTCGGCTCCGGCGCTACTCGCGCGCTCCATGCAACACGAGCCCCAAGCGATGGGCGTCAGTGCTGCGACTCGCTGGGTTTCGTCGAGCTCGGGGTAGCTCACATACATCATGACGAAGCCGCTCGAGCACCAGAGCAGCATGAACGCGCCGCCGATGAGGCCGAGATAGCGGTGGAGCTGCAGCAGCGTGCGCATGTGAAAAAGGGCCTCAGAAGCCGTAACGGTAGCGGGCCTCCAGAGTGCGCGGCAAACCGAGATGCCAATAGGTGTAGCTACTGCCGTCCGCGTCGGCCGTGCCTTTGGCCAAGCCCGTTGCGTATTCGGTGTTGAAGACGTTGGCGAGGCGAAGATCGATCGTGTGATGCCGTGGCTGATCGAGAAAAGCTCGGCCCGCGAGATCGAACGTCATGTAGTTGCCGTATTTCTCGCGGTCATCCGTGCCGAAGCTGCGATACACGGAGCCGACGTGGTTCGCGGTCGCGCTGAGACCGAACGGCAAGTCGCGGGGGTGGTAGTCGACCCAAGCCTTCCCGAGCTGCGTCGGCACACCATCGATTTGGCGAGCGCCGTCTTGGTGCGCGGAGGTGACGGTGTAGCTGAGATTGAACGAAAGAGCATCGAGCGGCAACGCTTCGACCACAGCTGTGCCGCCGCGCACACGCACGGTGCCCGCGACATTTTCGAAGATGGATTGATTCGTCGTGTCGTCGAAGCCAGATGCTGAAATCAGGTCCGTCACATTGCGCACGAACGCGATTGCTTCCCAGCGGAGCCGCGTCGCCTCTTCGATGCGCACATTGCCGCCGACCGAGGCGTTCACGTCGAAGCTTCGTTCTGGCTTGAGGTTCGGATCGCCGCGCTCGTCCATCGGGTCGTTCGCGAACAGCTCTTCGGCCGTCGGCAAACGAAACGCGGTGCCGACAGTGCTGCGCACGAACAAGCTCTTGCCGAGGATGTCGTATTCACCGCTCGCGTTCCAGACGGCCGCGGAAGCGCCGACGCTCGGCAAGTTGTAGCGAAAGCCGACGGCAAGATGCGCGTTACGGAGCCGCTCGCCCGTGCGCAGCTGCGCGAACACGGCGTGTACGTGCTCGGTTTTTTCGGTGATCACGAGCACGGCGTCGTTGCCGTTGTAGCTCTGAAAATCATAGCCGAGGTTCGACTCGAGCCAAGGTCCGAGCGTGATGCGGCCGAGCGCGCTCGCGCCGTAGTCTTTGTAGCCCCAAAGATCCTCGTTATCGATGTTGTCGAGCGTGCCCGGAGCCGCGATGACGTTATCGAACTCGGTGTAGTGCGAGCGCCACGAGTGGTAATACGCTTTGCCCGATAGTTGCGCCGGACCTTCGGGCGTGTAGTCGACCTTGGCGCTGAGCGCGTCCTCTTGGCGGCGGTTGTATGCAATTGCCGTCAGGAACGGCGCTGAGAAATCGAGCTTGCCGTCGGTGTGTTGGTAGTGCGCGCTCACGCGTAAATCCGAGCTGATGCGATAGGCGTATTTGGCGCCCAACGTGAGCACGTCGTATCCGCGCCGACGATCCGTGGCGCTCGCTTGATAATCTCGGTCGCGAAACGGCTGAAAACCGTCGGCATGATCCGCGGAGCCGTACACGACGAATTGATGTCCGTGAAACCCATCGCGGACATAACCATCGAGGTGTCTGCCGCCGATCGTGTCGGCGCCGAGCGCGACCGAGCCACCGAGCTCGTCCGCAAATGGCTTGGTCACGATGTTGACCGCGCCTGCGACGCCTTGTGTGCCGTAGAACAGCGCCTGCGGCCCCTCGAGCACCTCTAGCCGCTCGACGATCGACGCTGGGAAAGTATCGAGCGGAGTGGTGCCACCGTACAAGCGGTTGTTGAGGCGCACGCCGTCCAGGAGCCAGAGCACGTCTTGAGTGCGAGAGCCTTGAAGCGAAACAGTGACGTAGTCGAACGGACCATTCTTCGGCGCGACATACAGACCTGGAACGAGTTTCTCCAGGCTCTGTGCGACGTCTACGTAGCCGCCGTTTTGAATTTGTTCGGCGGACACTTGATCGACGCGGTTGCCGTAGCGCGCGAGCTGCGCTGGGACAGCTTCGTCAACGGCGGGCGCCGTGACGACGACCGGTGCCAGCACTTTCTCTGGCTGAGCGGGGGCCGCCGAATTCGCGGCAGGTGCAATCATCGGCGGTGGCTCGCTAGTAGCCGCAGCTGGCTGCGGCGGAGCAGCTGGCTGAGTGCTCGGCGCGGCGCTCGACGCGGTCGGCGGTGTCGTGTTGGCCTGTGGCGGAGTCTGATCGTTCGTGCTCGTCGTGCTCGGCTCAGGAGCAGTAGCGGGGGCCGAGCTCTCGGCAGCTGCGGCCTGAGCCGGTTCAGAGCAGGCGATGCGCGGCCCTGCGATTGCGGTCAAAAATAAGGCGAAGCGTAGCCTGCCCCGAGTCAGGCGGATCGTAGTCATGCGTTTGCCGACGCGTTGAAGAGAGCTAAGTTTCGGTCAAAGCGATGGCTCGCTCGAACGCCGAATACAGCGCGAGCCGCGCCGCCTCAGACCGAGCGCGATCGCGAGCGACAGTCCCAAGAGGGGCCAAGCACGGCTCGGCGTTGCTCCTTCGATCGAGCAGCCCCATTTGCGCTTGGAGGCCGCGCCGTCGGCGCCCGCATCGGGCTTCGTTTCGTCCGAACCGTAGCTCACGCCGCCATCGGCAGTGCGCCCCACTGGGTTCGCGAGCAGCACCTTGCCGCTATCGAGCGTCGCCTTCTTGAACGAGCCGCCGTGCTTTCCGTCGCGCAGCGGATTGATCTCGACGATGACGTGATCTCCGCCCTTCAGCGAATGCTTGCTCCAGCCCATCCGGCTCAAATTGCCCGGGCTCGTCGGCAGCTCGACTGTCCAGAGCGTCGTCTCTTCGGCCGCGCCGCTCTTGCCGGTCACCCATAGGAGCACGTGTGGATTGGTCCACTGGAAGTTCGTCACCGTGCCATCGATCGTGACGAGCTTCGTCGAGTCGTACATCGCGAAGGAGTGGTGCGCCCACGCCAGGCGAGACGTGCTCGAGACGAGCCCGATGATTGCCATGACCGCCCAAGCGAACCTGTTCCAGCCGATGACCGATCGTCGCCCAGAAATCCGGTTGTGCCCACCGCGTCGCGGACTCGCTGCTCGTCGCATGCTCACTTTTCGAAAGGAAGAGGTGCCCCGCCCGATTCGTGCGGAATGGGTACGTACACAAAGTTTCCGTGTGCGTCGTTTTGCTCGAGAAAATCCCCCTGGCGACAAGAGGCTTCGACGATCTCCGCTTTGCGATCCGCTTGGCGCTTGAACAATCGCGTGATCTTCCAGGGTGCGGCGAGCACGTGCGGCGCCGTGATTTCGAGCTGGAAACGTAGGGTATTCGGATCGGTCAGCCCGATGTGCTCGACGATGTGCATATCGCCATTGTTGGGCAACGCCGCCGATTGACCGACGGGCAAGAACGTTTCGGGCAACAGGCCAACGGTGTCGACGACGAGCGTCTCGCCCTCCCAGTGACCGGTGGAGTGACCGTTGAACGTCAGATCCGGATCATCTGGGTGTTTGCGACCATCCGTGTAGATGCGCCGCAAGCGATTGCCGTCGAACTCACCGAGGATCGTGACGCGGCCGGGAGTGAACAGAAACTCCATCGCGTTCAGCGTCATGATGTCGAAGCTAGGCATGCCTTCGGGCAAGCAGTTGATGTAGATGTTCAGCGGATGACCGGCTTTATCGGCCGCGTTTTGCTCAGCGATTTGCTTCCCCGCTTCGGGCGTCCATTGCGGATCACCGACGCCCCAGGGGTGCTTTGGGTCGCTCCTGTCCGATAGCCAAAGTCCGCCCCAATCCGGCAGTCTGCCTAAAGCTGACCAGGCCGGTCGATCTGCGGAGTGCAAGCGGACGGCCCAAATGGCGAACCCCAACGCGGCCAGCGCGAAGAAGCCGGCAAGCCACGGATAAATGCTTTTAGCCTGAGCGACCTTTTTCGGCTCGACGCTCACGGGCGCTTGGCTATCCAACGTGGTGCCGCTCATGGCATCGGCACCAAGGTAAAGCCTACCCAACGACCGCAAACGACTATCCCGAACCACATCACGAGTGAGAAGACACCGGACAGGCGTGCGGGCAACGGCGTGCGCGCCGCGCTGTCCCAATTGGTGATCGAGCGCTCGACTAGCGCGTGAAACCCGAACGCGTTCAGCCCAACCGCGGCGAGCAGCACGAGCTTCCCGAGGAACCACGCGTTGTGTCCGTACGTGGGAGCGTTGGAGGCGAAGAGCAGAAACCCGCTCACGACCGCGAGCGCGAAGCCGACCCACGTGCACGGCAGCGCATCCCGTAG
>FTDA01001901.1_pt1 | contig 10641 bp, 8 predicted proteins | sample 1639731 | NCBI WGS metagenome assembly FTDA01 (sample SAMEA3914869, study PRJEB12502) | metagenome | biome: forest; material: soil | place: USA | collected 2012-03-12 | depth 0.1 m
CGGCGGACGACGACGAGCTGATGCGAGAGTTTCTGCTCGAGAGCACCGAAAACCTGAACCAACTCGATCGTGACTTCGTCGCACTCGAGCAAGATCCACGCGACCCGGCGCGGCTCGCGGCGATCTTCCGCTGCATGCACACGATCAAGGGCACAGCGGGTTTTCTGGCGCTCGGCAAGCTGGAGAAGCTCGCCCACATCGGCGAGAGTCAGCTGAGCCGGTTCCGCGACGGTGAGCTCGTGCTCGATGCTTCGAGCACGTCCGCGCTGCTCGCGATGGTGGACGGCGTGCGTCGCATTCTCGACTCGCTCGAGCGCGACGGCACCGAGGGGGACGAAGACTTCTCTGCGGTGGCCGAGCGACTTTCGCAGATCGGGCGCGACTGCTCACCGCATGCAGCGGCGCGCGAGGTCAGCGTACGGCCTGCCCCAGTCACGCCCGCGAGCGTGGCGCCGATTGCGGAGCGTCCGCGCTCGGTGCGTCCGAGCGTGCGCGTGGCTTCGAAGCCAGAAGCAACGCTCGAATCCAAAGTCGAAGCCAAAGCGAGCCCACCCGTGGTCGCGGCGCCGGTGGCGTCGGCGCCTCCTGCGGTTGCGCCGCCCCAGGAGCCAGCCGTTTCGGAGCTCGAGCCGGAGCCTTCGGGCAAAGCGGCTGCAAGTATCGCGGATACGTCAATTCGTGTCGATGTGTCGCTGCTCGACCGCGTGATGAACCTCGTGGGTGAGCTCGTGCTCGCGCGCAATCAAATCATGCAATACGGCGTGACGGCGAAGGATCCTGGCTTCGTCAACGCTTCACAACGGCTGAATTTGCTGACCACGGAGCTGCAAGCGGGCGTGATGAAGACGCGCATGCAGCCAATCGGCAACGTGTGGAATCGCTTTCCGCGCATCGTGCGCGACCTCGCCAATGTGTGCGGCAAAAAAGTGAACCTCGAGCTCGACGGTACCGAGACCGAGCTCGATCGCTCGATCATCGAGGCGATCAAGGATCCGCTCACGCACGCCGTGCGCAACGCCGTCGATCACGGCATCGAATCCGCCGAGCAACGTAAATTCGCTGGAAAATCGCCAATTGGGCGAATTTTGCTGCGCGCGTATCACGAGGGTGGCCAAGTCAACATCGAGATCTCCGACGATGGCGGCGGTCTGCCCGTCGAGAAGATCCGCGCGCGCGCCGTGCAACGCGGACTCGTACCTGCCGAACGCGCCGCGCGTCTCAGTGAGCGCGAGGTCTCGCATCTGATTTTCTTGCCAGGCTTTTCTACGGCCGAGCAGATCACGAATGTGTCGGGCCGCGGCGTTGGGATGGATGTCGTGAAGACCAACATCGAAAAGATCGGTGGCACGGTCGACATCAGCTCGCGCCCGGGTAAAGGCACGACGCTCAAGATCAAGATCCCGCTCACGCTCGCGATCATCCCGGCATTGATCGTGACCAGCGGCGGCGAGCGCTTCGCGATTCCACAAGTGAATTTGCTGGAATTAGTGCGTCTCGAAGGCGAACAAGCCAAGCGTGGCATAGAACGGCTGCACGGCGCGACGTTGTATCGACTGCGCGGTAACTTGCTGCCGCTCGTGTTCTTGAACCAGGCGCTCTCGTTGCCACAGCGAAGCGGTGAGAATGACGCGTGCAACATCGTCGTGTTGCAAGCCGATGATCGCCAATTCGGTCTCGTCGTCGACGGCATCAACGACACCGAAGAAATCGTGGTCAAACCTCTCGGCAAAGAGCTGAAGGGTTTGAGCTCGTTCGCGGGTGCGACGATCATGGGTGACGGGCGCGTCGCGCTGATTTTGGACGTGCTCGGCATCGCGCAGCGCGCGAACGTCGTTTCCTCGTCGCGCGATCGCGCGATCGTGGATTGCAGCCAGGAGGAGAGCCGCGAGCAAGAGGTGCGTGAAGCGCTCTTGCTCTTCCGCATCGGCGAGAGCGGGCGCATGGCGATCCCGCTTTCGATGGTTGCGCGGCTCGAAGAAATCGCACCCGAAAAGGTCGAGCGCGCGGCCGGACGCGAGGTCGTACAGTATCGCGGCGCGATCTTGCCGTTGATCTCGCTGAGCCGAGAAATTCACGGCGAAACGCGGCGCGAGCATACCGGGCCGCTACAAGTCATCGTCTATTCCGAGGAGGGGCGCAGCGTCGGTTTCGTAGTCGAGCAAATCCTCGACGTGGTCGAAGAAGTCGTCACCGTGCGCAGTCAGGCCACGAAAAATGGGCTGCTCGGCTCGGTCGTCGTGCAAGGCCGCGTCACCGATCTGCTCGACGTTCACGGCGTGATCCAACGCACGGACGCGACGTTCTTCGACCGCAAGCGCGCGGCCCGGGCGGCCTGAAGGAGCGAGCAGGATGTCGAATACCAGACAACTGTGCACGTTCTTGCTCGATGGCCTGCTCTTTGGCGTTCAAGTCGTGAACGTCCAAGAGGTGATTCGCTATCAAGAAATGACGCGCGTGCCGCTCGCTTCTTCGGTGGTGCGCGGGCTGATCAATTTGCGCGGTCAAATCGTGACTGCGATCGACATGCGCGCGCGCCTGGATTTGCCGGCGTTGCCCGAGGACGTGCAGCCGATGAACGTCGTGCTCCGCACCGGTGACGGCGTCGTCAGCCTGTTGGTCGACGAAATCGGCGATGTGCTCGAGCTCGAAGAACATGCGTTCGAGCGTACGCCGGAGACGCTCGCGGGCGTGTTTCGCGAGGTCGTCCTCGGCGTATACAAGCTCGAGCAGGGGCTTTTGCTCTTGCTCGATGTCGAGCGAATCGTGTCGCTCGACTCACTGAACGAGCGTCGGCGCGGGGCGGACGCGGCGTAACCAACAAGCAGATCGAATGCGACGCGGCACAGCGCCAGGCGTCGCTGTTCAAGAACGTGTGCTTCAGGAGGAATCATGGAAAGTCGTGCAGAATATCGAGACAACAACGGCGAATCGTCGCGGCCCCGTTTGATTGCGGAGGCGGACGTGAGCGAGATCGCGGATCTGAAAGCGCGTGTCTTCGATCTCGAAGGTCAGCTGCAAGCGGTGCACAAGACTCAAGCCGTGATTCAGTTCGAGCTGAACGGCACGATCGTGACCGCGAACGAGAATTTCCTGAAGGCGACGGGCTACACCATGGACGAGATCCGGGGCCGCCATCACCGCATTTTCTGCGATCCCGCCTACGCATCGAGCCTGGAGTACGAGCGGTTTTGGGCACAGCTCAACCGCGGCGAAGCGCAGAACGGCGAGATCAAGCGCGTGACCAAAGACGGCCGCGAGCTGTGGCTGCGCGCGATTTACTCACCCGTGCTCGACCAGAGCGGGCGAGTCTCCAAGATCGTAAAATTCGCGAGCGACATCACGGCGGCGCGGCGCGCGGAAGAGCAGCAAAATCGGCTCCAAGTGCAGACCCAAGAGCTCCGTCAGCGCGAGCAAGAACAAGCGGACGAGCTCAAGCGCAAAGTCGATCAAATCTTGGGCGTCGTCGATGCAGCAGCGAATGGTGATTTGACGAAGAAGCTCAACATCAGCGGTGACGACGCGGTGAGCCGGTTGGCGCAGAGTCTCGGCTCGTTCATCACCAACATGCGGGCGAGCATCAGCGGTATCGCTGGGAACTCGACTACGCTCGGAGCGGCTTCCGAAGAGCTGTCCTCGGTGGCCAAGCAAATGTCCGGCAATGCCGACGAGACCTCGGGCCAAGCCAACGTGGTTTCCGTCGCGGTCGAGCAGGTGAACCGCAATATTCAAACCGTTGCCACCGGCACGGAAGAGATGACGGCGAGCATTCGCGAAATCGCGAAAAACGCCTCGGATGCCGCGCGCGTCGCGACTTCGGCCGTGAAAGCCGCCGAAACGACGAACGCCATCGTCGGCAAGCTCGGTGAGAGCAGCGCGGACATCGGCAAAGTGATCAAGGTGATCACGTCGATCGCGCAGCAGACCAATCTGCTCGCGCTCAACGCCACGATCGAAGCGGCGCGCGCCGGTGAAGCTGGCAAGGGCTTCGCCGTCGTCGCGAACGAGGTCAAAGAGCTCGCCAAAGAAACCGCGAAGGCGACCGAGGACATCAGCCAAAAGATCGAGACGATCCAAGGCGATACCCGCTCCGCGGTGAACGCGATCGCTCAGATTGGCAGCATCATCAATCAGATTAACGATATCCAAAATACGATCGCCAGCGCAGTCGAAGAGCAGACCGCGACCACGAACGAAATCAGCCGCAACGTGGCAGATGCTGCGCGCGGCAGCGGCGAAATTGCCCAAAATATCACGGGCGTCGCGCGCGCCGCACAGAGTACTTCATCCGGCGCAGGCGACACCGAGCGGGCCTCGGCGGAGCTCGCGCGTATGGCATCCGAGCTCCAGCAGCTCGTCTCGCAATTTCGCTATTGATCGAGGAGGCACCATTGAAAGCACTCGTCGTCGACGATTCGCGCGCGATTCGGCTGATCATTTCGCGCTCGCTCAAGGCCTTGGGTTTTTCCACGGTGGAAGTCACCAATGGGCAAGAGGCTTTGGATGCCGTGAGCACGCAGGGCCCGTTCGACGTGGCCCTCGTGGATTGGAACATGCCCGTGATGAGCGGCTACGATTTCGTGCGCGCAGTCCGCGGCGATCGCGCGCACGACGAGATGGCCATCATGATGGTCACCTCCGAGTCCGAGCAAACCCAAGTGCAACGCGCGATCGAAGCTGGCGCGAGCGAATACTTGATGAAGCCGTTCTCGACCGAATCGATCGAGGAAAAGCTCGCCATTTTGGGGCTCAGCGCCGCATGATCAAGGTGCTGGTGGTGGATGACTCCGTGGTCGTGCGGCGCCTGCTCAGCGACGCGCTCGGCAGTGATCCGCGCATCAGCGTGGTCGGCAGCGCGGCGAACGGCTCGATCGCATTGCAAAAGATCGAGCAGCTCGGTCCCGAGGTCGTTATCTTGGACGTCGAGATGCCGGACATGGACGGTATCGAAACGGTGGCGCAGATTCGCAAGAGGCGACCGGAGCTCCCGGTGATCATGTGTAGCGCGCTCACCGAGCAAGGCGCCGTGGTCACGCTGCGCGCGCTTTCTGCAGGCGCCACGGACTACGTCACGAAGCCGAGCGCGCAGGTCGTGCAGCAAGATCGCATGAGCTCGTTCAAGGGCGAGCTCATCGCGAAAGTGGTTGCGTTGGGCGAACGCCGCAGCGCGACCATCTTCCCGATCGCGGAGCGCGTTCCGCCCGCAGAGCAGAAATCGCGGCCTCGCGGCGGGTTCGAGCCGGTCGCGGCGCTCGCGATCGGTTGCTCCACGGGCGGCCCGAATGCGCTCGCCACGCTGTTCGAGGGCATCCCACAAAATTTGCCGGTTCCGATTTTCATCGTCCAGCACATGCCGCCGTTGTTCACGAAGATCCTGGCGGATCGCCTCGCGTCTTCGTCCGGTGTGCGCGTGCTGGAGGCGCGTCACGGCGAAGAGATCGAGCCTGGCACCGTGTACATCGCGCCCGGCAACTATCACATGACGATCGGGCCGGACGCGAAGCGCGCGCGCTTGCTCACTTTGCTCAACCAAGACGCGCCCGAAAATTCTTGTCGTCCGGCGGTCGACGTCACGTTTCGTTCACTTGCGAGCACCTATCGCGCAGGAGTCCTCGGCTGCGTGCTCACGGGCATGGGCCATGATGGCGCAATCGGCGCTCGCGCGATCGTAGAAGCGGGCGGCGCGATGGTCGTGCAGAGTCCAGAGACTTGCGTGGTTTCGAGTATGCCGCGCTCGGTCATCGAAGCCGGCTTCGCCGAGACCGTGCTGCCGCTCGCGCAAATCGCCGAAGAGCTCGTACGGCGAGCGCAGCGTTCACCGAGCCTCCGCGCGCCGGCGCGCGCGCTGTCACAGAGGGAGATCTAACCGTGCCCGCAAGCCCCGAAAGCCTCAGTTACCTCAGAGACTTGGTGTACCGAAAGAGCGCGATTGTGCTGGAGCAAGACAAGCAATACTTGTTCGATTCGCGGCTCAGCCCGCTCGCTCGTGAAGTCGGGCTCGGTTCCATCGATGAGCTTGTCGCGCAAATGCAAAAGCAGCAAGGCGCGCCGCTCGTGCGCCGCGTGGTCGAAGCCATGACCACGAACGAGACCTTGTTCTTTCGCGACGTGCACCCGTTCGAAGCCTTGAAGGCGCGTTTGATCCCCGAGGTGATTCGCAGCCGATCTGCCGCGAAACAGCTTCGGATCTGGTGCGCTGCGGCCTCGACCGGGCAAGAGCCGTATAGCATCGCGATGACGCTGCGCGAGGCCTTCCCCGAGCTCAATTCGTGGAAGGTGCAGATCGTCGCGACGGATTTGAATGCCGCCGTGCTCGAGCGCGCGCGTGAAGGGCGCTACCGCCAGCTCGAGGTGAACCGCGGTTTGCCCGCGCCGTATCTGCTCAAATACTTCGAGCGCGACAAATCAGAGTGGCTCATCTCGCAATCGATTCGCGACATGGTTTCATTTCGTGAGCTCAACTTGCTCGATTCTTGGACCGGGCTCGGCCAGCAAGATCTCGTGTTCATGCGCAACGTGCTCATCTATTTCGACATCGAGACCAAACGCCGTTTGCTCGGGCGCGTGCGTCAGTCCCTGGAAAATGACGGGTTTTTGATCTTAGGCGGCGCCGAGACCACGACCAACTTGGACGACAACTTCGTCCCGGTGCGCGTCGGGCGCGGCGTGTACTTCCAATCGAAGTCGTCGCTCCGCGCGATGCCTTCTGTCGCCTGAACGTAGCTCTTTCCGAAGTTCCCGAAGCTCGAGCGAGTGGAAAAACAATGACCCAAGTAAGCAACAGCGATCTGCGCGATTTGGTCGAGTCAGTCTGGTCGGTGCAACTCGGTTTCGAGGTATTGGACGCCGCGGGATCCATCCCGCCGCCGCCGGAGCAAACATTGTGCGGTTGCGTGCACATCAGCGGCGCGTGGAGTGGCCTAGTTACAGTGCGTGCGAGTGAAGTCCTCTCGCGCAAAGTCGCGGCCAGCATGTTCGACATGGCTCCCGAACAGCTCGCGATCGATGAGCTGCACGACGCGCTCGGCGAAATCGCAAACATGACCGGCGGTAGCGTGAAGGCGCTCTTGCCCGGGCCGAGTCAGCTCTCGCTGCCGTCAGTCGTCTCGGGCAGCAGCTTCGCGTTCAACTCACCGGGCACGGTGCTCGTGAACGAGCTCACGTTTCAGTGTCATGGCTCGTTCGTCTCGGTGCAAGTGTTCGAGGCGCGGAAAAGCGCGCGCGCGGACGCTCTCAGCGCCTGAGCGAACCGACGCGGAGGAGGCCGTTGGAAGCGCCACAAATCCCAGGAAATGAGCCGGCCCGTCTCGCCGCACTCGAGTCCTACTCTGTGCTCGATACGCCGGCGGATCCGAGCCTCGATGCGCTGACGGCGCTCGTCGCGCAAGTGCTCGATGTACCCATCGCGCTCGTTTCGCTCGTCGACTTGGAGCGGCAGTGGTTCAAATCCAAGTACGGGATCGATGCGACTCAGACTCCGCGCGAGATCTCGTTTTGCGGCCACGTCGTCGCGAACGGCGAGATGCTCGTCGTGCAAGATGCGAGCAGTGACGCGCGCTTTGCCGACAATCCGTTGGTCGCAGATTCGCCGAGTATTCGGTTTTATGCGGGCTATCCGCTCTCTACTCGCGATGGATTCACGCTCGGTACTCTCTGCGCGATCGATTCGAAGCCGCGCATCTTGACTGACGAGCAAGAGAAGATCTTGGAGCTCGTCTCGCGCGTCGTGGTCGCGTTACTCGACTCGCACCGGGATCGCGAACAGCTACGCCAACAAAAATCCGTGCTCGAAGCCCACGCCGCCCAAAGCCGGAGTACCGAGCAAGAGCTGCGCGACATGACCGAGGCCGCCGAGCGCGCCAACCGCGCCAAGACCGAATTTCTCTCGAACATGAGCCACGAGATTCGCACGCCGATGAACGCGATCATCGGCATGGGTGAGCTCTTGCTCGAGACGAATCTCGATCAAAAACAGCGAAAATACGTCAAAAACGCGCGCGCCGCCGGTGAGCACTTGCTCGGCCTGATCGATGACGTGCTGGATGTCGCCAAGATCGAGGCGGGTAAGGTCGAGCTCGAGGCGGGCCCGTTTCGGCTAGTCGGACTGATGCGGAGCGTGGAAAAACTGATGCTCGCGCGCTCAGCGGAGACAGGCGTGAAGCTCGTGTGCCAAGTGCCGGAAAACGCGCGCGCGCCCGTGCGAGGTGATCTCGGTCGCTTGCGTCAGGTGCTCTTGAACTTGGTCGGCAACGCCTTCAAGTTCACCAAAGAGGGGCGCATCTTGGTGCAAGTATTTCGCCTATCGGGCGCGGTATATGAATTCGAAATTTCGGACACGGGTATCGGGATCAAGCCGGATCGGCTGAGCGCGATTTTCGAAAGCTTCACCCAAGCCGATAATTCGACCACGCGTCGCTATGGTGGCTCGGGCCTCGGGCTCACCATTTCGAAGGCGCTCGTCGAGCTGATGGGCGGTAGGATCTGGGTGCAGAGCACCGTCGGGCAAGGCACTACGTTTCGCTTCACGGTGCAGCTCCCCGCCGAAGAGCACCCTTCGGACATCCCCGAAGATTCACGACCATCCGCCGAGATGCGCGTCGCGCGGGTGCTCACGCAACCGAAATTGCCGCAAGCGCTGCGGGATTTACGCATCTTGGTGGTCGATGACGTGCCGCACAATCGCGAGCTCGTGGCGGCGTTCTTGGATTCGTATCCGTGGCAGCTCGACTTCGCCGCGGACGGCGAAGAGGCGATCTTGCGGTGTCGTTCGCGCCGGTATGATTTGGTGTTGATGGACGTGCAAATGCCCGGCACGGACGGCTATGAGGCGACGCGTCGCGTGCGCGAAACCGAGGCCGTCACGGGCCGTCAGCGCACGCCGATCGTCGCGGTGACGGCGCACGTGATGAGTGACGAAGTGCGGCGTTGCCTCGCGGCTGGCTGTGACGGGCACTTGGCGAAACCGATCACGCGCGTGTCCCTCTTGGCCGCAATCGAAGAGTTCGCGCATCGCAGCGAGTCCGATGCGGACGGAGCTTCGGCACTGCCTGGCGCTTCCGACGCGTCACCGCCGAGCGACATCTCGCAGCTCGTGCCGCAATACCTCGCGGATTGCCACGCTCGTGTGCACGATGTGCGCGACGCGATCGCGCGCGGTGATTTCGAGCTCGTCGCGCGTCACGCTCACAACCTGCGCGGTAGCGGCAGCTCCTTCGGCTTCCCGCCGATCACCGAGCTGGGCGGGCGGCTCGAGCACGCGGCGCTCGCTCGCGACGTGGCACGCCTCGAGCGCGAAGTGGCTGCTTTTCAGCGCTATTTGGAGACCTAAAGGCTCGCGTCATGACCAAGATCCTGATCGCCGAAGACGACGCTCTGCTCTCGAAGCTGCTCGAAGCCGCGCTTCGCCCGAACTATCCGGACTTGGTCCTGACGCGCAACGGTGAAGAAGCGCTCAAAGCCCTGCGCAAGACGCCGATCGACGTCCTGGTCACCGATTGGATGATGCCGGGCATGGACGGCATCGAGCTCATTCGCCGTGTGCGCGCCGAGTGCTCGCCGCCGCCGTTCATCATCATGAGCACCGTGCTCGGCTCGAACGAGGCACGCGATCACGCGCTGCGCTCGGGCGCCGATGATTTCTTGGTCAAGCCGGCGCGCATGGCGGAGATCCGCGCGTGTATCGAGATCGCATCGCAGCGGCACAACTCGAGCCGCAAGCTCGTCGCGGCCAAGCCCGTGCCCGCCCGCGCCGCCTGGCGCACGAATGAAGCCTTGCCCGAGCACGTCGTGGTCGCGGTAGCGGCGAGCACGGGTGGGCCGGTCGCGCTGCACGCGGTTTTCGATGAACCGGAGTTGCCGAAATCTGCGGTTTACCTCGTCGCGCTGCACGGGCCCGAATGGCTGCACGAGTCGTTGGTCGAGGCCTTGCGTCGACGTTCGGACTTGGATGTGCGCTTGGCGGAAGATGGCGTCACCGCGCAACCAGGCTCGGTGTACTTCGCCTGCAAAGATCGTCACTTGACGCTCGACGCCGATTTTCGCCTGAAATTCGATGATTCGCCGCCCGAGCACTTTCTACGTCCAGCTGCCGATCCGCTGTTCCGCAGCGTGGCACGCACGTGCGGGCAGAGCGCGCTCGGTCTCGTGCTGACCGGCATGGGCAATGACGGCGCGTCCGGCGCCGCGGAAATGGCCGCAGCGGGCGCGACGATCTTGGCGCAAGATCCGGCGACCGCCGTCATCGCCAGTATGCCGAACGCGGTAATTGCCGCGGGCATCGTGAAGGAAGTCATTCCGCTACCTGGGATTGCCGCGGGCGTTGGACGTCATGTCGGTTCGTTACAGGCCGCGCTGGCGGCGCGTCGGCGAACCGCTCGCGGCGTCCGCGCTTCGGCCTAGCTTTGCCGAAAATCACCCCCGCGCGCTACCGACCGAGCTGACCGCCGTAGTTCGCGGCGTATGAAGATCTCCAAGCTCTTTCACGTGCTCGTGGTCACTGGTGCATCCACTACGGTCGCGCTCGCAGCCTGTAGCAGCTCGGATGATTCGAGCTCGGGTGCGGCGGGGACCGCCGGCGTAGCGCACGGTGGTAGTGGGGGAACCGCGTCGGGCGGCAGCACATAGGCGGTGAAGTTCGGCGCGAAG
>FTDA01001383.1_pt1 | contig 10619 bp, 6 predicted proteins | sample 1639731 | NCBI WGS metagenome assembly FTDA01 (sample SAMEA3914869, study PRJEB12502) | metagenome | biome: forest; material: soil | place: USA | collected 2012-03-12 | depth 0.1 m
ATACGGCGGAGTCGTCCGTCATGCTTGGCATACGTGCTCAAAACCAATCCAGACCGGAAGCAACGAAGCGGGCGAGGCCGAAGCCGACGGCTCTGCCTCATCCAATCCTGATCGGATGAACGCAGGCCGCTCGACATCCAAGTTCCTAAACTTCGATTTGCGTCGCTCCGATGCGCCGCGGAATTTACCGCGCGCCCTAATAGAACAGTTTAGAACCGTGGCCGACGAGTATCAGCGTCAGGCGGCATTCGAAGCGAGTTACGCGCGGTCGCTCCCAGCCCGCACGAGACGAGCAAACAACGAGTAGACGAGTGCTCTTGGGTACCTCGCGACCAAGCGCTCCCGTCACTACTACACTGCCCGCTCGATGCGGGCCTTGAGCCAGGTGCCCGACGCGAGTTGGCCCTCCAGGACGCGCGCGATGACCGTTTGCAGCGCGCGCGCGTCGAAGGGCTTTTCGAGCAGTAGGTTTGGCAGGGTGCGAAGGCGCTCTTGTGCGGCGTCGTTGAAGGCGCCACCCGTCATGAACACGATGCGATTCGCGAGCTCGCCGTGAAACGTTTGCACCTCTCTCAAGATGTCGAACCCGGTGAGGTAAGGCATCATGATGTCGCAGAAAATGACATCGTATTCCTGGTCGCGGTCGAGAGCTTTCAGCGCCTCGCGCGGGTCCACATAGGTGACGATCTCGTGCTCGCGTTTGAGCAATCGGCGTACGACCGCGCACAACGCGGGCTCATCATCGATCACCAAGAGCCGCGTGCGCGGCAGAGGGGTGACGGCCGCCTGTGGTGGATGGTTCGTCAATGCGGTTGCTTCTTGGGCGGGCAGCTCGATGCGAAAGGCGGTGCCGTGCTCGGCGCGACTCGTGCATGAGATGGTCCCGCCCATGTCTACGACGATGCTCTGGCAGATTGACAGGCCGATCCCGCTACCGACGCCCCGCGCTTTGGTCGTGAAGAATGGCTCGAACGCGCGGCGACGCTGCTCGGCAGACATGCCGCAGCCGTTGTCACTCACCTCGATCACCACTTTGCCCAGCTCGCTGAAGATCCTGACCTTGATCTCGTTCCGCTCGAGCTGGGCGTCTGGTAGCGCCTGCGCAGCGTTCACGAGTAGGTTCAAAAACACCTGGCTCAGCCGATTTTGATTGCCGGCGACAGTAGGCACGCGTTCGAACTCTCGAACCATGCGGGCGCGGTGGCGAATCTGGTTCCAGGCGATGTTGATCGACGAGTCCATCACCTTCTTGACGTTGACCAGCCCATTCTCTTCACCTTCGCTGCTGCGGCAGAACACCTTGAGATCGCGGGTAATGTGCCCGATTCTCTCGGAGCCTTCACGCGCCTGCTCGAGGGCTTGCACGACCTCCGAAAGCTCGGTGCCTTCGGGTGGGTGGGCACCGGTGAGCCGGCTAGTCGCGAACTCTAGATTGCCGAGCACGTATGCGAGTGGGTTGTTGATCTCGTGCGCGACGCCGGCAGCAAGCAACCCAACCGAGGTCAAGCGGTCGGCCAACAGTAGCTGCTCTTGCATACGTCGGCTATCGGCGCGCAACAGTGCCTCACGGATTTCACGTTCGATCACCGCCCCTAGTTTGCCCAAGCTGTGCTTGTACAAGTAATCATGCGCGCCAGCCCGCATGGCTTCGATCGCACTACGCTCCGTGATCACGTTCGAAACGATGATGAATGGCAGATCAAGCCCTCGCGACTGCACGATGTGCAACGCGGAGAGCGCGTCCATGCCCGGTAAGCGGTGGTCACAGAGCACTACGTCCCAACCGCTCCGATCCAGCGCCGCTTCCAGCTTCGGAGCCGTTTCTACTCGAGTGATGTGTGCGACATAGCCTTGATCCAGCAGCTCGATACTCAGGAGCTCCGCGTCGTCGGCGGAGTCCTCAATCAAGAGCACTCTGAGTGAGGGGCTCGCATTGATTGGCGCGATTGTATCCATGCTTCCCATCTCCGCTTCGCGGTTGACTGCTCGAAGAGCAAATTGCCAGCAAACTTCTCGAAATTAGCAGGACCCGGAGCGGTCGCGCACGCCCCCAAAAGCACTCTTAGACCGGCCGCGCGCTCGGCCAGCGGGGACGACGCATTTATGCAACAACCCTCGAGGATGGTTACCTCGACGCGATCTTTTCCAAGCCGCCGTCATTTGCCGCCTTTTCGAAGCACCGATTCCGGAGCAGGCTCATCTCGGGACATGGTTGACGCTTCTCCAGCGCCGGACGAGCTATCTCTCCAGTCGTCGCGTGAGCTCCCTAGTTGGCTCGCTCGGGGCGGTGACATGGGCCTGGCCATCGCCCGCGCTGATTGGTGCCTAACGTCGCTTGGACCACTCCAAAGCTGGCCGGCGCTGCTCGTGCGCACCCTGTGTGCGTGCCTCGAGTCGAGTTTCCCTTCCGCGGTTGCCTGGGGGCCCGGGCGCTTGCAGTTTTACAACGACGCCTTTCGACCGATGTACGGCGACAAGCACCCGTCCGCGCTGGGCCAGGACCTGGGATGCTACTGGGCCTCTGCCTGGCCCGCCTTCGGTCCCGCTTTCGAGAGCGCCGCGCGCGGCAAAAGCGCGCTCGTCGAAGACAGCCCGCTCTTCATCGAGCGGAATGGGATTTTGGAAGAAGCCTTCTGCACGTTCTCGCTCGGGCCGATACGCAACGACGACGGCGTCATCGAAGGAGTGATGCTGACGGCACTCGAGACAACCCACCGGGTGCTCGCTGAGCGGCGGACACGCGTGCTCCGGGATATCGTCATCTCCGGGGCGGGCGCTACTAGCGTCCGCGAGGCACTCGCGTCGGCGATTCGCGCGTTGAACGGTGCTGAGCTCGACGTCCCTTTCGCGCTCGCTTACAGAGTCGACGTCGAAACCAACGCCATCGAACTCGCCGCGCACACGGAAACAGGGCCTAAACAGCGGCTGCGTGCGCTGATTGACGTGAGCGGGGAGTCCGACACGGTTCAACGTTCGTTGGCGGAGGTGGCTCGCACGAATCGAGCCGCCATCGTGGAGGTGTTGACGGAGGAGTTCGCGTCCGAGGCGCGCAGTTCAAATGCTGCGACGCACAACCGGGCGCTCCTGTTGCCCGTCACGCTACCCGGTTCCTCGATGCCGGAAGCCGTGCTGGCATTGGGCGCTAGCCCTCGCTTGGTTTTGGACGACCATTACCGTGCTTTCTTCGAACAGGTTGCGGGTGCCTTGGCGGTGACGCTCGCAAGCGCGCGTGAGCGCGACGAGCACCGGCGTCGCGCGGAACATCTGAGCGAGCTCGACCGCGCGAAGACGGCATTCTTCTCGAACGTCAGTCACGAGTTTCGCACTCCCCTGACGCTACTTTCCGGCCCTCTCGAGGACGAGCTCGCGGAGCGGGAAAGCCCGCTGCCCGGCCCGCGGCGCGAGCGGCTCGCGGCTGCTCATCGCAATACGTTGCGCCTGATCAAGCTCGTCAACGTGTTGCTAGACTTTTCTCGAATCGAAGCCGGGCGCACCGTGGCGCGTTATCAGCCCACTCAGCTGGGCACGTTGACTTCGGAGCTGGCGAGCATGTTCCGCTCGGCCGTTGAGCGTGCCGGCCTGACCCTGTCGGTCGAAATCGATCCACAGCCTGAACCCGTCTTCGTGGATCGCGATATGTGGGAGAAGATCGTGCTGAACCTGCTGTCTAACGCGTTCAAGCACACCTTCGAAGGGACGATTTGCGTGCGTCTTCGCTACGCGCCGGGAGTCGCGGAGCTCCAAGTGGCGGATACCGGTATCGGCATCGCGGAGCACGAACTCGATCTGCTATTCGAGCGCTTTCGTCGAGTGCACGGCGCAAGATCACGAACCCAGGAGGGAACCGGGATAGGGCTCCCGCTGGTGCGTGAGCTGGCGCGCTTGCACGGTGGCGACGTCCGCGTGGTGAGCAAGCCAGACCACGGCTCGACGTTCACAGTGACGATTCCGCTCGGCACTGCACACGTCCCCCCCGAGCAGCTCGACCTGGATGCAGCGCCGTCGCCCAGCGGCGCGGGTGTGGCAGCTTACGTTCAAGAAGCGTTGCTGTGGTCCTCCGACAGTACTCGTGAAGTCGACGTGCCCGACGCTGCGATTGCCTCGCCAGCGCCGCTGCTCGGAAAGGTCCTGGTTGCGGACGACAACGCCGACATGCGCGCGTACATCGTGGGGCTTCTGCAGAGCTCGTACCAAGTGCTGGCGGTGCCGGACGGCCGCGCTGCGCTCGAGTCGGTCGAGGCGTTTCAGCCGGATCTCGTGCTCGCCGACGCGATGATGCCCCGGCTCGACGGGCTACAACTGCTGGCGGCTCTGCGTGCGAATGTGCGTACCCGTCAGCTGCCTGTGATCCTCATTTCGGCACGCGCTGGAGAGGAGGCCGCTGTCCAGGGTATCGAGGCGGGAGCGGACGACTACGTGGTGAAGCCATTTGCTGCTCGCGAAATTTTGGCGCGGGTCCGTACCCACGTGGAGCTCTCTCGGGCGCGACGCGAATGGGCCGCGCATTTGGAGAGAACGAACCAAGAGCTCGAAGCCTTCAGCTACTCCGTGTCGCACGATCTCCGCACACCGTTGCGCGCGATCGACGGATTCAGCAAGGCGATTCTTAGTCGCAAGTCCGAGCAGCTCGACGACGAAGGCAAAGAATACTTGACCCGTGTGCGCAAAGCTACGGCGCGCATGAGCGAGTTGATCGACGAACTACTCGCGCTCTCACGCGTCTCACGCGCGTCGCTGCGCCGGCAAGCGATGTCGCCCCGTGCATTGGTGCAACGCATCGCCGACAATTTGGCTGAGCAGCATCCGGGACGTCTTGTCCGCTTCGACGTCGAGCCGATGACCGTCGTCCATGCCGATGCGCGACTGCTCGAAATTGCGTTCGAAAAATTACTCGAAAATAGCTGGAAATTCACGGGCCACCGCGACAACGCTCGGATACGCGTCGGGCAGGTGCCTGGCGACGGGCCCACTTTTTTCGTCGAAGACAATGGCGCCGGCTTCGATCAGGCGTTTGCCCATCGCTTATTTCAGCCGTTCCAGCGGCTCCACGCGGAGGGGGATTTCCCAGGAACTGGGATTGGCCTAGCGATCGCGCAGAGAATCGTCGCTCGCCATGGCGGGCGCATCTGGGCCGAGGGTCGTGAAGGCCACGGCGCGACGTTTTATTTCAACATTCCGGAGAGCCCATGACACAAGCGCCCATCCTGCTCGTCGAAGACAACGACGACGATGCTGATCTGACCGAAATGGCCTTCCGCGATGCCAATATCTCCAATCCGATCGTACGCGCTCGCGACGGCGTCGAAGCCTTGAATCGCTTGCACGGCGACGCCAACCAACCGCTGCCCGTAGTGGTGCTTTTGGACCTGAAGCTGCCGAAGGTCGGCGGCATCGAAGTACTGAAGAGCATTCGCGCCAATGACGGCACGAAGCACCTGCCCGTAGTGGTCCTCACGTCCTCGGACGAGGATCGCGACCGCTTGGACGCCTATGCGCACTTCGCCAATAGTTACGTGCGAAAGCCCGTAGACTACGACGCTTTCGTCGTGGCATCGCGCGAGCTCGGGCTGTACTGGACAGTGACGAACGTTCCTCCGCATCGGCAATGACGTTGCCCGCTTGCAGAGGCGCCGCCCGTGTCGAACGCTTTGCTCACGTCACCGCTGTCCTCGAGGAGCTCGCGCGATCGAGCTGCTTCTTCTAGACCTCGTCTCACGCCACGCTAGAGGCACACGCCTCCGTAAAGGGTTTAGCTGTGGTGGCAGTCGTCATGGCATTGGCTGCGCGCCGGGGCGATCGTGTTCGGACCGCGGATTTTGCGAACCTCAGTCGCCTGCGAGCTCACTTCCGCGCGGCCGAGCTGGGGGGGTTCGAGTTCCGGAGCAGAGAAGCGCGCACTGCTCGAGATGATGATTTCGAACCCGACCCTGGACGAAAGGTCGCGTACGAATCGAAGAAACTGTTCGCGGTTCTTGCCGAAATTCGACGAAAGGCTGTTGGGCGCGCCCTAGTAGAAGAGTTTAGAACCGCGGCCGGGACGAACTGACACAACCGCCGCCTGGTTGCTTATCCGGGCGGCGGTGCTCATCAGTCGAGCGGAGTCGATACGAGCAACAGCAGTACTACTTCACAGCGGCCAAAGTGTCGTCCAACCAGTCGTACATCCGACCATAGGCAAGGCGGCCCGCGCCCGCTTCGCAGTGGGCCCCAGCGCCCTCTGCGTCAGTGAATTTCAGCATCGTCTTCTTACAGGTCAGGTGTTCGAAGAGTTGCTCCGCCTGGCCTTGGAAGAACAAGTCTTTCTCTGCATCGCAAACCAGGGTGGGGCAGCGGATCTGCTCGGCGATGCCGTCGCGCAGGTGAAACGCCTGCGTCGCAGCCAGGTAGCTGCGCGGGGTGGCCGCGCCGAACGTATACATGCCGTGCGTGAACGCCCAGCGCGCGACGCTGCTCGTCTCCATTGAACGTTGAAGCATGCGGTCGAGTTGCGGCGAGCTGGGCGCGACCAAGGCGGCGAGCACTTCAGCGCGCTTCTCCGCGGGAAGGCCGGAGAGCTGCGAGATGCCGTAGTCGTAGACGCCATCGTCGGCGATGCACGCGGCGAGGCGGTGCTCGAAAGCGGCTGCGCGCGGCGCGAGGTAGCCACCGAGACTTTCGCCATGAAGAGCGATCTTCTTTGGGTCGACGTCTTTGCGCGTCAGCAGGTAGTCGACGACGGGTGTCACGACGTTCTCCCAATCCGCGCGAAAGTGCAGCCCTTGGCGATGAACGGAGGCGAACTGTCCGGGACCGTCGAACACCAGCACGTTGAAGCCGCGATCGACGGCCGCGCGCGCGCCCATCCAATGCATTTCCTCCGGCGATCCGTCGAAGCCATTGTTGAGGATCAGCGTCTTTCGCGGTGCCCCTGAGCCATCCGCGGGATGGAAGTAGCCGACCAGCGTCGTGCCCTCATACGGTATCTCCACGGCTTCGATCGCCGGAACGAACAGGGCCGCCGCCTTCTTGTAGCAAGCGGTGGTGCGCTCGAACGCGCGCTTCATTCGAGGATCGCTCGGATGGGCGTGCAAGAAGAACTCGGCGCTGCGGTAGTAGCTCGAGGCGCGCAAGTAGTTGTCGCGAGCACTGATCGTGTGGCCCTTCGCGAGCTGGCTTTCGGCCTCGTCGGCCAATCGATCCGCGACGGCGCTATTGGCGTCGTACCAGCTGTCGTAGTCTCCCGATTTGATGTTCTTGGCGATGGCGATCACCTCGCCGAAGAGCGCGCCGCCATATTCGGCGGCGCCAAAGAGCCTCGTTATCTCGAACCAAAATTGCGGATCGTCTTTGAATAGCAGGGCATCAGTGCCGGTGTTGTTCGGCAAGAGTGATTGCGCTGGCGTGCCGCCCTCCGCGGATACAGAAGCGAGGGTGGATGCGGTTTGGGAGATGAGTTGAGAGTTCATTTCGTTGGTTCCTTTTGGTTGATCTGAGAGTCGAGAACGCGAAGCGCAGCTCCATCGGTCGCGAAGTGCGCGATGTCGACGGCGGTGCTGCGAGCGATGTCCGGGCAGATGACGGGCAGAATTTCGATGCCGTGGCACGTGCCCATCACTTGGCGGCAGCGAGCCGAGACGCCCGCCTCCGAGAGTAGTCGGTAGAAGGCGATGCCCTCGTCGCGCAGCGGGTCACACTCGTTCACGCTGATGACGACAGGTGGCAGGCCGCGCACATCTTCGACTTTGGCGAAGCCGGGCCAAGCGAGCGGGTTCTTCGCGACGAAGGCGTCGATGCCGTAGGCCATCGTGCTGCGGTTGTTCTGAACCGAGATGAAGATCCCTTCGTTCTCGGTCGATGAAGGGTTTTGCGCCAGTGGCCATTCGCCCGCGATGAACGGGCACAGGGCGTAAACCCCTCGAATCAGCGCGAGCGCATTTTCCTGCTTCAGCTTCATGCCCAGCGCCAACGCAAGGTTTCCGCCGCCGCTTTCACCCGCGAGTGTGATGCGCTCGGGGTCGATGCCGAGAGCGGTCGCATTATCGTGAACCCACTTCAGGCCCGCGGCGCAATCATTGAGCCCGGCGGGGGAAGGCGCGACCTCCGGCGACGAATCAGCGTGCACCGAGTTCCGAAAGTCGACCATCGCCACGGCGACGCCGCGAGCCGCAATCATCCGCCCCCAAGTCTTGTAGTTGCCGGAGTAACAGGAGCTGAACTCCATGCGCCCGCCGTGGATGTAATAAACACAGGGCAGCGTCTGATCGTTGTCGGGGCGGATGAATTGGATCTTCACGCTGTTCCCGTCAGGTGCGGAGACGAAGGAGACGGTGCGCACGGTCAAGCCCGCGGATGGCGCGACATCCTCCGTATCCATCGAGTCGAACCAGGCGGTTTGACGAGCTGCGGCCGCCAAACCCGCCGGGGAGTACTCCTGCGCGAGCAACTCCTCTCGACTCGAGACGTTCGGCTGAGGCGTTCCCGTGGCGACGCCCGAAAAGTAGGCCCTGACGCGCGGATCGAGGCGAGCGTCGAGCTCCACTTTTGACTTCGTAGTGTTCGTTGCAAGAGATGACATGGCAGTGTTCCTTTTCATGACGATGCTGAGAAAAAACATCGAGGCACCGCGGAACGCGAACGCGGCTCCGCGATGACGTACCGAGCGGGCACGATGCCGAGTTGGGAGAGGCGGAGTTGTGAGCTCGTTAGCGAGTGGGATCGAGCAGCGCGCCGTAGATGATCGAGCGGGCGATTGCGTGCACGTCGGGCATTGGATAGTCGCGGCCCGTGGGGCCGTTTCCGCCATTTTCCTGCTGGAGCATCCCGATCACGACCACGTCGTTGGTCGGGTCGACCCAGAACCAAGTGCCGTGCACGCCGCCCCAGTAAAACGTGCCTTTGCCGATCCCCCCACCGTTGAAGTCGGCGTGCGCTGGATCGAGCACGATACCGACGTTCATGCCGTAACCGACGCCAGCGAATGGCTGCGTGAAGTGCAGAGGGACGCCTTCCGGGAGCAAGTTGCTCGCCATCAGCTTGACCGAGCTCGGCGCCAAGATGCGCACTCCATCGAGCTCGCCGCCGTTCGCAAGCATCTGCGCAAAGCGCAGGTAGTCCTGTGAAGTTGCGTAGAGCCCGGCGATCGACAGGAGCAATTTCGGTTTCTCGCCCGCGGGCAAGCCGGCCAGAACTGGAAACGCCGACTGATCCGGCGCTACGCGAAGCGCGAGCTTATCGTCGAGGGTGTAGCGGGGCGGGATGCGATGGCGCTGCTCGGGCGCGACGCTAAACCCGGTGTCTTTCATGCCGAGCGGGCTGAAGATCCGCCGTTCGAGAAATGAATCCAGCGCCTCACCCGAAATGCGCCGAAGGACCGCGCCTTGCACCTCCTGCTGCAGCCCGTAACGAAATTGCGTGCCCGGCTGTGCTTCGAGCGGCAGCTTCGCCAACTTGGCGATCATCTCGTCGTTCGTACCGTTCCACAGCCCCGCGGCCGTGTAGAGCTCATCGACCTTCGGATTGCTGCTACCGAACAAGGGACCGAAGGCGAAGCCCGCGCATGACGCCATCAAGTGGCGCATCGTCATGGGTCGCTCCAAAGGCACGAGCTCGCCGTCCTTCAATACCTGTACACCTGCGAGCTCGGGAATGAACTTGCTGACGTGGTCGTCGAGTTGCCACTTGCCCTCTTCGTACAGGATCATCAGCGCGACCGCGATGATGGGCTTGGTCATCGACGCGATTCGATAGATGGCGTCGTCGCGCAAGGGTGCGCGGCTTTCGAGCGATTGATAGCCGTAGCCTCGAAACTTCACGAGCTTACCGTGGCGGGCCACCATCACGCTGATTGCCGCGTAGTGCCCGGCATCGATCTCCGCCTGCATGGCCGTGTCGAGCCGATCGAGGCGCGCAGTTGAGAAGCCAACTGATTCTGGAGACGCACTCGGCAGCGGGAGAGTCGCCGGAGAACGAACATCATTGGAAGAGGACATCGCGGTTTTCCTTCGGGCTAGCGTTGAGTGAATTGTCGGAGCAACGAGTTGCGTCGCCGACGTCCACCTGCATTGCGAAAGGGATGCCAGCGCCGTAGGGAAGGTCCGCGCGAGAAACGGATACAAAATGGCTGGTCACAGGCAACCGTTCGGCACATCCGTTTTCTTGGCGCATCCAAAACGACGAGAACGGATGCATCCGTGGCCCGCGCGCGGCCCGCGACGCCGCCAGACGAGCGATCGCGGGAGTGGCTCGAAACGTGCTCTCTAGAAACGGAGAAGCAACATCGAGATGTCCATCGACTTCAGCATTGCGCGCCTCGCCCCCACCCGCGTCACGGTTCTGGTCGAGGGCGGATCGAGTGAGGAACGCGCCGCTGTCGCCCGCGCGCTCCACGACCGTTCACCGCGAAACGCCGAGCCATTCGCGACCATCGACTGCGCTGCTCCGAACGCTCCGATCGAGCAACTCCTCAGCATCACGGTGACCCAGAGCTCACCGCGCATCCGAGGGCTCGGCACGCTGTACGTGGCAAACATCGACGCCATGCCGCTCTGGCAGCAGCCGCGATTTCTCGGCTTTCTCGACGGTCCAGGACGACCGCGGGTCGTGGTGAGTGCTCGCCTGGACCTAGCCACCGCGGCGCAGTC
>FTDA01000977.1_pt1 | contig 10540 bp, 9 predicted proteins | sample 1639731 | NCBI WGS metagenome assembly FTDA01 (sample SAMEA3914869, study PRJEB12502) | metagenome | biome: forest; material: soil | place: USA | collected 2012-03-12 | depth 0.1 m
GCATCGATCCGGGCGAAGCCGCGAGCAACGGCTACATCGTGTGCAACAAGATCACGACCGGTGACGATCACATCGCGATCAAAGGCTCGAGCGCGACCGGCGTGACGAACCTGACCATCGCGCACAACCATTTCGAGGCCGGGCACGGCATGTCGATCGGGAGTGAGTTCACGGGCGGCGTTTCCGGCATCAAGGTTTACGATCTCTCAATCGACGGCACCGGCACGAACACGAGCGGCGGCAGCTCCAACGGCATCCGCATCAAATCCGACTCGAGCCGCGGTGGCCTCGTGAACGACGTGACTTACAGTGACGTGTGCATGCGCGATCTGTCGAACCCCATCTTGCTCACGCCGAAGTATTCGACCGCGACGGGCAGCGACATTCCGCAGTACACGAACATCAAGTTCGAAAACGTTCACGTGGTGAGCGGCGGCTCGAATACGCCGAAAATCACGCTGGATGGCTACGACTCGTCGCACTTGAACAGCGTCACGCTCGACAACGTGATCGTCGACGGCGTCTCTTCGGGCGACGTGAGCGCGTCTTACACCAAGGTCACGCTCGGCCCGGGCAACGTGAACTTCACGCCGAGCGGCACCGGCGTCACCGTCACCAATTCGATCTCGGGCAGCTCGACGCCGAACGCTTGCACCGGGAAATGGGTCACGTTCTGAGTCGAGCTCGCGGATGACCGGGGCAGCGCGTTACGGCGCGTTGCCTCGGATGTGATGCTTGCGCAGAAGCTTCTGCACCATTTGACGCGACACTTCGGCGATCGCCGCCGCGCGCGTCACGTTGCCGCCGGCACGCGCGAGCAGCGTGAGCAAGTACCACTTCTCGAACGCATCCGCGTTGTCACGCCGCGCGATGCGCAAAGGTGAGAGCTCGCCGCCAGTGCCGAGCACCGCGTTCTGCGCCATTGGCGAAGGCGTGTTCGGCGCGGGTTCATCCTCGGGTGTGCGGCTTTGCAGCTGCCGCAGTGGGCGTTCCGGCATCACGAGCGCCCACTGCACCGCGTTGTGCAGCTCGCGCACGTTGCCTGGCCAGCGGTAGGTCCGGAACATTTCCCAAACCGCCTCCGACACGTCGTTCGGCGAGCGCGGCGGATTTTGTTGCGACAGAAAATACTCGGCCAAGAGCGGCACATCATCCATGCGATCGCGCAGCGGCGGCACGATCACGTGCGCCGCGGACAAGCGGAAGTACAAGTCCTCGCGGAAATTACCGCGCTGCACTTCGGCGGCCAGGTTGCGGTTGGTCGCGGCGATCAAGCGAATGTCGATCGGGATGGTCTTCTGCGAGCCGACGCGGCGCACTTCACGCTTCTCGAGCACGCGCAGCAGCTTCGGTTGCAGATCTTTCGGAAGCTCACCGAGCTCATCGAGCAAGATGGTGCCGCCGTTGGCTTGCTCGAACACACCCGGGCGCGACGAGACGGCGCCGGTGAACGCGCCGCGCTCGTGCCCGAACAGCTCGCTTTCGGCGAGCATCGGCGCGACCGCGCCGCAATCGAACACGACGTACGGCTTGTTCGCGCGCGCACCGACGCGATGCACCGATTCCGCGACCAGCTCTTTGCCCGTGCCCGTCTCGCCTTCGATCAGCAGCGTCACGTCGGTCGCGGCGATGCGCTGCAAGTCGGCGAACAGCTCGCGCATGCGCACCGAGCGCCCGAGCAAATCTCCGAAACGATCGGTTGCCGCCTGCACGCGGTCGACCGTCTCCGGCAAAGGCGTCACGGCGACCAGCGTCTCACCCAGTTGAATGTTCACCTCGCCGGGAATCACGGCGTCGAACACGCGGATGCCGGCGATGAAGACCCCGTTGGTCGAGCCTTCATCGCGCACGTGCACGCCGGTGGCGGTCGGCTCGATCGAACAATGGCGACGCGAAACGGAGGTGTCCGTCAGCACCAGATCATTGTCCGCGGAAGTGCCGACGCGCACGGAGATCCCCGCGACGTCGAGCCTCGCGCCGGCATCCGGTCCGCGCACGATTTCGATTCGCGTCTTCGCGTAGCGAACGAGTTTGGGTCGAGAGGACAGCGGTGTCTGGTCTTGAATGAGCGTCAACGAATGGTGCTCCGGGCTCGGGCTCGCATCGGTGGTGCAACCGAGCGTTGCCAACCAACGCTTGTCAGCAAGGTCCTGCTTGGCTGCTGCAGACGGTGGCTGGGGTCGTGCAGGCGTTCGCGCGTCGAACGGCATTTGCCTAATTTATAAGCATTCTTCGCATTTCGCCGGAGACACCTGCGTGTCCATCGTGTGACATCGACCCGCGTATGAAACTTGCCTCGCTCGCGCGCGTGAGTGAAGTGATGCGCACATTCCGAGTGTGTTCGATCGCGGCGATCGGTTGGTCGTTATGCGCGTCACCTGCTTCGGGAGCGCCGACGACTTGGTACGATACCAAAACGTTGCTTGCGTCGGTGCGCCCGGCGGTTCTCGCCGAGCTCTCGGCGAAGAAGCAACTCCCGCCCGAGAAGCTCGCGCTCGAAGATCTTCCGCTGTACGACCTCCAACTGGCGCTCGAGCCCGATCTCGGCTCGTTCAGCGTCGATGAGACCGTGTACTTCACGAATCGCGGCGCGACTCCGCTCGCCGATCTCGTATTTCACGTTGATGCCAACGCAGGTCGTCCAGCGGGTCGTGAGCTCGTGCGGCTGACGAGCGCGAATTGCCTCGAGAAAAGCTGTCAGTTGCGGCGGATTTCGCCGGGTACCGTGCGGCTCGTGCTCTCGCACGCGCTCGCTCCACGAGAGCGATTGCGCGTCAATTTCCGCCTGCAAGGCCACCCCGAAGTGATCGCGGCATCACGCACGACCTTGCTCGGGCAGAGCGTCGAAGGGCTCAGCGCATTCGGCGGCGGCGGCAGTAGCCCGGGCTCGTACGGCGAGCTCGCGCTCGGGGACGGCATCCTCTCACTCGCGCACTTCTACGCCGCGCTCGCCGCGCGCTCCGGCGATCACTGGGACCTCGCCGACAAGAATACGATGGGCGATCTCGGCTCGGACGACGTCGCGAACGTGCGCGCGAGCGTCGAGCTGCCGGCGGAGTGCGTCGTCGCCCACGTCGGCTCGATCAGCGAAAGCACGACCACACTCGATCACAGCGGAAGCGCGCAGCACAAAAAGAAGCTGACGATCCTCGCGGGGCTCGTGCGCGACTTCACGCTGGTCGTGAGCAAGGATTTCGAGCTCGCGACGCGCAGCGTGAACGGCGTAGAAGTGAGCTCGTACTTTCGCGCGAGCGAGAAGCGCGCGGGCGAGCAAGTGCTCGATGCGGCGAGCTTCGCGCTGCGTGACTTCGAGCGTCGCTTCGGCGAATACCCGTACCCGCGGCTCGACCTCGCGGAAGCGCCGCTCGTCGGCGGCGCCGGCGGCGTCGAGTTCTCGGGTTTGGCCACGATCGGCAGCGCTTTTTACAAGGATTTGGATCTGAGCGCCTTGCCCGGCCTCGGTGCGCTCTCGGGCCTCGGAGCGAGCCTCGGCGCGGGCGCAGGCGCTCCGAACATCGGCGCGAATGTCACGAGCGGCATGCGCGAGTTCGTGACGGCGCACGAAGTCGCGCATCAATGGTGGCACGTGCTCGTCGGCAGTGATTCGCAAACCGATCCGTTCGCCGACGAAGGACTCGCGCAATACAGCACGCTGATCTACTTCGAGGATCGCTACGGCGCCGCGCGGGCAGAGCGCGAGCTGCAGCAAAATCTGAAGCTGCCTTATCAAGCGATGCGCCTCGCAGGCCAACCCGACGGCGCCGCGGAACGACCCGTCAAAGGCTTCACCTCGCCCGTTGCCTACGGCGGCTTGGTCTACGGCAAAGGTCCGCTCTTCTACCGCGAAGTCCGCGGCTTGCTCGGCGATGACGTCTTCTTCGCGCGGCTCCGCCACTACCGCGCTGATTACGCCTTCGAGGTCGCGCCGACGCGCGCGTTCGTGAGTGCATTCTCCGGCGCCGAGCGCGGCGCGGTGCAGCTGCTCGCGAGCCACTGGCTCGACGAAGCCCACGGCGACGAAGATCTCGGCAAGCTCGATCTCGCGGGGCTGCTGCAGAGCTTCGCGCCGGGACTCGGCGCGCCGAAAGCAGGCTCCGCGACGCCGTTGCCCGCCAATTTGCCGGCGGATCTGCAGCAGCTGCTGGGCGGCTCCGGGCTCTGACGGTGCGTGATGAGCGAGCCCGACGAATCTTCAGCTGACCGTCATCGGAGCGTCACGCCCGAAGAGCATTGTGCGATCCCGGTGTCCACTCGCGGTCTGCCAACGTCGGAGCGCTTCCACCTGATTTGCGAGGTCGGGCAAGGCGGGATGGCGACCGTCTACCTCGCGCTGATGAGCGGGGATGTCGGCTTCAACAAGCTGGTCGCGCTCAAGCAGCCGAAAGCGAACCTGGCCGAGGACGAAGAGTTCTTGGGCATGTTCTTGGACGAAGCTCGCCTCGCCGCGCGCCTCAATCACCCGCACGTCGTGCAAACGTACGAGGTCGGGCGTTACGCGGGCGGGCCGTTCATCGCGATGGAGTTCTTGGAAGGGCAGCCGCTGCACCGCGTTCAACGGACCGTGCCGGGCGGCATTCCGTTGCCCATCCACCTGCGCATCATCGCGGACGCGCTCTCCGGTCTGCATCACGCGCACGAGCTTCGAGATTTCAACGGCACGCCGCTCTCGGTCGTGCATCGTGACGTGAGCCCGCAGAACCTGCTCGTGAGTTACGACGGCACGACGAAGGTCGTGGATTTCGGCATCGCCAAGGCCGCCACCGTCGGCACGCAAACCGAGCTCGGCTTGGTCAAAGGCAAGCTGCCGTACATGTCGCCCGAGCAGATTTTGGGTGAGCACCTGGATCGCCGCGCCGACATTTTTTCGATCGGGGTGATGCTGTGGGAAGCGGGCGCGAAGGCGCGGCTGTGGGCGAGCGAGCCGGCGCGCGCGCGCCTGCGCCTGATTTCCCAGGCGGATGTGCCGAAGCTGTCCGAAGCAGACGCCGCGATCCCACCGAGCTTCGACCGCGTGTGTCGCCGCGCGCTCTCGTACGTCAAAGCGCGTCGCCATCAAACCGCCGCCGAGCTCGAAGAAGAGGTGGATCGCTTGATCGCCGAGATCGGCACGCCCGCGACGCGGCGCGAGGTCGGCGAATTCATGTGCGCGCACTTCGACCTCGAGCGACAGCGCATTCGCAAGCTGATCGAAGAACAGCTCGGCCACGTGAAGCTGGATAGCGCACGCAAGTTGCCGGCGGTCGAGCTCTTGCGCGCACCGACGCCCGCGCCAGTCGAGTGGGAGACCGTCGCGCCGAGATCGGCCGTGCACACGCCGCTCGCCACGCGCCCGCTCGCGCTGGCTCCGGAACCGGCTGTATTGCCGGCAGATCCAGTGGTTGACACAGCAACCACCGTGGCTCCCGCGACCTCGGCGGCGCGCGAAGTAGCCGCTGCTTCACCTTGGCGCCGGCGCGCGGCGGTTGCGGTCGGCGCGCTCGCGGTCGCGATCGTGCTTTTTCGCTTGTTGCCGCTCGGACGCAGCTCGCACGCGGCGCTCGCACAAGCCTCCGAAGCGGCGTCGAGCGCACAGGTCGTGACTGCAATGCTGGCTCCCGCCGTTGCTGCACCGCTCGCTTCAGACACGGCGAGCCAAAAACCCGCGTTGCCCGCGAGCACTCCCAGCCCCAGCCAAAACGTCGCACGCACGACGACGACAACGACGACGCTGGCTCCCTCGAACGCGAACGATGATTTGCCCGCGCGCCGCAAACGCCCGGTGAAACCGCAGCGCGCGCTCGACACCTCGGATCCCTGGTCGAAATGAAAATCGGTCCTCGCACACGGCTCGCAGTCGCTTTGGGGCTCTTCGCGTCGTTCACCGGCGCACGCGTGGCACGCGCTGACGGCGCTGCCGCGAGCGCGCCGAGCAATAGCGCCGAAGCGCCTTCTGCCGCCGCGGTCGCGGAAGCCCGCGCTCGCTTCAACCGCGGCCTCGCGCTGTACAAAGATGGGGATTTGCCGAGCGCGCTCGCCGAGCTGCGCAAAGCAGATGCCCTCGCGCCGAGCTATCGGCTCAAATACAACATCGGGCAAGTGTGCGAGGAGCAGCACGACTACGCCTGCGCAGTCACGGCATTTCAGGCCTATCTGACCGGCGGCGGCAGCGAGATCCCGCGCGCACGCCGCGGCAGCGTCGAGGCCGAAATCCAAAAGATCGCGCCGTTCGTCGCGGAGCTACGCATCTCGGTGGACGATGCGGGCGCCGAAATCTCCGTCGATGACGTCGTGGTCGGGACTTCGCCGCTCACTTCGCCCGTGAAGGTGAGCTCGGGCGTGCGCCGCGTCAGCGCGCGCCACGGCGCGGCCGTTGCGACGCGCAGCGTGGAAGTCGCGGGCGGCGATCGGCTCGATGTCGCCCTCACCTTGCGCGCCGATACCAACACGCAAGTCGCACCGAGCGCGAGCGCGCCTGCGGCCGCGGTTTCAGCGCAAAATCCGGCGCGGGATAAAAAACCGACGATCGTCTGGGTGGGCTGGGCCGGCGCGGGCGCGTTCGCGATCGGCAGCGCGGTCACCGGCGTGCTCGCGCTGCACGCTTCTCACGAGCTCGCAGATCAGCGCGGCATTTATCCGGGTTCACAAGCTCAGCTGACACAGATGAGCAGCCGAGTTTCGCACCTCGCGCTGGCGGCGGACGTGCTCGGCGTGCTCGCGCTCGCGAGCGCCGGCACCGCGCTCTACTTCACGTTCACGCCCGAGACCGAAGGCGCACGCGCGAGCGGCGGCACCGCCTCACTCAGCGGAAGATTCTGAGCGAACTCACAAACACTGAATCAGCGAAATCCCAGAATCGCCGGCAACGCAACCGGAGTCTCCAGCATCCGAGCCCGCGTCTCCGGGCAAGCCCGTGCCGCCATCCGAAGTCACGCTGCCAGAGGCCGAGAAACCGCCGTCGCTGAGATCGGTGCGTCGCCCGCCGCCTTCGTATTGATCGTAAGTCATGCACGCGCTGACGAGCGTCGCGACGCCGGCGAGCAGCGAAGCTCCGATGAGCACGCGGACGCAAGCAATTCGAGTCAATGGCATTGCCAAGCCCCCCCGTCGGAGCACACGCACGTCTCCGCGGTGATCGCGCCGGTGCACGTCGACTGCGGCAGAAAGAACCCCGCGCATGCGTCACCATCGAGCGGCGGCTGGAGCGGACATTCGGGGTAATCGATTTCGAACGGAATGCTCTCTTCGAGCGCGCCGTCGATCGAGAGCTCGCACACGAACTTGCCCGCGGGCCAAGGCGCCGTCGCGTCCTTGGTTTTTATCAGTTGGAAGGTGGCCATGATGTCGTCGCCCGTGCCGCCGGGGTTCTCGTCGGCCACCGCGAGCACCGTGTTGGTCGGAACCAAATCACCTTTGGGCGGCGTCGCGAAATCGAGCGCGCGAAAGGTCGCCGCGATCGTCACATCCTTGCGACCGATCGCGAGCTCGCCGATGCAATAGATGCTGTCCGTGTCCGTGTAGAAAATCGTGCGCCGACGTTCACCTTGGTTGTCGAGCGACATGTAACCGCGCTTGATGGCCGCGCTGTTGCACGAGGCCAAACCAGCGACGAGCGCGAACAGCCCGATCCGACCGAGCGCACCGAAACGTGACTCAGTCATGCTGCGCGCCCTTGGCTTTTTCGGCCGCAATTTGGCTCGCGACGTCGAATTCGGGTCGTTCGGGAAATTGTGCGACGAGCTTGCGATAGAGCGCGGAGGCTTCTTGGAAATTGCCGTTCGCGTACGCGTCGATCGCACGCCGTTGCAAGCTCGGACCGGCAGTGCGCGCTTGCGGCGCGACTGACGGCGCGCTCCCGCTCGCGCTCGCGGCTGCATCGACGACGCTCGCTGAATCGATCGGCGCGGCTGACGCAGCGACTCCGACGCTCGCGCTTGCACTCGCACTCGCTGCTGCGCGCGCCGGCGCTGGGGCGCGCTTCGCTGCCGAGTGCCGAAATGCCTTCAAGCCGTACAAGCCAATCACGATGGGCAAGAGCAGCAGCGTCACTCGCTTCGGCCATGATGCTTCCCGAAAACCGCGCGCGAACGCCGAGCCAGTCGCGGGCGATGTCGGCGCCGGCACGACCGATTGCGGAACTTCGACCGGCGCAGGCGGCACGGGCAGCGGCGCAGGCGGCTCGAGCGGCGCGGTCTCGAGCGCCGCGGGTGGCGGCGCGTTCACGAACGGGCTCACCCAGTGACCGGTCGGCGTGACGCGATCTTCCTCGGCATCGAGCTTGAGCTGCGCGCGCGCGGCTTGCCGGAATTCCTCGAGATCATCGAAGCGCATCACGCTCGTCTGCTGCGTATCGCGCGGAAAATCGCCGCGCGTGAGCTCCGCCGGCGGCGCCGAGACCGGCACCACTGGCGCGGGCACGAGCGGCGCGCCCGTCGGCGCTGGTGCTTCGCTCGGTTGGGGCTCGGGCGGGAGCGGAGTAACGGTCCTCAAACGCTGAGTGTTCATGAGAGGCTTGCTCCCGCGCGCTCGGCAGCCTCGTACACGGCTGCAGGTAGATCGATGCCGTGCTCGCGCAGTTGACCGGCGAAGCGCGGCAACACGCCGGTCGGTACGAGGTCGCTCTGCACGTTGCCGTGCGCGTCCGGTGCCGAGTAGCGGCGCACGAACACGTCTTGCAGCAAGTATTTGTTGGTCTCGACGTCGAAGCCGAGCACCTCGGTGATGTGCGTGACTTTGCGCGAGCCGTCTTGCAGGCGCGCGACTTGAACGATCACGTTGGCGCCGGACGCGATCTGAAGCCGGAGCGCGACGAGCGGAATCTCGACGTCACTCATCATCGCCATCGTCTCGAGGCGCGTGAGCGTGTCGCGCGGGTACGTCGCGTGCAGCGTGCCCATGCAGCCGCCGTGACCGCTGACCATCGCTTGGATGATGTCGAGCGCCTCACCGCCGCGAATTTCCCCGATCACGATGCGATCCGGCCGCATGCGCAGCGCAGCGCGGAACAAATCTCGAATCCCGACGGCATTGCGCCCGCGCGCATCTGCTGCACGCGCTTCGAGGTAAACGACGTGCTTGCTCTGCACCTCGACCTCGCGTGAATCTTCGATCACCAGCATGCGCTCGCCGCCGGGGACGAAACGCGTGAGCAGGTTCAAGAGCGAAGTCTTGCCGCTGCCGGTGCCGCCCGCGATCAGCATGTTGAGCTTGCCGGCGACGATCGCCGAGAGCGCGTCCGCACCATCCCGAGTCACCGAGCCGATGGACACGAGGTGATCCATCGTCAGCGTGTCCTTGAAGAAACGGCGAATGGACACTTGCGGTCCGTCCGGCGCGACCGGAGGAACGACGGCTTGCACGCGCGATCCGTCGGGTAAACGCGCTTCCAAGATCGGATGCGATTCATCGATGTGCTTGCCGACGAACTGCGCCGCATTGCGCAGCGCGCACATCACCGCCTCCGAAGACTCGAACTTGACGCTGGTGAGCTCGAGCCGGCCCTTGCGCTCGATGTACACCTGCGAAGGCCCGTTGATCATGATTTCCGAGACGCTCGGGTCGTTCAAGAATTTGCGCACGGGCGCGAGGAATTCGAGGAGCGTCTCACTGAAGACGGCCTCGGAGATCACGGGATCCTCGTGAGCAGCGAGCCTTGCGCTTCTTCGGCGTGCACGCCCGCCGGCGCCCGGCGCAAGTACTCGCGAAATTCTCCGTCCGCGGCTTCGACGTCGCCGATTTCGTCGCGCAGCACGACCGCGAGCACGTAGCGCGCCTCCAAGTTGTCCGGCGCTTCGTCGAGCACGGTGCGAAGCTGGTGCAACGCGCTGTTCGCGTCACCGAGCGCCACATCGAGCGTCGCGAGCACGAAGCGCAGCTCGCGCTCACGCGGGTGGCGGCGCAAGAACTGCTCCGCATAGCCGACCGCCGCGCGGTAGCGGTGATCGTCGATGCACACCTGCATCAACGTTCGCACGATCTCTCGTTCGTCACCGCCGGCTTCGCGCGCTGCGTTCAAGTATTCTTCCGCGCGCGTGGTGTCCCCCAGGCTCGCGTAGGCGCGCGCTTTGCGGATCAAGAGATCCGGTTTGCGTTCGCTCTTCTCGGTCGCCAGGCGCGTCTGCACCTCCGTGGTGCGGCTCGCGCAACCGAGCGCTGAAAGCCCCCAGGCGAGCGCGAAAAGAGCCCGAGAGAACCTGCGCGCGTTCACGATTTGCCCTTCTTCTTGGCCGAGAATTTCAGCTCGATTTGGCGATCCAGCACCGAGAGCCAGTTGGTGTATTCGCCGAGCGCGCCGCCCAGGAACGAGCGCAAGATGCGAACTTCCGTGCGTGCGGATTCGTAGTTTTTCGTCGACAGCGCGCGTTCGAGCCGCACCTGATGAATGTGAAAGTCGTCCGCGACGCGCTTCTTCAACAGCGCGGCGGCTTGACCCGCGTCGTCCGCGCGCTCACTGTCGCCCGCGCCGGCGTAGCAGACGCTCGCCAATTGGAAGGCATTGACCGCGGTCACGCCGTCCTCGGCATAAAACGGTGAGCGCTCTTCCTTGCTCTCCGCGGAAGTCAGC
>FTDA01002072.1_pt1 | contig 10529 bp, 8 predicted proteins | sample 1639731 | NCBI WGS metagenome assembly FTDA01 (sample SAMEA3914869, study PRJEB12502) | metagenome | biome: forest; material: soil | place: USA | collected 2012-03-12 | depth 0.1 m
AGCGAGTTCTTGCCGTACATGCCGCTCTTGTACGGCGCGGTCACGCGTCGCATCTGGTTCAAGGCCGGCGCGCCGAACGGCGAGCGCAACCTGCAGAACTACAACCCGCTCATCCGCGCGGAAGAGCAAATGCAGGAACGCGGGATCAAGACCGCAGTCGCCGGTTTCGGGGGGTTGCCGGTGGGCGTGAAAGTGCCCGCGGCGCCCGCGGAGTAAGCAAACCGAGCGAAGTGATTCGCTGCAGGCAAATGAGCGACGTTGCTCTTGAAGCAGCGCCGCTCATTTGCTTTTGGGGCTGGCGAACGCTTCGAGACTGGCGAGACCTCATTTCGAATCTCGAAACTCGGTGGCTCGTACAATGCCCAGACAGAAACACTTGAGTGGTTACTGCGGGCAACACGATAGAATGGCTGCGCCGATGAGATTTCGTGCTCATGCTCGCAGCGGCCCTATTTCTGGCGAGTTGGAGATCGATTCCCGTGCTTCGAACGATGGAGTGCCACGCACGACGAAAGCACGCCGCCGCAACTCGGTGTTTCGCTCCTAGTACATAGACGAAGAGCTTGGGTGTATGCTGCCGCTCACCTTGGGAGCAGTGCAGCACACCGATTCGGACACGGCGACGCTTCTCGGCGAACGCGCCCTGCTCCGCAAGCTGCTCGACCTCGAGGGCAAGGAAGAGATTCAACCTCTTTTGAACGATGCGCTGGCGCTCATCATCGAGGTTGCCGGCGCGCGGCGTGGCTACCTCGAAGTATGCGATGAAAACGGAGACGCGAGCCAGCGCTTTTGGATCGAGCACGGCTGCACCGACGCGGACGTCGAAGAGATTCGCCGCGCATTTTCCTCGGGCATCGTCGCCGAGGCGATCGCGACCGGCGAGGTGATCGTCACCGTGTCGGCGCTCGAGGATCCCCGTTTCGGTCGCCGCGAAAGCGTGCGTTTGAATCGAATCGAAGCGGCCCTGTGCGCGCCGATCGGCTCGGACCCGCCGTTCGGCGTGCTCTATTTGCAGGATCGCGTGCTCCCGGGAGGGTTCTCGGAAGAAGCGCGAGACTACGCCCAGCTGTTTGCCCGCCACGTCGCGACGCTCGCGGATCGCCTGCTCGTGCGGCGGCGCTTCCGCGACGAATCGGATCCGACGCTGCCATTTCGGCGCAAGCTGCGGCTGGACGGTTTGGTCGGACGAAGCGTGGCGCTGGGTGAGGTTTTCTCGCATATTTCGCTGGTCGCGCCGCTGGACGTGAGCGTGCTTCTGACGGGCGCGTCAGGCACTGGCAAGACCGCGGTCGCGCGCGTGATCCACGCCAACGGGCCGCGCAGCGCGCGACCGTTCATCGAGCTGAACTGCGCGGCGTTCCCAGAATCGTTGCTCGAGAGTGAGCTGTTCGGCGCATTGCCCGGGGCGCACTCTACGGCGAACCGCAAAGTCGAAGGCAAGGTTGCGGCGGCCGAGGGCGGAACGCTTTTCCTCGACGAGGTCGGCGAGCTGTCTCCCGCGGGCCAAGCCAAGCTGCTCCAGCTGTTGCAATCGAAGGAATACTATCCTCTGGGTTCGCCACGCGCACAGAAGGCCGACGTCCGCATCGTTGCAGCGACGAACGTCGACTTGAGGAGCAAAGTCGCAGCGCGCGAATTCCGAGAAGATCTGTTTTACCGGCTACAAGTCTTGCCAATAGCGATTCCGTCGTTGGGAGAGCGTCGGGAAGATCTGCCAGAGCTGTGCGCGGTGTTCGCCACCAGCGTCTGCGAGATGCATCATTTACCGAAGCTCTCGCTCTCGCGGCGCGCGCTGCGCGCCGTCACCAGCCGCGAATGGCCGGGCAACGTGCGTGAATTGCACCACGCGATCCAAGCCGGAGCGATTCGCGCGGCCGGCGCCGGTGCGAGCGAGATCGATGCGCCCCACATTTTTCCTGCGGAGCCCAGCGCGTCTCGCCCCGAGCAGCCGCTCACGTTCCAGGAAGCAACGCGTCGCTATCAAGCGGAGCTCGTGCAGCGAGAGCTCGACGAGACCAACTGGAACGTGACGGAAACCGCGGCGCGGCTCGATCTCGCGCGTTCACACGTCTATTCGCTCATTCGTTCCTTTGGGCTCAAGCGTGCCGAGCATTGACCGCTGCGCTTTGTCGCCGAGCGTCGCGTTCAGCGCGGCATGCCACGCGTCGGTGTATTCGAACGGGTAGTGAACGCGCAACGGCTCGAGGCCCTTGCGCAAGCGAGCCTTCAACTCGCCGAGCAAAGCCAGAGCGTCGAGCCGCTTTTGATCCACCCTGCCGGTCGCGAGCCAGCGCCGAAATGATTCGAGCTCGGGTGCCGCGAGGCCTGCGCCTGAGGCGTGCTCGAGAATGGTCGGGTAGCTGCGGTCCGGATAAAAGAGGGCTTTTGCCGATGCCAGCAATGCGTTTGCGCCGTCTTGAGTCAAAGTGCCAGTTGCGTGCGCGGCTTGCAGCGTCGCCCGCACGTTGACGAGCGCTTCGGAGCCAGGCTTGTAGCCGCTCTCGTCCGGACCGTGCGCTATGGCGACTTCGTCGTCTGCCACGAGTGCGCCCGAGTGGTAACCTTCGTAGATCTTTCCGATCCCGATCATGCCGAAATCGGTGAGCTCGGCCGCGCGCAGCGCGCCCATGCTCGCGGCGCCGAACACGTGCACGCCTTTGGCCATCGCCCACAGGATCTCCTTGTGCCAAACCGCGGGGACGTTCTCGAAGTAACCATCGATGATCCCGATCGCTCGCGCTCCGGCTTCGGTCGCGCGTAGGACATCGCCATGCGCTGCCGGCGGCCGATAAGTGGCGCGCAGCACGGAGCGTGCATCGCCGACGCTCAGAGTCGGTCCCAAGAAAACGACGACCTTCACGTAGCCCCCGCGCGGAGTATTTGGTGCTGACGCTGGTAGCGCGGTCCTCCCAAATAACCAGGCGCGTCGTGAATGCCTTCCAGACCGGGCACTACTACTCGCACGACCGGGATTCCGATCGCAGGTTTCGTCAGATCCACGGCTACCACTTCGACGATGCCGATGCTCTGCAGGCGCTGGAGCTCGTGGTTCACGTCGTCGTCTAGCGCTTCGCCCTCGAAATTCGGCACCGCGTGGTAGTGGCGCCGTCCGCTCATTTCGAGCTGCGCTTCGATCGCGGCAGTGGTTGCGCGGGAGCGGGCCGTTGCGTAGTGAGTCAGGCCCATGTCGTCGCGCGAACCGCTGATCAACGTGAGCCGCACTTGCGCGGCTTCGGTCAGCGCGCGCGATAGCGCGATGGCTCGCACAGGATGGCAGCCCGTGCCGAGCCCAGGTAAGGGTGAACGTTGAGCGTGGACGTCGCTGTCGAAAATCACGACGCGAAAAACGGCCAATCCGACGTCGCTCGTCATGTCCCAAATCCCCACGGTCACACCGGCCGCGGCGAAACGAGCCAGCAATGCGCGACAATCGCTATCGTCGATCGTGTCGGGGTCGATGATGGTGGCGGCGCGCATCGCCGCGTCGCGCGCGTGCCAGAGCGTGGCCGCGTCGCGCTCGATGACTTCACACAGCGCGTGGCTCAACGCTTCGAGCGGATGATTGCCCGAGGCAAGACCATTCGAGCTCGCTAGCAAACCGCCGTAGCTGGGCGGTAGCGGCAGCGTGTAATTCGTGTGCACGAGCTCGAACGGCAGCCACGTCGCCGCATCGCTCAGCAATTCTCGCCCTTCGATCCACAAGACACGCGCGTTCTCGTCAAGCTTAGGGCCGGTGCGGCGAGGCAGGCCGGCAAGATTGACGATCCGTTGAGCGAAGCGAATTTCATTCAGGCCCGCCAGCATGAGCGGCTTCAAAATCCGCTCCGCATGCCAATTCTCTAGCGATTCCATCACGGCAGATGTCTGTGCAGAAAGAAGGTCGAGACCTTTGCCGGGTGAAACAGCCAGCGAGCGCGCGTTGGGGCGAATCGCCATCGCCACCGGAATCCCGATACAATCGAGACCGGTGATGTCGGCCACGCGCGTGAGCCCGACGGCGGGCAGGAGTGGTGAGACTCGCCGCAACGTTTCTTCAGGGGTGACGGCGCGGTGAGTTCCGCGCCAAAACCCCTTCTTGATCGCCGTCGGGAATGAAATGGAGAACACGCTCTCGAGCACGCGCCGGTCCTCGTCTCAGGCCGTTTTTTTGCGCGGCTTCTTGGCGGCTGTCTTGGCCGTCTTCTTCTTCTTCTTCGATCGGGGTGGCGTGGGGGCGGCCCCCGCCAAGCGCTGCAGATTCAAGAGGAAGCAAGATGCTCCGCCCTGCTCCACGTCGTCCGGCAAATCCGCGAGCTCGACGCCTTGGTCGCGCAGCTTTGCGGGCACCGCTTGGAATGTTTGGTCGAGCGGCGCGACGCTCGTCGGCTCATGAGTGACTCCATCCGAGGACGGAGTCATCTTGACTAGATAGAATTTGCCGGAGTCGGAAATCAGGATCAGATCGTGTTGCGCGACGGTTTGCGTGGCCATGAAACAATGTCCTTTTGTGATTGGGATTGATGCGCGCGGAATGGGTGATTGCGCGGTAATTTTTTTTGGCGAAGCGTTTTTGCGTCTATGCGCCAGCGCGAAGCTCGTAGAGCTCTTGGCGTTCCGACTCGATACAAGGCAGGAGGCAAACTCGATATCCGCTGTTTTGCGCGATCGCGCGCATGGTCTGGACGAGCGAATTCGGTTGCGGCAAGAGCCAGCATTGCACGACTTGGCCGGGCGAACCGGTCAGCTTCGACGCTGCGCCGATCAGTCGCCAGTTGTATGGCGCCTCTTTGACGAAGGGGATGAAGTGCTCTTGTTTGGCGCAGGAAAACGCTTGCATGGCGCCCGACTTTACCGAGATGTGATTGACGAGAATCATCGCGAGCGGCGTATCGCGCTGTTGATTCAAATCTAGGATCGAGCTGGCGAGCGGATCGGGCTCGTTGAGGACCTTCGGATCATAGGTCATCGGATAGAGCAACTCGCGCTCGAACGAGCTGACGCTGCCAAAAAAATCTCGGCTGATCTGGCTTTGCTTCAGACGGGCGTACTGTTGATCGAGCGGAACATCGGTAGGCGCGCGCCAAAGCTGGATGAAGCTGTTCGGACGCCCCGTTACCGTGTCGCCCAGAAAGACTCGCTGCCACTTGCACTCGCTGCCTGCCACGGCGCGAAAGTTCGAGATCTGATCGAGTGCTTCGCTCGGATTGGTGACCGTGAACTGATCCAAGAAGTAGTAAAAACGCGCTGGAACCTGCTCCTGGAACACGAAATCCCACGGGTCTTTGGGGGGATGCGGATGCTTGATGATGGGCACGCCCTCGCAATCGGAGCACTTCTGCGCTGGGGTGACTTGTGCGTGATTCGGCATTTACTCGGGTCCTTCCAGATCAAATGTATTTTAGGCTTCGTGCGGCGTTCACAGCTCGTTTCAGGTGAGCGCGGCTGCGCTCGGGCTCGAGCTCCGGCTCGGCCGCTGCGCGTAGCGCCTCGTTGATCACGCCCGGCAGTCGGTGCTGCAGCGGCGCGAGCAGCTGCTTCGAAAGCGCGAGACACTCGTTGCCGGTCGACTCTTCGAGTGCGAGATCGAGCGCGTGAAGTCGGGCCAGCCACTGAAACGGATAATCGTACTTGGCCGAAAGCCGCTGCCAGCGCTCGAGCGCCGCGGATGTTTTGGTGCGGGCTTCGGCGCGCCGCGTCTCGCGCCACGCTGCCCAGCCGAGGTTGGCGAGAGCCGCACCCGCATAGTCGTCCATGTTCAAGCTCTCTGCGAGCTTCAGGCCTCGAGTCGCGACCTCAATGGTGCTCGCGACTTCTCCGCGCAAACGATGACACATCGTGAGGTAGGTGAGGACTCGGGCCTGCAGCGCCAAATCCCCAGTTTCTACTGAGGCGCTCAACGCTCGCGTTAGCTCGTCCGCTGCGGCCTCGTGTGCGCCGTTGAAGAGCAGAGCGAAGCCGACGAGGAAGCGCGCGTAGGCGAGCCCGGCCGCGTCGCCCGCGAGCTCTGCGGCAGCCAGTGAAGCGCGCGCGAGGTCGACGGTCTCCGGCGAAAGTGCGTAGTTTTCGCGGCGCAAATTGTGGTGCATGAGCGCCTGAAAGAAACGCGCGCGCTGCGTGAAGCTCGCGTGATCCTCGATGTGCGAGCGGACGCGCTCGACGCGCTGCTGCATCGCCTCCACGTCAGCGAGCCAATAATGCACCCAGACTCGCTCCACCTGCAGGTGCACCCACTGAGCCCACCAGGCTCCGTCCGATTGTGCGCTGACTTCTTCGCCCAGCGCTGCCTCCGCAGCGTCGTAAATTTCCAGCGCTTCGGCGTGACGGTGCTCGGTTTCGAGAGTACGGGCTCGCTTCCACAACAAGCGTGAGCGCCAAACGTGCGCGCTCGCGGCGACCGCCTCGAACGCGGCCGCGAGCGCCGCGCGCGCCTCGTCTTGGCGGCCAATCAAGGTCAATAGATCTGCGCTGCTTTCCAGCACGACGCAGCGGAGCCGCTGCAGGCTGTCGCGTCCCGTGAGCTCCGACGGCGAGCCCAGCTCCGTCAAGGCAGCATGATAGTGGGTTACCGCTTCGCGGTTGGCGTAGACGCTACGCGCCCAATCGCCCGCGCGCACGTGAGAATGAGCTGCCCGCTCGTGTTCGCCGGCCGCGGACCAATGTCGAGCCAAGGCCGAGAGATGCGCATTGAGCGTCGGAGATTCACCGTGCTTCGCTTCGAGCGCGAGAGCGCTTCGCCGGTGCAAATTCCGCCTGTCTTCTCGGGAGATTCCGGCGTAGGCAAGCTCGCGCAACCGGTCGTGAGAAAATCGGAGATAGCCGTTGTCCGTCTCTTCGACGACTGCGCGCTGACGCAGATGTGCGATCGCGCTCGGGTCGAAATCGGGCGCGGCCGCTTGCAAGAGATCCGCGTCGAATTCGCGGCCGAGCACGGACGCCGATCGCGCCAGCTGGAGCGCGTTCTCGTCGAGCCCGAACAAGCGCTGCTCCATCAAAGAGCGAACCGACATCGGCGGTGGCACCGAGTCCGCCAAATCGCCATCGCTCGCGCCTTGCTCCATCTTCCAGCCAGACGACAGATCCCGGCGCAGCAGGCCGTGCTCGATCGCGGCGCGCACGTACTCCGCGACGAAAAACGGGTTGCCATTCGATTCGCGAAACATCAAATCCACGAAATTTGCGGGCACTTGACCGAGCGCCAGCATCCCCGAAACCATTTCCGCGACCGAGCCGCGGCCGAGGCGGGACAGCGTGACGCGTTCGAACGGAATCTCGCTCAAGAGCGAGCTGAGCTCGGTGCTCGAGTCATCGACCCGCGACGTGCAGACCAAATAGATGCCGCGCTCCGCGAGCAGCTCGTCTTTGAGTTGGGCTAGGAAGCCCAGTGTGAGCTCGTCGGCCCACTGCAGATCATCCACTACGACCAGAACCGGACGACCTTCGCCGTATACGAAGATGAGATCAATCAACGCGGCGAAGACGCGCTGCTTGGCTGCGCCGGGCTCGAGATGAATCGGTTCGAGCTCGGCCTTCAACGCAGGCAGGAGCGCGAGTGCAGGCTCGTAATCGGCCAAGACGCGCAGCTGAGACGTGACGTCCAGCTCGCGATCGCGAAGAGTGTCGGCGATTCGCTGCAAAAATCTGCGAAAAGCATGCAACGGCGAGGATGAATACGGCCGTCCGTCGGCGCCGCCCGTGAGCGCTCCGCACTGCGCTACGACGCAAGTGAAGCCGTGATGGCCGGCCAACGTCGCGAGCTCGTGCAGTACTCGTGTTTTGCCGAGCCCGCTCTCGCCGAGCACGATGAACCGTCGCCCGCTTTCGCTCGCGCCGCGCCAAAGCGACGTGAAGTGCCGCATCTCGGCGCTGCGCCCCACGAATTCCGGTCGATATACGTAAGCGGGCGTCGCGCTCGTTGCTCCTGGTGCAGTGGCGCCGAGCCCGAGCAAAAGCTGGGCGAGATCCGCGGCATAGCCGAGGCGGCGTGTTGGTAGTTTCTCGAGCAACCGAAGTACGATCTTCTCGAGCTCCGGCATCACGCCCGCGACGAGCGAGGATGGCGCCGGCGGCCGCGTCGAGACGTGCCGGGTCAAAAGCTCGCTGGTCGACGCGCCGTCGAAAGGCGGGCGGCCGGTCAGACACTCGAACAACATGCAGCCGACGGCATACAAATCGAGGCGAGCATCGATTCCGCGACCCAAAATCAGCTCCGGCGCCATGTAGCTCGGCGTTCCGCTGAGCGCCGCGTCGTCTGGAATCTCGTACTCGCGCGAATCTCCGAATTTGACTGCGACGCCAAAGTCGACGAGCACGACACTGCCGTCGTCGCGAATGAAGACGTTCTCGGGCTTCAAGTCGCGGTGGATCACTCCTTGCGAATGCAGGTACGCAAGTGGCACGCACAAGGCACAGAAAACATCGATCACCCGGCGAAGGGAGGGAGTCTCGCGCCACGCCTCGGTGCGACTGTCTTGCGCGAAACGATGCGCGATCTCGTCGCGCAGAGTGCGACCGTCGAGTAGCTCCATCGCGTACCAGGGCAACCCTTGCTCGCTGCCGTGATCGACGATGCGCGCGATCCCGGGGTGGTCGAGCTTGCTGATCGCCAAGATTTCCCGCCGAATGCTGCTGAGCGTCGCGGCTGTCGCACCGCGCACGGTCTTTAGCGCGACCCGTTCGCGCGTTCGCGCGTGACGCGCCTCGTACACCACCCCATTCGCGCCCTCGCCGATCGGGCGCACGACTTCGTACGCTCCAATCAGGCTGGGCGAAATATCGGAGTTCAAAACAGGGAGATCAGATTCGAAGTCGCGATCCGTTGTCAAGCGACGCAGGCGCCGCGGCTTGGCTAGGTCTCCTTCAGTTCGGAGCGGTGAACATCGCTCGAAACGTGCGAGCGAGTTTTGGATTGCGAGCGAGCTCCGCATCTTTCGCGCAGACACTCGCAAGAGCCATGCCCGTGAGCATCGTCGCAGTCGTCGCGAGCACTCGAAACCGGTTCGTCATGGACGCTGGTGGAAAGCGCGCGAAATGTTGCGTGTGAGTGTCTGTTTTCGGGCCGGGATTGGCGCGCCTTCCGTCGATCGCAGTCGTTCGCACTTTGGACTCGTCCGAGAAAGTAGACTGCGAATGGCGCGTTGTCCGCTCGAGCGCACTCACTCGGATTCAATTTCGCAAAATCGGGGAGCTGGAGTGTCGAGGGGTGTCGGCATGCGCCTTGCTGACTGGCTATCGGACTCGGTTGCGAGCCGTGTCGGGAGCAAGCGGGAAACGGCAGGGGATGCCGGCCCGTCGATAAAGGTGTGCAGCGGGCTCATTCGGCTCTTCGAGCGAGGATATTCATGTCATTCGTCGACTCTCAGCGAACGAATATCGATCTCGGGCAGATCTGGCGATGCCTAGTCGAGGGCGAGCTTCGATTGGTGGAAAGTGAATACGGGGCGGGCCGTTGTTTCGCCACCTTCGAAGACTTCCGCCGCGGGCGCGAGCGCGACGTAGCAGCAGTTTGTATGTTGCGCGGCCTACTGCGCGGCGAGCCGCTAAAGGTGGTCGCCGATGAATTCGGGCTGGCACAATCTACGGTATGCCACCGCTGCATCGGAGTATTGACGCGCTTCGGCGCCGGGGGCTCGGTGTCGCGCACGCCGATTATAGTCGTCATGGCAGCGCTGTGCGCCGAAGGGGCGAGCGTGCCCGAGGTGCGCTTCGAAGGTTTCACTGCGGAGTCGCGGTGGCGCGTCAGCGCGGCTTTTCCGGCAGACAGTTTGCGCGCGCGGCTCACGCCCTCCGAATTCGATGTCGCGAGTCTCGCCCTCGAGGGCCACAGTCACGCAGAGATTTCACGCTCGCGCCGCCGTTCGCCGCGCACCATTGCCAATCAGATGGCATCCATATTTCGCAAATTCGCTGTCTCGGGTCGCGGTGAGCTTCGCGTCAAAGTCATTCACGAGGCGGCGAGTGCATGAATGGCACAGCTCAGCTCGCGCCGACTTGATCGAGCAAGAGCACCGGCCTACGTTCGGCGATCGAGCGCGCGAGATCGATCCGCCCACGTACTGCGTACTCGGTGATTTCGTCGCCTGCGATGAGTGTTTGGCTGACGTGCCAGTAATCGCCCTCTTGGGTGATGCTGGTGTTGACCGGATTACGTGCGTTGGCGTCGAGCTGGATGTGCCCGTTTTCTTCGAAGAACGGCCGGAACGCCCGTTCTAGCTCGGCGGGCGTCGGTGAAATGGCGCCATTTTCCGCGAGATCGAGCGCGGTTTCGTAGTCGCCGTCTTCCAGCGCGCGCAGGATCGAGAACATCAGGTTGCGGATCAGCGCGGTGAACACGCGAGCGTTCGTGGTGATGTTTTCCGCCGCGGGCTCGACTTCTTCGGTCTCGCTCGGGACGTAGCTCGGATCGCGCAGGCGTTCCCACTCGTCGAGCAAGCTCGAGTCTACGCCGCGCACGAGCGTGCCGAGCGTCTCGATCAGCTCCTCGAGCTCTTCGGTGCGCGCGAGCTCGGGGATGCTTTGAATGAGCGTTTTGTACACTTCACTCAGGTAGCGCA
>FTDA01001837.1_pt1 | contig 10301 bp, 10 predicted proteins | sample 1639731 | NCBI WGS metagenome assembly FTDA01 (sample SAMEA3914869, study PRJEB12502) | metagenome | biome: forest; material: soil | place: USA | collected 2012-03-12 | depth 0.1 m
GTGAAACCGTTCCCGTAATAGGTGTTGTTGTAATAGTAGGCCGCGCAGTTGTTGTTGATTCCGGAGTGGGCCCAGTCGAGGCCGAAACCGATGCCCATGTTGTTGTTGATTTTGGGGATCGGGCCGTTCTGCAAAAACGGGATCGTCGCGCGGAAGCCAGGGCCGAACGCATCACTGCCGCACGGCGCATAATCATTCCACTGCACGACCAAGTGCGGCTCGAGCTCGGCGGCGTAGTTGGCGTGGTTGCCGGGCTCCTTGATCGTCTGAGCGGAAGCAAGAGCCGGAACAGCCAAGATGCCGAGCACGGCGCACGTTTGCGTAAAGCGCATTGTCTACCTTCCTAAGAATAGTGTTCGAAAACCAAACGGCGCTCGACCTCGCTCAAGACGAGATCGGCAGAAGCGACGATCCGTGAGCGTACGCTCACGACCCAGTCCCGTACAACAGATTGACCCGCTTCGTCCATCGCTAGGCGCGGGCGATCGGCGAGTATGTTCCGCAGACGCTCGGCGACGAGCTCCGCAGGGGCATCGGCGCGCGAGCCGCCGCGTTGGCGGAGATTGTGGCAAAGCTGCTGAAAGCGAGCGGCGTACACGCTGTCTCCCCAGTTGATGTGGCTCGAGATCGAGATCGTCAATGCGGCATCGAGAGCGGACAAATACGCCTCATTTGCCGCATTTTTCGAGGCGAATGCGCCATCGAGCAAAAGCTCCACGCCGACGTGCGCGACGGCTCGCGCGCTGCCTCGCGAGAGCCCACGCTCGGATAAATAGCTCGACGCGGCCCGAGAAAATTCCAGAAAGGATTCTGCGCCGTGAAAGGCGTCGTCCGTCGCGTGATGAAAGCGAGCACCGCTCGCGAGCACCGGTTCGGTGACCTCTGGCGGACGAACGCGCAGCATCGAAGCGAAGTCCGGCAGCATCGCGCCGAGCACGAACTCCGGACGCACCTGGCCGCGCGCCGTTTCGTAGCGCTGTGCGATCACCGCGTGCCCGAAGAAGTTCATGTGCGGCTCGGAGCACAGCACAAATTCGCGAGAAACAAAGCCTGGAGGCGCGAGAAATGGCTCGGCGCGCGGTCTTCGAGTATGACCGGCCCGTGTCGACGGAGAACTCGCTCTTGGAGCTCGTGGCGCGCGCGCCGCTTTCCACGCGCGTTCATCGCTTGCGATTTCGCGCCGCGAGCGCATTTCGCTGGGCGGCTGGACAGTACTTGATCGTGATGCGGGCGGGCGGGCACGAGCTCGCTTTGCCCTATTCGATCGCTTCGGCATGCGATCCCGAGCATCCCGGAGAGCTCGAGATCGCTGCCGCGTTCGGCGCTGGTGCCGATGTGATCGACGCACTCGTGCCGGGCGATCGGATCGAGGTGCAAGGGCCTGCCGGAGAATTCACTTGGCAAGCCGAGCCGCGCGCGGCCGCGTTGCTCATCGGTGTCGGTACTGGCATCGCGCCACTCCGTGCCTTGATTCAGGAAGAGCTGCGACGACCTCGGGCGACGCGCCTGTTGCTGTTGGCCGGACATCGCGCGCCGGAGGACGTGCTTTTCGCTGACGACTTTGCCGAGCTCGCGCGCCGTGAGCCGCGCTTCACGTTCCTGCCGACGCTCACGGGCGCGCACGAGCATTGGATTGGTCGGCGTGGGCGCGTCCAAGCGCAGCTCGCCGAAGCGGTCGCGTCGCTCGGCGAGCTCGACGCTTATCTCTGTGGCCGACTCGACATGGTGAGCGAGGTGACGATCGCGCTCGAGCTACTCGGTGTGCCGCGCGCGCGCATTCGTAGCGAAGGCTACTGACGCGCGCGGCCGGCGCTGATCCGACTCAAACTTGCGGCGCGCTCGGACGAGATTGACGGGCGCGCGAACGATCCGCGCGTGCGCGTTCACGACGTTGCACGGACGGCGCTGGCGGCGGCATGGAGCGGAGCGCGGTTTCGACTGCCGCTTGCGTCGCGCGCAAGCTCGAGATGTCCGAATCAGTGACGAGCAGGGACGTAATCGGCAAGGCGCCACCGCGTCCGATCCGCGACGCGAGCAAGCGCGCAGCGGCTTGCAAATCTTCCAGCGTGGGCGGGGCGCCAGCGGCTTCGACCTTGCAGCGCGCGCTCGCCAAACGGTACGCCGCGCGCGCCATGCCGCCCGACTCTTCGACCAAGCGCGCATAGCCGTCTTCTTCCGTCGCTAGACGAATCAACCATTCTTCGGGCTGTACGAGCTCTTGTTTTGCCTTTGCCATGATCGATTCTCGTGCTGGTGAAGTGACACTGTTTAGTCGCGCGAGGGCGAATCCGACAGGCACCTAGCAATGCGCGTGCCTCCGAACGGAGAGTACGGCCCGAATATTCCGAAGCTTACGATTCGGCGCCCATTGTCGCTCAGTTGCGTGCTTTCGCGCTCCAATCTCGCCGGCTTCGCAGCCGCCTTACCGCAATACAGTGTCCGAAAGTCATGGCATTCGTGTCAGGCCGACCACGGTATTTTTTGCGGACCGACTGCGAAGATCAGTGCACGGTGCAGATCACGCGATGGTGATTTCTTTCGCCAGATATACGTCTTGAATCGTATGCAAGATCTTCGCGCCCTCGGCCATGGGGCGTTGGAAGGCTTTGCGCCCGCTGATCAAACCTGTACCGCCCGCGCGCTTGTTGACGACTGCCGTGTATGCGGCCTCGCCGAAATCATTGCTGCCCGATGCGCCACCGGAATTGATCAAGCCGGCGCGGCCCATGTAGCAGTTGGCGACTTGGTAGCGCGTCAGATCGATCGGGTGATCGCTCGTGAGCTCGGTGTAAATGCGTTCATCGAGCTTGCCATAGGACGAGCCGCCGCTATTGAGCGCTTTGAAGCCGCCGTTATTTTCCGGCGCCTTCTGCTTGATGATGTCCGCTTGGAGCGTGACGCCGAGGTGATTGGCTTGACCGGTGAGGTCTGCGGACAAGTGATAATCCGTGCTTCCGATCTTGAACGCCGAGTTGCGCAGGTAGCACCACAACACCGTGGCCATGCCGAGCTCGTGCGCTTGCTCGAACAGCTTGCTCACCTCGACGATCTCGCGTGAGGCATCCGCGGAGCCGAAGTACACGGTGGCGCCAACCGCGACGGCGCCCATGTTCCAGGCTTGTTTGATCGTGCCCCACGTGATCTCCTCGGCCTTGTTCGGATAAGTGAGGAGCTCGTTGTGATTGAACTTCACGATGAACGGGATGCGGTGCGCGTACTTGCGCGCGACCGAGCCGAGCACACCGTACGTGCTGGCAACGGCGTTGCAGCCGCCTTCGATCGCCAGCTTCACGATGTTCTCGGAATCGAAATAATCCGGATTCTTCGCGAAAGATGCGCCCGCAGAGTGCTCGATGCCCTGATCGACCGGCAAGATCGAGAGGTACCCGGTGTGCGCCAAACGCCCGTGCGAAAACAGCGCTTGCAGGCTCCGAAGCACCTGCGGGCTGCGATCGGACGGCGCCCAAATGTCGGTCACGAAGTCGGGCGAGGGCAGGTGCAAGCGCGCCTTGTCGATCGTCTTGCACTCGTGCTCGAGCAGGTACGAAGCTTTGTCACCGAGCAGGCTCTGGATCTGACTGAATTCGCTCATCTCACTCTCCGGATTGAAGCCCCCGAACGAGTGTAACGGGAAACGCTTGCGAGGCGAGACGCTTCGGGCATGCTCGCGCGCATGGTTGCAAAAAAGTCACGCGCCAAGGCCGAGCTCACGCGCTGCTGGTGGTGTGGCGACGACCCGCTCTACGTCGCGTATCACGACCGTGAGTGGGGCGTGCCGGTGCACGACGACCGCACGCTGTTCGAGTTTTTGATTTTGGAAGGCGCGCAGGCGGGCCTGAGCTGGATCACGGTCTTGCGCAAACGCGACGCGTATCGGCGAGCATTCGCTGGGTTCGATCCGAAGAAGGTCGCGCGTTTCACGCCCGCGCACGTCGAAAAATTGATGCAAGACCCGGGCATCGTGCGCAATCGCTCGAAGATCGAATCCTCGATCACGAATGCGCGCGCGTTCCTCGCGGTGCAAAGAGAGTTCGGCAGCTTCGATGCGTATCAGTGGCAATTCGTCGACAACGTGCCGGTTCAGGGCGGAATCAAGTCGCGCAAGGACATCCGCGCGCGCACTGAAATCTCCGACGCGCTGAGCAAGGATCTGAAAAAACGCGGCTTCAAATTCGTGGGCTCGACGATCATGTACGCTCACATGCAAGCCGTGGGCATGGTGAACGATCACGTGGCCGACTGTTTCCGTCACCCCGCGCTTTCGAAGCCGAAAAAAACAACTAAGCGCAGTGCGAAGAAGGCCTGATCGAGCCGTTCGGCCGGTGGTTTGCGGGTGCCGCTCAGGCGCTAACGAAAGCCGCCGGTTGCGCACGAAACGGAGCTCTTGCTACGTCTTTCGATCGTGCGGCAGGAATCTCTCACGGTGGTGGCGCGCGTGGCGGACGGAGCCGCTGCGGGCGAGCTGCGAGCGGCGTTGTCGAAGCTCGCCGATGATCCGATTTCGGACACGGACTCGCGTCCGCGCGCGTTCGCAGATCCACGCCTCGGCATTCACTTTGCTCGACTCGTTTTTTTGGAGGAGCCGAGCTCGGCGGAGCACGGCTCTTCGCTGATCTTCGAATCGAATTTCGACACGGCTCTGACGGATCCAGATGCGGCGCGCACGGCTCACCTAGAGCAACTGAGTGACTCGCTACGAGCCGAGCTCAGCTCGGTATTTCGCCATTGCGTCGGTTTCGAGGCGGAGCCGACGAGCGACGCGCTCGCGGAGCTGCTCGAAGGCAAGCTCGCTCCTTCTACCGCGTGTTATCAAGGCCACACCGAGCGCGATCTCTCGCGCATTCGCCTCGAACGGCACCTGCGCGATGTCCTCATCGACTACTTCTCGCTGCAACCGAAGGCGCCGCCACGCGAGCTGTACGACGGCGCGCGCCGCTACATTCGCCTGCGCATCGCTACTGATCCGGAGCTGCGCGGGCTCGATCTGGATTCGCCCGCGCCGAAATTACCGGACGCGCGCGTGCGTTCGCAGCGGCTCGCCGCAGGCATCGGCGTTTGGTTCCAGAACATCTCGCTGCAGCTCCTCTTGTACGTGCTGCGCGAATTTCCGAAGCTCCTGCGTTGGACCAAGGTCGATCCCGAGTTCGATCAGCGCATGGTGCAAGAGGCCTGGACCGACGCTGATCGGCAGGGCTTTCTCGAGCTCGCGGCGAACGAGGACCACGCTCTGCAAAATGCGCTCACGCACGTGGTGCCGCTGAAAGATGCGGGGCGTCTCGCCGTGCTGCGCGCGGCGCACGGTTACATCGATCGGATGGCGAAAAATCAATTCGACGATATCGGTCAGCTCGGCGGAATCCCGACGATTCACTTCGCCAAATGGCTCTTGATCGATGGCGACACGCGGCTTCTTTTCTTCAGCAACTACGACAGCAGCTGGGAGAGCTACCTCGGTGATTTCGTCGACCGCGCCGCAATTGGTCTCAATCTGGCGTGGACGTGGACGAGCCTCTACCCGACGATCAACGCGCTCTTCTACGGCGGCGGCGCCAACGACGAAGAGCGCTTCAAAGCGTGGAGCCGCGCGCACCAGCGTTCGACACAGGTGTTCTACGCGGCTTACCCCGATCTCGGCATCGCCGCGTTGAACAACAACACCTGGATTCGGTGTGGCTTGCATTCTCCGCCGTGTGCCGTGGAGTTGCCGGGGTGGTTTAGGAGATTGACGTGACTCGGGCGCGGACCCTTCGCGCGCGCTCCGGCGCGAACGAGGAACGGACGGCGAAGAGCGAGAAGGGGCGTGAGGTGGCGCGATGAAGAACGAGATCGGGCTCGAGCTCGGTGATATTCAGGGGATGATCTTGAGCGGCTATGGGCAGAAGCCTGCGGCGCGCTACGCGATCTTCGAGGTCATCGAGGAGCACGCGGCGCGACGGTGGCTCGGTCGTTTGATCAATGCGATTCAATTTAGCTCCTATCGCGGCTCGCGTCGGCGTGATCCGCCGTACCTCGGTGATTTGTGCGCGAACGTCGCGTTCACGTTCGAAGGTTTGAAGAAGCTCGGTTTGAACGAGACTGCGCTCGGCGGCTTCGCGCAGCCGTTTCAAGAAGGCATGAACGAAACGAGCCGCGCGCGCCGGCTCGGGGATGACGGCGAGAGCGCGCCGGCGAATTGGCGCTGGGGCAAGCCGGGTCAACCGGTGCACGGAGTCTTGGCGGTGTTCGCGGGCGACGGCGACGCGGAGGCCGAAGACTGGGTGCGCATTCAAGAGTTCATTGCGGCGCAGATTTGCCGTGATCACGGCGTTCACGGCCTCACCGTGCTCGATACGCTCGCGTCGAATCGAATGCGTCGCAAGGAGCACTTCGGTTTTCGCGACGGCATCGCGAACCCGCGCATCGGCAGGCTGCCGCGCAATCGCACTGACGACATCATCGCGCCGGGAGAGATCTTGCTCGGGCACGGAAACGCCTACGATAAGCTGCCGCTGTCTCCCGAAGTTCCGAGTTCGGCAGATCCGCGCGGTATCTTGGATCCGTCCGAAGGTCGTCCGGAACGGCATGATTTCGGCAAGAACGGCAGCTACCTCGTGTTCCGCCAGCTCGAGCAGAAAGTGCAGGAGTTTTGGCGTTACGTCGAGCAAGCGCGCACGCGCATTCCGGATGCGCCGCCCGGGCGCGCCGGCCGCGAATGGCTCGCTGCGAAGATGGTCGGACGCTGGCCCAACGGCACCCCGCTCGCCGCGTTTCCGGATGCGCCAGGGCCGATCATCGATCAAGACGCCGAAGTGTTCAGCTACGGCTCCAACAATGATTCGTTCGGGACGCATTGCCCGATCGGCTCGCACATTCGGCGCACGAACCCGCGCGATACGGCGCTGCCCGTCCCGCACGATCCAGAGCTCAGTGGTGATCCTGCGAGTGATCCGAAAGTGAAGAGTGAACGGCTCGAGCTCGTGAATCGTCATCGCATTTTACGACGCGGCCGCGCCTACGGTCCGCCCGTCGACGAAGATTTCGATCTCGACGCGCTGCTCGAGCAAGGCTCGGTGGAAGAACGAGGGCTGCACTTCTTGTGCTTCAACGCAAATTTGAGTCGGCAGTTCGAGTTCGTGCAATCGAATTGGGCGCTCAATCCGGCCTTTGCGGGGCTCTCTTCCGATCCGGATCCGTTGATCGCCGCCGATCGCCAAGTGCCGTTCCGGGCGCGTGATTTCACCGTTCAAGGCTGCCCGGTTCGACGCGTCCGTGAATTGCCGCGCGTCGTTGAAGTGCGGGGTGGCGCTTATTTTTTCATGCCCAGCCGGCGCGCGCTCGCGTATCTCGCCAGCGAAGAACGCTGAGTCACGTCGCGAAGGATTCCCAATCCAGATCGGCGCACAGCACGCGCACGCCGTCCGTTTCGGGAATGGCGATCGAGAACGTGACGCACGCGCGCGCGTCCGCGATCGACAAGTAGGGACGCGAGATCTGTACCGCGAGCGGTTGCGTGATCGCGCGGCGAAAGTACGGGCGCCTGAACCAATTGGCGCCCTCGGCATCTGCGCACGGCAAATATCGCGGATCGAGCCTGCGCGCGGCTTCTCGCGTGCCGATGTTGGCGCCGACCTGAACGCCCTCGGCCGAAAGCAGATAGCAACGTTGCACGCCGCCGAGCGCGAGGAACTCCGAGAACGCGTGCTCGGGCTCTCCGCCGAGACGGAACAGCATCGCCGCGTCCTCGAACTTCTTCGAGTAGTGCGAGAGCATGCCGCGCTCGCTGCTGCTTTGACGACGCACGCGCTCTTGGAAGCAGGTAAATAAATCGTTGAGCATGCCGCGATAATCTTCGGCCGGGGACAAGAGTGCGCGCGGCTCGCCGAAGTAAAACCCTTGCACGAAGTCGACATCGCTCTCCATCGCGATGAGCGCGTGCTCGGCCGTCTCGAGGCCTTCCATGACCACGAGACAACCCGCTTCGTGAATCAGAGACACGAGGCCGGGCAGGATGCGGCGCACGCGCGGCGTGCGCATCGCTTCCACTACCATCGAGCGATCGAGCTTCACGATGTCGGGCTTTAACCGCCAAATGCGCTCGAAATTCGACTCACCCGCGCCGAAATCGTCGATTGCGACGAGACAGCCCAAATCTCGGAAATACTGCACGCAGCGCGCGAGGTTCTCTTCGTCGTACGCGGTGGTTTCCAGGATTTCGACGACGACGCGATGCGCGGGCACGCCGTAACGCTCGAGCACGCGCGGCAAGATCGTGCGCGTGGAGTGGCCTTCCAAGATCAGCGCTGGGCTCACGTTCAAGAAGATCCAGGCTTGATCCGCGCCCTGGAGCACGCAATTTTGCACGTGGAGCGCGCGGCAAATCTGATCGAGGGCGATCGCGTCATCGCCCGCTTTGCGGAACATGCGATGCGGCGAGACCAAGCGATCTTCGGCGTCGTATGCGCGGAGCAAGGCTTCATAGCCAACGGGTTTGTGATGCGCGAGGCTGAGCACGGGTTGGAGCGCGGTGCGCAGCGTGTGATCGCCGAAGCGCGCGTGCGCTTGGTTGCCCTCGACTTGGATCGTGCGAAACATCTGCTCGAGCCACGCGGTGTCCGCGCGGTCGGGCGAAGCCGGCGGCGGATGTGATGATCGACGCATGTTCGGCGGTCGCGGCGTGAGCCCGACGCTCGGCGGCGCGGGTGTGGAGCGCGGCGGCGCATCCGACTCGCGTGCGCGCTCTGGATCTTTCTCCTGCTCCGGATTCACCGCCGAAGCATCCACCAAGAGTCGACGCAGCATAGGACCACCAATCTGACACAAGTCGCATTTCGAGCTGGTTTCATGCTCGAAAATGCATTCCAGGCGAGCGGGGGAGCAGAGCCGTGGGCGCATGCCCACACCGCACACATGCGCGCGCGGCGCCGCCTGATAACCTGACGAGTAGGAGCGCATCTCACGAAGGGCTCTCGAGCTTGGCTATGATTGACTCCGAAATCGAGACGCGAGCAGAGCGGTTGGCCCGCCGCGCGCCAATCGCCACGCTCATCGGTTTGGCCGGATTCATTGGGTTTTGGGCAGCCGCGATGGCGCTCTATCCCGGCGGCACTTTCCAAAACCCCAAACATCCCGGGCAGAGCTTCTTCGGAAATTTCTTCTGTGATTTGACGCAACCAGTTTCACTCTCGGGAGTAGCGAACCCAGTCGGGTCACGCCTCGCCCAATGTGGGATGCTTTTCTTTGCAGTCGCACTGTGGGCGGCGTTCTGGGTCGTGCCGAGTTTTTTTTCGCGAGAGAGCCCGGCGCGGCCCTGGCTCCGGCGCTTCGCGTCGCTGTCCGTGCTCACGTTCGTCGTGGTGTCACTCCTGCCTTCGGAGCTGGTCGGGAGCATTCACGCACTGCTCGCGCTCTTCGCCGGTCTCTTCGGCATCGTCGCGCTGTTGCTCGCGGTGCACGGGCTATTTCGGATGCCGGGCGCGCAACGCGCGCTGGCGTTGCTCGGCGTGCTCGCGCTCCTGGTCGGCGCTTTCGATGCAGTGATCTTCGTGCAGCATTTGGGTGAGCGTGCGCCGCCACCGATCATCGTGCCCGCTGCGCAGAAGATTGCCGCGATCTTGCTGAGCGCGTGGATGGCCGGTGTGGCGCTATTCGCGATTTTGGACAAAGCTCGGCTGGGTGAGTAGCGAGGTGCGGGCTTGAGCGAGTCGGTTCGGTTGGATCGGTTTTTGTGCGCATCGCGCTTGTTCAAGTCACGCACGCTCGCGCAAGCGGCGTGCGAGGCCAACCACGTGCAGGTCAACGGGCAGCCCGCGCGCTCGAGTCACCTCTTGCGCGTGGGAGATGAAGTGCGCGCCCATTCGCCACGCGGTCCGATCATCTGGGAGGTGTTGAAGCTCGCGGAAAAGCGACTTGGTCCGCCCGAAGCGCGCCTGCTCTATGCCGACCATTCGCCGCCACCACCACCGCGCGAGGAACGCGTCGCAGTTCGTGCGCGCGGCGCGGGTCGTCCGACGAAGGCCGAGCGTCGCGCCATGGATCGCTTGCGCGGCGACGACGATTGAACGATGCGCGCCGTTACTGCGGTGGCGCGGGCGCGGGTTGATTCGCGTCCTCGCCCGACGGCGGATTCGGCGGCGCGGCGGGCGGCGCAACGGCTGGTTGCGCGGGCAGATTGGGCACAGGCGCGGCGGCCACTGGCGGCGCAGGCACGGGCGGCGGGGCCTGCACGACGACGGGCGGCGGCGGAGGCGGCGCTTCGGGCTGCTCGATCGGCGGCGAAAAGCCGCGGCGCACGACGGCACCCGCAGGATCATTCGAAGTCGGCA
>FTDA01001904.1_pt1 | contig 10293 bp, 9 predicted proteins | sample 1639731 | NCBI WGS metagenome assembly FTDA01 (sample SAMEA3914869, study PRJEB12502) | metagenome | biome: forest; material: soil | place: USA | collected 2012-03-12 | depth 0.1 m
GTACCCGCTCGACTTGTTCCAAGCGGATCGGCACACCGCATTTTCCAGCTTCAGGATTCTGACGAATCTCGCGTTCGTGAATTGCGGCTACGTCGCGCCGAGCGTCGTGAAGTGAGCCCTTCGGATCATTCGCGCGCCGGGCGACCGTGCACGCGCTGCCAAACCGCGAGGCGCAGCGTGTCGGCGAGCGGCTTCGGATTTTCCGCGCTCGCGGGCGCGCGACGCCACTCCGCGTCTTCGCGTGCGGATGCCGCCGTGGCGCGGCCCAGCCGAGCGATCTCGTAGTCGACGGCTTCGACCGCCGCTTCGAGCGTGGAGAAGCGATCGCGCGCGCGACCGTCGAGCAGCGCTTCCCAGCGTTTGCCGCGAGCGCCGCGCGAGAGCACGAGCGCTTCGCTCGGTTTGCCGGGGCGACGCTCGAAGTGCAAACCGACGCCGTGCCGTCCGAGCGAGAACCACGCATTGCCCGAGATCGCGCGCACGTCTTCGTGAGCCTCTTGCGTGAGCGGATCGAAGCTCGCGGCGCGACGTTGAATTTCCGGCAACGTGACGGCGCCCGCTTCCAGCTCGAAGCCCGGCCGATCGAAGGCAAGTTCCTGCCAAATCCGCTGCGCGCGGCTGGCGTCATCGCCTTGCAAATCGAGCTCGCGCGGCATGCCGAAGAGCGACGGCAACGTGCACAAGCTGAGCGTCGATACGTCGACGAAATCCAAAATCAAACAATCCTTCTTGCCTTCGAAGAGGCGTGTGCCGCGCCCGATGCACTGCGCGTAGAGCCCCTCCGAGCGTGTCGGCCGCGCCATCGCCACGCACGAAACTTCGGGATCGTCGAAGCCTTCGGTCAGCACGGCCACGTTGGCGAGCACTTGGATGCGACCGGCGCGAAAGTCCGCGAGCACCTCCGCGCGCAGCTCGCGCGTCATCCCGCCATGCACGATCCCCGCGGGCACCCCGAGCAAATTCAGCGATCGGCTCAAGTTGCGCGCGTGGCTCACGGTCACGCAAAACGCGATCGTGCGTCGGTCACGCGCGAGCTCCTGAATCGAACGCGCGACCAGCGCGTTGCGTTCTTCGATGTCGACGGCTTCGCTCAGCTCGTCCTCGCGAAAATCGAGCCCGCCGCCGGAGAGACGGGTCAGATCCGCTGACGTCGACACGCGAAAGCCGCGCAGCGGAGACAAATAGCCGTCCGCGATCAGCTCCGGTAGCGAGCGCGAATAGACGATGCGTTCGAACACCGCATCGAGCCCGCGCCCATCTCCGCGCGCGGTCGTGGCGGTGAAGCCGAGCAGCGTGCCGCTGAAATTCGGCTCGAACACGCCGAGCTGGCGCAGCACGCGCAGATTGTCGTCGGCGGCGGCGTGGTGACACTCGTCGTAAATCACGAGCCCGAGCTCGCGTCCGCGGATCACGCGAGCCAAGCGCTCTTCGTGCAGCGAACGGATCGAGCACACGATCACCTTGGCGTCTGCAGGCGCGCGTTCCTCTCCTCGCTCGAGCGCGACGACGTGCGCGTCACCGAGCGCGTGCATCAACTTGTCACGCGCCTGCCCCAGCAATTCCTCGCGATGCGCCAGCACGAGCACCTGACGCTTCGCGAGCTGCGCCAAATGCGAAAAAATGACGGTTTTCCCCGCCCCCGTCGGTAAACAAACCAGCATCCGCCGAACACCCGCGCGCCGCGCCGCGAGCACCGCGTTGATGGCCTCTTGTTGATACGGGCGAAGCACGCGCTCTAGGTTTCCTGGTTCAGGAGTTGTTGTTGGGTCATCTCGGGTGGTGAGCTGCTTTTGTGCCCTGCGCGTATCAAAGCGCTTGGCCGCTCGCGCGTTTCGCAACGCGACCGGCGCCTGTTCCGTCAGGTCGCGTTGGCTTCGCCTCTCGTTCGAAAACCGTGATCAGCCTGGCGAATCTGGATCTTTGTTTTATTTCCGTGCATCTGGGCCAAGCCCTTCGCGCGCGCCGGGCGCGAAAAGAGTGGGGAAAAAGCGCCAGTGTCGCGAGCGGAAGGCGCAAAAGTCGGATGCACGCGCGATTGGGGCCGGGGCCCCAATCGCACCGAGACTATCGGACAACGTCGCACCACAATTGTGTACGGCGGTGAAAAATCGACCCCGTGCGGGCGTTCGGGAGTACCATTGGAAGATCGTCTCCCGTCGACGAAAGTCGTGGGTTCAGTGTGGGAAAGCGTCCCACACTTCGGAGGTTTGTGATGCGGGTCAAGCTGGTAGCGCCGGTTCTGTTGGGAGTTTTCATCGCGGTCGCGTGCGGCGGCAACAACAACACATCGCAGGTGTCGGCCAGCGCTGGCTCGGGCAACGGAACCGCAGCCTCCGGCAACGGCACGGGCAACGGCGGCAATAGCGGCTTGATCGTCGGCAGCGGCGGCAGCTCGGCGAGCGGCAATGGCACCGGCGCGGGCGGCGATGATACGACGTTCGATCCGGACGCGGCGTGCGCGACGAGCTCGGCTGATGGCGAGCCCGTGCCCGTCGATCTGCTCTTCATGGTCGACATCACCGGCTCGATGGACTGCCCGGTGCCGGACGACACCACGAAGCCCGCGTGCGAAGTGAAACCCAGCGGGAAGATCAGTGCGACCACGCGCTGGACCACCGAGAGCGCGGCGCTGAAGAAGTTCATCGCCGATCCCGCGAACGCGGGCCTCGGCATGGGCATCGACTTCTTCCCTGCGGGCAACAACAACACCATCTGCGACGCGGCGACGTACGTGAAGCCGGCGGTCGAGATCGGCGCTTTGCCCGGCGCTGCGACGGCGCTCAATAGCAGCATCGACATGCAATCGCCGGATGGGCAGACGCCGACGGAAGCTTCGCTCGGAGGCGCGCTCCAGCACGCGGCCGCGTGGGCCAAGGCGAACCCGACTCACCGCGTGGCGGTAGTGTACGCGACTGACGGCTACCCGATGGGTTGCAACGGCGACAGCATCGACGCTGCAGCGGCCGAGGCGGCCACGGCGTTCGCTGCCACGCCGAGCATTCCGACGTACGTGCTCGGTGTCGGCCCGAACTTGAGCGATTTGAACGAGATCGCTTCGAAGGGCGGGACCAAGCAAGCGTTCCTGATCGACACCGCGGGTGACGCGGCGACGGAGCTCAGCACCGCGCTCGCCAGCATCCGCACCACGGCCGTGGTCGGTTGCACGTACGTGATCCCGCCGCCGCCGAAGGGGCAAACGCTCGACCCGACGAAGGTGAACGTCACGTACACGAGCGGCGCGGGCAAGGTCACCAACGTGCTGCAAGATCCGGCCGGCACGAGCTGCGACCAGGGCTCTGGCTGGGAGTATTCCGCGGACGGCACGCAGATCAATCTGTGCGGCTCGCTCTGCACGACGGTCAAAGCCGACACGGGCGGCAGCCTGCAAGTCTTGTTCGGCTGCGCTACCGAAGTCGGCAATCCGCCGCGTTGAGCCGTCGGCGCGCGGGCTCGACGAGTGTTAGAACGCGGGCGTGTCGCCTCGTGAAACCTCGCTCGACCCGCGCGATCGCGTGCGCGCGCTGGTGCTGAGGCACGGCTGGAACGCGACGGCATTTCAAACCCTCGAATCCGGCTACCGCTATTTCTTCAATGGCGACGATGCGTGCGTCGCCTACGTCGATACCGGTGGCGCGTGGGTCGCGGCAGGCGCGCCGATCGCCGCGGCCGAAGCGCTGAGCGACACGGTGAGCGCGTTCATCGCTGCGGCGCGCGCGGCCGGAAAACGCAGCTGTTTCTTCGCGAGTGAAGCGCGGCTCCAAGCCTCGAGCGGGGAAGCCCTGCGCTCGCTCGCGATCGGGGAGCAACCGACTTGGGATCCGCGCGCGTGGCTGGAAGTGCTGCGCCAGCGCAAGAGCCTGCGCGAGCAGCTCCGACGCGCGCGCGCGAAAGGCGTCCGCGTGCGGCTGCTCGCGTCCGAAGAGCTTTCGCGTGGCCCGATGCACGAACAGATCGCGCGCATCGCGAGGCGCTGGCTCGGCACGCACGCGATGGCGGCGATGGGATTTTTGGTGCAGCTCGAGCCGTTCACGTTTCCCGAGGAGCGCCGCTGCTTCGTGGCCGAAGTCGCGGGCAACGTGGTTGCGTTCGCGGATTTGATCCCGGTGCCGCGTCGCTCGGGTTGGTTCTTGGAGCACCTCGTGCGCGATCCGCTCGCGCCGAACGGCACGAGCGAGCTCTTGGTCGACAGCGCGATGCGCTGGGCGGAGCGCGAAGGCTGCACCTTCTTCACGTTCGGGCTCGCGCCGCTCGCCGGCGAGCTGCCCACGTTGCTCCGCTTCATTCGCCGCGCCTCGAGCTTTTTGTACGACTTCGAGGGACTGTACGCGTACAAATCCAAGTTCCAACCGAGCGCGTGGTCGCCGATTTTCTTGTCCTATCCCGCGCGGCAAAACGCCGTCATTTCCGTCGCAGATGCGCTGCGCGCGTTCGCGCAGGGTGGGCTCTTCGCTTTCGGTTGGCGCTCGCTCGTGCGCGGGCCGAAGGTCGTGCTGCGCGTGCTCTCGCTCTTGCTCGTGCCTTGGACGCTCTTGCTCGCGCTGGCGCCTGCACCCCGAACGTTCGGCGCAGAGCTCGTGAAGTGGGCGTGGGTGTGTTTCGACGTGTGCGTCGCGCTCGCGCTGTTCCGCGTGCTGCGCAAACCGACGCGCGCGCTCGTGACCGCGCTCTGCTTCGCCGTCAGCGCGGACGCCGCGATCACGACGCTCGAAGCCGCATTCTGGAACCTGCGCCACGTGCGCGCGAGCTACGAATATGTGCTGATCGGCCTCGCATGCGCCGCACCGACGCTCGCGGCGATCGTGCTCTGGGGCGCGCGACGTCGCTTAAGCGTGCCCTGACATTTGGATTTCTGCGATCAGCAGCGCGAGCAGCCGGCCCACTTCGTTCACGAGCGTTGGGCCTTTCACGATTGGCTCACCGAAGACGATGCGCGCGCTCACCGCGCCGAGCGTATCCGCGAGCGCTTTCAAGCCGCGCCGCCCCCGATCTGGATGCGGCACCGCCGCGGTGATCGCCACGATTTTGCGCTCGAGCTCGCCGGATCCGATCAGCCAATCGACCGCGTTCTTGAGCGCGCCCGGCAAGCTGTGTCCGTACTCTGGGCAAGCGATCAAGAGCGCGTCCGAGCTCGAGACCGCGTCACGCAGCGCGCGCACGACGGCGAGTTCCCGGTGCTCTTCCAAATCCGGATTGAACTGAGGCAGATCCCGCAGCCCGTCGTACGCCGTGATGGTCACGCCGGTCGGCGCGAGCGCGATCGCCTGCTCGATCAGCGTGAGGTTGCTTGATTTGCTTTGGAGCGAGCCGCAAATGGCTAAAATCTTCACGATTTCCTCGAGGCGAAAGCAGCGCCGTCACGAACCCAGACCCTACCATTCGCGCGAGTCATGACAATCAGTGCAACGCAGTTGCGCTGATCGAAAAATGAACGAACAGCGCGAGCAGAGCTCGCGAGAGAATCGAGAATTTCGAGGGCTTCGCTCGTCGAGCCCTCGAAATTCTCGGTTCGTGCAACTGGCGAGCGCAGTAGGCTCGCCAGCGTGACTTCAGCGCTCTTCACTGCCGTGTGCTCGATCGCGCCGACGCGCCGGCGCCGGTTTTTCTGGGCCGCGTGGTGGACGGCCGCGCCGAGCGCGAAACCATTTCGTAAACCGGACGCCGAAGGCGGCGGCGCTCGCAGCCGCGACGAAGCGCGCGCAGCCGCAGAAAAAGCGGCCGGCCGCGCGCTCGTCGAAATCGAAAGCGGATGGGCGCGCGCGTGGTCGAACATCCTCGTCGGCAAAGAACCGTGGACCGGCGCACACGACGAAATGCCGGTGCGACCGCGCGCGCCCTCCGCAAACGCAAACCAGCCCTCGATTTGGCAAACCCTCGGGCTTGCGCCCAGCGCCACCGAAACCGAAATCAAAACTGCTTACCGTAAACGCGCGCTCGAAACCCACCCCGATCGCGGCGGCAGCAACGAAGCCTTCCGCGCGCTGCAACGCGCGTACGAAAGCGCGCTGAAACGCGCCGCGCGCCCGCGCAAAAAGAAACGCGCCTGAACGGCGCTTTGGATTTTTGGGGTCGCCTCGCTGCTGCTCGCCTGCGCCAGTGCTGCGCGGCGCAAGGTCGCGTCGGTCACGTCTTCTTTTTTCTTTTGCGTCGGCGCGCGCTTTCAGTTTTTTTTGGCCCTGCGCGTATCACGGCGTTTGGCCGCCCGCGCGTCTCGCGCCGCGACTGGCGCCTGTTCGGTCAGGTCTTGTTGGCTCCGCCTCTCATTCGAAAACCGTGATCAGCCCGGCGAATCTGGAGCTTTGTCTTATTTCCGTGCATCCGGCCCGGAGCCTTCGCGCGCGCTGGGGCGCGAAGGAGGAGCGGGCGGCCCGAGACCTTCGCGCACACTGAGGCGAGAAGAAGAGGCAGACATTTCTAGATCGCGGGCCGCGCGTCCGTCCCTGACTCAGCGCAAGCTACCGATGCTTGCACTGACGGCAGCGCTGAGCCCCAAATTCTCGGGCGTCACCAGTTCAGGAACTGATCCCAGTACACGACTTTGCCTTCGATGTTCGCGACGAAGCGGACGATGCCGTCGAGCGAGATGACGATGGCGAGGCCCGTCGGGTGCGCGGCGACGAAGCGGTACGCGGCGCGGTGGCGCGTGCCGACGGAGTTCGCGGGTTCGGCGGCGCGGCGTTCCCCTTCGACATCGAGCGCTTGCATCACGGTGCTCGGGTACGGCAGCTCGCCCGAGACTTCCGCGCCGAAGCCGATCAATTCGAAGCGTTTGTTGAGCACGACGGCGCCGTCGACGGCGGCCAGGCCGCTCACGAGCCGGCTGAGCTCGAAGATCGATTGTTCGACGGCGACGACGTCGGGCGCGTCCGTCTGCAGGAAGCGTTGCAGATCGACGGCGCCTTCGCCGTGCGCGGCGAGCGCGTCGAACAGGCGTTGGAGCAAAGTGCCGTAGCGGCGGCGCGCTTCGCCATCTTGGAACGAGTATTTGAATTTGAGGGCAGCGGTGCCCGAATGCAGGCTCTCTTCGATCAGCTCGGGCTCGGCGAACAAGATCAAGCCGCCGTGGTTGGCTTGCCGAATCAGGAAGATCGTGCGGCGCACCATGTGCTGCGAGATCAGGCGCACGAGATCGGCGTTCGGGCGCAGCGGATCGCCGCTCGGATCTTCGCCGGCGAAGCGCGAGCGCGCGGTGCGGAAGAGCTTGGTGATCCAGCCGGATCCGAACACGTCCGTCGTCGTGGCCTCGATCATGCCGTGCTCGAGCGAGGCGACCAGATCCGCGCCCGCGTACACGCCGAGGCGACCTGCGCCCCACACGTGCACCATCAACATGCCGAGGTTCTCTTGGCGCTTGCGCCGGCCGCCCCAGGTCGGCGCGAGCCAGTTCGCGCCCGTGTGCACGAGGCCCCACATCGACCACTTTTCACCCTTTGGAGTGACGCCGATCATGCTCGAGTGGAACGGCGAGGCCGGGCTCAAGCGGCGCGCCGAGTCCGGCGTGAGCGGCGAAGGCTCGCTGAACTCGAGACACAAAGCGTCACTGTTCTTGGTCGCGTGCTCGAGCTCCGCACAGGAAGCCGCGACGAGGCGAAAACGCACGTTGCGCCCTTCCTCGTGCGCCAATGACGCTTGGAAGCAGGTCGAGAGCAGCTCGGCCAGGGCCCGCCGGTCGAGCTCGATTTTCACGTGCTTCGGCCAATGGTCGAGCACGAAATCGGCGAGTTGAGCGGGATAGGCGTGCACGGCGCAGGCAGTCTACACTCTCGCCCGCGCCCGCAACATCCGGGCCCTGGGCAAGAGTGCTAAACTTACCGCATGTGCCTGATTTGCATCGACTTCGATCGGGGTGCCCTGAAACCGAAAGAGGCGCGCCGCGCGCTCGGGGAAATGCGCGAAAAGCTCGGTGCCGAGCACGTCAAAGAGATCGAGAAGAAGCTCGACGCGGCGGAAGCGAACCCGAAAACGCCCTGACCGCGCACGGAGATTGGACACGGGGCACACGCGCGAAGCTCGCGGCCGGCGCGTGTCTCTGCGCGCTGCTCTTCGCGGCGCGCGCGGCACACGCGTACCGCCCGTTCGACGGCACCGACGGCGGAGTCGCCGACACCGGTGACTTCGAGCTCGAGCTCGGCCCCGCGCACTATTATCGCAGCGGCAATGATGCGTTCGTGATCGCGCCGGCGACGGTGCTCAACCTCGGCATCGCGCCGCGCTTCGAGCTGGTCTGCGACTTCAAGGATTACCTCGCCGAGCGCCACGCCGGGCCGGGCTCACGCGCGAGCTTGCAAGGCACCGATTTGCTGCTCAAAGGCGTCGCGCGAGAAGGCGAGCTGCAAGGCAAAACCGGGCTCAGCATCGCCTTCGAGGGCGGCGTGCTCACGCCCGAGCTCGGCGGCGTGAGCGGCTTCGGCGCGCAGCTCGACGGCATCGTCTCGAAGCGCTGGCCCGCGCTCGCGCTCCACTTCAACGAGCAAGTAGCACTCACGCGGGACCATCGCTTCGATGCGTTCAGCGGTCTGATTTTGGTGGGGCCCGAGGCGTGGCCCGTCGCGCCGGTGAGTGAGCTCTTCCTCGAACGCACCGGGCTCGACCCGGTGAACCGCTCGATCTTACTCGGCGCGATTTGGCAAGCCTCGAGCGGTCTCGCCGTCGACGGCGGCGTGCGCGTGGCGCGCGAACAAGCGCTCGACGTGCTCGAGGTTCGCTTTGGGTTCACCTGGGCGATCGGGCTCTGGCACGGCTGAGCTCAGCGCACCGGAGCCTCGCAGAAACCGCCGAAGCAAACGCCGGAGCAGCACGTCGTCGCGTCGGTGCAAGCATCACCCGTGAGGGTGCAGGTCGTAGCGCCGCCGCCGACGGCCGAGCCACCGCCGACGCCGCTCGCACCGCCACCGCCGATCGTCGGAGGCGGCGCACACTGGCCCGCAACGCAGCTCACGGAGCAGCAATCTCCGTTGGCCGTGCAAGCGCCGGCTTGAGCGACACAAGGCGTGACGCACTTTCCGCCCGTGCATTCGCCATGGCAGCACTGCGCCGTCGAGGTGCACGCGACTCCTTGCGCGAAGCAGGTATCCGGCCCGAAATCGCAGCGGCCTTCCTTGTTGCACGTGTTGCAACAGCCGCTGCCGCTGCCTTTGCCGCAATCTTCGCCGGTCGGGCGGCAATCGCGGTTCGGCATGTCGACTTGGCATTGCCCGGCCTCGCACACGTTCGAGCAACATTCTGCGTTCGTCTTGCACGGATCGCCGACGACGCTGCACTGTCCGCCGCAGGTGCCGTTCAAGCAGCCCGTGGAGCAGCAGTCGAGCGCGCGCGTGCAGGCCACGCCGTCGCTAAAGCATGCGGCGAGGCAGGCTTCCATCGGCTGCCCCGTCACTGGCTCGCAGCGCCCGCTCGCGCATTCGTCCGGCATCGTACAAATCGAGCCCGAAGGTTGGCCCGGGCCGGTGATGCCGCAATTCGGGCCGGTGCACGCCGTGCTTCCGCCGAGCGAAGCGCCGCCGTTCGCGCCGTTGCTGCTCGTCGTCGCGCCGCCCTGCGAGCTCGAGCCGCCAGCGCCGGGCAAGAGACTGAGCGTGCCGCCGCTGGCGCTCGCGCCGGCGAGCGAAGTATCACCACTCGTGCCGCCTGCGCCGAACGCGCCGCCGCTGCTGCTACCGCAAGCTTGCGTGAGCGCGAACGCGAAGAGCAGCGCGGCGCCCGAGATCGCGACGTGTACGTTTTTCTGGCTGATTTTCCGGCTCATTGACACTGCCCTTTCGTTACGTCGCAGCGCTTTCCGTCTTGGCATTGAGCGTCCGTCGAACAATCGCGACAGCGATGCTCGGAGACGACGCAGCCCGGCTTGTCTGCGCTGCAGTCCGCGTCACTCGCGCACTCCACACACTCGCCCGTCGCGACCAGGCACACGGGATCGCCGCCGCTGCAGTCCGCGTTGCTGGCGCAATGCGCGACGCAGTCGCCGCCGCTACAGATCTGTCCGGCTGCGCAGTCCGTGCTCGCGCGACACGCTTCGCATTCGGCGCGCGCGGCATCGCAAAACCGATGCGTGCCACCGCAGTCCGAATCCGAGCGACAACCGACGCACTGCCCGCTCGTGAGATCGCAAATCTGACCGTCGTTGCTCGTACAATTTGCGTTGCTGGCGCACTCGACGCACACGCCGCGCGCCGCGCAGAGCGGCTCCGAACCCGTGCAGTCCGCCGCCGTCACGCAAGCTTTGCTGCACTTGCCGCTGACGGAGTCGCACACGTCGTCACCGCCACAGTCGCTGTTCACCGCGCATTCGACGCACAC
>FTDA01000714.1_pt1 | contig 10257 bp, 7 predicted proteins | sample 1639731 | NCBI WGS metagenome assembly FTDA01 (sample SAMEA3914869, study PRJEB12502) | metagenome | biome: forest; material: soil | place: USA | collected 2012-03-12 | depth 0.1 m
CCTCTGGGCCGCGGAAGAGACGGCGAACTTCAACAACATCGCGGCCGTCGAGCTCGTCGATGACAAGCAGTACCAGCGCTATTACGACGCTGCCGGCTCGGTCGCGACCGACGTGTGGGCGAACGCCGCGGCCAAGGCGAAGATCGTCACCTGCAGCACGCAAGATGACGCGACGTGCACCGCGAGCATCATCAACGGCATCGGCCTCAAGCTGTTCCGCCGTCCGCTCGGTACGGACGAGGTTGGCACCTATCAAAAGGTGTACACGGCGGCGCGCGCGCTCGGCCTCGCCCACGACGCGTCCGTGCAGCAAGTGCTGATCGCGCTGCTCTCGAGCGCAGAATTCGTCTACCGCATGGAGTTCGACCCGACTCCGAGCAGCGCGACGCCGCATGATTTGAGCAGCTACGAGCTCGCTTCGCGCCTGTCCTACTTCTTGTGGCAGTCCGCGCCGGACGATGCGCTGCTCAAGCAAGCCGCGGACAAGAGCCTCTCGGCGACCGCGACGCTGTCCGCGGCGGTCGATCGTCTGTCGGCGGATCCGAAGTTCGAGCGCTTCACGCAGAGCTTCGTCGGGCAGTGGCTCGGCATCAAGAATGTCGCCAGCCACGGCGTGACGGCTTCCGTGTTCCCGGAGTGGACGCCTACGCTCGGCGTCGCGATGGGCCAAGAGGTCTACTCGTTCTTCGACGAGTACGCGAAGGGCGATCTCGACTGGAAGACCTTCGTTACCTCGGACGTGAATTATGTAAATAGCGAGCTTGCGACGTTCTACGGAATGTCCGCGCCAGCTTCCGGCACGCAGCGCGTGACTGACACGACCGATCAGCGCTTTGGCTTCTTGGGCATGGGCGCGTTCTTGGCGCTGAGCTCTTACGAATACCGCACGGCGCCGACGCTCCGTGGCCGCTGGATCCTGCTGAATCTGCTCTGCACGCCGCCCGCGGAGCCGCCGCCCGGTGTGCCAGCGCTCGACGCTAACCCGGCTTCCACGGACGCCTCGGACCAAAACGTGCGCGCCCGCTTGGAAGCGCACCGCGCAAACGCGATCTGCGCATCTTGCCATGCGAATCTCGACCCGTACGGCCTGGCGCTCGAGAATTTCGACGCGGTCGGCAAGTACCGCGCGACCTACGGCAACGGTGCGGCGATCGACGCGAGCACGTCGCTGGCAAACGGCGACTCGTTTACTGGGTTGAGCGGGCTCGCGGATTACGTCTCGGGCAAGCGTGGCTCCGACATGTTGTCTTGTGTCGAGAAACAGCTGTTCGTCTACAGCTTGGGCCGGGTCACGCAGGACTCGGACACGCCGTACCTCAATCAGGTCAACCAGGCCTGGGCCACGGGTGACGCCAAGCCGAGCTTGCCGCGCCTCATCAAATCTTTGGTTACCGCGGATACGTTCCGCAAGCGTCACGGCGGATAAGAAGGAGCGATCGGAAACATGAACAGGTTGATCAATCGCAGAACCGTGTTGCGTGGCGCTGGCGTCGCTCTGACGCTGCCTTGGCTCGCCTCGCTCGCTCCGCGCGCAGCCCGCGCAGCCGCGGTGACCTATCCTCAGCGCTTCTTGCCCGTGTTCTTCCCGAACGGAACTGCCGAATGGTGGGAGCCGGCTGGCTCTGGCGCAGATGGTGATGCTTGGTCACTCTCGCCCATTCTTCAGCCGTTCCAAGCGCTGAAGAACAAGATGGTCGTGCTGACCAACTTCGAGAACTACACGCCTTTCGCGCAGCTGGACGGTCCGGCCACGCTGAACCCGAGCCACGGCCAGTGTCCGGGCGCGTTCCTCTGCTGCGTCGACGCGAACGCGGTGCGCAAGCAGTTGAACAACCAAGTTGCCAACGGCATCTCCGTCGATCAGGTGATTGCGCAGAGCTCCGCGTACAACACGGCCACTGCGATGAACTCGATGCAAGTCGGGCTCAGCACTTGGTACAGCTACTGCGACGGCAAGGATTGTTCAGTGAGCCGTAGCGTGTCGTGGAAGAGCCCGACCGAGCCGATGTACAAGGACGTCGATCCAGGCACGATCTTCGACAACATCACCGGCGCGATCAAGCCGACCGGCACGGGCTCGACGACGCCCGATCCGGCGGCAGCGCAGAATCGCGCCCTCGGTAAGAGCGTGCTCGATGCCGTGCTCGAAAACGCGAACCGCACGCGCGCCAAGCTCGGCTCCGCCGATCAGAAGATGCTGGACCAGTTCCTCGACTCCGTGCGCACCACCGAGCAAAAGGTGACCGCGGTCTCTACTGGGATGACGAGCTCGGCGAACTGCATGGAAATCGCGCGTCCGACGATGCAAGCGAACCCGAGCGGATTTCAGGACAACACCGCGACCTACAGCAAAGAGACGCACGCGAACGTCATGAACGACCTGATCGTCATGGCCTTCCAGTGCGACGTAACGCGCGTCATCAGCTACATGCTGGAGGACGAACGCTCCGAGTTCGTCTACTCGCACGTACCGCTGCGCAACTTCACCGCGGCGGGCTCCACGCCGGCGAAGGACATGTCGCAAACGTGCGGCAACTACCACGGCGCGCAGCACGCCGGCGCGCAGAACGATGGCTTTTCGACGATCAGTTGGTGGAACTCCACGAAGATCGCCGCCCTTTGCTCGCGTCTCGACGCGATCATGGACGGTGAAGGCGTCACGATGCTCGACAATACGGTCGTGATGTACTCGAGCAGCATGCACGGCGGTAACCACCAATCGAACCAAATCCCGATGGCGCTCATCGGCGGCGGTGGCGGCACGCTCGCGCAGAACAAACACATCGTGTTCGGCAGCGATCGCCCGATGCGCGACCTCTACTACACGCTGTTGAACAAGACCTTCGGCCAGAACGTGACGAGCTTCGGCACACACAGCATGGGCGTCGCCAACGCTTATGTGACCGAGCTGCTCAAGACCTGACGCTCGTCACGTCGAGCGAAACGCGGGCGGCTCTGCTTCGGCAAGCCGCCCGCTCTGTTTTTGTTGCCCCGCGCCGCACGCCGCCACTTGACGAAGCGGCGTGCTCCGTCGCTCCGCGCCGTCCGCGCGCCGCGGGCCCCCACATGCGTGCTCCGCCCGCATGGAGGCCCAACGTCATCGTGGGCAATTGCCGCGCAGCACGGGCGCACGCGAGGTCCCGCGAGGCGACCCCCAAAAACAACGCGCGCGAAACGATGTGCGGGCGTGCGCGTCAGTGCGCTCGCATCAACGTGCGCGCATGAGCGCGAAGCACAGCGTGCCGCCGACGAGGAGCGCGATGCAAAAGGGAATGATGAGCTTTTTCCAAGTGCTTTCGGGCGGCGCACTGACGACCGATCTCGTCTTGGTGCTGGCGAGCTCGGCTTCGGCGGTGCGCGCTTCGCGGCGGACACGTTTGGCGCTCGGGGCCTTGGTTTTTTTCGCGCGGTCGGCGGCGGCAAGCTCGCGTTTCTCTTTTTCGGCGGCGGCGCGGACGGCGCGCTCGGCTTGCGCTCGGGCCTGTGCGGCGCGCGTTTGCTCGCTCGATTTGGCGGCTTCTTGGCGGCGCTCGGCCTTGCGCTCTTTCTTGCGCGCGGAACGAGTCTGAGCTTCTTGGGCGCGGCGCAGGCGCTCGGCCTCGCGGCGATCACGCTTGCTCACGCGCACGACGGGCGTGCTGCGCGCGATCACGGGGGCGGGCGCGCGCGCCGGGCTCGGCTGCTTCACGCGCGCCTGTTTCGGCGCAGGCCGCTCCTTCGGCGCGGGCGCATCCCAGTCTGCATCGATGTCGGCGAGCGCGGCAGGCGGCGCGAGCGATGCGGGCGCGGGTTGAGACGGCGCTGCCGCGGTGTTGGGCTCCGGCTCGTCGAGGTCGTCCCAGCCTGCGTCGAGGCCTTCGGCGAGCTCGTCTAGTTTTTGGTGCAACTCCGCGTCCGTGGATTTCATGGTCTCTTGCAAGCTGCGCGCAGCTTAACCCGCAAAAAATCGGCTTTGTACCCGATTTCGACCTGAAATTCGGCCAAATTCGCGGAATTTTTCGAGCGTGCTCGATCGCGCTGATCCAGAGCGCGAGCTTGGCCGTAGGAGCGGGTGAGGGACACCGCCATGGCCCACAGGATCCGCGTGCTGGCAACAATCCGTATCTCGAGCTCACCGGAGCGCGTGCGCGCGCAATATCGCGATATCGATCATCACATTCGAAACAACGTGCATCCGAGTATCCACTTCGAGTGGGAACAAGGCGCGCCCGGCGAGCGCAAAGTACGCTCGACGTTTCGCATCCTCGGTCTGCCGCAATTCGACGTCGCGCTGCTCGAGGACGCGCCGGACGGCTCGTTCTTGATTCGATATCTGGAGGGCACCAACGCGGGCATGATCGTCGAGCATCGCTTCGTCGAGGTCGAGCCGAGCGTCACCGAAGTGCAGCTGTGCGCGGATGCACCTTCGACACTCGGGCGAAAAATCTTGGGCCCGCTGTTCGTGATTGGCGCGCGGCAAGTGATGAAGAAAGCACTCGCGGAGGACAAGCGCGATCTCGAAGGCGGAGATTTTCGTGCAGGCGGCGCCGCGGGCAACGTCGAGCAAGCGCTCGCTTCGCTCGCGCCGCACGCACGCGCGTCTAGCTCCGTGAAGCATGCGATCCTCGAAGCCGCGTGCTTGATCTCTGCCAGTGATGGCAGCGTAGACGACGCCGAGCGCGACGCGATCGCGCGCATGGCCAAGGTCCTCGGCGCCGCGCGGGGCGAAGCCGAGCCCACGGGCATGTTGGTCCGCGCTGAGAAATTGGCCGAAACGCCCGCTTTTCAAGACGAGCTGCTGCGAGTTGGCGCCGAGCTCGGGCGTGCGCGCGTGGCGCGTGAAGGCGTGCTGGCCGCGGCCGTAGTTGCGCTCGTGAGCGAAGGCATGTCGCTCGGTGAGCTCGAGGCGCTACGCGCTTTGGCGCGAGCTGCCGGGCTCGCCGAGGATTCGCTCGGGCCTTTGATCGAGGTCGCAGATTCGACCTTGAGCGCTGCCTAGCGCGCTTTCGTTGCACCCGTTTTGTTGGCTCGCGCACACCAGCGAGCTCGAGCGCGCGCTCGCGAGCAGAAAACCCAACAGGGTGATGCGCGCTTGCCCCCGGCGACCGTATCGAGGTGAGTGTAAACGGTAGACGTGCCGTCGATGTAAGCTCGCACTCCGCACTACAGCCTCGCCCCTGTCTGACAATTATTGCGCCATTTTCCTTTCACGATCGCATTTCAGGGGTTAGACCTCAGGCAGTGCTGCCGCGTGAGCTCTGAGCGTTGCGTGCGTTCGGGTTAGCGGTGGTGTGCCCATTCTCAGACCAGTGGAGCCATCATGTTCCCAGCTCAGCTCGGCGCGGCGTCGCGCGCGCCCGCCGGTGAAACTCAGAAATTCGGCGCTTTTCTAGGCGCTCGCGCGCTTTCCACCTGCGTGTGCCTAGCGCTCGCCGTGACCGCGTTCGGTTGCGGTAGCTCGAAGAACGGCCAGAGCAAGGTCGACGGCTCGGGGGCGAGCAGCGGCGACGGTAACGGCACCGCTGGTTCATCGTCCAACGGCACTGCGGGCAACACCGGCATCATCGTGCCCGACGGCGGCATCGATCCGGACGGCGGCGCGGTGAGTGATCTCGCGATCACGCCCGCGAACCCCGTGCTCGACGTCACAATCGTGAACGGCATGATCACGGGCATCACCGGCGGCGCTGACGACAAGGGAACCATCGCGTTCCAAACCACGAGCGGCGGGGCCATGGGGCCATCCAAGTGGTCGATCGATCGCGGTGAGCTCGGCACGTTGGACGTGAATGGCGGCAGCTTCGTGCCGAACGGCAACTATGGTGGCGTCGGGACCGTGTCCGCGCTGTTCGGCAAAGCCGTCGCATCGACCACGGTGACGATCAAGCTGCACATCACGCAGAACGGCGGCACCTGGGATCCTTCCACGGTGACGCCCGGCGTCGGCGGTATCGGTGGCGTCGGCGGCGAGGCTCCGGGCGCTGCAGTGGATGATGCCACCAAGACGCGCTTGCTCGGCACCGCGCAAGCGCCGGCGAGCGCGCAAGAATTCGGCCTGCTCTACCCGTACGACGGCACGGTCTGGCCGCGCGGCGTGTTCGCGCCGCTCTTGCAGTGGCAAAGCACGCATACGTCGACCGCCGTGTACGTGCACCTGACGCAGAACAACTACGAGTTCCAGGGCTTTTACACGGGCGCGAACGTCGTCCGCGAGCACATCGATCAGAAGGCCTGGCAGGTGGCGACGAACGCGAACGGTGGCGACAAGCTGCACGTTGAGGTGCGCATCGCCGATGCCAGCACCGTGTACGGTCCGGTTTCGCAAGACTGGATCGTCGCGTCGAGCCCGCTCAAGGGCACCGTCTATTACAACTCGTACTCGACGACGCTCGCGGACCAAATCACGGGCGCGCCGGCCGCTGCGGCGATCCTCGCGATCAAGCCGGGCCGTAGCGATCCGGAGCTCGCCCTGCCCGGGGCGAAGGACCAATGCATCGTCTGTCACACGGTTTCGGACGACGGCTCGACGTTGTTCGCGCAGATCGCCAAAGAGCCAGGTGACGATTACTCCGAAGGCTCTTCGTTCGATCTGACCAACGCAGGCGCGGTGATATCCGACTACAAGGGCAACGCCAGCGACTCGACCACGAACAATCGCAAATTCCTGTGGTCGGGTTTGTGGAAGGACGGCTCATTCGCGCTGCAGAGCTCGGGCCACACGCAAGAGGCGTACGGTAAGCCTTCCCAAGTATTCCGGCGCGATAACGGCAACGGCGAAACCGCGACTGGGTTCGATGGTCAGATCACCGAAGCCGTGACGCCTGCGTTTTCACGCGACGGCAAGCGCGTCGCTTTCAACTACTGGACCGGCACGCTCGCTCCGGGCGGCGGCAACGGGCACACGCTCGACATGATGGATTTCGCGTGTGGCGACGCAACCGGAGCCGGCGCCGGCGCGCCGACGTGTGGCTCGTTCGGCTTCTCCAACATCATGCGCTTGTTCACCAGCCCGGATTCGAACGGCGTGCCCGGTTGGCCCGCGTGGTTGCCGGACTCGAGCGGCATCGTGTTCCAGAACAACTTCGCCGGCTCTTCGCCGTTCGCGACTTGGGAAGGGGCGAAGACGCAGCTCTGGTTCTTGGGGCTGCCTACCGATGGCAGTGCGCCGCAGCCGGTGAAGCTCAACGCGCTCAACGGCGACGACGACACCGGCAACATGATTTTGCCGCAAGCGATGGGCATCACCAATCACACCGACGACGACAAGATGAACTACGAGCCGACGGTGAATCCAATCGTCTCTGGCGGCTACGCGTGGGTCGTCTTCACTTCACGCCGCATGTACGGCAATCTCGCGCAGGGCGATCCGTACGAGAGCTCGAGCGGCTCGCACCCGATCCCGAAGAAGCTCTGGGTAGCGGCGGTCGACTTGAAGTGGACACCTGGGAAAGATCCGAGCCATCCGGCCTTCTACTTGCCGGGTCAGGAGCTCGCCGCCGGCAACATGCGCGGCTACTGGGTGGTGGATGCGTGCCAGAAAGACGGCAGCTCGTGCGAAACTGGTGACGAATGCTGCAGTGGTTATTGCCGTCCGGATGGCGGCTCGGACGCTGGTGTCGCTACCCTCGTGTGCGGCGGCAAGCCGAACGGTTGCGCGATGGAATTCGAGAAGTGCACTACTGCGGCCGATTGCTGCCCGATTCCGGGCTCGGTAGTCGATTGCATCAACGGCTTCTGCGCCACGAGCAACCCGGTGAAGTGACCGAGAGAGCGCGCGGCGCGAGAAGACGCTGCGCGCTCACCAAATCGTGGCGATGAGCGCGGTTTGGATACCGATTTCGGTCGAGGAAAAGTCGATCGAGGTCGTGACGTTGCCGGCAGTGTTGTCGATTGAGCCGCCGAGCCCGAGATCGAGCGTGGGGCCTGCCGTGAACACGACGTGGGGAATGAAGCAAAACGTGAACGGCGCTTCGAGGGTGAGCGCAAACACGTGGCCGCCATCATTGCCGGTGCCGAACGAGCGGTACGTGAAGCCACCACGCGGCCAGATCCCGATGTTGTCGTTGAACATGAACGAATAGCCGACGCGCGGCGCAAACGTCCAGGAATCCCCGCTCGTTTCGATATCCGTGTTGGCGTTCGCCGGGCGACTGAACGAAATGTGCGAATAGCCGAGCGCTGCGCCGAGCGAGAGGTGATCGATGATGAAGTAGTCGCCCGCCACGCGAGGCTGGCTGTATGCGAGGCCGCCGGCGTTGCTGCCGACGCCCGCGATCGTCGAAGACAGCAGCGAAAATGAATCGGTCTTGGTCGTGCTGTCCTGACCGTTGAAGGTGATGGTGGAGCTATTGTGCACGTAGCCGAAGAGGCGCTCGGCGCTGATCGCGAGCTGCCCCTTTTCTCCGAAGGTCTGCGCGAACGCGCTCGAGCTCAGCAGCAAAGCCATGGCCCCGAAAGCGCACTGGACGGTTCGTTTCATGCTGTCCTCTTTCTCGGCAAGTATCGCGAAATCGCGATTAATAAGCCGACACGACTACCATCCTCGCTCCAGCGCGCCAAGCGCGTGCGGCGGCTCAGAAAAGCGCTGGGCCGGACGGCAAATAGCGTTCGAGCTCGCCCGCTCTGAATTTTTCGGTAACCAGACGCGAACACGGGCATATGCGCAAAGAGCGGTGTTGCGGTCCGTGCGCGCTCTTTGCTACGAATTTTTTCGAGGAGGTAGCTGGATGGACGTGTCGATTAAACGACTAGGGCCGGGTGATGAGGCCATTCTCGAATTGCTCGCGCGCGAGGATCCCGATTTCGATGTGGCGGGTCGCGGTCAGCCGCTCGAGCCGCTCAAGCCCGTCATGGCGCAGCGTTACCTCGCGAACCCTGCGGTGCTCCACTGGATTGCGCAGCAGGGCCCAAATATCGCGGGCTTTCTTTATTGCGTGCACCTGCCGCTGCGCTCGGGCGTCGGCCACGAGGTGTTGCTCTATGAAATTGGGGTGCGCCAGAGCTATCGGCGCAAGGGCATCGGTCGCGCGCTGATCGGGCAGCTCGAGCGTTGGATGCAAGCCAACGGCGCGACCGATATTTGGCTCGGTGCGGACAATGATGTCGCGCGAGAATTCTATCTCGCGTGCGGTTTTACCGCGGAAGAGCCGCAGTCGGTGTTCATGACTCGCGAGGTCGAACGCGTGGCGAAGAAGATCGTCTCGACGCTGATTTCACCGGGCTAAACGCAGCTCGTACTCTTTGTGCGAAGGCGCGAAGCTCGCGCGTACGCGTGCAGTGAGCTCGGGGCCTGCGCTATCCGGTGAGCCCGAGTCGAAGGGCGGCGCAGGGTCGTACTCGAGGCCGAGCTGAACCGCGCGCGCGACGTGTTCGCCGCACAGCTCGGCGGTGACGCGCAGCCCGAAATCTATCCCAGCCGTGACGCCGCCGCCGGTGATGCGATTGCGATCGATGACGATCCGTTGCTTGATGGGAACCGCCCCGACCGCGGCGAGCAAGTCGTGATACGCCCAGTGCGTGGTTGCTCGGTAGCCGCGGAGTAAGCCCGCGGCTCCGAGCAGGAGCGAGCCGGTGCACACCGCCGTGACGTAGCGCGCTCCTTCCGCTTGCCCGCGCAAGAAATCGAGCACCGGCGTATCCTCGAGCAGCGGCACGACGCCTAAGCCGCCCGGTACCACGAGCACGTCGAGCTGCGGCGCAGCCGCGAGCGCGAGCGTCGGCTTGAGCGCGAGCCCGCTGCCCGAAGTCACTAGCTCGGTCGTCTTCCAGAGCAGTGAAACTTCAGCGTCTGGAATGCGCGAGAACCACTCGAACGGACCCGTCAGATCGAGCTGAGTGATTTTCGGGAACACGAGCATGCCGATACGAATTGCCATCGAGAACCTCCGATTTCTGGATTCTTAGCGCCGATCGCACTGGCAGAAATGACAACGATCATTCAAATTCTGCCAAATGCGACTCGTGCTCGTGGCGTTCGAAGGCGCGCAAGGCTTGGACATTTTCGGACCGGCAGAAGTGTTCTCGGCCGTCAATCGCGGTCGAGAGACTGCGGCTTACGAAATCGTGCTCGCTTCGGTGTCCGGCAAAGCCGTGCATGCGACCTCCGGTATCGAGCTTGCGACGCGCGCGCTCGAGCGCATCACGCCGCGGGCGAGCGACACGGTGCTCGTCGTCGGTGGCGAAGACAGAGCGATTCGCGCCGCGTTGCGCACCGAGCTACTCGTGGCTTGGGTAGCGCGCGCGGCCCGGGTCGTGCGTCGCATCGGCTCGGTCTGCACG
>FTDA01001802.1_pt1 | contig 10253 bp, 8 predicted proteins | sample 1639731 | NCBI WGS metagenome assembly FTDA01 (sample SAMEA3914869, study PRJEB12502) | metagenome | biome: forest; material: soil | place: USA | collected 2012-03-12 | depth 0.1 m
ACCCGTCGCCCATGTGCACGACAAAACGACGTTGGTCGCCTGGCTCGAAGCCGCCGGCGAAAATCCGGGTGAGCCAGCGCACGTGAGCTTCGCCGAGCTGGACGATGCGGGGCGCGCGCAAGGCAACATTCAAAGCGCGCCGCTGCCTGCGGGAAACCCGCTCACGCTCGGGCTAGATTGTGATGCCAGCGCGTGCCACGCGATCGTGAGCGTGGACGATGAATCCCACGCCGTGCTGTACGCCATCAGCTACGACGGCGGCAAAGTGTCGCCCGCCGTCAAGATCCGCTCGAGCGCGAGCGCGCCTTCGAGCGTCGCGCCGATCGTGCACGGGCGCGAGGTCTACGTGGCCGATACTCAGCAAGGCCGCAGTCACCTGCGACGCTTGCTCTTGGATTGGTGAGGCGGCTCGTTTAGCGTTTCTCGAGTGACGAGCGCGTACGACCGTTATCTCGCGAGGAGCTATTTCTCTTCGCTCGACGGACTGCGTTGTCTCGCGATCTTACCGGTCATCTGGCACCACTCCACGCCGCGTCCGCTGCCCGGGATTTTGGGCAAAGGCCCCGCCGGCGTGGATCTATTTTTCTGCCTCAGCGGCTTTTTGATCACGACGCTGCTCGTGCGCGAAAAAGCACGCTCCGGCTCGATTCGCCTCGGCGCGTTCTACGCGCGCCGAGCGCTGCGCATCTTGCCGCTCTACTACGGCGCGCTCGCGCTCTACGTGCTCTACGCCTGCACGCTTTCGCAAAGCTCCGCGCCGCGCGCCCACTTCTTCCGCACGCTCCCGTTTTTCGTAACGTTCACGGCCAATTGGTTCGGAAGTTTCGCAGTCACGCACCCGATCCTGTTCGCGTTCAGCTGGTCCCTGTGCATCGAGGAGCAGTTCTATGCCTTCTGGCCCTGGCTCGTGAGCAAGCTGTCGAACACCGGCGCGCTCTTGGCAATGCTTTCGCTGATTGCGCTCGATCTCGCGACCGAGCGCGGGCTGCTCGCGCCGTTCATCGCGCTGGGCGGCCTCGGCGAACGCGTGGTCACGAGCTTCGCCACGCCGATTGGGCTCGGCGCGGTGCTCGCGCTGCTTCTTCAGCGGAAGCGTTCGTTTTCAATGTTCGAGCCATTTCTGGCTCCGCTCTGGAGCGCGCCGCTGGCACTCCTGAGTGTGCTCGCGCTCTTGGCCTGGCAAGGCGCGCCCCTGTTCGTTTTTCATGTGGGTCTGACCTGGCTCGTCGCGGCCTGCGTGATCAACGACCAGAACGGGCTCACGCCGCTACTCACGACAAAGGCGGCGAGCTACGTCGGGCGCGTGAGCTACGGCTTGTACCTACTCAATGCGACTGCCGTGGCACTCGTGCACCGCGCCTTCCCGGCGCGCACCGAGTCTTCCGTGCTCGTGTTCATGCTTTCGCTACCACTCGCGCTCGCGCTCGCTAGCCTGACTCATCGCTTCGTCGAGCAACCTTGTTTGCGCTGGCGCGCTCGCAATCGCCGCCCGGCGCCCGAGCTCATTCCGGCTTCGGAAAGCGCAGCTCCGCCGAGCCCGGCCCTGCCCCAGTGAAATCAGAGTAGCGGAGCCAGACCGGGCGAACGCGAAAGTACGTGATGCCCGCCCAGTGCTCGCGCTGCCGACCATCCGGGAACGCCGAAAAATACACGGCTTTGAGCCGCGCGAGCTCTTCACCCCGTGGCTCGTCCGCGATGCCTTCGTACTGCACCGTGCGCTCTTCATCCCAGCCAATCACGAGCGCGATGCGCGGATCACGTCTCAAATTTTGTGCCTTGCGCGTATCGCCGAGCGTGTCGAATACCACTTCGGCCGCGTCCGAAATCGCAATCCCCACGACGGCCGCTTGCGGCCCAGTCCGCTCGGAAAGTGACGCTTGCACCGCGATGCGACTCCGGCGCATGAAACGCACGAATTCGGCGAGCTCCATGCACCCAAGCTACTCGAGCTGAGCGCGGCCGTGTACCTTGAAGCACAGGATCCCATGAGCAAAGCCCTCACGCCTCCGACTGACCCGGTGAGCTTCATCACGCGAGAGGCGCTCGAGCGCACGATCGTCGCTTCGCGCGAGAGCCCGCGCGCGCGCATGATCCAGCCGTTTCACCGCGCGGATGCGGCGATCTTGCACCGCATGTTCAACGCCATACAACCCGGCAGCTACATCGCGCCGCACCGGCATCTCTCGCCACCGAAGGATGAAGCGTGGATCGTGCTGCAAGGCGCGCTCGCGTTTTTCACCTTCGACGACGCTGGCAAACTCGAAACGATTGCCGAGATCCGCGCGGGCAGTGAAGTCTTCGGCGTGGATCTCGAAGCTGGCGTGTACCACGCGCTCTACGCGCTCGAGCCGGACACCGTCGTGTACGAGGTGAAGAGCGGACCCTACGCGCCGCACGACGACAAAGCCTTCGCGCCGTGGGCGCCGCGCGAAGGCGAGCCCGGTACGAAAAAATATCTCGCCGAGCTCGAGCGCGCGTTCGCTCAGCGACCGAGCACGAAATCGGCGTAGTCCGCCGAGCTTTCGCTGTGCGTCTGATCGCCGTCGCTCATCAGCCCGATGCCGAGGAAATCCGGCACGGACGCCGAAGCATCCCCATTTTCGAAATGCTTGCGGTACTCCGCGCGTAAATCGATGTGCTCGGTGCGCCATTCATTGAGCGGCGCGCCGGACTCGAGCACCACGGTGTGCTGCGCCATGAACGGGTTGCTCTTCTGATCGCAGGTGGCGCCCTTCGGCCCGACCGCGCTCCACACGTATTTCAGCGCGTACCACTTGAGCGTGCGCCGCCACGAGACGTACACGACCGCAGCCGAATCCCCCTTGCCCTCTTGGCACTCGTTGCCTCCAGAAGGCAGCTTCATCGCGCGCCAACGCCAGCTCAGCGTGTGCGCGGCCGAGCGCTCGCCATCTGGCACTTCCACACCGAGCACGGTCGTCGCGTACGGCGGGCGATACTCGGCGCGAATGAACGGCGGATCCGCGTCCTTGAACACCCTGTAGTAATTCACCGGCCCAGACTCGCGCTCGACGACGCGGAACGTTTGGACCGAGAATTTGTGCGGGGCCGCGGTTGCCGCGGAGCTGAATGCCGCGCCAAAGGCGGCAAACGCAGCCAAACCGGCTACGGCCATCCAAAAGCTCCGCGCAACGCTCACCACGGGTTCTACCTAGGGAGAGCGCCCGCCATCGCCAAGTGCCGTCACCGCAAAATTGCCGCGCCGACTCGGTTTTGTCTGGTCAGCGCCTCAATTCCTGGACGCTCGTGCCGCCACTTTGGAAATCGCCTAGGCTTTCCGCGTGCTCGTTCGATTGTGCTCGTCGCTTTCAACCTCGGTTTTGGCTGGCACGTGTTTGTTTTTTTTATTCGGCTGCAAGCGCGAGACGCCAACGAGCCAGCAAAGTGACCCGGTTCCGGCAGCAAGCGCGAACGCAAACACTCAGCCTCCGAGCTTCCTCAAGTATCCAGGCACCGCCGGCGCGGTCGAGCCGTGGATCCAAGAGCAAGTCGAAGCAGCGGACGCGGCGCACGTGCGCGTGCTCGTCTACGTCGGCGCAACGTGGTGCGAGCCCTGTCAACGGTTCCACAAAGCCGTCGAAGCTGGCGAGCTCAATGGCGAGCTCAATGGCCTACGGTTCCTCGAGTTCGATCAAGACCGAGACGCCTGCGCCCTCAATATCGCCGGCTACTCGTACAAATTGATTCCAGTGCTCGCGCTGCCGGATCCAGACGGACGCAATCACGGCCGCATGATCGCCGGCTCGATCAAGGGCCCAGATGCGGTGAAGAAGGACCTCGTCCCGCGTTTACAAGCGCTACTCGCGGGCAAAGTCGTCGACGGCTAAATCAAGCGAGCACGCCGCTCACCACCTTACCGGTGAGCACCTGTGAGTTGATCGTCGCGCTATCGACGCCGACGGAGGCAAGCAAGGTTTGACCGTACGCCGCGAGGGTATCGATCGTTTTGATGTCGCCGCTGGTGCTGCTTTGGCCGGTCTTGGAATCGATCATCGTGGCGCCGTAGTCCTTGTCGACGACGGCGACGCCGCCGACGACGCCGCCTTTGATCGATTTGCCGATGGTGATCGACACTTGGTGGTTTTCGTTGTGCTGGCGACCGTCCGTATTGCTCGGACCGAGCGTGCGACCAAACACGTTCAAGGTCGCGAACAGCACCTGATCGGTGAGGCTCGCCGCATCGAGCGCTTTCATCAAATTGGCGATCGTAGCCACGCCGGACACGGTTTGAGCAGCTTCGGTCGCGAGCGCGATATCGCGGTGATTGTCGCCGCCGAACGGAATGTGAATCGAGATCACGGGCGTGACCTTCATTTGAATGAGCGTGACCGCGGCGAGCACCTGTGAATCCGCGCTATTGTCTTTGATCGACGAAAGCGCGTCGAGCAGGCTCTGATTCAGATTGCGCACCTCGGTCTGAGAGGCGATGAGTGAATCGAGGTATGCCTTCTGCGCGGTCGTCGCGTTGTTTTTGTACAGGTCGTACATCTGGTTCAGCGTTTGATCGCGCAGCGGTTGCAAATCGGTGAGCGGCCCAGCCGGATTCGTCAGCGTGGACTTGAGCGCGAGCGCAGGAATGATCGGCAGTGCAGCGCCGCCGAAGCTCAAGCTCTCCGCCGGCGTGCTCGCGCCGAGGCAGAGCGGTTCGGTTTGAATCGTACCGAGACAAGGCGCGAGCTGCTTCGCGAGCAGGGACGGCAGCATCTCGCCTGCATTCGTCACGCCCATTAGTTTCAGCACGTCCGGCTCTTTCGGGTGCACCGGCGTGTTGGTCATCGTGTGCCAAAAGCAGGTGCGGTCGAGCACATTTTGCGGCAACGCAGCCCAAGGCGCGGCCGCTGTGTAGCTCTGCCCGTTGAGCGTCAGCTGCGTGGGCGCCATCGTCGGATCTGAGCTGTGCGTGATCATCGGATCATCGTAGGTGCCGGGCACGTTCGCGTTGATCGGATCGCCTTGACCCGACGTGCTGAAGATCACGAACTGGGCTTTGCTCGCGTCCGGACAACCAGAAGCGGGCATGTCCGCCAGCGCGCGCCGCGGATCGAGCAAGAAGGTCGCGGGCAAGCCGGTGGCGAGCGCGCGCAGACCCACCATGCCGGTACCGAACAGGGTCGAGAGCAGTGCTTGGCGTCGGGTAATCATGGGGATCCTTTCACAAGCCGATCGAAACGGCAGACGGAGACAAGCACGCAGTCACGAACGTGGACTTGAGCGCGTTGCTCGCTGTCGCGCCGCCCTGCGTGGCTTGCGTGAAATGGGATTTGAGTAGATCAGTCGCCGGTTGCGCGCGCGGATCGCTCGGCGGCAAAGCCATCACGATCGAGACGAACTCTGCGATGGCCGTATCCGGATCCATGCTCACCCATTGCTTGACGTTCGCGACCTGATTCGCCTTCGCAACATCGATGGTTTGCGCAGCCACGCTTTCGCAGATGTTTTCGAGCCCAGCGCGATAAAACAGCGTAGGCTGATTGGGCAACACGGGCGCCACCGAGCCTCGACCGTAGCCGTCCGAGGGCAAACCGGCCGCAATCGAAGGCACGAGCGCGCGCGCCTCTTTCGCGGTCGTGGCCTGCAAGCCACACACATCGGTGAAGCCGAGCCGAGTGTTCAACGCGGCGCACAAGTGATCGCGGCGCGACACAGCGTCCACCTCACCGTAGACATCGTAGGTCTGAGTGCGCGCAGCGTTGGTGACGAGCGGCGAAGACAAGAGCTCCGCAACCAACGTATTCCACGCATAGCCCGAGCTTTGAAACACACCGACCACACGCTTGAATTCAGCGTCCGTATCCAAGCATGGCGACGAATTCACGTAATAACAAAGCTTCTGCACCCAAGCTTTCGCGAACAGTGGATGCGAGCCGAGCACAGCGCCAAAATCCGTCATGCTCGTCACCGGCATCGTCACGCCTTGGAACGAGAAGATGCCGGGTTGCGCGGTCCACGCGCTGTCGAGCTGATTGTGGTAATTCCAGGAGTAGCTCGCCGAAAAAATCGACCGCAGCGGGTCGAGCGACTGATGACAGCCGAAGCACGCCCCGCTGCTCGCGTGCTCGGTATCGAGCCCAGGCGGCGGATTTCCGGGCGTTTTCGTCACATCCGTGCCATCCACCTGCGCGCCCAGCGCGACGATCAAGCTTTGGTTCAGGGTCACGCGCATCTGATTGCTGATGTTCGTTTGCCAATTGGCGAAGAACGCCGGCGTCGTGAAAAAGCCGAGCCGCGGGATCGAGAGCACGAGCTCCGTCGCTTTGCGCAGCGACGGCAAATCGTAAAACGCGGTCACCGCTTCGCCGCTCGTCGGCGTGCGCAGATCGACGAGCGTCCAATCGTTGAAATCATCCGTCGTCAATTGCGGTGCCATGGCGCTGCCGCCGAACGGCGGACATGCGACGCCGGTCGCGCTCTTGTAGCCATCGAGCGAGCCGTACAGGATGCGATGCACGGCCATCGCGCTGCTCGCAAACGTGATCGGATCGGTATTGCAATCCTTCACGTCGTTGTTCGCAGTCGCAATGTCTGGGTCGTACCAGTGCATGAAATTGGCGCTCTTGGGATCGAGCGTGTCGGCGATCGGAATCGGACCTGCCGAGTTTTCTACGGCAATTTGCACTTTCGGGAACTGCGCTTTGAAACCGTCCGTCACTTTGCCGTCGTCATCGACCTCCCACACGTCCAAAAAAGCGTAGAGCTCCTTCAACGCCGTCGTCATCATCAGCTTCTGCGTCGTGACGGAATCGGTCAGCGGACGACCTTCTGCGATCAACTCGAGCATCGTGCGCGCGAAGCTCTGCGAAGCGGCTTGCACGAGTAGCGGCGAGAGCGTGTTATTGATGACGAGTTGCTTCGGGTACGCCTGATCGGCGAAGTCAGCCATCGAGATTTGCGTTTGTTGAAACGCGAGCTCGAAGAAGCGCTGCATCTTCGTTTGGTATTGTGGCAGCTGCTGCCAGCCCGTGATGAGACCCTTCAGCGCGGTAGGGTCCGCGGTGACGGCGTTCACTTCGTCATCCGTCGGCGGCAAACCGACGAGCACGCTCTTGACCTTCGCGACGTACGCGGAGGGCGACACCGCTTCGAACGGCATTGCAGGCTTCGCCTCACTGGTCGCGCTCGGCTTGGAAGACGAGGAACAACCGAGCGCGAATGAAGCGGCTAAGATCGAGCGGGAAAAACGAGAAGAGCGCGAAAGACCGAGGATTCGAGGCACCAGAGGCTCCTGACTCCTCCCACCGGTCCAAGATGCCGTTCGGTCACGAAACGTAAAAGAATAAACACGCGCGGCCGCGAAAGTTGCGCATCGTGCGGACAGTTTGTGCGCCGGCGAGCTGCGCCGCTGCGCTCTCACCGTCAAATTCCGCGCCGTCCCGACGGTCCGACCGCTGCGCGCTGCAAATCTCGACCGAGCGCGAAAGTTTTTGACCTTTGCCGCGCGGCAGGGATCTTGCTCCGTTGTGGCAACCATGCGCGCTCCTCTTCTTTGCTTCGTGCTCGCCTCTCTCATTGCCGCCGAGGGCGGTTGTTCGAGCAGTAACTCGGATGACTCTTCAGCGGGCGCGGGCGGCGCGGCTGGACACGCTGGCGCACATGCGACCACCGGTGGCGCGGGCGGTCACGCGGGCACGAACGCGAGCGCAGGCACGACCAGCTTCGGCGGCACGAGCGGCGGCGGCAGTGCCAACGGTGGCTCCGCGAATGGCGGCTCCGCGAACGGAGGCTCGAACAACGCGGGCAGCGGCGGTGACGACACCGCGCGCCCCGGCTGGGTGCTCGCTTGGAGCGACGAGTTCAACGGCCAGCCCGGCGATGGGCTCGACAAGAGCAAGTGGGAGTACAGCGTCGGGCCGAACGACGCGAACAAAGAGCAGGAATACTACACCGATCGTCCCGACAACTCGGACTATGACGGGCAGGGTCACTTCATGATCACGGCGAAGCTCGAGGACTACATGGGCTATCGCTACACGTCGGCGAAGTTCACGAGCTCGGGAAAATACGAGCCGAAGTACGGCCGGCTCGAGACGCGCATCAAGCTACCGAAGGGCAAAGGCCTATGGCCCGCATTCTGGAATCTGGGCACGAACATCGGTGATCCCAACGTGGGTTGGCCCGCGTGCGGCGAGATGGACATCATGGAAACCGTCGGTGATCAGCTGACGATGAATCACGGCAGCTTGCACGGCCCAGGCTATTCCGGCGGCAGCCCGCTCACCGATACGTACACGCTGCCGAACGGACAAACCTTCGATCAGGACTTTCACGTCTTCGCGGCGGAGTGGGAAGAGAACGTCGTGCGCTTCTACGTCGACGACAAACTCTACGAAACGAAGACGCCCGCGGATGTTCCGGATGGCAAGACTTGGGTCTACGACCACGACGTGTTCATGATTTTGAACGTCGCAGTCGGCGGCACTTGGCCGGGAGATCCGGATGATTCTATTTTTCCGAAGAGCATGCTGATCGACTACGTGCGGGTTTATGAGAGGCCCGCGCAGTGAGCTGAGCCGCGCGAGCAGGCGAACCTCGACGCCGAAGGCTGGGCCGGCGCGCGCCGAGCCGCGTGACCATCAAAAAAACCAGCGAGCTCGCTGCCTACATCTGCGCACGTGAGCTCCAACCGTGATTTCGAGGCGGAACGGCAATTTGCCGCGCGGCAGCTCGGGAACTGCGCAACGCGCGTCGCCTTGTCCACTTTGCGCGAAAACGTTGGTCACTTCCGGACACGTTCGCGAGGCGCATGGCAAAGCCGTTCTCGATCGGTCGCTCGCAGCACGTGTTTCTTTTGGGGGTGCTAGCCATCGGCGGCGCAGCGTGCTCGAGCACGCCGAGTGACGGCGCGCCTCCGATTTCGGGAGGCGCGGGCAACAGCGCGAGCGCGGGCGGAAGCAGCGCGCATGGCGGCTTCGGCAACGCGACCAGCGGCAGCGGCGGCGGCAGCACGAACCCACAAGGAGGAAGCTCGACCAGCGGCGGCGGCACCAGCAGCGCGGGCACGAGCAGCGTCGCGGGCAACACGGGCGTCGGCGGATCAGACACGGGGCCATTCGGGCCGCCGCCAGATTTCGGCCCAAACGTGCTGATTTTCGATCCGACCATGCCAATGGCAATGATCCAAGCGCAGCTCGACGGCGTGATCGGCAAACAGAACACGAGTCAGTTCGGCACGGATCGCTACGCGTACTTTTTCAAACCGGGCAAGTACAGCTTGGACGTGAAGCTCGGCTTTTACATGCAAGCGCTCGGGCTCGGCGCCTCACCGGAAGACGTGCAGATCACGGGCGGCGTGCGCTCGAAGGCGGATTGGCTCGGCGGCGGCAACGCGACGCTCAACTTCTGGCGCGCAGTCGAGAATCTGAACGTGACGCCGACGACGGACTCGAACGTCGAAATCTGGGCGGTATCGCAAGGCACATCGTTGCGACGCACGCACGTGAAGGGTCCGACTACACTCTCGGACGGCGGCTACTCGAGCGGCGGCTTCATCGCCGACTCGCAGCTCGATGGTCCGGTGCAGTCCGGCACGCAGCAGCAATTCTTCACGCGCAACACCGCGTGGGCGGGCTGGGGCGGCGGCGTGTGGAACATGGTCTTCTCGGGCGTGACGAATCCGCCGCAAGGCGCGTGGCCTAGTTTGCCGTACACCGTCGTGCCCAAAACGCCGCTAATTCGCGAAAAACCGTACCTGACGATCGACGCCGACGGGCACTACTTCGTGCAGGTCCCGGGCCTGAAAACGGATTCGCAAGGCAACGGTTGGTCCGCGACGCCGGACCCGACGCAAGCCGTGACGACCGACAAATTCTACGTCGCAAAGCCCGCGGACACCGCGGCAACGATCAACACCGCGCTCGCGTCGGGCAAGCACCTCATGCTCACTCCCGGGGTTTATCACCTCGACGACAGCATCCACATCACGAGCGCGAACACGATCTTGTTCGGCCTCGGTCTCGCGACTTTGGTACCGAACAAAGCCGTCCCCGCGCTCGTGATCGACGACGTGGACGGCGTGAAAGTGAGCGGCATCATCGTCGACGCGGGCACGATGAGCGCGCCCACGCTGATTCAAGCCGGTGCCGCGGGCGCGAGCGCCACGCATGCCCAAAACCCGACTTCACTGCACGACATTTCGTGTCGCGTCGGCGGCGCGACCGCGGGCCAAGCGGCGAGCTGCCTCACGATCAATAGCAGTGACGTGGTCGGCGACAATCTGTGGATGTGGCGGGCCGATCACG
>FTDA01001125.1_pt1 | contig 10196 bp, 9 predicted proteins | sample 1639731 | NCBI WGS metagenome assembly FTDA01 (sample SAMEA3914869, study PRJEB12502) | metagenome | biome: forest; material: soil | place: USA | collected 2012-03-12 | depth 0.1 m
AGCGGAAGCAGAAGTTGTTCTTGAAGAAGTCCACGTGGGCGTACACGTGGGCCATCACGAGCTTCTGGTCGACGAGCGAGTTCCCCTCCAAGAGGTAGGCGTACGAGGGGTTGTTGTTGATCACCATCTCGTAGATCTTCGAGAGGCCGTACTCGTAGCTCTTGCTGAGTCGCTCGTATTCCATGCCGAAGCGCCAGTGCGGGTAGCGGTTCGGGAAGCCGCCGTAGGCCGCAATCTCGTTCATGTGGTCGTAGCTCAGCATCTCGAACACGACCGGGAAAAAATCCAAGCCGTGCGCGCGCGCGATCTTTTCGATCTTCTCTTGTTCGTCCCGGAGGTAACGCGGCAGCGTGGTGTTCGTTGCGAACTGCGACATTATTTTCCTTTGCCCAAAAACTCTTTGATGCTGCCGACCACCGCGTCACGATCGCGGATCTCACTCGTGATCACGCGCTCATCGCTCGAGAAGTGCTCGCGCAAATCCTTCACGAACTGGCCCGAGCCGTACGGGCTCTCGACCTGGCCGTAAGCGAATAGATTCACCTTCGGCAAGATTTCCTTCTTCATCAGCTCGATGCAGGTGAGCGTGTCGTCCATCGACCAGTTGTCGCCGTCCGAGAAATGGAACGGATAGATGTTCCACTCTTCTGACGGATAATGCTCGTCGATGATTTGCGAGCACAGCCGGTAGGCGCTCGAAATCATGGTGCCGCCGGACTCGCGCGTGCGGAAGAACGTCTCGCGATCGACCTCGCGCGCGACCGCGTCGTGGATGATGTAGCGCGATTCGAGACCCTGATATTGCCGGCGTAGCCAGGTATCGATCCAGAAGCTCTCGATGCGCACGATCTCTTTCTGCTCGTCGCCCATCGAGCCGGAGACGTCCATCATGTACAAGATGACGGCGTTCGCGACCGGCTCGTGATCTTCTTTCCACGAGCGGAAGCGCTTGTCTTCCTTTTGCGGGACGATGATCGGGCGATCCGGATCGTACGCGCCGCTCGAAATCGAGCGCCGCAGCGCTTCTTTGTATGTGCGCTTGAAGTGCCGCAATGACTCCGGGCCGACGCGGCGAATCCCGGTGTAGCGATCCTTGGCTGCGATGATCCGGCTCTTGCCCTTGTTCTCGATCGCCGGCAGCTCGAGCTCTTCACCCAAAATATCGGCGAGCTCGTCGAGCGTGACGTCGACCTCGAGCACGTGATCGCCGGCATCCTTGCCGGCTTGGCCCGCGCCGTCTTGCCCGTCTTCGCCTTCTTCACCGCCGACGGGATCGCCCGCGTCACCCTTGCCTTGTCCGACGCCGCCCTTCTGCTTATCGCCGAACGTGAAGCGCGGGATGTCGATTTGCGGAATCGGGATCGAGACCAGATCCTTCCCTTTCCGCCCGAGCATCTCGCCTTGCGAGATGTACCGCCTGAGGTTCTGCCGAATCTTGCCTCGAACGATGTTGCGGAACCGGGAATGGTCCTGGTCGATCTTGAGGGACATTCGGTTTGAGTTTAGATCAGTTTGGTGGGGTTGGCGCGTGCGGGTGGAGATTGGCGCGCAGCGGGGTTTTTTGTGCCTCCGTTATGCGCCCGTGACCTTTGGCCGCTCGCGTGACGAGCGAGGTAGCCGGCGCCTGTGCGGTCAGGTCGCGTTGGCTCCCGTCTGCTTTTTAGAACCGTGATCAGCCCGGCGAGTCTGATGCTTTGTATAATTTCCGTGCATGCGGCCGTTGCCCTTCGCGCGCGCTTTGGCGCGAGGAGAAAGAGCGGGAGCATCCGGTTCGGGCGCTTCGCGCGCGCTTGGGCGCGACAGAGAGAAAAGGAAGACGCAGCAGGAGAGGAGAGATTTTTGATGGTCACGCGGCGCGCTTTGGGCGGCGTGGCCTTCGGCGGCGTGGTTCGGGTGCTCGTCACTCGCGTCAATGAGTTTTGGGGTTGGGGCCCCAAAACCTGAGGGTGGGGCCCCGCTGAATTCACTTCAGCGGGGCGGGAGCTGCGCTCCCGATGACCGAAGCGTGCGTCGAGACGATCTTCCAAATGCCGTACTCGTTGCGCCACACCAGTGTGAGTCGCAGATGCAGCTCGGTGCCGTTCGTGAGCCGCACGGTCGGGCGATCGACGACCCAGCCCGCCTCGCGATCCGAAAACGCGATCAAGTCTCCCGGCACGATCTGCGTGCCGGGCTCGACGAAGAATTCGTTCGTCGCGACTCCTTGCTGGGCCGAATCGCTTTGAAAGGCGCTGCCAGTGAGCCCGACGAATACGCGCCCGGGTTCCTGCGAATAGAGCAGCGAAGCTTGGTCCGCGCGCCCGCTCGCGAGCGCCGCGTACAGCTCGCGCGTGCGTTGAGCGAGCTCTTGCGAGCGCACGGGCGCAGGCGGCATCGGACGCCAATCCGGCTCTGGACCGAGCTGACAGCCGCTCAGCGCGAGCGCAGAAGCGAACGCCAAGGCGTGCAAACCCAAAGCTCGCTGCGGCTTGTTCATCGAGTCTGCTATATCCTGTCCCGCGTGTCGTTTCGAGATTTGCTCTTCCTGCTTCCGCTCGCGTGTACGGCGGCCACTCTCACGGGTTGCTCCAGCGAGCCCGCCCCGGCTCAAGGCACCGGCAGCGACGATCTCGCCGGCGGTTCGTGCAACGTCGTGCCGAAGACGGTGACGGGCCTCACGGCATTCCATTTGGATCCGTGCACGCCCATCGATTATCCGGACAATCCACCGGCGGGCGGCAATCACTATTACGTCTGGGCGGCGTACCAGAGTTATCCCTTCGTGGTCCCGCGCGGCTTTTGGGTGCACGACTTGGAGCACGGCGGCATCGTCTACACCTACAATTGTCCGGACGGCTGTGACGACGAGGTCGCGCAAATGCAGGCGCTGATCGACGCGCTGCCCGTCGATCCCACCTGCCTCAGCAGCCTGCAACAACCGCCACGGCGCGTCGTGTTGACGCCGGATCCGCTCTTGAACGTGCGTTGGGCGGCCAGCGCGTGGGGGCACACGATCGCCGCGGATTGCCTGGACACCGACCGCTTCACCCAATTCTACCTGAACCATTTCGGGCAAGGCCCCGAAGTCTTCGACCCGACTCTCGGCTGTCCCGCGGGCGACGATTTCGACGGCATGCCGCCGTGCCAGTAGCGGCTCGCCCCGAGTCTTTGCTAGTGATGCGGGCGTGGTTCCCGGCGAGAAATTCCTCAAGTTCCGCTGCACGCAATGTGGCAATTGCTGCAAAGACCCGCTGCTGCCGCTGACGGACTCGGACATCACGCGCATCACGAAACACACCGGCGAAGAGACGAAAGATCTCGTGCGCTGGGTCGATCGCAACGGCATCGATATGGACGACGAGCCCGAGGCGTTCGTGATTTTGCGGCAGGGCAAGCGCGTGATGGTGCTGAAGCACGAGGGCGGCGGTTGCCGCTACCTCGGCAAAGACGATCGCTGCACGATCTACGGCCAGCGTCCGCTCGGTTGCCGCATCTTCCCGTTCGACCCGAGCTACAACGAGCAGAAAAAACTCCGCCGCCTCAAGCTGATTCAAGCCACTGATTGCCAATACGAGCTCGACGGCGAGAACGACGCGGAAAAAATTCGCGTGCTCCACGGCAAGCACGAAGCCGCCACGCGCGCCTACCAAACCAAGGTGGCGAAGTGGAACGAGGCGCAGCTCGCGCGCAAACGCCGCGGCATTCAGCCGCAAACCGCGGCCGATTTCTTCGCGTTCCTCGGCATCTGAGTCGCGCGGCGAAACCCGAGCGACACGCGCTGACGCGCTCGGCGGCCCGCGGGCTGAGGCGGGGGCAGTGCTGGCGCGCGGTCGCCGGCCGAAAAGACAGCGCTTTCAGCGATTCGGGACACCGATGCCCCGATGTCGGTGCTTATCTTCGCGTGCTTCGTGGTCGTTTTCGGACCATAGAGTTGATGCGTCGATTTTCGTGAGTCCTCCCTGCGTGCCCACCGTACGGTTTCATTCCTTCATCGAATCGCTGTCGATCCGCCCGATCGGTGACAGCGGGGGCACGGCGCGCGTCGCGCCGAGGAACCGAGCATGAGTCGCGGCACCGTGCTGATCGTGGATGACGATCCGATCGTGCTCGAGGTCACGAAAGAGCGGCTCGAGGGCGCGGGTTTCACCGTGCACACGCGCGAAGAGGCGCTCGGTACCTCGCAGTGGACGGCCGAGTTTCACCCCGACATCATCCTGCTCGACGTGAACATGCCCGCGCTGACGGGGGTGGATTTGGCGCAGCTGCTCAAGAAACGGCGCCAAACGAAGGACGTCGCGATCATCTTGTATTCGTCGCTCGATGCGAGCGAGCTGTCCGGCAAGCTCGCGGCCACCGGCGCCGTCGGCGCGATTCAGAAAACGAGCGACTCGCGCCGTTTCCTGGAAGCGTTCGAGCGCTTGGTCGCCCGGCTGAAGACCTGAACCGACGCGCTCGGTTGCTGCCTCCGCGCCTGGCGGCTACGGATCTTGCACATGGCGGAGAAGAATTACTTGGTGCTCACCGCGGTCGGTCCGGATCGGCCTGGCTTGGTGAACGAGATCTCGTCGCTCGTGCTCAGCGCGGGCGCGAACCTCGAAGACAGCCGCATGGCGATCTTGGGCGGCGAGTTCGCGCTCTTGATGTTGGTTTCGGGCCAAGCCGAAGCGATTTCGCGCGTCGAGCACGGCTCGAACGAGCTGGGCGAACGGCTCGGCCTGCGCGTGCTCACGAAACCGACTTCGCCGCAGCAAGCGCCACGTGATTTCTTGCCCTACCAAATCCGGGTCACCGGCGTGGACCGGCCGGGCATCGTGCAGCGCGTCGCGGCGCTGCTCGCCGGTCGCGGCGTGAACGTCGCGTCGCTCGAATCGCGGCTCGCGTTTGCGCCACTCAGCGGGACGCCGATGTTCATTTTGGAAGCCGCTCTGCAAATTCCGTCAGCGCTTGCCCTGGCGGATTTGCGCCGCGAGCTCGCGACCGCATGTGACGAAGAGAATTGGGATTTCACGCTCGAAGGCGGCTGATCAAAGCCGCACGAACGCGCGCGCGTTCACGCGTGCATCGAGGGCGCGCATGGTAAGGTAGCCGGCGTTATGTTGGTCCGCCCTCGCCGCAATCGCTACAGCGCTCAGATCCGCGGGCTCGTTCGCGAGACAGAGCTCGATCCCGGGCGCCTGATCTATCCGTTGTTCGTGCAGGAAGGCGAGGGCAAGCGCTCGCCGATTTCGTCGATGCCGGGCCAAGCTCGCTTGTCGATCGATTTGCTGGTCGAAACTGCGGCGCAAGCCTTCGCGCTGGGCGTGCCCGGCGTGGCGCTGTTTCCCGCGATCGACGATGCGTTGAAAGATCCGCGCGGCAAAGAGAGCGCGAATCACTCCGGGCTCTTGCAACGCGCGGTGCGCGCGCTGAAATCGGCGCTGCCGAAGCTGCTCGTGATCACGGACGTGGCGCTCGATCCGTATTCCTCGGACGGCCATGACGGCGTGATCATCGACGACTACGTGCACAACGACGAGACCGTGCCGATCTTGGCGCAGATGGCGGTGAACCAAGCGCGCGCCGGCGCGGACATCGTCGCGCCGAGTGACATGATGGACGGCCGCATCGGCGCGATCCGCAAAGCCCTCGATGAAGCCGGCTTCGTGAACGTCGGGATTTGCAGTTACTGCGTGAAGTACGCCTCGGCATTCTACGGCCCGTTCCGCGAAGCGCTGGATTCCAATCCGCGCACGGGCGACAAAAAAACATATCAAATGGACCCCGCGAACGTGCGCGAGGCCTTGCGTGAAGTGCGGCTCGACGAAGCCGAAGGCGCGGATTGGTTGATGGTGAAACCCGCACTGCCGTACATGGACGTGATTCGGCGCGTGCGCGAGCTCACGGCGCTGCCGGTCGCGGCGTATCACGTGAGCGGTGAATACGCGATGCTCAAGGCCGCCGCGCAAAACGGCTGGCTCGAGTACGATCGCGCGCTGCTCGAGACGCTCGTCGGCTTTCGCCGCGCTGGCGCCGACATCCTCTTCACCTACGCCGCGATCGAAGCCGCCAAGCTACTCGGATGAACGAGGGGGACGAGAGCCCGCGCGGGCAAACTCCGGAGCCCGAGCGCCGCTCTGCGCCGCTCGCCGAAGCCCCGATTGAGGCCGAGGTGCCGAGCTCGGACAAGCCAGTCGTTTCGCGCCGCTTGCTATTGATCCCCGAAGGCCTGGACGGCAGCACCCTGCCGCCCGACGCGGAAATCTCGCGCCCTTCGATGGCCGAGGCGGACGAGCTCGTCGGGCAATTGGTGGACGCGCGTTATCGCATCGAAAGCGTGCTCGGCATCGGCTCGATGGGCATCGTGTACGTGGCGCGACACTTGGCGGTCGGCAAAGTCGTGGCGCTCAAGGTGCTGCGCCAGCAGTTCGTGCAAGACGCCGAAGTGACGCAGCGTTTCGCCACGGAAGCCACCGCCGCGACGGCGATCGGCAACGCGCACATCGTGGACACGCTCGACTTCGGCAAATTGCCGAACGGCTCGGCGTACCAAGTGATGGAGCTTTTGGAGGGCCGCACCTTGAGCGAGGCGCGGCAACGAGAGAAGCGCATGCCGCTGTCGCGCATCGTGCACATCGCGCGGCAAGTCGCGGTCGGTCTCTCCGCGGCGCACGAAGCCGGCATCGTGCATCGGGATTTGAAGCCCGATAATGTGTTCTTGGTCGAACGCGCGGGCAGCCGTGATTTCGTGAAGATTTTGGATTTCGGGATCGCGAAATTCGGCGTCGGGCAAAACGATCTCACGCACGCTGGCGCGGTGTTCGGCACGCCGAATTACATGGCGCCCGAGCAAGCGCTCGGCAAACCGACGTCGCCCGCGACGGACATCTACGCGCTCGGGGTGATTTGTTACGAGATGGCGAGCGGACAAGTGCCGTTCCGCGGGGATAGCCCGATCGCGGTGCTCACGCAGCACGCGAGCGAGCCGCCCGAGCCGCTCGGCGAGCGCGTGCCCGGCATCTTGCCGGCCTTCGCCGAGCTCGTCGCGCGTTGCTTGGAAAAAGAGCCGAGCGACCGCTTCGCGAGCATGCCCGCGCTGATCGACGAGCTCGACGCGCTGCGCGCCGCGGGCCCGCTGCCGGAGATCGCGGAAACGCCCGCGCCGCCTTCGCGCTCAGCGATGAGTCGCGGCAGTCGAACGTCGCTGGCTTCTTCCGTGCCTCAGCCGCAAGCGCGGAAGAGCAACGCGGGCCTCACGCTTTTGATGCTCGCGGGCCTCGCGGGCGCAGCATACGGTGGCTTCAAGCTGCGCGAAGCGCGGCAACAGCCGCGCGAGGTCGTGACGGTGACGGTGCCCACGCCGGCCGCGCCGGTCGAGCTCAATCCCGATCAAGAGAGCGACAAAGCCCCGGAAAAAACGCGGAATGTCGCGCTCGTGTTGTTCCCGCTCGATGCCCACGTCGTGGTCGGCGATCGCGATTTGGGCGCGATGCCGGTCACGGTGAAGGTGCCGGAAGGGCGCACCGTTTCGGCCGAGGTGCGCCGCGACGGCTATTGGACGCGCCGGCTCAGGCTCGATGGCTCGAAGCCGCGCATCGTCGTCGGCCTCGTGAAACGCGAGAACGGCGCGACTGCCGCGCCGAGCTCGGGCCCGCCGTCTGCAGACGATCCGCCCGCAGATCCGCCGGCGGAAGCTCACTGAGCTTCGAAGCGCGCCGAGCTTGGTCGCGCACTCAGCTCTCATCGAGCGCGAGCACGCGCAAGTAGCTCGCGCGCACGGTCTCGGTCACGTCGCGATAGCGCGCGACGAGCTGAGCGCTGGCGCGCGCGCCTTGGCCGTCTTGAAAGCCCATGCGGCGGGCCAAGTGCGACAGCCCAGCGCTGCCCGCTTGGATCACCGCCGCGTTGAGGCCGGTGCGCACGACGATGCGTTGCTCGAGCTGGCGCAGGAACGCGTAGCCTTCGCTGAACACCTCGAAAGCGGCGTGATCGAGGTAGCCAGCCGTTTGCAAAGCGTGCAGCGCAACGCCGAGATCCGGCGTTCTGACCCGCAAATCAGCGCCATTTTTCATCTGCAACCATTGCACGGCGAACTCGATGTCGAGCAAGCCGCCGCGCCCGAGCTTCAGGTCGTAACGACCATCGCGCTCGCGCGCGAGCTCTTTCTCCATGCGCGTGCGCAGTCGATGCATCTCGCTCGCGGGCGGCGGGCCCCCTTCGTACGCCGCGCGCCACGCGATTTCGAGCGAACGCCGGAGCAGCTCCGGATCACCGACCACGCCGCGCGCACGCAGTAACGTCTGCCGTTCCCACGCTGCGCCGGACGAGAACACGGCGGGCATCGGCTCTTGCTCGGGGCCGTCGATCGGCAGGCGGTGGTAGCGCGCGAAGGATTCGAGCGAGGTCACGAGCAGCCCGTGCGAGCCCGACGGGCGCAGGCGCGTGTCGAGTTCGTAACCAGGGCCTGCCGGGTGCGGTTCGGTGAGCAGCCGAATCACGCGCTGCGCGCCGCGCACGAAGTACGGTGTGGCTTCTTGCTCTTTGGGCGCCGCGCTCGGCAAAAACGTGAAAATTACGTCCAAATCCGAGCCGTAGCCGAGATCGCGCCCGCCGAGTTTGCCGAGCGCGAGCACGGCGAAGCCGGGCATGTCGCCGAACACGTGACGCACGGCGCGGCTCAAAATTTCTTCGGCCAAATCGGCGAGCGTGCGCGTGGCATCGCGCATGCCGATGGTGCCAGCGAGATCGGCGACCGCGACTTCGACCGTGACGCGACGCTTCGCGGTGCGCAGGGCGCCGATGAAAGCTTGCTCGCGCTCTTCCGGATCGCTGTCTGCGTCCAAGGATTGATTGGCATTGTCGATCTCGGCCGCTACCGCGGCGCGCGCGTCGCTCACGGCGCCCCCCCCAAACAAAATCACATCGGCGAGCTCGGGGCGGCTCGCGACGGCATCGCCGATGAAGGCGCTCGCGCCGAACGCGGTGATCAGCCGTTGCAGCGCGCGCGGGTCGTCCGCGAGCGCGGTGACGTACGCGCCCGGCGCCAAGAATTTGCTGAAAAATGCCCGTAAATAGCGCGCGGCCTGCTCTGGGTCCGCGGAGCCGCCGAGGCCTTCGATCACACCGTTCACGAGCTCGGGCCGGCGTTCGCGCGTGACGACGCCGAGCAAGCCATCGGGGCGGCGCGCGAGCGCAGCGATGTGCTCGCCCATGTCCGCGCTTTGGAAATGCAGCTCGGCGGCGCGACCGAGCGCGGGATCATCGCCGTCGAGCTCGCTCGCGAGCACCGGCCTCGGGGCTGCGCGCGGACCGGAAGCGTTCGTGAGCGAAGAAAAGGTTTCGTGCACAGTCTCTCGCGCGCGCTCGAGCTCACCTTGGAGGCCTGCGTGATCGCGAAAACCGAGGCTGCGCGCGAGCCGCGTGAGCTCGGCGGTGTCCGTGGGCAAGAGGTGCGTTTGCACGCCGCTCGCCCATTGAATGCGGTGCTCCACGCGCCGCAGCAAGACATACGCCTCGGCGATGCCGCGCGCTTCGCGATCGCTCACGTAGCCCTGGCTGCGCAGGCGCATCAGCGCCGGTAACGTGCCGGGCACGCGCAACGCGGGCTCGCGACCGCCCCAGATCAGCTGCAGCGTTTGCACGAAGAATTCGGCCTCGCGGATGCCGCCCGGGCCGAGCTTGAGATCGCGCTCGGGCGCGTGGCTGAGCTCGCTGCGCGAGCGGCGCACGAGCTCGCTCAGGGCTTCGGCGATGGTCGGATCGACGGCGCTGCGAAACACGAACGGCGTCAGCACTTCACGGCTGACCAAGCGTCCGAGCTCGAGATCGCCGGCGCTCGGCTGCGCGCGCAGGAGCGCCGCGCGCTCCCACAGCCTGCCCCAAGTTTCGTAGTAGCGCTCGCTCGCGGCGACCGAGTTCACGATCGGCCCGCTCGCTCCTTCGGGCCGCAAGCGCAGATCCACGCGCCAAATCAAACCATCCGCGCTCGGATTTCCGATCGTCGCGACGGCGCGCTGCACGACGCGCGTGAAGTGCTCGTGCAGCGAGACGCGGCTCTCGCCATCATCGGTGTCGTAGATGAAGATCACGTCGACGTCCGAGCCCGCGTTGAGCTCGCGCCCGCCGAGCTTGCCCATGCCGATCATCACGAGCCCGCACGGGCGGCCGTCCGCGCGCAGCGGCGGGCCATAGCGCTCGGCGATGGCCGTTTGTGCTTCGACGAGCGCGGCGTCGAACGCGGC
>FTDA01001734.1_pt1 | contig 10183 bp, 11 predicted proteins | sample 1639731 | NCBI WGS metagenome assembly FTDA01 (sample SAMEA3914869, study PRJEB12502) | metagenome | biome: forest; material: soil | place: USA | collected 2012-03-12 | depth 0.1 m
AGACCGGCATCTTTCTCGCGCACGGCGAGGGCGACCAAACGTTCGCGCAAGAGCTTGCGCAGCCACTGGCGCGCGGGACCGGTCGTGCTGTCGTCGGGATCGGTGTGATCGAAGCTCTGCAGGCTCTCGAGCAAATCGAGCTTGGGCGCGCGTTGAAACAAGCCTGCGACCATTTGCTCGAGTCCGGGGCGCGCGTCCACCGGCGCTTCGGTCAGCAGCTCTTCCGCGGCGAGCACGGCGCGCTGGAAGCGATGCGCGTCGATCGCTGCACGCAATCTGAGCTCGCTGTACACGAGGCGCTCGTCGGGATCGACGATTTTGCCAGCGAGCGGATCGAGCGTGGACCACGAATCCTCGGGCTTGCCTTCGCGGAGCTGCGCGTACGCTTCACCCACCTGCGCGAAGTCGTGCACCGAGCCGATTTGCTCGCGCACGGAAGCGAGGAACACGCGCGCGTCTTGTAAGGCGCCGCGACTGATGCAATCGAACGCGATCAGCACCCGCACCGTGTCGCTCTGCTCGTCACGCGGGAAGCGCGCGAGGAACGTACGGAGTTCCGTCTCGAGCCTGCGACGCTCGACGGTGCTGCCCGCGAACCACGCCGCGCGGAGCTCGCGAAATGCAGTTTGCGCATCGCCGCTCGCCGAGAGCGTCGCTTCGGGCCGGTTCGCGTCGCTCGTCGAATGGCCGCAGCCGAGCGCCCCGAATAGGGCCAACGCGCCGGTCGAAACCGACCAAATCCTGTTCACCTTTGGCATATGCTCGGGGCCGTGTCGGTCAAGGGTGATGCGCAGAGCGAGGCTCCGTCAAGCCGAGTTGCCTCCGCGCGTGCGCTCGCGGCGTGTGCCCGTTTCGGCGGGCGCGCGTTTGCCGCATTCCTCGCGCTTCACTTCGGGGTCGAGGCCGCGCGCGCCGCTACGGATGGCGCCATTCCGCGCGCCGGCATCGAAGCCGAGCCGCTCGTCGCCGCGCTGGTGCTGCTCGGCATCGTGCTGCCATTCGCGTTCTTCGTCGGTCGCTCGTTCGCGCTCGCGGACGCGGGCCCGAAAAAAGCGGAGCGTTCGCTCGTCGTGCTGGAGCGTCTCACGCTCCTCGTCACCGCGCTGTTCTTGCTCGGTCACCTCGCGCAGTTTGCCTATCCGCTCCTGAACGGGAGCTTCCGAGCGGACGACGTGCGGCCCGAGCTCGTCGCGGCTTTATCGAGCACGGAGTACGGCTTGCCGCTCACTGCCGTGGGTTATGCGCTCGGCGTCGGCGCGGCAAGCTTCGTCGCGACGCGCGCGGTCCTGCGCGAGCTCCCCGAAACGCGACGCAAAGCGCGCCGCGTGGTCGTAGCACTCGGCGCGCTCGCGTATTTGCTCGGCAGCTTTGCCGTGATCCGCTGCGCAACCGGTCCGATTTTGCAGTGATTCGGAACCCGCCCCGCGCTTTTGCCGATCCTTCGGTGCGCGAAGCGGTGTAGATGCCTGGAGGTCATGCCCCGGTGCTACCTGCTGACGCTGTCCAGCGGCTCGAGCTTGGATCAGCAATCGAACAACGTGTCACTGTTCAATGTGGTCGAGCAGGTGAATTTGCCGCGCAATGTCGAGCCGCCGCCGGGCGCGCTCCTGCCGCTCGAGATCCACGCCTACTTCCAGCTCGAGCCGGGTGAGTTGAATCTACGCTTCGAAATGCGTTTCGCGCTCGTCGCGAGCACGGGCCTCGAGACATTGACGGACGCGCACGCGCACAAGTCACCGACCATGCGCTACCGCACGCGCACGATGGGTGTGCCGGTGCCGCCAATCGCCGATAGTTATCAGCTGCGCGTGGAAACGCGCGCATTCGGCACCGAGCAATGGTTCCGCGATCCGCTCACCTGGCCGCTGATCGTCGCGCAAGCAGAAGCGCGCCCTGCCGTCACGCACTGACCCGCTTCAGTTACAGCCGCAGCTCTGACCGGAGCTGAGCGCGCAGGTGCCGAGCGAAAACGCTTCACGCGCGGAAGCGCCCGTGACGCCACCAAAAGTGGCGATGGTCGTCCCGCATGCTTGGAGACAAGCGAGGACGCCGTTACAGCCGCTGGCTTGCACGCACGCGGAGATCAAGACGCAACCGATGTCTCCGACGCAAGCCTCGACTTGCGATCCGCAGCTCTGACACAAGCAACGATCGCACGCGCTCGGCGCGTTTTTGACGCACGTGTCCACGATGCCGCCGACACCACCTTCACCGCCAATGGCGCCGAAGCCGCCAGCGGGTGCCCCGCCGGAAAAAGTGCCGGCCGTGGAAAACGCTCCGCCGGTCGGGAATGTGCCGCCCGTGCCGATGAACGTGCCGCCGGTTCCGAACGTACCGCCCGTAGGAAACGAGCCGGCAAAGCCAGTCCCGCTCGTACCGATGAACGAGCCACCGGCTCCGAACGTGCCGCCCGTACCGACGAACGTGCCGCCCGTACCGAACGTACCGGCGACACCCGGACCCGAGCCGGCGCTCCCCACTCTGCCGCCCGTCCCGGCTTGATTGGTCGAGCCGCCGCTGGCCGTGAAATCACCACTGCCACCGAAACCATCGTCGAACAGCGTGTCCGTGCGGGCGCCGCAGCCGAGAGCCGCCGTCAGACCAAAAACCGAAAGGAACGCTTTGCCCCGCAAGTTCATGCTCGCTGAAAAGGATACGCGCTTTCTGCCGCTGCGCCAGCGAGAGCGATTCTCTCGTGGTCGCGAGCAGTGCTAAAGAGCGCGGGCAGATCATGACCGCCGAGCGCGACCGCATTTTGATCGACTCCCTCGAAGTCGAATGCATCGTCGGGATTCGGCCTGCTGAGCGCTTACGGAAGCAACGCGTGCGCGTGCACCTCGACCTCGGGCTCGACCTCTCGCGTCCCGGCAAGAGTGGGAAGATCGCACACACCGTCGATTACTCGCGCGTGGCCACGGAAGTGACCGCGCTGCTCCAATTCCGCGCCTACAAACTGATCGAAACGGCGACTGAAGAGCTTGCCGCGAGCGTGCTCGCGCTGCACGGCGCGCTCGAGCGCGTGACCGTGCGCGTCGAAAAACCGGAAGCACTACGCGGTCGCGCGCGCTCGGCAGCAGTCGAAATCTCACGCACGCGCGCTGCGTTTCCGATCGAGCAAACGCAAACCGACTTCGGCGATGTCAGCGTCGTGCTCGCTTCGGAGGAAGCGAAGATTTCGCTCGTGCGCGTCGGGCCGGGCAAAGCTTTTGCGCAGAGCGCTGCGCGTCGCCTCGAATGGCTCGCACACGGTCGCTTACTCGAAGGCACGAGCGAGCTCCCACTTCACGCTGCCCGCGTGCACGAAGACGGCAAGGGCTCGCGTTTCGAGAACCCGAGCAGCGATGACGCGCTGCTTTTTTGCTGCGAAACCACACTCACGTTCGACCTGAGGAGCGGCGGCTAACTTCCCAGTATCACGCCGCTTTCCCGATCTTCACGCGGTTTTCCGCAAGATTTCGCGGAAATAAGGCTTGTTCCGAGAGTTCGAATTGGGATATCGGGCAGTGACCCGAGCGGACTCGAGAGGATACTCCCGAGCTGCTCGGCGAAGAGGGAAGTCCGATGTTCGTAGCGACGACTCCATTCAGCCCAAGGCTCAGCGACGATGCCGAGACGCCGCCCGCGTCCGAGCCGTCGCGTCCCATGGATACGTTGCTGCGTCCGCCTCCGCCCCCTGCGCCACGCGGCCAGCTCGCGACGCTGGATGAAGAGACGGGCTTCGACTTCCACGATACAATTCCAGCGCCACCGTGGCTCGATGAGCCCGAAGCCGGCGAGGAAGCTCTGTTGCCCGCTCCCGCGCCCGCGCGCTGATTCGCGCAGCTTTCCGGGGCGATCGCCGGCGCGCTCACGAGCGCTCGCGGTTTCGGTGTAGCTTCCGCCCGAGTGGAGGTAACGCCGTTGTCGACTCGAATCCCCGTGTCAGTTCGCGCTTTGTTCGTTTTCTTTTTGGGTTTGGTTGCCTTGTGCACGAGCTCCGTCGCGAGCGCGGCGGGCCGCGTGCAGTGGAAGAGCAAAAACTTCAAAGAGCGCAGCGATAAAGCCTGGAATCTCGAAGTTGCGATCTATCTGCCGAGCGCGCCGGACGTGCCGCACGTGCCGATGAAGTTCGAATTTCAACCCGAGGTCTATTACGAGCGCGACGAGGTCGACGGCGACAAGATCCAGGAGCGCAAAGTGCCGCTCGAGAATCGCCAAGCCTTGATCGAAAGCGTCGACGTCGAATTCCTCGACAGCGGCACCGGCAAGATCGAGCCGCGCACGCGCTTCACGTTCAAGCTCACCCGCGCGCACGGCTACGAAGCCGGCGAGTACAAGGTGAAGATCTACGACAGCCGCAACGACAAAGAAGTCGGCGCGGCCACGACGCTGATCTTCGACGGCGAAAACGAAATCATCGATCGCCGCGCGATGGTGTTCAGCGGCGAAAAGAAGAAAGAAAAGAAGGTCGACGACTCGAAGCCCGAAGGCGACAAAGCGGCCGCCAGCGACGACAAGAAAACCGACGACTCGAAGCCCGCGAGCGATTCGAGCGATACGCCCGCTCCCGCCGCCGATGCCGCCGACAAACCGCCGAGCGACGAGCCGCAAACGATCAAAGAGAAGCCCGGTGGCTGCGGTTGCCGCGTTGCAGGTGAAGGCCGCGACAACACGGCGGGCCTCGCGTTCGGCGCGCTCGCCGTCGGCGCCGTGATCTTGCGCCGCAAGAAGCGCGCAGGCTGATTCAGCCCGTAACGATTCTCACGCGCTCGGCGATTCGCGACACGCCGAGCGCGAGCTCGTGCTCCTCGGTGATCAAGCTGAGCACGAGCACCGGTCCCGCAATGAAATCGTAGAAGAAGCCGGGCTGAGTCAGGACGCCGTCCTCGTTCAAGAGTGTCAGGAGCCAAGTGGCTTCATCGAGCACGCTCGGTAGACGCAGCGTGGCGTACCAGCCCCCTTCCAGAAATAGCGGCGTCACCGCGGTGTGCGCGAACGCCGCGCCGAGCGTCGCCAGATTGCGCGCGATGCGCGCGTTGAGCTCGACGCGCACCGGCTCCGTCGCGGCGAGCAACTCGGGCAGCGCGAGCTGTACCGGCGTGTTCGGCGAAAGATACGTATCCGCGATCAGCTCGAGCCGCGCGAAGGCTTCACTCAGCAGCGGCTCGGGCCCCCGCGCGCACGTCCAAGCGAGCTTCATTTGCGGCAGCGCGGCGTATTTCGACAAGCCGCCCAGCGCGAAGACCAACACACCATCGAGCTCGAGCACCGAGCGCGCGCGACGCGAGCTTTCACCGAGCTCGAACGCGCTGAACACTTCGTCGGAAATCAACGGCAAGCCGAAGCCGGCGAGGCGCGCGAGCTCGTCGCGCTTCACGAACGAGCCGGTCGGATTGTTCGGGCTCACGAGCACGATCGCGCGCGTGCACTCGTTCACCGCGCGGCGGAGCGAGTCGAAATCGACGTGCCACGAGCCGTCGTAGGCAAGATCGTAGAACGTCGTGCGCACGCCCTCGAGCCCTGCCAAGTGCTCGAATAGCGGGTAGCTCGGGCGCGGAATCACGACCTCGTCTCCAGGATCGCACAAGAGCTTGAACAAGAAGCCGTACGCCTCGCTCGTGCTCGAAGTGAGCGCGATGCGCTCCACCGGCACGTCGAAGCCCGCCGCACGCTGCAAACCGCGCACCGCCTCGCGCGCGCTCTCGAGCCCGAGCGAATGCGGCTCGTATCTGAGCGCACGCGTGTCGGAGAGAGCGTGCGCAATGCGCGCGTGATCGTACGGTAAGCTCGCGCGCGTCGGGTTCGATTCCGTCAGATCGCACAGAGGGAGCCCGCGTGCTCGTCGTTCTGCGAGCGCGAGCGTCAGTGCATTGGGCGCGAAATCATGCGCGGTTCGCCGAGAAAATGTCGTCATGCGCTGCGCGGGACCTTAGCGCAAAGCGCGACCTTGACGCGTAGGCGTGAGCGCGTGTCGAATGAGCGCCCTCACTTCGAGCGAAAGGCACTCCGATGACTCTCGACACCGAATGGCCGAACTTCGACGGCGTGCCCGATGACGACGCGCTCACCGCCGCGCGCCCGCGCGGCCAAAAGCTGGCGCGCTTCGTGTGGTGGGACGGCGACATCCGCGAGTCCGATGCGCTCAGCGTGCACTACTACGCCAATGCGCTGCACTACGGCACCGCCGTGTTCGAAGGCATCCGCGTGTATCCAACCAAAGATGGACCGGTGCTCGTGCGGCTGCGCGAACACATCGAGCGCCTACTCAGCTCGGCGCGCTTGTACGGCATGAAGGTCCCGTTCAGCGCGGACGAGCTGACGCGCGGCGCGATCGAGGTCACGCGCCGGAACGGCACGCTCAACGGCTATCTGCGCCCACTCGCCTATTTCGCCGAAGGCCCGATCGATCTGCGCCCGAAAAAAGAATGCCAAGTGCGCGCGTTCATCGCCGTCCGCGAGCTCGGCACGTTCCTCGGTGAGGACGCGCTGCGCAATGGGATCCGCGTGATGATCTCGAGCTGGCGCAAATTCCATCACACCATGCTACCGACCATGGCCAAAGCCAGCGGGCACTACGCCAACAGCGTGCTGGCGGCGCACGAGGCGCTCGATCATGGCTTCGACGACGCGATCCTGTTGAATCAAGACGGCACGGTCGCGAGCGCCACTGGCCAAAACGTGTTCTTCGTCAAAGGCGGCGCGCTGTTCACGAACGACGAAACCTCGTCGATCGTCCCGGGCATCACCCGGGATTGCATCCTCGAAATCGCGCGCCAACAGCAAGTCCCGATCACGGTTCGCGCCTTCACGCGGGAAGATCTGATGCGCGCGGACGAAGTGTTTTTCACCGGCACCGCCGCCGAAGTCACGCCGGTGCGCGAGCTCGACGGCACCGAGTTTTTGACCGGCAAGAAATCGCTCGGCGCGTTCTTTCAGCGCGCCTATCTGCGCGCTGTCACCGGCAAAGACGAGACGCGCGCGGCTTGGCTCACACGGGTCTAGCGGCAGACGAGCGCGTGCTCTAGGATCGAGCGGATGTTCGATGCTTTGGTTCGCGACGAGCGACTGCTCCTCTTGCGTTTCGTGTGTGCGTTCGCTTGGACCGACCTCGAGGTTCAGCAGAGCGAGCGCGCATTCGTCCATCGCTTGATGGATCGGCTCGAGCTTTCCGCCGAAGATCGCGCTGAAGTGGAGACGTGGTTGCACGTCGCGCCAGCTCCTGGCTCGGTCGATCCGAGCGCGGTGCCGGCCGCGCATCGCCGTACGTTCGTCGAAGCGGTGCGCGCGTTGATGTACGTCGACGGCGAGGTCGATGCCGAAGAACGCACGCAATTCGAGCGGCTCAAAGCCGCTCTGCTCGGCTGAACGCGGTTTACGCGCGGCGCGTCAGCGACTGGCGACGCCGGCCCGCGGCGAATCCGCGTTGCCCATTTCGACCAGCTCGCTGCGGTAAATCAACGAGCCGTCGCTGTCAGTGATGTCGCCGGAAATGTCACTGCCCGGCACGCTGTCCGCGTGTGCGACGGTCAGCTTCGCGTCCTTGTCGCCGACGCGGACTTTGTAACTCTTCGTTTCGCAATCCAGCTCGCTCGCGCCGACCAGGCAGGTGCCGTGCTCGGTGGCGAGCTCGCCGTCATTGCTGTCCGCCGTAAAGCTCGTGCGATCCATGAGCTTTTCGTAGCTCGCGAGCGAAACGCTGACCTCGGCCCCGCCCTCGAGCTTCGAGACGCGGGCGACTTGGTCGGTCCACGGATCCATGCGCACGCGCAGCTTGGTCGTACCCGAGGCTTGCTCGAACGTGTAATCGATCACCCACAGCCCATCTTCCTTGGCCACGACCTGCTCGGTCAGGGTGAGCGGGGATTTGGCGTAGCTGCCACTGAAGCGATGCACGTAGAAATCCCCGACTTTTCGCGGATCGACCGGAGCATCATCGTCCTCGCGCGCAACCTTGACGGCGGCTTCCGGCGCATCCTTCGGCGCCGCTTCGGGCTGCGCCGCGGCTGTAACCGCCGGGCTTCGCTGCGCGGTCGAAAAGACTGCACACGCAGGGGTGACGAAACCGAGGGCCAGAACGATTGCTGCTCGCTTCATGGGCCGTACCCATTTCATACGGCGGGGGATCGGGCCAAGTTTGTGCGCCTCGGCTGGCCCAGAGCCAGATATAGTTCGACGATGGGTGAAGACCCCGTGCTCGAGCAATCTTGCGATCACGCGCGCTTGGTCGAGGTGATCAGCGGGGCATGTGATGGCGCAGAGCTCGCGGTCGTGGTCACGCTGGCGGATCTCGATCCGCCGCGAAATCTGTTTTTGAATCGAGGCGCCGAAAAGCTCCTCGGCTACTCGGTGCGCGAGTTCCGCGCGCTGTCGATGTGGGACGTGATCGCGCCGGAGGAGGTGCTGCGGCTCAAAGACATGCAGCGCCGGCGGCTACGCGGAGAACCGCTGCCGCATCCGCTCGAGACCACGATCGTGAGCGGCTCGGGTCAGCGCGTGCAGGTGGAGGTGATGCAAACCCACGCTGTGCTCGACGGTCGGCCGGTGAACGTCGCGTTCTTGTTCGACGTGAGCGCGCGCAAAGAAACCGAAGCCGCGCTCCGTCAGTCCGAGGCCCGTTTCCGCACGCTCATCGAAGGCGCGCCCGACGGCATCGCGATTTTGCGCGGCACGCGTGTCGCGTTCTTGAATACGGCAGCGGTGGGCATGTTCGGCGCGCGTAGCGTGGAAGACGCCCTGGGCGTCTCGATCACGGATTTTCTCCATCCAGACGACGCGAATGTCGCAGAAGCGCGCATTCGCCAGCTCTATCGAACCGGCGTGCATCAACCCGAGGCCGCCGAGTATCGCTCACGCTCACTCGACGGGCGCGAGCTCTCGCTCGAGATTTCGACCATCCCGACGGAGTATCAAGGCAAGCCCGCCGTGCTCGCCTTCGCGCGTGATGTGACCGAGCGCAAAGCGATTCAGGCGCGCTTGGTCGAGGCCGATCGCTTGGCCGCGCTGGGCGTGCTTTCGGCGGGCATCGCGCACGAGATCAACAATCCCCTCGCCTATCTGCTGCTGAACCTCGAATACCTTTCGCGCGAGCTGCCGAGCCTGGCCGAAGATCCGACTCAGCTCGAAGGCCTCATGAGCCGCGTGCGTGACGCGTGTCACGGCGCAGAGCGCGTCGCCAGCATCGTGCGTGATTTGCGCACGTTCGCCCGCGCGGACGACGGCGTGCGCGGTCCGGTCGACGTGCGCGCTGCGCTCGAAGCTGCGCTCAACATCGCGGGCAACGAGATCAAGCAAAAAGCCACGCTCGTGCGCGACTTCGAGCCCGTGCCGCCGGTCGATGCCAACCCGAATCGCATCGAGCAAGTGCTGTTGAATCTACTGCTCAACGCGGTGCAATCGATCCCCGTCGACGCCGCGACGCGCCAAATCCGCGCCGCGCTCCGCTCGAGCGCAGGCCAAGTGGCGATCATCATCGAAGATACGGGCAGCGGCATTCCGGAAGAGCTGCTCGGAAAAATCTTCGATCCGTTCTTCACGACCAAACCCGTCGGCGTGGGCACTGGGCTCGGCTTGCCGATTTGCCGGAGCATCGTGCGCGGCCTCGGCGGCGAAATCACGGTCGCGAGCGCGCCCGGGAGCGGCTCGGTGTTCACCGTGATGCTCCCGGCCTCGAGCGGTGAAGTGCCGCAGAAAGCGGCGCGCCCGCGCCCCGCGTCCGTCCCACCACCCGACCGCGGTCGAGTCTTGATCATCGACGACGAGATCTCCGTCGCGCGCACGCTCAAAGCGCTGCTCGAAAACGAGCACGACGTAACGCTCGCGGAAAATGCGGCGGAAGCGCTGGTCGCGATCGCGGCGGAGCCTGCGCCGGGCTTCGACATCATCATGTGTGATTTGATGATGCCGGGCACGAGCGGCATGGAGCTCTATGAAGTGATCCGTCGCGATCATCCGGGCGTCGAGGAACGCATCGTGTTCATGACCGGCGGCGTTTCGATCGATCGCGCGCGCGAATTTCTCGCGAGCTGCGTGAACCTCACGTTCGAAAAACCGTTCGACTTCGAGCGACTGCGCCGAACGTTGCGCCGGTTGGTCGAGCTCTCGCGCCGCGCCGCCGCGGAGTGACTCGGGTTTTATTTTCTGGGTTTCTCGGTGCGTCCCGCGGCGGCACAGGGAGAAATCCGCCTGTCACGGCGCGCGCCAGAAC
>FTDA01001972.1_pt1 | contig 10147 bp, 7 predicted proteins | sample 1639731 | NCBI WGS metagenome assembly FTDA01 (sample SAMEA3914869, study PRJEB12502) | metagenome | biome: forest; material: soil | place: USA | collected 2012-03-12 | depth 0.1 m
GTCGAGCACGCGCGGGAAATCACCGTAATTGCGGATGGCGATGTGCACCGCAGCGCGGTTGTCCCAGAACGCGATCGAGCCCGGGCGCCACGCAAAGCGCACCTGAAACTCGGGTTTCTGATATTGCGCGAGCACGACTCGCAGGATGTCGCGAGCCTCCGCCAAATCGAGCCCGATGATGTGCGGACGCTGGGTGAAGTTGACCCACAGGATCTTCTTGCCCGTCTCGCGGTGCGTCTTCACGATAGGGTGCGCGACGATCGGATAGTCGTGACCCACGCGTTGCAACGCGCTCCTGAAATCGTGCGTGACGTGCAGGTTTTCGAGCCGCTTTTTGAAGTCATCCGAGAGCGCGTCGTAGGCGGCGCCTGCATCGACCCAAATCGTGTCGCCGCCGACTTCGGGGAGATTCACGGCGCGGAGCACGGCTCCCCACGTCGGCACGAGGCGCCAGCTCGTATCGGTGTGATAGCCCGCCTCGACCGTCGTAGGATCTTTTTCGCGGTCGTACTTGGCGAAGTCTTCTGCCGCAATCTTGTGGATGTTGGCGATCTTTTCGTCGCGCTTGGTGTTCGGATGAACGTACAGCTTGCCGAAGCGCGCCGCGAACGCCGCGTGCTGCTCGGTGTTGATCTCCTGATCGCGGAAGAAGACGACCTTGTACTTCAAGAGCGTGTTCTTGATCTCGTCGCGAACTTGGTCCGAGATTGGGTTTCGCAGATCTAAGCCGCTGATTTCGGCGCCGATCGTCGGTTGCAGGGGACGCACGCTCAGCCCGGCTTCTGGATTCAATTTGTATGCAGTGCTCATTGCTGTTGCCCTTTCACTGTGGTTTCGAAATCCGAAATTCTCAGAGGCTCACGCCCACGCGCGCGTAGTAAAACCCGCCGGTTAGGCCGAACGGAGCGAAGCTGCCGTACGCGCCAGAGCCGTCGAGCGCGATCGCGCCCTTCTTGTCCGGGTAGACGTTGAAGAGATTGAAGGCGCCGAGCGCGAACGAGACGTTGTCGGTGATGTCGTATGCGACGTCGGCGTCCGTGATCCCTTTTGCGCCGAAGGTCACGTCCGCTCCCGGAGTCGTGCTGGCCTCGGTGTATTGACCGTAGCGCGTGAGGCGAACGGTATTGTGGAAACGCCAGATGTTCCAAGTGCCGGTCAAGACGAGCTTGTCGCGCGGCGCGCCTTTCACCAAATCGATCTGGCCCTGACGTCCGAACAGCACGACGTTGAGCGCCGATAACTGCGAAGGGTTATCGATCACGTGCGTGATGTGCGACTCGGCGTAGCTGTAGCCGATGCTCGGGCGAAATGTGCCCGCGTTCTCGGTGCGCAGCGTGTACTCGGCCACCGCATCGATGCCTTCGGTGCGCGTGTCGATGGCATTGGTGAAGAACTGCGCGCTATCCACGCCCGTGATGCCCTGGGCGTTGAGGATCCCCGCGACGGCCGTGCCGCCGTTCGCCGCCGTGCCGAGGAAGTCCGTCTTGACGATGCGATCTTTGATCACGAGGTGATAGGCATCGACCGTGACGTGGAGCGCGCGTGCGAGCTCGTAAGTGAGACCCGCGCTGAGGTTGAATGATTTCTCGGGCTTCAGCGGTTGGGCGCCGAGCGCTTTGGCCGCTGCGCTATCGACGGGCAAGAACTTCGAGGTCGTCTCGACTCGATCCGTGCCGATCGTCGTCGCGGTGTTCTGCGTCGTCGAAAAACCGGTCTGGGCCAGCGAAGGCGCGCGGAAACCATTGTTGATGCCGCCGCGCACGGCGAGCCCCGGCAAGAACTCGTAGCGAGTCGAGAATTTGCCGGCCACCGTGTTGCCCGCGCTGTCGTCATAGTGCTCGACGCGTCCGGCGATACCCGTGAACCATTTCTTTACCGGGCTCGTCGAAAGATCGACGTACGCAGCCTCGTTGTTGCGGTGCAGCGTGCGCGCGTCCGCCGGAGAGGTGCCGGTGAACGAAACTAGGCCCGGCGACGGTGATTTTCCGCCGAAGGCTGCGCCGAATGCATCCGTGCCCGTCGGCACGATGTAGCCGCCGTTTTCGTAGCTGTTGGGATCACCTGCGATGTTGCGGAACCGTTCGTAACGATGCTCGACGCCGAACGAGACGTTGAGCGGATCGGCAAGCCCGACCTGGAATGGACGGCTGAGATCCAGATTGTTGATCACGAGATCTTGGATCTGGCGGCCCATGAAAAAAGACGTTGGGCTCGTCGGACCGAGCGAGGGATTGAGCGTATTTTCCGCGCCCAACTTCGCGTTGTCGCGACCGTAGCCGGTGCTCAGATCCCAGTCCCAGTCGCTGACATTTCCGCGGGCGCCGAGTGCAGCCTGACCGTCCCACTCCCAAATCCGGCGATAGGCTTGGAAGCCATTGGGATAGATCTGCGGCAATGATGCGATGTTGTTCGCCGGGAACGCGCCACGCGCATCTTTGATGTCGCGATAGGCGAGGGTCGAAAAGCTGTAAAACGTGAGCTTCGAGCTCACCGGGAGCTCCGCGTCATACGAACCGGAGACGAGCAGATCTCGATTGGAACGGCCGTAGCCACCGGCGTAGGGAGTGCTGGCTCGGCTCGCTTCACGTGGATCCGGCTGACCGTCGACGAGCGGGTAGAACGTGTTTGGTTTGCCGCCGAACGTGCTCGGGAGCGGATTGGCAACGGAGTCCGAGGCGCCGTGATACTTGGCTTCGCCAGAGAGTCGCAAGAAGCCGCCGTCGTGGCCGAGCGGAATGCCGTAGCTCAGGGTTTGCTGCACGAGCGGCGCGCCGTAGTCGTAGGTCTGACCCGCGGTCGACGTGAACGTGAGCCCTTCCTTCTCTTTGTCGAGCAGGATGTTCATCACGCCGGCGATGGCATCGGAGCCGTATTGCGCGGCTGCGCCATCACGCAAGATCTCGATTCGCCCTACAGCTGCCGAGGGGATGAGATCCAAATCGACTGGGGTGCTGCCGCCCGAGACGAGCGCGAGATTGTTGATCAACGCTGTCGTGTGACGGCGCTTACCGTTCACGAGCACGAGCAGGTAGTCGCCGGAAAGGCCGCGATAAGTGTACGGGCGGACGCTCGCCGAAGTCCCACCACCGGCGAGCGCCGGCATCGAGAGCGAAGGCACGAGCGCACCGAGCGTTTCCTTGAGACCGGTGTGGCCCGTGTTTTGGAGCTCGTCGTGACCGATGACGTCGATCGGTTCCGGGCTGTCCGCGACGGTGCGGGGACGCGCACCGCGCACGCCGGTCACGACGACGGCATCGAGATCTTTTTGCGGCTCGGGCTCGCTCGTCGCATCGCCAGCCGTCGCCGCGGGCTCTACGCCCGACGCATTCGCGTCCGCGGCCGGATTCGCTGCAGCGGCTGCCGCTGCCGTTGGCGGAGTCGTGGCCGCGGGTGGTTCTGGCGCCGGTGCGGCGGCGGGAGGAGTCGCTGCGGGTGGCGCTGCCGGCGTTGGTGGCGCTGCTGGCGCCTGATCGGCGGGGGGCGTCGGATTCGCGTTGTCTTGCGGCGGCGCGGGAGGCGCTGCGGTGGGCGGTGCTGGGGGCGCAGCCGGCTGCGGGGGTTCCTGAGCGTGAGCCTGCTCAGCGCGGAAGCACAATGCGGTCAAAAGTGAAATTGCAGAAAGCGAAGACGAGAAGCGAAATCCGTGACGGGGAATCATGAACGAAGAACCTTTCCAAGACGCCGCAAGGAGCTTGCGGCGAGTGCAATGAGCCGAGTTGCTAAGCGCTCACGCGCCGAGCGACACGGCGATGGGCTTTGGCTTCGGGCTCGTCGTGAGCGCGGAGACGGCCGCCAAAATCGGATCTGCCTCGGTGCGGAGCAGCCAATCGGGATGCACATCCGCGAAGCGCACGATGCCACCGCGATCGATCACGACTGCAGTCGGCTGCGGTAGCTCCCAGCTGCCCGTGCCCGTGACTTCACCGATCGTCTTGCCGCTCGCGATCGAGGACTGTTTCGAGGCTTCGTCGAATTCGTAAGTGATGCCGAATTCGTGCGCGAGCGCGTTGTTCAAATCCGAAGCGACCAAATACTCGAGCCCGTGGCGTTCTTTGATCGGACGCAGCCGTTCCGGAACTTGCGGGCTGATGGCCACGAGGCTCGCTCCGAGCTCGCGCAGACCGGGCCACAGATTTCGTTGGTAATACGGGAGCGCGAGATTGCAGGCCGGGCAGCCTTCGAAGCGAAAGAACACGAGCACCGCGGGGCCGCGTTCGAGCAAACCGCTCAGGGTGACGCGTCCACCGTCGACTTCCGGTAAGTCGAACGACTTTACGCGATCACCAGCCTTCACCCATTTGGCAGGGTCTGCGGTATCGACGAGCGTCTGCCGTTGGTCGATGTTGATCTTCAGCTTGGCGGGATCCATGGTCCTCACCCGCTCGGCGTGAAGGTCGCGGAAGATCTGATGTAGGGATTCTTTTTGGCTCATGTTCGTCCTCGATGTTGCTGGTGAAATGCTGGCTTCGTCGTGATTCGCCCGAGCTTCGGGCACACGACCGCCGTGCCGGGCGCGTCACGCGATGTGCGCCCGGTGGGCTCGTGCTCGGATTGTCGCAGCTATTGATTTTGGCGGGCTTGCAGCTCAGGCGAGCGCGGCTGCTGCGATCGCCGTACTTTGGGTTTCTGGTTTGCGCGCGGCGTTGGGATGGGCGAGCTCTGCCTCGCTGGCGATCGTGTAGCGGTTCCCCGGAATTTCGAGCCCGAGATTTCCGCGCAAGGTGTCTTGCTCGTACTCACGGCGAAACAAGCCTCGCGCTTGCAGCACCGGCACGACCTCGTTGATGAATTTCTCCAGCTCGTTCGGCTCCCCAACGCCGATGTTGAAGCCGTCGGCGGCGCCTTCGCTGAACCAACGCTCGAGCTCATTGGCCACGGTCGTCGCGGAGCCGACGAATGGCGAATTCCGAGCCGTAAAGCGAATCGCCGCTTCACGCACGGTGAGCTGCTCTTCACGCGCAATGCGTTTGATGCGCTCGGCGTGACTGCGATAGCCGTTCGCTCCGAGATTACCCAGATCGGGAAACGGCCCGTCCAGCGGATATTGGCTGAAGTCGTGATAGTTGAATGGACGGCCCAGCTGCGCGAGCGCTTTCTTCAAATCCAAGCGGCTATTGCGCTCGGCTTGAATCGCGCGCGCCTCTTGGTCCGAATTGGCGACGATCACGCTGATGCCCGGAAAAATCAGGATGTCATCCGGTTTCCGGCCGGCCGCGACCGCGCGGGTCTTGATGTCTCGGTAGAAGGCCTGCGCTTCCTCGAAGCTCTCTTGTCCGGTGAAGATTGCGTCTGCGCTCGTAGCGGCCAAGTCTCGGCCGTCTTCGGAGCCGCCGGCTTGGAAGATCACCGGGTGCCCTTGCTTCGAACGAGAGATGTTGAGCGGGCCGGCAACGGAGAAGAACTCGCCGCGATGATTCAGCGCGTGTTGTTTGGTCGGGTCCAGAAAATTGTCGCTGTTCTTGTCGCGCGCGAATGCGTCGTCTTCGTACGAATCCCAAAGCGCGCGGACCACGCCTAGGTGCTCTTTGGCGCGCCGATAGCGCACCGCGTGGGGAAAGTGCTCTTCGCGGCCGTAATTGCCCGCGGCGCCTTCGAGGCCGGTCGTGACTACGTTCCAGCCTGCGCGCCCGTCACTGATCAAATCGAGTGACGCGAACGCGCGCGCGACGTTGAACGGCTCGTTGTACGAGGTCGTGAGCGTCGCCACGAGCCCGATGCGCGAGGTCACGCCAGCCACCGCAGACAGCAGCGTCAGCGGCTCGAGCCGATTCAAGAAATGCGGCGCCGAATCCGGCGTGATGTACGGGCTATCGACGATGAAGATGAAATCGAATTTGGCTCGTTCTGCGCGTTTTGCGCCCTCCCGATACCAATCGATGTCGATGCTCGCGTTGTTCGGCACTCCGGGCTGTTTCCAGCCATCTTGCGTCATACCGACGCCTTGCAGAATCGCGCCCAAATGCAGTTGTCGTTTGGCCATGTTGCTTGGTTCCTCTCGAAGCTTTTCAGCTGGCGACTGCTTGGACGCGGCGGCGCGCGACGAGCTCGCGCACGAGCGGGAGCAGCTCGCGGCCGTAACCGATCGCGTCCTCGAGTGGATCGAACCCGCGGATGAGGAAATGGTCGATGCCGAGATCGTAATAGTCGAGGAACGCTTCGGCGACCTGCTCGGCAGTGCCGACGAGACCCGTGGAATTGCCCTGCGCGCCACCAACGGCCGCGAGCCCCGTCCACAACCGCTTATCGACGCGATAGCCTTGCGAAGCCGTCTCCAGCAAACGCTGCGAGCCAGCGTTGACCGGCGCGTGCCCGCTGGTCTTGACGCCCTTGTCTTCACGCAGCGCGCGCACGCGTTCGACGACCTCATCCGCGCGCTTCCACGCCGCTTCTTCCGTGCCTGCAATGATCGGCCGCAAAGACATGCTGAACCCGACTTTGCGCGCGTAGCGCGCTGCCGATGCGCGCACTCGCGCGACGAGCTCCCGCACCTGAGCTTGGGTCTCGCCCCAATGCGCGTACACGTCAGCGTGACGACCTGCGACATCGAGCGCCTCTTCCGAAGCGCCGCCGAAGAAGATCGGCAGATTGGTCGGCTTCACGGCGCTGTAGCCTTGGCGCACGTTGTAGAAGCGGCCGCTGTGGTCGAACGGTTTTTCGGCCGTCCATTCTTGCTTGAGCACGGACAAGTATTCGTCCGTTCGCGCGTACCTTTCGGCTTTGGTCGAGTGGTCGCCGTCGCGCGCCATTTCGTCGTCGGCGCCGCCGGTGATGATGTGCACCGCGACGCGCCCTTCACTCAGCTGATCGAGCGTCGCCAGCTGACGCGCTGCGAGCGTCGGCTGAGTGAAACCCGGCCGATGCGCGATCAAGAAACCGAGCTTGCTCGTAACGGCCGCGGCATGCGCGGCCACGATCTGGCTCTCGGGAGACGATGATCCGAACGGAATCAACACACGGTCGAATCCGCCCTCTTCTTGCGCTTTTGCGGCCGCCTCGATGTGACGTCGATCGATGTGACGACCGAAGTCCGGGTAGATCTCGGAGCTGTTGTTGAAGCCGATGTAGCCGATGAATTTGACGCTCATGACCGTTCTCCAGTTGTCTCAGATGACGAAAAATCCGTGCGTGTCGTCGCGCCGCAACTGCTCCACCAAGCCGTATTCCCAGTCCAAATAGGCTTGAGTGGCGGCAGGCGGCGCGTCCGTGCCTTCGTACGGGCGCTTGTAGCGACCTTCTCGGGAGCGCGGTGGCAGCGGCCGCGGCTCGTCTGTCACGGTGCGCTGCTCGAACGCGCCCTCGAGCACGTACACTTCCCACGACATCTGCGCGAGCCACGACGCAGTCATGTCCGCGCGCGCGCCGAGATCGTCCGCTAGCACGATGCGCGCGCCTCTCACCGGCGCAAAGAAGTCCGTCTCTTGCACGAGCTGTCCGCCCGGCGCGCTGCGAAACTCGGGCAAATGCCCGGCGTGATATTCTTCGGGCGTGCGCACATCGAAGCGATAGAGCGTGCGCGCTTCGTCCGCCGACAGCGCTGCGAGCTCCGCAAACCCGACGTGACGCACACCCGCGCGATAAGCCACCTCGCGCGCCCGGCGGCGGCCTTCCACGACCAGCTTGGAGGTGATGTCCGGCGCTCGCTGATTGCGCCCGGTATCGAGCTTTTTGCCCGCTAGATTCCAGCCAATCGTGCCGTTCCGGAGCGCGGCGATGCGGTTCGGTAGGCCGGCGTTGATGAGCGACTGAGTGCCGATGATGCTGCGCGTGCGTCCGGCGCAATTCACGATCACGAGCGTATCTTCACTCGGCGCGAGCGCCGGCACGCGCAGCACGAGCTCCGCACCGGGCACGCTCGTGCCCGTGGGGATGCTCATGGTCGTGTATTCGTCGAAGCGGCGCGCATCGACGATCGCGATGTCCGCGCGCTCCTGGATCAACGCCGAAACTTCATCGGCCGACAGTGAAGGCGTGTGCCGTCGTGCCTCGACTAGCTCGCCGAAGGCTTTGCTGTACGAATTGACGTCCTGGAACAGCTCGAAGCCGGCATCGCGCCAGCCGGCGAGCCCTCCTGCGAGCAGCTCGACGGACGTGTAGCCGAGGCGATGATAGAGCTCCTTAGCCTGAGCCGCTTCACCCGCGCCGTCATCGTACAAGGCGAGCGGCGTGTCACGCCTCGGCAGACGCACCGGCGCCTCGAGCTCGACGCGATCGACCGGCAATTGCGCGGCAAATAGCGGATGCGCGAGCGCGAAGCGCGCCTCGGACCGGGCATCGATCAGCGCGAGCTCGCGGCGCGAGAGTAACGCCGTTCGTACTTCCTGGGGCGAGATTCCGGCGTTCATGACGAGAGCGACCGATCCCAGAGATTCGGCAGGGTGCGGTTGGCGTAGCCGGAAATGAAGCGCTTCGGTTTGCCGGCAACGTCGTAAGTCGCGCGTTCGACTGCGCCGATGTTCGCGCCGTACACGTGGATGCTGATCGATGCGCGGTCGGGCTCGGCGTTCGCGACTCGGTGGATGTCGCCGATGGTCGGGGACACCGCAGCGACTTCTCCGGCGAAGAGTCGCTTCGGCGGACCTTCGAGGATCAATGCGCCCGCGTCATCGCGCGTGAACGATTCGTTCAGCTCCGAGCCGCGCAGCACGCCGACCAAGCCCCAAACGCGGTGATCATGCACCGGTGTGCTTTGTCCTGGCCCCCACACGAAGCTGACGACCGAAAAACGCTCGCGGCTGTCGCAGTGGAGCAGGTATTGCTGATACCGAGCGGGGTCGGGCTTGGCGAGCTCGGGCGGGAGCCAATCATCGTGCGCGACCAAGTCCGCGAGGATCGCGCGCCCGCGCTCGAGCACTCCTCGCTCGCTGGGAACCGAATCGAGTAGATCCGCGAACGCGACGACCGCCGCACGGAGGCGCCCGACATTCGGCGCGGCGAAGAACGGAGCAGCGACGGTCATCTCGTCCGTCAGCCCGCTTTGACAGCGCGTTGCGGTGCACGATTGGCAACCGCCGCGCGAAAGAGCGGCAGCAGATTGCGGCCATAGTCGACCGCGTCTTCGAGCGGATCGAAACCCCGGAACAAGAATTTGGTGATGCCGAGATCGTAGTAATCGAGCAGCGCATCGACCACTTGCTCGGGTGTCCCGACGAGCGAGGTCGAGTTGCCCTGGGCGCCCGTGAGCTTGGCGATCTCCGTCCACAGGCGCTTGTCGCGAATCGGGCCGCCGGCTGCCGTGCCGCGCAAACGCTGCGAGCCCGTGGATTCATTCTTCGCTGATCGAACGAAGCTCAGTGCGCCTCGCTCCTTCAACGCGCGCGCCTCTTCCAAGATGCGTTGCGCGCGGTCCCACGCTTCGGCTTCGGTCCGACCGAGGATTGGGCGCAGTGAGAGGCTGAATTGAATCTCGTCCTTGCGTCCGTGCGCGGCGGCGGACGCGCGAACTTTGGCGAGTGTCTCGGCCACGCCTTCGAGCGTTTCGCCGAACAGCGCGTACACGTTCGCGTGCCGGCCTGCGACGCGAATCGCTTCATCGGAGGAGCCACCGAAGAAGACGGGCAGGTGCGGCTGTTGCAGCGGTTTTACCGCCGCGAAGTTATCCCGCACCTTGTAGTAGGGCCCTTCGTGATCGAAGGGCTCCTTGCTCGTCCACGTCTTTTTGAGCACTTCGATGTAGTCGTCGGTGCGGGCGTAGCGTTGCTCTTTCGTGAGAAAATCGCCATCACGCGCCTGCTCGTCATCCGAGCCGCCGGTGATGATGTGCACCGCGAGGCGCCCGTCACTGAATTGGTCCAGCGTCGCGAGCTGGCGCGCGGCGAGCGTCGGCGCGACGAACCCCGGGCGGTGCGCGAGCAAAATTTTCAGCTTGGTCGTCTTCGCTGCGGCATAGGCTGCGACCTGAAACCCGTCGGGCGCAGCGCTGTGATAACCGATCAGCGCGCGATCGAAATTTCCGTACTCGTGGGCGAGCGCGAGCGCCTGCACGTAGCTCTTGTCGATCGTCGGCCCACTCGGCGCGTGTGTTTCAGAGGCGTACTGCGTGGCGATGAGGCCCAGAATCTCGAGCTCGTTGCCTTCGTTCGTGCGAGTCATGGTCGGGTCCGTGCGTTAGTTGATGGTCAAGACCGAGGGCTTGCTGATGCCGGCGCGA
>FTDA01000844.1_pt1 | contig 10083 bp, 9 predicted proteins | sample 1639731 | NCBI WGS metagenome assembly FTDA01 (sample SAMEA3914869, study PRJEB12502) | metagenome | biome: forest; material: soil | place: USA | collected 2012-03-12 | depth 0.1 m
ATTCCGAGGCGATCGGCGCCGCGACGGGCGCGCTCGGCTCGGCGCGCGGCGCTGATTTCGGAGCGGGTGTGTGCCCGCCGGACGCCGGCAGCGTCGCTTCCGAGCGCTGAAAAGGCTCGGCGCGCTGCCGTTTTTCGGCGTATTCCCACGCGCTCGCCAACGCGACCGAGAGCAAAAGCCCGAGCAGCACGCCGCTCGCGAGCGCGCGCGCGACGAGGCCGCCGTAGCGACCCCGCGAGGCCTGGGCGCGCGGCTCGGCCTCGCTCGCGTTGCGATCCAGTGCCGCGAGCGTCCGCGCGACGAGCGCCGCGGAGCGCAGCTCGTCGCCGGGCATGAGCTCGGCGTCGGCGTCGAAGCCCACGCCGGCGCGGTACAAAAGCTCGAGCTCGCGCGACGACTGCACCGCGATGTCGAAGCGGCGCTCGGCGTCTTCTTCCAGCAAATCTTGGCGCGCGAGCACGAGCAGATCTTCCGCGCCGGCGGTGCGAGTCATGGCTCAACCTCGAGTAGCTCGAGCAACGCCGGCTCGGCGTCGAGCTTTTCGCGCAAGGCTTGGCGTGCGAGGCGGAGCCGGCTCTTGACGGTTTGCAGGGGCGCCGCCGTCGCTTCCGCTATTTCGGCGAGGGATGAGCCTGCGACGCAGTGAAGCGCCAGCGCTTCGGCTTGCGCCGCCGGCAAGGTGAGCAAGAGCTCGCGCACGGCGGCGGTCGCTCGCGCTCGGGCGAGGCTTTGCTCCGGGCTATCGCTCGCGACGCCGAGCTCGTCCAAATCACGCTCGCTCGAGGTGAGCTTCGTGCCGCGTTTGCTCGCCGCGCGTTTGCGCCGCGCGTTCATGGCCACGAGCACCGCCGTGCGCGTCGCGAAACGCATGACCGTGCTCTCGCCGCGAAACGAGCGCAGCGCGCCGATCACGACCAGCGCCGCCTCTTGCGCGAAATCTTCGGCGTCCGCGTCGTTCCGGCCGAGCAAGCTGCGCACGGTGCGGAGCAGGTGCGGCGCGAGCGCGATGAGCAGCGCGTGCGTCGCGCTGCGATCGCCGGCCGCCGCCGCACGCGCGAGCCCGCTGAGCTCGTCCGGATGCCGCGCTCCGGCGCTCGGCGCGGGCGTTTTCGGCCCGGCCGGGCTCTGGTGAATCAGCCGAATCATCGTCGGGGGAGTGCCGACGAGTGTCTCTTTGGCGCGCCGCGGGGTCACGAACGCACGGGTCAAATGTGTTTACGTCTCCGTCTCCAGCTCACAAGTACCTGAAAATACTGGCGCATGCGTGGAATCCAGGAGGCGACCCCAATTCTGCTCTTTCTCCTTCGCGCCGGAGCGCGCGCCAAGGGTCACGATCGCCTGCAGGGTAAGCCCACGGCCGCATGCACGGAAGTAAAACAACGCTGCAGCGCGCGCGCGGCTGATCACGGATTAGGCGAGCCGCCACAACCCAACGCGAGTCTGACCGAACAGGCGCTAGTCGCGCGACGGTTCGCGCGGGCGGCCAAGCTTCGCTATCCGCGCAGCGCAAGAAACATCACAACAGGCACCGCCAGTCAGCTCAAGACGAGCTTCACGCCCGTTCAAAGCTCGATCTGCGCGCCAATCTCCATCACGCGATCGGCTGGGATATTGAAAAACTTGGTGGCGGGCTGCGCGTTGCGCGACATGAACGCGAACAGGCTCACGCGCCAGCGGGCCATGCCCGGGCGCTTGGTGGCGACGAGATTTTCGCGGCCGAGGAAGAAGGTCGTGTGCTCGACGGTGTGGATGAGTCCGGTTTTGATCAGGAGCTGCGGCGCATCCGGCTGTTCCATGAAGCCGTAGCGGCCGACGACGCGGCAGAAGCCGTGTTCGAGCTTCTCCATCTTGAAGCGCTCTTCTTCGTTGATGCGCGCGGCGTCGGTCGTGACGATCGTGAGCAGCACGATATTTTGGTGCAGCACGCGATTGTGCAGGAAGTTGTGCAGGAGCGCGGGCGGTGTGCCATCCCGCACGCCGGTCATGAACACGGCGGTGCCGGGCACGCGCGCGGGCAATTCGACGGCGATCACGTCGTAAAAATCGGACAGCGGGAGGAGCTGCTCGGCGAAGCGTTCGGCCAGGATTTCGCGGCCGCGTTTCCACGTGACCATGATCGCGAAGATGGTTGCGCCGATGATCAGCGGGAACCAGCCGCCGTGCTCGATCTTCACCACGTTGGCGCTGACGAAGAACATTTCCGGGATGAAGAAGACGAGCGAGAGCGGGATCGCTTTGTGGTAGCCCCAGCCCCAGCCGTAGCGCACGAGGAAGAACGCGAGCACGGTGGTGATCACCATCGTGAGCGTGACGGCGATGCCGTACGCGGCGGCGAGCGCATCCGACGATTTGAAGCCGAGCACGAGGCCGATCGCCGCGAGCATCAGCGCGTAGTTCACGCTCGGGATGTAGATTTGGCCGCGCTCGTGGGCGGAGGTGTGGCGAATCGAGAAACGAGGCAAAAAGCCGAGCATCGTCGCTTGGCTGGTGAGCGAGTACACGCCCGAGATCAGCGCTTGCGAGGCGATCACGGTCGCGGCCGTCGAGAGCAGCACGACTGGGATCAGCACGACCGGCGGCACCATCTTGAAGAACGGGTTGGCGATGGTTTCCGGGTGGCTGATGAGCAGCGCGCCTTGCCCGAAGTAATTCATGAGCAAGCACGGGAACACGACGGCGAACCAAGCCAAGCGGATCGGCTTGCGCCCGAAGTGGCCGAGGTCCGCGTACAGCGCTTCACCGCCGGTCACGGCGAGGAATACGCCGCCGAGCACGAGCAGGCCGCGTTGACCGTGTCGCGCCAGGAAGATCACGCCGTGCGCCGGGTTGATCGCGCTGATCACGGCCGGATACTTCGCGATCTGAATCAAGCCGAGCGTGGCGATGGTCAAGAACCAGACGAACGTCACCGGGCCGAAGATCGCGCCGATGCCGCCCGTGCCGCGGCGCTGCACCATGAAGAGCCCGATCAAAATCGCGATCGTGATCGGCACGACGAGCGGCGTGAGGCTCGGCGCGGCGATCTCGAGACCTTCCACGGCGCTGAGCACGGAGATGGCAGGGGTGATCATGCCGTCGCCATAGAGCAGCGCGGAGCCGAAAACGCCCAAGAAGATCAGCGGCAGGTACTTGCGGGATTTGCGCAGGTTCGAGCTGGACAGGGCCATCAAGGCCAAAATTCCGCCCTCGCCCTTGTTGTCCGCGCGGAGCACGTACGCGATGTACTTGAACGTCACCATGATGATGAGCGACCAAGAAATCAGCGACAGCACGCCGAGGATGTTGCCGCGCGTCGTCTCCATGCCGCCGACGAAGCACTCACGCACGGAGTAGAGCGGGCTCGTGCCGATGTCGCCGTAGACGACGCCGAGGGCGCCGAATGCGAGCTTCATCAGGTAGCGGTGATCGTTGACATCACCGTGACCGTGACCACCACCCTCCGGGATTGCGTGATTCGGACGAGAGGGTGCAACCATTGGGCTCGGTACGGCTCTAGCTCGGTCGGACATCGACTGGGCGCACGCTACCTCAAAAATGCCGAGGCGTGATCGGCCTAGCCGCGAACCCAAAACACGGTGAAAGCGTCGCCGCCTTCATCCGACTCAGCCGGGCGCGAATGTTCAACGTAGGCGGAAGCGCGCAGATGGTCGCGCACGCTCGATTTGAGGGCACCGGTCCCGTGCCCATGCAAGACGAAGCCCACCGCTTCGTTGCGACCCAATAAACGATCGATAAATGTGTCCACGCGCCCGAGCGCGTCATCCACGCGTTCTCCGCGCAGATCGAGGGTCGTATCTTGCGTGCGCTGCGGAGCCGTAGCCGGTTTCGGCTGCGTTGCGAGAGCGCGCTTGGAAACGGGTCTGCCTTTTTGGGGAGCGGCGCCTTTTGGGACAGCGCCGAGCTCACTCACGGGCACCAACAATTTCATCGCGCCGACCAGCACGCGCACGCGATCGCGGTCGGCGATTTCGACGACTTGGCCGTTCATCCCGAGCGAGCGGTGAAACACGGTCTGCCCGACGCTCAGCGCGCGCGCGCTGAGCTCCGCACCTCGCGGCACGGGCGCCGCGCTATAACCCGAAAGCTCTCCGCCGACCGCGACCTGCGCGGCGACGCGACTGACGCCGCGCTCGAGCTCGCGGAACGCAGCGGGATCGGGCGCGGCGCCGCGAATGCGCGCGCGCACGGCTTCGAGCTCTTTGCGCGCGGAGCGCACGGAGACGCGCAGCGCTTCGACTTCGTTCGCGACTTCACGCGCGGCTTGCTCGCGGAAGGCGTGGCGCTCGGTTTCGAGCGATTTTCGCAGCTCTTGTTCTTGATCGCGCTCGCGCGCAGCCGCCTCGGTGAGCTCTGCCAACTCGCCGCGTTCGCGCGCGAGCTCTCGCAGCACCTGCTCGCGATCCAAGGCTTCGGTGGGGAGCAGCGCTTTGGCGCGCTCGATCACGCTTTCGGGCAAGCCGTGGCGCAGCGCGACCGCGAGCGCACTCGATGGACCCGCGACGCCGAGCAAGAGCCGGAACGTGGGCGCCATGCGCTCGAAGTCGAAGCCGACGGACGCATTGTGGAAATGCGCGTGCTGCGTGGCGAGCTCTTTGAGCCGTTCGTAGTGCGTCGTCACGCCGACGGCGGCGCCGCGGTCGGTGAGCGCTTCGAGCACCGCGCCGGCGAGCGCGGCGCCTTCTTCGGGATCGGTGCCGGCCGCGATTTCATCGAGCAACACGAGCGAGCGCGGCGTCGCGCAGGCCAGGATTTCGCGTAGATTTTTGATGTGCGCGCTGAACGTCGAGAGCGAGCGCGTGATCGACTGTTCATCGCCGATGTCGCACAGCACGTGCTCGAACCAGCCGACCTCGGACTCCGGCTTCACCGGCACGGGCAGCCCCGCGCGCACCATCCAGAGCACGAGCCCCGCCGTCTTGAGCGCCACGGTTTTGCCGCCCGCGTTCGGACCCGAAATCACGAGCGCGCTCCCGGCGCTGAACGCGATGTCGTTCGCGATCACGTCGATGCCGGTTCGCAGCAAGAGCGGGTGGCGCGCGGCGAGCAAGTTCAACTTCGCTGCTTCGCCGAGCGCGACGACGACCGAGTCCGTCTCGTCCGCCCAGCGCGTGGCGGCGGCGCACAGATCGCCGATCACGCAGGCGAAAAAAGCATTTTCACAAGCTTCAGCGGCGGCGCCCACCTCGGCCGAGAGCTCGACGAGCACGCGCGCTTCTTCGCGTGCGGCTTCGGCCTCTGCCAGCCGCAATTTGTTGCCCAGCTCCGTCAGCTCGCGCGGCTCGACGAAGAGCGTGCTGCCCGAAGCGCTCGACCCGTGCACCAAACCATCGACGCGCAAGTGCGCATCCGAACGCACGGGAAGCACGAAGCGCCCCTCGCGCTCGGTGTAATACTGACCTTGCAGCAGATCCCCGAAGCGCACGAGCAGCTGCGCCAGGCGGCGCTTCATCTCGCTCTGCGCTTCGCGCACTTTGGCGCGCGCGCGGCCGAGCTCCGGCGAAGCGCGATCGGCGACTGCGCCTTCGTGATCGATGCACGACGCGAGGCGCTCGCGCAGGCGATCGAGCGCTGGATCGCTGCTCACCGCGGCGGCGAGGTGCGGTCCCGCTGGCTCGTGTTTTTTGGCGTACGCGCGTAAATCCGAGGCCAGCGCGAGCACGCGAATCAACGCGGCGAGCTCGTTGCCGCTCGCGACGCCGCTGGCCCGCACGCGCTCGAGCAAATCTCCGATTTCCGGAAATTCGCGCACGGGCAGCGGATGCCCCGCGTCGAACAGCGCGAGCGCGTCGCGCATGCGATCGAGCCGATGCATCGCTTCGGCGCGTGTGTCTGCCGGGAGCAGCGCGCGCACGTACTCACTCGTTGCGCGGCTGACGCAGCGTTCGGCAATGCGCTCGAGCAAGAGCGGCCACTCGAGGGCCGCCCGCGCGTGCGCCCCTTGGGCCTCGAGCTCGGATTCCACGCGCGGGGGTTTAGCAGAACTCCGAGGGCGCGCGAGGCTCAGCTGGCGAGCGCGGCCGCGTCGAGGTTCACGATGGGCGTGTGCTCGCCGGCGAACAGGCTCAATTCGATACCGCCGAGGCTCGCTTCGGCTTCGATCGATTCGGCCAAATGGTTCATGTTGTGGCTCGCGCGTCGGCCGTGCCGTTCATCGACCGTGAGCGCGAAGTGCCCGCCGCCCGAGCTGCGGAGACGAGCGAGCAGCCCGCGCGCGAGCACGGATCGCGCGGCCGCCGAGGCGTGCTCGCAGCGGCCATTCGAGACGAGCACGATCGCTTTGAGTCGCCAGCCGCGAGCTTCGAGGCGCGTCACGCGGCTCGCGACCTGCGTGATGAGCGAGCTCGGCTCGCCTTCATAGTGTTGCGCGACGACGGCCATATCGCCCGAATGCGTCGGATCGAGCCACCGCGGCCAGCTAGCGCCGTACTCGATGACAACCAGAGTCGCATTGCGGGGCTTCATGGTGCCCGAAGGGTTAAAACGCGAAGCGCGATCCGGCCAAGAAAAGGGCGAGCTGCGTCGGGCGTGAAGTGTAGTTTCCGGCTCGACTTTGTAAGTCCCGATCGGGACTTACACTTGCGAAAGCGGAAGCCGCACTCGCGCCCGCTTCGCACTGGCGCACGCGAGCCCTGCGAGGCGACCCACCCAAAAATCACGCCACGTCGCGCTCGGTCGCAGCTCAGCCCTTCGCGCGCGTCTTCTTGGCTTCGCCTTTTTCGGCTTTGGGCGCGGTCTTCTTGGGCGGACGAATCGGCGCTTCGTCTTTTTCGGTCGCGTTGTCGGCCTTCGACGTCGTGGCGAGGCTCTTTTTGAGGGCTTCGAACAGATCGATGATTTGGGCCTTGGGGGCTTCGGGCGCGATCGTGATTTCTTTGCCTTCGACCTTTTGCTGCACGGCCGCGCTCACGCGATCGGTGTACGAGTCGTGATATTTTTCCGGCTCGAAGCTTTCGCTCGAGAGCTGCTCGATCAATTTTTCGGCCAGCTCGTGCTCTTTGTCGCTGAAGCTGAAGGTGGCGCCGGTGTCGATTTCGTCGAACGCGCGCACTTCGGTCGCGTAGTAGAGCTGGTGCAGGATGATGCCGTCTTTGCCGTACGGCCGAATCAAGACGAGCTGCTCTTTGCCGCGGCTGCCCCAACGCCCAACCGCGACCATGTCTTTCTTGGTCATGGATTCGGAGAGCAAGCGGTACGCCTTGTCGCCGCCTTTGTCCGGGCCGAGGTAATAAGTCTTTTCGACCTGCACGAAATCCACGCTGCTGATCGGCACGAATTCGGCGATTTCGATGCTATTGCTGCGCTCGGTCTCGAGCGCCTTGATCTCGTCGTCCGTGAACTGGACGTATTGGCCGCGGGCGTACTCGTAGCCTTTGATCATGTCCGTGCGCTCGACGACTTCGTTGTTGTCCGTCGGGCAGATGTATTGCTGCTTCACGCGGCCGCCGCACTTCTTGTGCAGCATGTTGAAGCTTGCCTGCTCGGACGATGCCGCCGTGTAGAATTTGACGGGGATCGAGACCAAGCCGAACGAGATCGTGCCCGAAGAAGTCGCGCGCGCAGCCATTTGCCGCATCGTATCGCGAGAGCACGGGCGCCACGCAAAACTTCGGCGAAAGTCGTGCTCCGAGCTGAACACCGGCGCAGCGACGGCGGTCTCGGCGCGATTCACCGGACTCGGTCGCCGGCTCGTCGCGTGGTCGCAGGTCGCGCGCTCGGTGCGGGCTTCGCTGGCCCGCTGACGCGAGCGTCGACCTGGAGCCTGATTGCCAGTCTCTCAATCGTCATAGTGAGTGTGTCAGTGCCGTCTCGCTCACTTCGAAGTCACTAGCGAACGTTGTGGCAATTTCGAGCTCAAGCGCGAAAAAATGCACGCGGCGAAGCTTCCTTCGCACGGGCGCGCTTGCGCTCGAGTGCGCACGCCCTAGAGCTTGAGAGTAGCGACGAGAATATCTCTCGCGGGTGAACGAGTTTGTGTTCGTGCAACCAGGAGGACGCAGATGAAAGACACGAAGCCGCAACAGCGCGGGATCGTGAACGGTCATTGGGAACCTTCCGAGAACCGTTCTTCGATCAAGCGCGCGCTCGAGTGGATTGGCATCGGCAAGTGGCTGTCGAAGCGCGATTGAAGCGCGTTTCGCCGTGCACGCGCGCCAGCTCGCGCGCGTAGCTCCAGCAAAAGATCGGCGCTCGCCGCTCCGCGAATTCGAGTCCCGCGGAGCGGCGAGCGCCGCGTTTCAGGCGTGCTTCGCGTGCCGTTCGCTGGCTTGGCGCTTCTCGCGGTGCGCCGTGAGCGCGTGGACGACGCGTTTTTGCGCCAGCGCGATCGCCGCGTACAGATCGTCGCTCTCTTCGGTGATGTTGACTTCGCGGTGCTGCGGCATTTGCACGAGCACGTGGCAGCCGTAGCGCGCGTCACGCTGGCCGAGAAACAGCTGTACCTCGACGCGGTTCAGCTCGTGCGCATCGGCGTGCTCCTCGATGGCGCGCACGAGATGCCGATCGACTGACTGACGGATGGAGTCGGTGAGCTCGAAATGACGGGCGGTGAGATAGACATGCATGCCCGCATTCCGTGCATGCACCGTGCCGAGCTCGGATCGATCAATCTCGCGCGCACGGACGCCGTCGGCGTGTGCGCAGAATGCCAATCTGGCGCGCTTACATCGTCGCTATTGACAGCGTGGATCGCGCGCCAATGGTGAGGTGCGAGCAACAATCGGACACGGTCATTCGCTGAAATAACACGCGCGCCACAGCACCGGATTCGAGAGGAGCCAGCACATGAAAATGTTTCTCTCGCTGCGGCGCACGGCGCCGTTCGTCGTCTCTTTTTGTCTGCTTCATGCGGCGCGCGCGGAGGCACAAAGCGCGAGCTTCGAGCCGCTCCCGCTGCCACCTCCGCAAGCGACGACCGTGGATCGGCCCGCGAACGAGCGCGACTGGTTCGGCGCGCGGCGCAAAGATCATTTCAGCGTCGGCGCTCTCGTCGGCGTCGGATTTCCGCGGCCCCTCGCGGTGGAGGGCGTGCTGAAGATCGAGCGCGCGGTGTTGCTCGGTGTCGAGTACAGCGCGCTGCCGCAAATCACGGTCTCGCAAACCAGCGCATCGGCCTCGGCGATCGCGGGGGACCTGCGCGTGTTTCCGCTGCGCGGGCCGTTCTTCGTCGGGCTGCGCGTCGGTGAGCAGCACATTGAAGCGGCGACGACGGTGAGCGCGTACGGCTACAGCGCGCCCGCTTCGCTCTCTGCCGACACCGTGTTCCTGAATCCGCGACTCGGGTTTTTATGGACTTGGGAGCCGGGCATATCTCTGGGTGTCGACGCTGGCGTGCAGATCCCGCTCTCCACTTCGACGGCGAGCTCACTGCCGGCGAGCTCGAACAGCGTGGTCGCCGGAGCCGAGAATTCGGCCAAAAGCTCGATCGAGAGCGTCGCCGGGTTGGTGGGAAACGCCGTGCTCCCGACGGTCGATCTGTTGAAAGTGGGCGTGATGTTCTGAGGCTATTTGCGCCGGAAAATTTGTTCGAGCCGATCCGTGCCCACCACCACGCCGGGCAAGGACGCGATCAGTACCCCCAAACAAAAACCGATGAGCGGAACCAGGTCGGCGCGTGCCGGAGAGACACCGAGGCCGACGAGCACGCCGCCGACGAGCACGCCGAAGAACCAAAATACGCCGCCCGTGATCGGAACGAGGAGCGCATAGCTCACGATTTCTTTCACGCTCTTCGATAAGCAGGCGGCGAGACCGAGCGCGAGGCCGAGCGCGAAACCGAGAAAGGGCAGGCGGCTCGCGGTCCGTTCGGCGACGCCCGCGCGCTCGAGCGTGGCGATGAAAAATACCGAAACCCAGCCGAGCAGGAGGCCGAGCGCGAGCATCGAAAGGCCGATTTTCAGCGGGCTTCGTCGCGCTGCCACGCGCTCACGCTAACAGAAGCATTTCGCTTTTGTAGGCTCTACGCGAAGCAGGCTGGTAGATTGCGCGAAGCCGTGATTGCTCGAACTCGCTTTCGGAATTTCTTCGCTCGCTCTCGTTTGCTGGCGTTCGCCGGCTTTGCCGTCGCTTGCGGCGGTTCGGCTGCAC
>FTDA01001974.1_pt1 | contig 10038 bp, 6 predicted proteins | sample 1639731 | NCBI WGS metagenome assembly FTDA01 (sample SAMEA3914869, study PRJEB12502) | metagenome | biome: forest; material: soil | place: USA | collected 2012-03-12 | depth 0.1 m
AAGCATTTCAGTCGCCAAATGCCGTCGCTGAGCTCGAGCATCGTGAACCAGCAGGTCGCTTCGGTGCGCGACGTGGAAGAGGCGCTCTCGCGCCAATCCTTGTACGGCGGCGACTTGATCACGAACCTGCTCGAGCTCGCCGCGGTGAGTGAAGAGCGGCTGAGTCAGGTCAAGGCCGAGAGCCACGGCCTCGAGGCGGCGCCCATCGGTGAGCTGCCGCGCGCGGACGAGCAAGTGCGAAGGCTCGTGCCGGGCGATCTCGCGCAACGCTTCGCGCTCTATCCGCTCGAAGAGCGCGAGGGCACGCTCGTGGTCGCCGTCGCGGAGCCGCTGCCCGCAGAAACCGAGAACGATCTCTCGTTTTCACTCGGGGTCACGCTGGTGCAAAAGGTGGCGCTGCTCGTGCGTGTTCGGCAGGCGATCGCGCGAGATTACGGCGTCCCGCTCGATCGGCGTTCGCTGCGCGTGCTCGCCAAAATGAGCGGCAAGCCCGACCCGAGCCCGAGCTCGCTGCCCGCGCGACCTGGGCCTGCGCGCCCCGAAACCGTGCGTCCGGAAGAAACCGCGGTCGCGCGCAAAGAGCCCGCGCCCACGCTCGTGAGTCCGAGCGAGCCGCACGTGCCGCGCGCGCCGGCGATTCCGGATTTTTCGAGCTTGGCCCGGCCGGAGCCGCGGTCGCGGCCTCGTCGTCTCGGGCCGTACACCGCAGCGACGGCCGAGCATGATTTGCTGGAGGCTGAGACACGTGATGACGTGCAGCGCGCCTTCTTTGATTTTGCCGCGCAATACTTCGAATACGCGGCATTGTTCGCGGTTCAGGGCGATCTCGCAGAAGGCCGCGATGCGACGGGCTCGGGCGCTGCGCGTTCGCGCGTCGTCGGGATCGGTGTGCCGCTCGATCTGCCGAGCGCGATGTCGCGCGCGCGTGACGCGGGCACGCAGCAGCTGGTTCGGCTCGGCACCGGTGGCCTCGACGCCGCGCTGGCGAAAGATTTGGAGCGTCGCCCGGGGCGGTTGGTGCTGCTGCTCCCGGTGCGGGTGCGGGACCGTTCGGTCTTGATCTTGTATGGGGATCACGGCGAGCGTGATGTCGAGCTCAGCGCGATCGGAGAAGTGATTTCGTTCACGCCGCTCGTGGCGAACGCCTTCGAGCGTTTGATCCTGAAGCGAAGGTTGAAGGAAAAGGGCGCGGACGCAGGCCCGCAGAGCCTTCGGCTCGGCCGAGTACGCGAGCCCACGCCGCCGCTGCCCAACGTGCAAGAGCGCGCGGCGGCGTTCGCTTCGGTGATCGAGGAGAAGCGCAACGCGCAACGATCACTCGCGCCGCGCGTGGCAGAAGCCGCACCCGCTGCTCCCGCGCCGGCGCCATCTTCGCCACCGTTCAGCGGCAGCGCGACGCTGCCCGCGATCACGATTTCGCCGCCCACGCCGCCGGTCTCGCCGTCATTGCCGGCTTCCCCGTCGTTGCCCGTGCCACCGGCGAGCTCGCCGCGCAGCGTTCCGAACAGCCTCGCGCGGCCGATGATTTCGATTGGGCCGTCCGCGCCGGTCGCGTCGTCGCAGCGCCCGATCGCGCCCACGTTTCCCGATCGCAAACGCCGCAGCGAGCCGCCGGAAGACGGATGGGACATCGAGCCCGCGCGCAGCCCGTTTTCGCGCATCGAGCGCGGGACGAAACCGGGCGTCGGCAGTGGTCGCCCGGAAGCGCCGCGCTTCGAGGGCCGCACGCACACGCCGCCGCTGCCGCCGATCACGCCTTCGTCGCCGATCGCGAGCGAAGAGCCGCCGCCGAGCTCCGCGCCTTCGTCGTCGAAGCCGCGCTTGCAGTTGGTCCCAGATGCCGCGCCGCCCCCGTTGCCGGAGGCGCCGGAAATCGACGTCTCCGCGGATTCGCAAGAGGTCTACGACGACGAGCTCGTGCCGCCGAGCTCGGATGACGGCGTGCCGCTCGCGCCGGCTTCGCGCTCACTCGCGTACAGCGCGCGCCCGCTGCAGCCACCGGTGAACTCGCAAGAGCTGCGCCTGCCCACGGTGATCGTGGATCTGGCGAACGATTGCAGAGAGCTGGTCGAGCGTTTGGTGCGCGGGGATGCCAGCGCGGGCGATCGGCTCGTCACCATCGGCGACCAAGCCATCACGCAGCTCGTCAGCATTTTTCCGGGACCGATCACGTCCGAGCTGCGGCGCAGCGATACGCTGGCGAAAGCCTCCGAGTGCGGCCCGGTGCTGCGAACGCTCGCGCGCATGGGCGCGCGGCCCGTGCCCTTCCTCGCCGTGCGCACCGCCGACGGTGATCCGATGGTGCGCGCGTGGGCCACGCGTTTGCTCGGAGAAATGCCGAGCGCGGAGGCCGCGCAGGCCGTCGCGCGTCGCCTGACGGATGACGATGCAGACGTGCGTCGCGCCGCGCTCGCCGCGGGCGGCCTGCTCTTGGCGCATCCCGAAGCCGGCGAAGCGCTGCAAGCCAAGATCGCCGAAAGCGTGGGTGACGTGACGCGGCCGGAAGAAGGTCGTCACTCGCTGATCGAAGCGCTCGCGGAGCTGCGCGCGCCGCTCGTGATCCCGACGCTCGTGCGTTTGCTCGAAGACGGCTCACCGGACATCGTGCGCTCTGCGCACTGGGCGCTCAGCGTGATCACGCGGCAAGATTTCGGGACCAAAGCCGCCGCTTGGGAAGAGTGGTGGCTCGCGAGCTCGAGCCGTCATCGCATCGAATGGCTGATCGATTCACTGCTCCACGAAAATCAGGAGCTGCGCCGCACCGCGGGTGACGAGCTCAAGAGCCTGACCAAAGAATATTTCGGCTACTACGATGATCTGCCGAAAAAAGAGCGCGAACGCGCGCAAGAGCGGTATCGGCAGTGGTGGGAGACGAAGGGCAAGGCTAGGTTTCACTAGGGTTTGACTCTCGCCCGAGATGTCGTGACGAACAGGCGGGGCTTCGCACCCGACGATGCTTCTTTTGGCCCTGCGCGAGGCACAACGTTTGGCCGCTCGCGTGACTTGCAACGCGACTGGCGCCTGTTCGGTCAGACTTTTGTTGGCGTGTGGCTACTCGAGTAATCCGTGATCAGCCCGGCGAGTGCTTTGTCGTTACTTTATTTCCGTGCATGCGGCTGAAAGCCTTCGCGCGCGCACGAGCGCGAAAAGAGAAGAGCGTGCGACTGAGAAGCCTTCGCGCGCGCCTCGGCGCGAAAGAGCGGAGCATGCGGCTGAAAAACCTTCGCGCGCGCTCGGGCGCGAAAGAGCGGAGCATGCGGCTGAAAGCCTTCGCGCGCGCCTCGGCGCGAAAGAGCGGGGCATGCGGCTGAAAGCCTTCGCGCGCGCTCGGGCGCGAAAGAGCGGACTTCTGGTCGCGCCTAAGCGCGCGCCCAGGGCTGGCAGCCGCATGCTCGGAAATAAAACAAAGCTCCAGATTCGCCGGGCTGATCGCGGTTTTCGAAAGCAGTCGGGATCTAACGAAACCTGACCGAACAGGCGCCCGTCGCGCACCTGAACACGCGAGCGGCCAAGCGCAACAACACGCGCAGGGCCAGAAAAATCTAAGACCCGAAACACCCTATCGACGCCCCGCGAAGTCCATGGCACGCGACTGACTCGCCCATGGAGACCGAGCCACACTTCGATCACGGATTGCGCGCGGCGAACCTCGCTTTGTCGGGGCGCAAGCGGAAAGAAGTGAGTCGGATCACGTCGCTGGAATTGCGGTTCACCGATCCGCGCAGCGAGCCTTGGGAAGCGCTCGCGCTGATCAGCGTGGGCTTTCTGGCCGTGCTGGTCGTGCTCGGGTTGTGGCTCGCGTAAAGCGCGGCGCAAAATGACGCGCGGCGAGCTACCAGTGCTCGCCGCGTCGCGCTCCGCTGAACCCAACCTCAGGGAAATCAGTTACCGCTGTCGGCCGGTTTGTCGCCGCCGACGGGGCCGCTCTTCTTGTTGCCGGAGAGATCGACCTGCCAATCGACGGTGTGCTCGGGGCCTTTGTACGCCGGCACGACGACGGCGTTGATCGCGCGTTGCACGCACTTGCCGACTGCGTTTTCGTCGTACGGCGGGCTCGTGGTCAGCGATTTCACGTGGCCGTCGTTGGCGAACGTGATGCTGAGCTTGGCCATGCCTTCGGTTTGCTTCGGCTTGGCTTTGCCCTTCGCGTCTTTGTCTTGCTCGGCGACGGAGTCCGGGCACGTCTCTGCGGAGCGCGTCGCGCGTTTGAGCTCGAGGTCCGACTGCTTGTCGTCCCACTCGCGGCTCTTTTCGTCTTCGGTCGGGCCCGCGGTGTCGGCGTAGTCCGACGAGTTGCGTTCCTTCTTCAGCTGTTGATCGCCGAGCTGCTCTTGCTCGTCCACGAGCTGATCCGGGGTCTTTACGTCCTGCCCACCGTAAGAGGGACCGCACGCGCCCACGACGACTGCCAACGCCAACAAGCCGAAATAACGCTGCTCCATGGCGCACACACTACTCGACTCGCGCGCGCTGGGAAGCCCCTCGCAGACGCGAACGCTGGTGCAGCCGGCGCGCTCTTTCGGAGGCGCCGATGTCGAGGCGCGACCCTGTATTTTTTTAGTGGTGCCTGTCGCGACGCTCGGCGAAAAAGTGGGGACCCGCGCCGTCCGAGGGCGGCTGGCGCGGGTCAGACGAAAGCGCCCTTACGCCTGCGCGCGCTCGAGCCGCGCTTCGGCTTGCGTCACGGCCTCGACCAAAGCCGCATCGACCGGCGCGACGAGCGAGACGACCTCTTCCGCCGAAGCGCCGGCTTCGAGCGCGGCGCGCGCGGCGCCCGAGCCCGTGAGCAAATCGAACGCCGGCACCGTGGTCTCGAACTCGTACGGCGTGTGCCGAAACGCGAACGCCTCCGGCGCTTGCGCGCGCGCGAGCGCGATCAGCCGCAAGTACGTCGCGACGGGACGGAAGAGCTGCGCGTTCGTGACGTGGAGCATCACGCCGCGGCAGGTCTGACCGGCGTGCTTCTCGAACGTCGGGCGAAACGCGACCGGGCGCACTTGCACGCCCGGCGCGCCCGAAGCGACGAGCGCCTCGGCCAAGGCTTCCCCATCCAAGAACGGCGCGCCCACCAGCTGAAACGGCGCGGTCGTGCCGCGACCCTCCGACAAATTCGTGCCTTCGATCAAGCACGCGCCCGGGTAAACCAAGGCCGTTTCGAGCGTCGGCATGTTCGGCGAGGGCATCACGAATGGGCGGCCCCAGGCTTCCGCGGTGCGATGCCGCTCCCAGCCGACGGTCGGCACGATCGAGAGCGCACCCTCGCCGCCGAGCGATTTGCCGTCGCGCTCGAAGAACAGCGCCAGGATTTCGGCGATCGTGAGCGCGTGCCGAATCGGCAGCGACTCGAGCCCGACGAACGACAAGAATCCTTCTTGCTGCGGCGCGCCTTCGAGCGTGCTCGGATCGCCGGAAATCGGGTTCGGGCGATCGAGCACGATGACGTGCACGTTCGCGGCGGCGGCCGCGCGCGCGGCGAGCAGCGCGGTCCACACGTACGTGTAGTAACGGCTGCCCACGTCCGCGAGATCGATCAGCAAGAGATCGATTTCGGCGAGCTGTTCGGGCGTCGGCGTGAGCGCTTCTTTGGTCTTGCCGTACAGGCTGATGATCGGCGTGTGCCCCTCGTTCGTTTGGGAGCTCACGGCTTCTTCGGCTTGCGCGGTGGCGTCGAGGCCGTGCTCGGGCGCGAAAATCACCCGCGGGGATGCACCGAGCTCATCGAGCACGCGCAGCACGTGGCGCCCGCGCCGGTCGACCGCGGCGGCATGGGTGAGCACGCCAAGCCGGCTCCCGCGCAGGCGGCGACGCAAAGCCGAGAGTTGGCCGTTGAACAGTTGATCGACTCCGCAAAGCATGCGGATTCCCTATCAGATTCGCGGGGATGACGGAACTTGGTCGCGCGGCCGCAAGCTATGCAGGAGTTGCAGGCTCAAGCCTCATCAGCTAGCATTTTTTGCACAGTGCGACGCGTTTTGGTGGTCGATGACGAGGAAAACCTGCGGCTCGTGCTGCGCACGCTGCTGCGTCGCCATGGCTATGAGGTCGAGACCGCGGAGAGCGGCGAAGAGGCGCTCGCGCTCGTCGATTCGTTCGGGCCGGACGTAGTCTTGACCGACGTGCGCATGCCCAAGATGGGCGGCCTGGACCTGTTGACCACGCTCAAGGCCAAGCGAAACGACGCGACCGTGATCGTGATGAGCGCGTACGGCAACATGGATCTGGCGCTCGAGGCCATGAAGGCGGGCGCGTACGATTACGTGCAGAAGCCGTTCAAGCCGGACGAAGTCGTGCTCGCGCTGCGCAAAGCGGAAGAGCGCGAGCTGCTCCGGCGCGAGAACCGCGCCCTGCGCGACGAAATCCGAAAAGAGCATCGCTTCGAAGACATCCTGGCCAAGAGCCAGAAGATGCAAGACATCTTTCGGACCATCTCCAAGATCGCCGAATACAAAACGACGGTGCTCGTCACCGGCGAGAGCGGCGTGGGCAAAGAGCTGGTGGCGCGCGCGATTCATCACCGCAGCACGCGCCGCGGTGGGCCGTTCGTGGCCGTGAACTGCGGCGCGATTCCGGAGAATCTGCTCGAGAGCGAGCTCTTCGGCCACAAAAAAGGCGCCTTCACCGACGCCGTGCACGACCGGCGCGGCCTGTTCGAAGAAGCCGACGGCGGCTCGCTCTTCCTCGACGAAATCGGCGAGCTGCCGCTCGCGCTCCAAGTGAAGCTCTTGCGCGTGCTGGAAGACGAAAAGATCCGCCGCGTCGGTGACACGCGCGATCTGAAGGTCGACGTGCGCATCATCACGGCGACGCATCGCGATCTGCAGAACGAGACGAAAGCCGGGCGTTTCCGCGAGGATTTGTTCTATCGCTTGAACGTGCTGCCGATCCACGTGCCGCCGCTGCGCGAGCGGCGCGAGGACATTCCACTGCTCATCGACCACTTCGTCGCGCGCAACAACAGCCGCCTCGGCACGGTCATTCGCGGCCTCGACACCGAGTCACGTCGGCTCTTGTTCGAGTACCCGTGGCCGGGCAACGTGCGCGAGCTCGAGAACACGATCGAGCGCGCGATGGTGCTGGCCGAGGGCGATCAAATCGTGGCGCAAGATTTACCGGATCGACTGCGCGAGGCGCGCGATCCGGTGCAAATGCAGCTCGCGAGCGGCGAGCTGAGCGTCAAAAAAACGATGCGCATCATCGAAGAAATTTTGATTCGCCGCGCGCTCACGAAGACCAAAGGCAATCGCACGCGCGCCGCAGAAGTGCTCGAAATCAGCCACCGCGCGCTGCTCTACAAAATCAAAGATTATCAGATCACCGATCTCTGAGCTCACACCGCGGCTCTAAGCGCGCGTCGCGGCTTCGACTTCGGGCACCGTTTTCGGCACGGCGCGCGTGAGCACGTCGGAGCCGTTTTCTGTGACGAGCACGTCGTCCTCGATGCGGATGCCGCGCACGTCCGCGAACTGGGCGAGGCGTGTGCGATCGAGCGCGCCCTCGAGCTCGCCGACCTCTGCGCGACTCGAGAGCAGCGCGGGGATTTGATAAAAGCCGGGCTCGATGGTCACGCACATGCCCGCACGCAAGTCACGATCGAGCCGTAAATAGCGGTCGCCGGCGTTCGTGCTGCGCACGCGACCAGGCGCGTAGCCCGCGCGATCACCAAGATCTTCCATGTCGTGCACGTCGAGACCGAGCAGGTGTCCGATGCCATGCGGAAAGAACAACGCGGCTGCGCCACGCGCGTACAAATCGTGCAGCTCACCGCGAAAGATGCCGAGCGCGATCAACCCACGCAACAGCTCGAGCCCCGCGGCGCGATGCACGTCCAAGTAACGCACGCCGGGTTTCACCGCCGCGATCGCGGCGAGCTGCGAGGCGAGTACCGCTTGATATAAATCGCGCTGCGAGCCGGAAAATTGGCCGAGCGCAGGCCACACGCGCGTCACGTCGGAAGCCCACCCTTCCGGCGTCTCTGCGCCGACATCCGCGAGCAGCAAATCATTTTCGGCGACCAGACCGTCGTGCCGTTCATTGTGCAGCACTTCGCCGTGCACGCTGACGATCGAGTTGTACGAGCACGCGCAACCGGCGGCGATGATCGCGGCTTCCATCGCGGCGCGCGTCTCGAACTCGCGCTGTCCGGGCTTCGTCGCGCGCATGCCCGCGCGGTGCGCGAGGTTCGCGACCTCGGCCGCGAAGCGCAGCTGCGAAATCGCGGCTTCATCGTGCTCGAGGCGAAGGTCGATCACGGCTTCGGCGAGCGCGCGATCCTCGGCTTCGAGCTCGGGGCCCGAGCCGAAAATGACGTCGCGACCCAAGAGCTCGCTCTGCCAATGCGAGCTCTCGGCGTCTTGCGTGGGCAACGTGGCCACGTCGGCGCGCGCGGAAAGCTCGTCGATCGGGCGCACTTCGAGCTCGAGCTCGCTCGCCAACTCTTCGAGGCTCGGCTGTTTGCCGGACCAAAGCTCGGCCTCCGGATCCGGTCGCGGCGCGAACAACGTGCTCACGCCCGGCTCGACCAACAGCGCCGCGCCTTCGAGCGCGCGTCCCGCGAAGTACAGAAAGTGACTCTCCGCGCGGAACGGATAACGGTTCCCGGCGAAATTGCGCGGCCGCGACCAGCCCGAAACGAACAACGCCGGCTGCGAAAAGCGCGTGGAAAGTCGAGCTCGGCGGGCGGCAAACGCGGCGGGATTCGTGGCAGGCGCGAACATGCGCGGAAGCATACGACGTTCTCCGCGCACCGAGACGCTCGCGCCGCCGGACCCGTGGCGCCAATCCGTAAGCTGCGCGCCGCGGCACATCGCTAAGTGCCCGTGCTCGAACCGCGAGCTGAGACATTTGTCGTGACAGCGGCGATACGACGCGCGGGCTGAATTTATGGGGTTTCGAGCGCTTGCACGACGGCGCACATCTTGCTACCGGATAGTGGTGGGACCCGTCTCGACTCGCATAGAACAGCTGCGCCGCGAGCGCGGGGCGTTGCTCATGGGAGTGCTCAACGTCACTCCCGATTCGTTCTTCGACGGCGGGCGTTTCGACGACACGAACGCGGCGCTCGCGCACGTCGATCGGCTCCTGCGAGAAGGCGCGGATGTGATCGACATCGGCGCGGAATCCACGCGGCCCGGCGCCGTCGCGATTTCCGCGGAAGAGCAAATCCGAAGGCTGGATCCGGCGCTGCGCCACGCGGTCAGCGCCGGCGCCCTGGTCTCGGTCGACACGGCGAGCCCCGCGGTCGCTCGGCACGCGCTCGAGCGCGGCGCGCACCTCGTCAATGACGTGTCCTGCCTCGCGGACGTCGATCTAGCGCGCGTGTGCGCGGAGTTCGGCGCGCCGCTCGTGCTCATGCACTCACGCGGCCCCGCCGCGGCGATGCAAGGCTTCTCCGTGTACCCCGAAGAAGGCTACGCGGACGTGGTCGAAGACGTGCGACGCGAGTGGCGGGCAGCCAAGGCGCGCGCCGTTGCAGCCGGCATGACCGAGCGCGAAGTCTATTTCGATCCTGGGCTCGGCTTCGCGAAAAACGCGCGCCAATCCTTCGCGCTACTCGGTGGGCTCGCGCGTTTCCGCGGTGAAGGCGTGATCGTGGTCGGGGCGAGCCGCAAATCATTTCTCGGTTCGCTCGATGGCGCGCCGCCGAGCGAGCGGCTCGGTGGCAGCGTGGCCGCGGCGCTGCTCGCAGTCGCCCGCGGCGCGACCATCGTGCGCGTGCATGATGTGCGAGAAGTCCGGCAAGCGCTGCGCGTCGCGGCCATGATCGAGCGCGAAAGCGCGGGAGCTGCGCATGCTGGATAGCCTGCACAGCTTCTTCGAAGCGCGCACGCTCGTGCAGCTCGCGCGCGACGCCCTGGATATTTTCCTGGTCTATTACATCGTGTACCGCGCGCTGCTCGTGCTGCGCGGCACGCGCGCCATGCAAGTCGGCATGGGCCTCGCGATGGTGTTCGTGCTCTACATCATCGCGCAGGTGCTGCAGCTCGTCACCGTGCTCAACATCATGGGCGCGCTGATCTCGAGCATGATCTTGATCATCGT
>FTDA01001118.1_pt1 | contig 9982 bp, 8 predicted proteins | sample 1639731 | NCBI WGS metagenome assembly FTDA01 (sample SAMEA3914869, study PRJEB12502) | metagenome | biome: forest; material: soil | place: USA | collected 2012-03-12 | depth 0.1 m
CGCTTCGTGAGCACCTGCGTGTAGCCGAGCACACCGGCCATGATCACGACGAAGGTGAGCTTCGCGTGGAGCGCGCCGCCGCCGGCCGCGAACACGCTGCCGACCCCACGCATGAAGAGCATGCCCAGCCCGCTCAAGAGCGAGAGCCCAAATCCAATCCCGCCATTTTTCGCGACCGCGCTCGCACGGATCATGAACGCAGCCCGTTCGGCCGCCGGCAGATCCCGACTCGCGATCCCCAAACGCAGCGTGGCGAAGCTCGTGCCCACGCCGAGCGCGAGTCCGAGAAAATGGATCATGAGCAGAACGAGATAAACGGCGGGCATGGCCGAAAGCTCATAGTCCGCACGACGCGGAGGAGCAATCCACGCAAGGTTTCTTCACACGTCGCTCTGCCAGTCGCACGCGAAACTTCACCGCCCCAGCGCGCGCGAAGCCCCAACAGTCACGTGCCCGGAAATAAAACGCTGTCTCAAGCGCAGCGCAGCTCTCAAATCATTCAACCTGCGACGGCGGGCACGTGCCTTCGGGCCAATCATCTTCCCGCTTGTACGCCGCATCTCGCTTCGGCAAGGACGAATCGCCGATCGAGCGCTCGCGCCACGTGCGCCCGGGCGGCGAAGCATCCAGCCAGTGAAAGCTGTGCTCGCGATCGTCGAGATGCACGAATGAAGTGCGCGGGTGCGTGTACACGCCGACGCCAACGCGCGGCAGCGTCCGCAAGTAAGCGGCGAGCGTACGCGCAGGCACGCCCGGCAATTTGAAGTCGATGGCTCGGCCGCTCGCGTGCGGCCCTTCGCTGCGACGTCCGGGCTTGCGATACGCGGACACGACGTCGATTTCGGTCACTTTGAAGTGAAGCGCGGCGCGCACGACGAGCTGCAGCGTGCGGCGATCGAGCGTGAGCGTCGCGCGTTCTTTCGGGTTGCGCGTGTCGCACAGCAGATCGTCGAGCTTCACGGCTGCGGCTTCGTTCACCCGCCCGTCCGAATCGTACAGCGCGATGCTCGCGCTCTCGCGCGTGTTTTGGTTGCTGAAGAGGATCGCGGGCAACGCCGGAAATACTGGCTCGATGTGCGCCGCCTCGGCGACCGTGCTGACAGGCTCGACCTGCGTGCTCGCGACGGGCGCGACGGCGCTCGCCCTCGCGTGCGCTTCCGGCACATGGCTCGGCGCGCGCTTCGCGAATGCGAGCGCCGCGAAGCTCGAGACCGCGCCGAGCGAGACGATCGGCAGCCACGTGCGCGCGCGTCGCATCGGTCGGATCTAAGCAGGTTTTTCGCGCAGACGAGCGCGGGAATCGCACGCCTCGTGCGCTTCACGGCCGGCCCGGCCAAAACTTTGCCGTAACAGTCGAAGCATGAACCCCGGCCGAGCGCCGCGCGTCTATGAACGACTGCGCGCTCGATTCGGACTCGGACGGCGTTCGCTCTCGGCTGCGCGGTCGCGCTCGCCGTGCACGAGATCGTGCTCGCCGTTGGCGGCGCGCGCCGTCGCTTCACCGACGATGCCGCGCTCGAGCTCGAATTGATCGAGATCGAAATGACCGTTGCCCGCGCGCGACCCGAACGGCGAGAGCGCGTCGGTCGCGCGTGCCAGGAACAACGCGCCGATGTCTTCCGGCGCGACCGCGTCGTGCAGCGAGGGCTCGCGCTCCGACGAGTCATCGAGCAGCTCGAGATCGTCGAGCTCGAGCGCGTCCAGCTCGACAATGTCGGACACGCGTGGTGAGCGCTCCGAGAGCGGCCCGTCCGCGCGTTCGTTCGTTTCAGCCGCGGGCGCTGATTTTTCGTGACCCGATTCGCGAAGCGTGATCGGCGGCTCTTCGCCCGACGCGCGCTTGGCGCGCCAGCGTGAAAACACTGCATAACCAACGATCAGCGCGCCGCCGCCGAGCAACGGAACGGCCATGTTTCGAATTGCCACGACATTCTCCTCTCCAGCCTCGGCGGACGGAGAATGCAATGCGTAGGCCGTACGACGTGACGACGATCGTTGCGCGGGCTCGCTGCGAATTGGACGTAATTTATGCCGAATCCAGCCATCGCGCGGATGCGCCGCGGAACCGCCGCAAAACGCGACACTGCGCCATTCGATCACAAGCCGAAGCTCGACAACACGCGCGTTGGCCGCGACAAAAATGTGCTACACGCCGGGAGCGATGCCGGTGAATTGCCGCACATTCTTGGCGATCCGCGCGGGTTCGTTGTGGTGGATCACAAGTTGCTTCACGAAGCGTGATGGCGATGCCCGTTGAGCAGCAAAAGCCGGGCGAGGAGCGCTCCGGGACGGTCGTCGCATTTCCGCCGAGCCCGGAGCCAGTCGCGGCCACGCTGCCGAGCGCTCCGCCGCTCATCCTCGCGCGTTACCAAGCGGGGTCGGTGCTTTCGGCGAAATATCGGCTCGATGCCTTGCTCGGCGAGGGCGGTATGGGCGCGGTTTGGCGGGCGACGAACCTCGCGCTCGAGCTGCCCGTCGCGATCAAGCTGATCCGCGCGGATTTGGATCGTGATGCCCTGCGCGCTCGATTGCAGCTCGAGGCGCGCTCGGTCGCCAAAGTCGGGCACCCGGCGATCGTGCGCGTTTATGACGTGAGCGAGACGGAGCTCGGCGATCCGTTCATCGTGATGGAGCTTTTGCACGGGGAAACGCTCGCGCAAATGCTGACCCAAGGCCGCGTTTCCGCGGTGCGCGCGGTGCAGCTGCTGCTGCCGATCATCGATGCGTGCGCCGTGGCGCATGCGCGCGGCGTCGTGCATCGGGATCTGAAGCCGGACAACATTTTCATCACCCACGAGGATGAGCGAATCCAGCCCAAGATCCTCGATTTCGGCGTGGCCAAGCTGACCGATCCGCGGGACGCGAATCACCGATTGACCGAGGTCGGCACCGTCGTCGGTAGCCCGGATTACATGTCTCCCGAGCAAGCGCGCGGGCGGGAGGATGTGGATTACCGCACGGACATCTGGTCCTTGTGCGTCGTATTGTACGAGGCCGTCACGGGCGCGCCGCCGTTCTCGGCCTCGAACTACAACGCGCTCCTCCGCGCGATCGTGGAAGACGAGCCGAAGTCGCTGACCGAGCAAGCCGCGGGTGACGCGCAGCTCTGGCAAATCGTGAAGCAAGGCTTGGCGAAGGATCGCGCGCAACGGCAGCGCTCGATGGCAGAGCTCGGACGTTCGCTCGCGGCGTGGCTCTTGAGCCATGGCGCGCACGAGGATGTTTCGGGTGCCGCGGTCGACTCCAAGTGGCTCGGGCGTTCGAGCGATCCGCTCACGCTGGGTGAGGCCCTATCAGAAACCATTCGCCCCCCGAGCATTTCGGCCGCAGTCAAAGTCACCCATGATTCGCTGCCCAGCGCGAATCACGTCGATTCGCGCGCGCCCTTCACGGCCACGATTCGGCCGAATACGTCGTCGCGCACGCGCACACTGCGCGCCGCGGGCGCAGCCGTCGCCTTGCTCGCAGCCGGTGCGCTGACATTCACGCTTTCGACCAAGCGCTCGAATGCGCCGGAAGTCACGCAAGCAGCGAGCCCCGTGCCCGCGACGCCGCTGACGGTGGAAGCAAGCAAGATCGCGCCAACGCCAAGCCCCGCGGTGTCACTGCCGAGCCCGAGCGTCACGGCCGATATTCCCGCGGCGCCGAGCGCGAGCAGCACGCTCGCGAGTGACTTGCCCGCGCCGAAGATCACGCCAGCAACCAAACCTCTACCGAACGCGGGCAAACGACTCGCGGCGCCCGTCGCGGCTCCGCACAAAGCCGCCACGGCTCCCGCACGCAACGCCGCGCAGCCGAAACCGGGCGCGCGCGATTTGGATTTGATTTCACCTTATTGATTTGGTTCGAACGCGGCACGGGCCGGTGATGACACGAGCTCTTAGATTTCTTCCGGCGAGCATGCTCGCTCCTTCGTTGCTTGCGCTCGCCTTGGCGGCGGCCTTGCCGGAGCGCGCCGCGAGCGCGCAAACGCCGGCAAATTCAGCCGCAAACGCGGATCCGCGCAAACAACAGGCGAAAGCCAAATACGAGCAAGGCGTCGAGCTGTATCGCGCGGAGCATTACGCGGACGCGGTGCAGCTGTTCTTGGAAGCGGACGCACTTTCGCCGAGCGCGGCGCTCTCCTTCAACATCGCGCGCGCCTACGAAAAGCTCAACGATGATGCCGCGACGCTGCGTTGGTATCGCAACTACTTGCGTTTGAACCCGGAAGCGCCGAACGCGGCGGACGTGCGGCAGAGCATTCAAACGCTGAGCCAATCGCTTTCGAAGAAAGGCATTCAGCAGCTCACCGTGCTCTCGACGCCGCCGGGCGCGACCGTCGCGATCGATGAACGCGCGCTCGGCGTCACGCCGCTCACGGTCGAGCTCAAGCCGGGCGCGCATCACGCGCTCGTCACCTTGCGCGGCTTCGCCGACGCCAAGACCGAGTTCACGCTCGCCGCGACGACGCCTCTGGATTTGCCGTTCGAGCTCGCGCCCGCGCCGGCGGAGGCTCCGCCGCTGAGCGCCGACACCGGCACGCAGACTCCGGCGAACGCGCCCGGTGAAGCGCCGTCGCGGCGCTTCGGAGTTGCGCCTTATGTCGTGCTCGGCGTGGGCGCAGCCGCGCTCGGCGGCTCGCTGATCTTCGAAATTTCCCGCCGATCTGCGCAAGATTCGGTGAAAAACGATCAGACTCAAATCGCGACCCAGCGCGATATCGATGCGATGAACAGCCGGCAAACGACCGCGCGCATCTTGCTCGGCGCAGGCGGCATCCTGGTCGCGACGGGCGCGACGCTGCTCGTGCTGAACACGCGCGTCACCCCCGAGTCGACTGCGGCGGTGAGCGCGCTGCCCGGCGGCGCCGGCTTTTCGTACACGCGGAGCTTCTGATGACTTCACCGCGTTTGCTCGTCCGGCTCTTGCCGCTCTTGCTCGCGACGTTGTTCGTCGCGTTCGCGTGCGCGAACGATGTTTCGACCAGCCTCGAAGGCAAGGCTTGCGATGCGAGCTTTCAATGCCTCTCGGGCTACGCGTGCGACCGCAGCACGAACGTGTGCGTCCGGGCCGGCACGCTCGACGGCGGCTCGGACGGCAGCGCGGGCGACACCGGCGTCACGCCGAACAACGGCGCTTGTCAAAGCGGCGAAATCTCGTGCAGCGGCGTGTGCGTCCGCCCCGACAGCGATCCTGCCAATTGCGGCGGCTGCGGCGCGATCTGCACCGCGCCCGATCACGGCGCGGGCGTGTGCGTCGGCGGCAAATGCAATTTCGCGTGCACCGCCGACGGCTACGCCGCGTGCGGCCGCGTGTGCGTCGATTTTTCGAACGACGCCGACAACTGCGGCAGCTGCGGGAACCGCTGCCCGGACAACGCGGGCAGCGCCAGCTGCAGTGACGGAAAATGTTCGCTGAGCTGCGCGGCGCCGCTCGTCACCTGCGGCGATCAATGCAGTGACACGTCGAGCGATCCGGCCAACTGCGGCGGTTGTGGCAAAGCTTGCGGCGCGGGGCTCGTGTGTTCGAACGGCGCTTGCCAAGCCAGCTGCGAAGGCACGCTCACCAACTGCGGCGGCGCCTGTCTCGACATGACGACGTCGCCGAGTCACTGCGGCGCGTGCGACACCGCGTGTCCGAGCCCAACTCACGGCAGCGCCACCTGCACCGCCTCGGTGTGCGGCTTCAGCTGCGCGAGCGGCTTCGAAAAGTGCGACGCCGCGTGCGTCGACACCGCGCAAAACCCGCAAAATTGCGGCGCGTGCGGCACCGTTTGCGACGCGCCCGCGAACGGAACCGCGGTCTGCACGAGCGGCGCGTGTGATTTCACCTGTGACGCCGGCTACGCGAAATGCGGTGGTGCGTGCGTGCGCACGGATAGCGATCCGAGCAACTGCGGCGCTTGCGGCAAGGCGTGCGGCGTGAATCAAGTCTGCTCCGGTGGCATCTGCACGACGAGTTGCCCGAGCGGCACGCAGAACTGCGATAGCTCGTGCGCGAACTTGAAGACGGACACGCAGAACTGCGGCGCGTGCGGCATGATGTGCAACGGCGCGCCAAACGCGACCGCTACGTGTTCGAACGGCGCGTGCGGCCTGACTTGCGACACGGGCTACTTGCTATGCGGCAGCACGTGCCAGAAATCGGATACGGACACTCAAAACTGCGGCGCGTGCGGACATGTTTGCGCGCCACCCGCAAACGGAGTCGCCACCTGCGCAGCGAGCCAATGCGGCGTGAGCTGCAACGCCGGCTACAATAATTGTAGTAGCAAATGCGTCGACGAAAGCTCGGATTCCGCGAATTGCGGGAAATGCGGGACGGTGTGCGCCGCAGGCAGCGTGTGTCAAAGCGGCGTGTGCAAGACGGACTGCGGCAGCAAGACGACGTGCGGCTCCTCTTGTGTCGACACCGGCAGCGATACTTCGAACTGCGGAGCGTGCGGCATGGTGTGCAAGCCCCCGCCGAACTCGGCGCCCGTGTGCAACGGTGGCAAGTGTGATTTCCAGTGCACGAGCCCGTTCATCCGCTGCGGCGCGGCCTGCATCGATCCGCGCGCGGACGTCGCCAACTGCGGCGGCTGCAACAAAATGTGCCCCGCCGTGATGGGCGGTGTCGCATCCTGCACCGATAGCCAATGCGGTGTGAGCTGCAACGCCGGGCTTTCGGCCTGCAACGGCGCCTGCGTCAACACCAACAATGACGCGCAAAACTGCGGATCTTGCGGCAAAAAATGCCCCGGCAAGAAAGTGTGCACGCTCGGGCTCTGCCTATTGTGACCGAGTGCGAATCCGCGCGTTCACGCGGCATGCGTGGCACACGGCGTGCAACTTTCGACGAGCAACGCAATGTCCGTTGCTTCCCCGATCTCCGGCTCCAACGCTCGTGAAGAGCCGAGGAGCGTCAGTCCATCGCTCACGCTGCGTGATTCGCCGCGGCCGCTCCGCGTCGGGCCGTATCGTCCGCACGGCGAGCTCGGCGCTGGCGGGATGGCCACGGTGTATTGGGCCACGGGCGGCGCGCAGCTCGGCATGCGCCGCGTGTGCGCGCTCAAGGTGCTGCACGACAAGCTGACGAGCCGCGAAAACTACCTGGCCATGTTCTTCAACGAGGCCAAAATCGCCTCGGAAATCACCCATCCGCACGTGTGTGGCGTGTTCGACTACGGCACCGCGGGCGACAAAGCGTACCTGGCGATGGACTACGTGCGAGGCAAATCCTTGGCCGCGATTTCGCGCGCTTGGGGCGACCTCGTGGATCCACAGCTCCACGCTCAACGCATCGCGCGCATCATCGCGGACGCGTGTGAAGGCCTGAGCGCGATCCACGAGCACCGCTCGACGAGCGAGCCCGAGCTCCGCGTGGTGCATCGCGACGTGAGCCCGGACAATTTGATTTTGGGCTTCGACGGCTTCGTCAAAGTGATCGACTTCGGGCTCGCGAAGATCGGCGAGCGCGGCGAGAAAACACAGTCGGGGATTTTGAAGGGCAAGGTCTCGTACATCGCGCCCGAGCTCTTGCACGGCGACCCACCGACGCCGAGCGCGGACATCTGGTCGCTCGGCGTCGTCGCGTGGGAGCTGCTCACGGGCAAGCGCTTGTTCCGCAAGGACACGGACGCGGAGACGCTGCACGCGATCGTCGAGCAAGCCATCGAAGCGCCTTCGAAGGTGCGCCCCGGCTTGCCCTCGAACTTGGATGCGATCGTGCTGCGCGCGCTGTCGCGCAAGCCCGCAGAGCGCTACCGGACCATGGCCGAATTCGGCGCGGCTTTGTGGGGATTTTTGCGGACTCGCGCCGAGCTCGTGCAGCACCGCGATCTGCGCGCTTGGCTCGCCGAGCTGTTCCCCGGCGAGGAAGCAGATCTACGCGCGCGGATCGAGAGCATCGCGCACACGCCGGCGCTCTCGGTGCCGCCGGCAGCGCGCCGCAGCTCGGAGCTACTCGGCCGCGTGCGCGCGCGTTTCGGGCGAGCGCTCCCCGCGCGCCGTCAATCGCGTTGGGTCGTGGCCGCGCTCGCGGCGGTGGTCTGCTGCGGTTGGGCGGCGTTTCAATGGTCGAACGCGCACGCGCATCCGCTCGGAACGAGCCGCGCATCGCTGGCCGGTTTTTCGGGCCTCACGTCAGGCGCGGAGCAGCACATCGGCGACGGCTTGGTCGTCGAAGTCGAGCGCGCAAACGATTCCGAAGTCACCGTGCACGTGCGCGCTGAAGCGCCGCACACCGCGCGCTGAAAACGTGGCACGCGCGCCGCGCGTCGCCCCCGCGCGCTGTGACCATTTGCGACCGCACGCGGCTCGAGAAATCTCGCGTTTTCGCCCGCATTTCGCGACATCTCACGATTCGGCACGGCGCGTGCTTAGTCAGCGCGAGACTCAAACTCAGGAGGCTTTTATGATTCGCTCTTCCATCATTGTCTGCGCAATTGGTTCGTTGGTGCTCGCGCTCGCGAGCGGTTGTGACAAGGCGGCCGATGAACAGCAAAAGGCCGTCGACGCGCAGAACACAGCCAACGAAAAGATCGTCCAGGCCAATCAGGAAGCCGATCAAAAGGCAAACCAAGCGCAAGCGGACGCCGACAAGAAAATCGCCGAAGCACAAGCCAGCTTCTTGAAGCTGCGCGAAGACTATCGCCACACCACGACCGAGAACCTGGTCGACTTGGACAAGAAGATCGCCGATCTCGAAGCCAAAGAAAAAACCGCGACCGGCAAAAAGAAGGCCGATCTCGACGCGGAGCTCACGCCGATCCGCGCCCAGCGCGAAGCGTTCGCGAACGATTGGAAAAACATCGAGACCGCGTCGGCCGACACTTGGGATTCGACCAAGCAACGCCTGGACAAAGAGTGGGTAGATTTGAAGACCGCCGTGGATCGGGCTGCGTAAGTTTCACTGGTCGGATTTTGTTTGAAGCCCCGGGCGTGTTCGCTCGGGGCTTTGTCATTTGCCCTGCGCGAGCACTGCGCTTGGCCGCTCACGCGTCCGAGCAGCGCGACTGGCGCCTGTTCGGTCAGACTCGCGTTGGCGTGTGGCTATGCGCCTAATCGGTGATCAGCCCGGCGAGCGCTTTGTCTTTATTTTATTTCCGTGCATCCGGCTGCAGCCCTGGGCGCGCGCTGAGGCGCGACTGAGAGGACGAACGAAAGCCCTTCACGCGCGCTGGGGCGCGAGGAAGAGCGCGACGTGCAGCCTTCCGGACGCGCCGCGAGCTACCAGTTTCGCGACGCGCCGTCCGCGCTGAACCCGATCAAGAAATCAGACGCCGAGTTTTTTTAGGCTGGCGATCAGGACGCACACGGTGACGACGTCCATCGCGGCGCGGACTTGTGCGAGGGGCGGCATGCTCGGCGCGATGCGGATGTTGCGATCGCGCGGATCTTTGCCGTACGGGAAGGTCGCGCCGGCGGCGGTGAGCTTGACGCCCGCGGCGTCGGCGAGCTTCACGACTTCACTCGCGGAGCCGTCGAGCGTGTCGAGGCTGATGAAGTAGCCGCCGTGCGGCTTGGTCCACGCGGCGACGCCTTTGCCGCCCAAATCACGCTCGAAGATTTCGATCACGGCTTCGAACTTGGGGCGCAAGAGCTCGGCGTGCTTCTTCATGTGGGCTTTGAGGCCCGCGTAGTCTTTGAAGAAGCGCACGTGGCGCAGCTGGTTCATCTTGTCCGGACCGATCGTCTGGATGCCGCTGTGCTTCTTCACGTCGGCGACGTTCGCGGGGCTCGCGGCGAGCGCGGCCACGCCGGCGCCAGCGAACGAGATCTTCGAGGTCGAGCCGAACACGATCGCGCGATCGGGGTTGCCGGCTTCGGCGCAGGCCGTGAGGATGTTCGCGAGCTCGTCGCTTTTTTCGTACAGGTCGTGGACGGCGTAGGCGTTGTCCCAGAACAAACGGAAATCCGGCGCGGCCGTCTTCATGGCGGCGAGGCGCTTCACGGTCTCGGCGCTGTACGTCGTGCCCGTCGGGTTCGAGTATTTCGGCACGCACCACATGCCTTTGATC
>FTDA01000605.1_pt1 | contig 9974 bp, 6 predicted proteins | sample 1639731 | NCBI WGS metagenome assembly FTDA01 (sample SAMEA3914869, study PRJEB12502) | metagenome | biome: forest; material: soil | place: USA | collected 2012-03-12 | depth 0.1 m
AACTCGGCCTACGCCATGGCCGTGAACATCAACCGCTCGTTCAAGCAGTACGGCTGGTGCTCGCGTATTCGCGGCATCGAGTCGGGTGGCGCTGTGCAAGGGTTGCCCACGCACTCGTTCCCCACGGATGACGGCGGTGTGGACATGACTTGCCCGACCGAAATTGGCATCAGCGATCGCCGCGAGGCGGAGCTGGCCAGGGCCGGCTTCATGCCGCTCATCCACAAAAAGAATACGGATCTGGCTGCGTTCATCGGCGCGCAGTCGCTGCACAAGCCGGAAACGTACGAAGATCCGGACGCGAGCGCGAACGCGGCCTTGGCGGCGCGTCTGCCGTACTTGTTCGCGACGTGCCGCTTCGCCCACTACCTGAAGTGCATCGTTCGCGACAAAGTCGGTTCCTTCAAAGAGGCCGAAGAGATGCAACGCTGGCTGCAGAGTTGGATCACGTCCTACGTGGACGGCGACCCCGCGCACTCGAGTGAGGACACGAAAGCTCGCAAACCGCTCGCGGCGGCCGAGGTGGTCGTGGAAGCGGATCCAGAAAATCCCGGCTACTACAGCTCCAAGTTTTTTCTGCGCCCGCACTATCAGCTCGAAGGGCTCACCGTTTCGCTCCGTTTGGTCTCGAAGCTTCCGTCCGCCAAGGCGGGGTGAGCGCGTTCGGGCCGCAATCCGCGCGAGCCGTTGCTCGCGCGGGGGCGTCTCGGCGAGCCACTGTCGGATAGGCTATGGCCGACCACACGACCAGCGAGCGTCTTCAGCCATCGCTACTCGATCGGCTCACCGACGATGAGCCCGAACAGAAGCAAGAATCACGCGAGCGACGCGTGCTTTCGAGCCAGCGTCTACGCGATAGCGTGCGCCGGGATCTGAACTGGCTGTTCAACGCGACCAACTTGGCGTCGTTGCAGTCGCTCGAAGAATATCCGGAAGTCGAGCGGTCCACGCTCAACTACGGTTTGCCTGATTTCGCAGGGCGCACGGCATCGAGCATCGAGCGGGAGTCGCTCGAGCGCCTGCTCCGGCGCGCGATCCTCGAATACGAGCCGCGGCTCACGCGCAATTCCGTGCGCGTCAAGCTGGTGGTCGAAACGGAGTCCTTCGATCACAACGCGATGAACTTCAGCATCCAAGCCGAGCTTTGGGCGCAGCCACTTCCGCTGCGCTTGTTCCTGCGCACGGACTTGGATCTCGAGACGGGCGAGGCGCTGGTCTCGGAAGATGCGGGGCCGAAAGGCGGCTGATGGATCAGCGGCTCCTTGCTTATTACAACCGCGAGCTGCAGTACGTGCGCCAACTCGGCGGCGAGTTCGCCAAGCAGTTTCCAAAGATCGCAGGCAGGCTCGGTCTCGATGCGTTCGAGTGTGCGGACCCCTACGTAGAGCGGTTGCTCGAGGGGTTTGCATTTTTGGCGGCGCGCGTGCAGCTGAAGATCGATTCGGAATTTCCGCGCTTCACCGAGAACATGCTCGAGCTGGTGTACCCGCACTACCTCGCGCCCACGCCGTCCATGGCCGTGGTTCAGTTCGAGCCGAACCATCGGCAGGGCTCGCTCACGGACGGCTTTACGATCCCGCGAGGTACTTCGCTCCGGAGCAACGTAGGGCCAGGAGAGCAGACGCCCTGCAGCTACCGAACGGCGCATGCCGTTTCGCTGTGGCCGCTCGAAATCGCGAGCATCTCGCACTCGGCCTTCCTCGGTGACCTCGGGAACGTCGTGCTGAACGATCGCCGGCCGGTGCGCGGCGCTGTCCGCATCAAGCTGCGTACCGTCGATGGCTCACCGATCAACAAGCTGTCGCTGGACCGCTTGCCGATTTTTTTTCGCGGCACCGAGCAAACGAGCTTTCGCCTGTACGAGCTCGTGCTCGGCGCCTCGGTCGGCACCGTGTTGCGCTCGAGCAAAGACTCTTTTCGTGAAGTAGTGGCGAAGAATGCGGTCGTGCCGGTGGGCCTCGACGAAGAAGAGGCGATGTTGCCGCACGTGCCGCGCGCTTTCCAAGGTTACCGGCTGCTCCAGGAATATTTCGCGCTCCCGCATCGCTTCATGTTTGCAGAGCTGACCTCGCTCGGGCCAGCAATTCGACAATGCACGGGCTCCGAGCTCGAGGTCGTGGTGCTCGTGGATCGCCATGATCCGGTCGTCGAGCGCGGAGTCACCGCGGCCGAGGTGGCGTTGTTCTGCTCTCCGGCGATCAACCTATTTCCGCGCCGAGTCGATCGCATCCATCTCACGGATCGCGTGCACGAGTATCACGTCGTTGCCGATCGCACCCGGCCGATGGATCTCGAAGTGCACACCGTCTCGCAGGTGGTCGGGCACGGCACGAACGCCGAGGCGCGCCGCGACTTCGCGCCGTTCTACGCCTCGACGGAGCGCTCTCCACATCAGTCGGACGCGGCATACTTCACGCTGCATCGCGAGCCGCGTATCGCTTCCGCGCGGCAGCGCAGGAGCGGCCCGCGCTCGAGCTATCTCGGCAGTGAGCTCTTCATTTCTTTGGTCGACGGCCAGCAAGGTCCGTTCCGGAGCGACTTGAAGCAGCTCTCTCTCGAAACTTTGTGCACCAATCGTGACTTACCCCTGCACATGTCGGTGGGCGCGGGGGCGACTGATTTTCATATCGAGTCGGGCGCGCCCGTCAGCTCGGTGCGTTGCGTTGCCGGGCCGACGGCGCCGCACGAGTCACGGGCTTGGGGCGGTACCTCTTGGCGCCTCATCAGCCATCTCTCGTTGAACTACCTCTCGATCACGAACACGGCTGGCGGGGAGGGCGCGGCCGTGCTGCGCGAGCTCTTGCAGCTCTATGCCCATCTCGCGGATACGAGCCAATCGCGTCAGGTCGACGGCGTGCGTGCAATCGTCAGCAGTGCCATCGTGCGCCCGCTGCCGAAGAGCGGTCCCGCGAGCTTCGTGCGCGGGCTCGAGATCGCGCTCGATTGCGACGAGACCGCGTTCGAGGGCACGAGCGTGTTCCTGCTCGGGGTCGTGCTCGAGCAATTTTTTGCGCGCTACGTGTCTATCAACTCGTTCACGGAAACCGTGCTGCGGACGACTCAGCGTGGGCAAATCATGCGTTGGCCTGCTCGCATCGGGCGGAGGCCGAGCGCATGAGCTTCCTCGCGCGCCTCGCGGCTGCGCCCCATCGCTTCGATTTCCATCAAACCATGCGGCGTCTGGAGGGCCTGTTCCGCGACCAGCCGCGTTGGGGCGCAGCGGCTCGGCCGAGCGCTGAACCGATCCGCATTGGCCAAGATCCCTCGCTCGCCTTCGGAGCCGCGATGCTGACCGGTTTTCTCCCTCCAGAAGCCGAAAAGCCGGGTCGGCTCACCGTTGCGTTCTTCGGTTTGTTCGGTCCGCACGGGCCGTTGCCCCTGCACCTGACCGAATACGCGCGCGATCGCATTCGGCACGCGGGCGATCGAACCTTTGCCGGTTTCGTCGACATTTTTCAGCATCGCATGCTGGTGCTGTTTCATCGCGCATGGTCGGCGGCGCACCCCACCGCTTCGTTCGATCGCCCCGAGTCGGATCGCTTTCAGTCCTACGTCGCTGCCATATTCGGTCAGGATTTCTCCGCGGGCGGCGAGGACGTCGGTCGCTGGGCTCGTTTGCAATACGCGGCGCATTTCGCCAACCCGAGCCGCCACCCGTCCGGTCTCGAGGCCATCGTGAGCGACTACTTCGGCGTACCGGCGAAGGTCGAAGAGTTCATCGGGTGCTGGCTGGAGTTGCCCGAGGCATCGCGCTCCCGGCTCGGTGTTTCGGCAGAAGTCTCGATGCTCGGTCGCACTGCCATTCTGGGGCGCCGAGTTTGGCGCTCCGATCAAAAGTTTCGCATCGCGCTGGGCCCGCTCACCCATGCGGAGTTCGAGCGATTCTTGCCCTCGGGTGCGGCGCTGCCGAAGTTGAAAGAGCTCGTGCGCGCGTACTTGTGTGACGAGCTCGATTGGGACGTGCGGCTCGTACTCGGCGAAAACGAGGATGATCGCGCTCGATTGGCGCGTGACAGTCGGCTTGCTTGGAACGCGCGCTTGGGTCGGCGCAAACTCGGGCGGAGCGAGCAACTGCTCGTTCATCCGGAGAGCGGCGCAACCGAGCGCAGTATCGCGTAACGGGCGCGCACTAGACCCAGCACTAGTCCCGAGGGTATGAAGAGTAGCCTACGCGCCGGGAGCCGCGACGAGCGGCGTTGAAATTGCCAGGGGAGCCAACCATGTCCGAGATCAGCCGGGTCGATCTGTTCGGTAAATTGAACGAGGTTTGTTACCAAACCATCGAGAGCGCGACCGTTTTCTGCAAGCTACGCACGAACTCCTACGTCGAGATCGCGCATTGGTTGCATCAGATCCTCGCGACGCAAGATTCGGACTTGCACCAGCTAGTGCGGCACTTCGAGCTGGACGCGGCCGTGCTCGCGCGCGACCTGACGAGCACGCTCGATCGCTTACCGCGTGGAGCTTCCTCCATCTCGGACCTATCGACGCAAGTCGAGGAGTCGGTGGAGCGCGCCTGGGTATATGCTTCGCTCCTTTTCGGCGCTTCACGCGTGCGCACTGGGCATCTCCTCGTCGGCTGGTTGAAGACACGCACGCTCAGAAATACGCTGCTCGCGATCTCCAAAGAGTTCGCCAAAGTAAACCTCGACACGCTGACCGATCGCTTTGCTGCCCTGACGGCCAACTCGGCCGAAGCAAAAGCGGCAGGACCCGCGGTCGAGTCGAAGGCCGGCGGCGACTCGGGCGGCGTCGGCGCGCCCGCGCAAATGGGCAAGCAGGAAGCGCTCGGGCGCTACACCGTGGATTTGACGGAGCGCGCGCGAGCGGGCGAGATCGATCGCGTCGTCGGGCGCGACGAAGAGATCCGCCAGTTGATCCAGATTTTGATGCGCCGACGTCAGAATAACCCAATTTTGACGGGAGAGGCGGGCGTGGGCAAGACCGCGGTGGTCGAAGGGTTCGCCCAGCGTCTCGCTTCCGGTGACGTCCCGCCGCAATTGAAAGACGTGAGCTTGCGTGCGCTCGACATCGGGTTGCTGCAGGCCGGCGCGAGTATGAAAGGCGAGTTCGAACAGCGGCTACGCCAAGTCATCGACGAAGTACAAGCATCGCCCAAGCCGATCATCTTGTTCGTAGACGAGGCGCACACGTTGGTCGGTGCGGGCGGGGCGCAAGGGACCGGTGACGCCGCCAACTTGCTCAAACCCGCGCTCGCGCGCGGAAAGCTGCGCACGATCGGTGCCACGACGTGGGCCGAGTACAAGAAATACATCGAGGGCGACCCGGCGCTCACGCGTCGATTTCAAGTGGTGAAGGTCGACGAACCGAGCGAAGCCAAGGCCATCTTGATGATGCGAGGCACGGCCTCGGCGCTCGAAGCGCATCACCGCGTGCAGGTTCTCGATGAGGCGATCGTGGCCGCGGTCAAGCTATCGAAACGGTACGTGCCCGATCGCCAGCTGCCGGACAAATCCGTGAGCTTGCTCGATACTGCGTGCGCGCGCGTGGCCGTCAGCCAGCACGCGGTGCCGGCGGAGCTCGAGGATTCGCAGCGCCGGATCGACGCCTTGACCCAAGAGCTGGAAATCATCGCGCGCGAGCGAAACGTCGGGGTCGATGTCGTGAAGCGCGCGGGAGAGGCGGAAGCGGCGCTCGCGACGGAACGTGAACGCCTCGCGGCGCTGAACTCGCGCTTTGCTTCGGAGAAAGGGCTAGTTGAGGAAATCCTCGGGCTACGGGCGAAGCTACGCTCAGCGGGCGCGGTGCCGCCGGACGGTCAGGGCGCACAGCTCGACAAAACGCCCGAAGTGAGCCCGGAATCGCTCGTGGCGCTCCGCTCGCTCGAAGCCGCGTTGCTCGAGTTGCAAGGGGAGTCTCCGCTGATCCTTCCGAGTGTCACGGAGCAAGCGGTGGCACTCGTCGTGGCCGAGTGGACCGGCATCCCGACCGGGCGCATGGTGAAGAACGAGATCGAAGCGGTGCTGAACGCTTCCACGCTGCTTTCGAAGCGGGTCGTCGGTCAAGATCACGCGCTCGAGATGATCTCGCGGCGGATTCAGACGGCGCGCGCCGGGCTCGAGAATCCGAGCAAACCGATCGGCGTGTTCATGCTCGCGGGGCCTTCCGGCGTCGGCAAGACGGAAACCGCGCTCGCCTTGGCCGAAGGGTTGTACGGCGGCGAACAGAACGTTATCACGATCAACATGAGCGAATTTCAAGAGTCGCACACCGTGTCGACTCTGAAGGGAGCTCCGCCAGGCTACGTCGGCTACGGTGAAGGTGGCGTGCTCACGGAGGCCGTGCGCCGTCGCCCGTACAGCGTCGTGCTGCTCGACGAGATCGAGAAGGCGCACCCGGACGTACACGAGGTCTTTTTTCAGGTCTTCGACAAAGGGTTCATGGAAGACGGGCAAGGCACGTTCGTCGATTTCAAGAACACGATCATTTTGGCGACGTCGAACGTCGGTAGTGATTTGATCTTGAATGCCTGCGCAGACGAACGGCGCCCGGACGCGAACGACATCAGCGAGCGCCTGCGCCCGGCGCTGTTGCAAGCGTTTCCTGCGGCGCTGCTCGGGCGTATGGTCGTGATTCCGTATTATCCGCTCGGAGACGAGATGCTCCGGAGCATCATTCGCTTGCAGCTCGAGCGCATCAACCGCCGCGTGGTGGAACGTTACGGCGTGCCGCTCGAGTACGACTCAGCGGTCGTCGAGCTCGTTGCGCAGCGTTGCTCGGAAGTGGAGAGTGGTGGCCGTGCAATCGACGCCGTGCTCACGAACTCGCTCCTGCCGCAGGTGAGCCGCGAGCTGCTCACGTTCACGCTCGAGGGCAAGCCCGTCGCGCGCGTGGCCGTAGGCGTGAAAGACAGTCAGTTCACGTACGCGTTTGCGTGAACGGGTAACGCGCGTCCGGCTCAGTAGCCCCAATCCGAGTGCTTCGCCGTCCCTTTGGACGGCGCTTGTGCTGGACGAGCTGGCGGCGGCGCAGCGGCCGCGGGGGACGGCGCGGCCGCTGGTTTCGCGAACGTACGAGACACGGCCGCCGCCTTTGGCGTAGGAGCCGGCGGGGACGCCTCGCGTGGTTCGACCGGATTCGGCGCCACGAGCGGGGCTGTCTCTGCGGGAGTGGTCGGCGGCTCGGGCGGGGGTGATGCGGAGGGCGCCTCGGCGGGCGTGTCCGGCCGCGGCGCGAGCGTCGCGCTGTTCATGACCGGCGGCACCGCGCTCGCCGCGATGGGATCCTTATTGCTGTCGTGGCGGAGAAACACGAAAGCCCCCAAGCCCAACGCGAGCGTCACCGCGCCGAGCAGCCCGAGCACCAGTGGAGCGTTGGAACGCCGCGGCAAGGCTTGGGACGAGAGCATCGGGTCGCGCGTGGCGCCAAAGCTAGCGGGCGTAGGCGTGCCCAGACCGCGCACTTCTACGTTCGGCTGTGAAACGCCGCGGCTCGGTGACAGCGACATCGGGTGCTGCGCGGAAACGAGAGTTGCGCCCCCCGGGGGCGTCGCTGATGGCGGGGCCGACGCCCGCGGGCCGAAGCTCACCGTGGCGGCGGGCATCGCGCTGACCCCACCCCATTGCAGGAGCGCGTCGATCATCTCTTGTGCGGATTGGAAGCGCGCGGCGGGATCGCGAGCCATCGCCTTCAAGACCAAGTCGGAAAGCGCCGGATCGATGCCCGGCGCTCGTTCAGCCGGAGGACGCGGCTTCTCGAGCACGATCTTGAAGATCAGGTCGTTGAAGTTCGCGGCGTTGAAGGGCACGTCTCCCGTCAAACACTCGTACAAGATCACGCCGACCGCATAAAGATCGCTGCGCGCGTCTGCTTCACCGGTGCCGCGGGCTTGTTCGGGCGATAGGTAATACGGCGTCCCGACGACCATGCCGGTCTTCGTCATCTTGAAGCCGTCTTCAGCGCCGCCGAGTTGGAATTTGGCAATGCCGAAATCGATGATCTTGACGAAGTCGGCGCCGGTGGTCTTGTGCCTGACTAGGAACACGTTGTCGGGCTTCAGATCACGGTGCAGAACTTGCGCTTCGTGCGCGGCACCGAGCCCCGTCAAGAGTTGCACGGCGATGGGCAATAACTCGGCCGGCGCTAGGCGGTTGGCGCGCCGAATGCGCGCATCGAGCGTCTCGCCCTCGAGATACTCGCTGACCATGTAGCGCGAGCCGTCGGGCAACGCGCCGACGTCGAAGATTTGGAGGATGTGATCGCTGCCGATGCGCCCCGCGGCGCGTGCTTCGCGCTCGAAGCGCGTGATCGCGTGCTCGGCGGATGCAGCGTCCGCGAGCAACTCCTTCACGGCCACTCGCCGATCGATCAGAAGATGCGTGGCCTCGTAGACCGCGCCCATGCCACCTTTGCCGATGAGCCGTACGATTCGGTACTTCCCATCCAGAACTTGGCCGACTTCCACCGCCATGCGAATTGCCGGCAGCTTAGCAGTCTTCTCGAAGGACGGTAGAGCAGCACGCTCTTGGCGGATCGCGGGCGATTCGACTACGATGCCCTCCGGGATTTCGATGCGACGAAGCTTCTTTAGGGCCGTGGGGATTTTACTAATTTTGGCGCCGACCTCGGCGTTCGCGCAGACGGATATGGAGCGCGCGGCGGCCCGAGAAGCCGCCGACAGCGGACGCGCCCAGTTCGACGCCGGGCGGTACGCAGAGGCGATCGACTCGTTCTCGCGCGCGCAGCAGCTGGTGCCGGCGCCGCCGCACTTGCTCTACCTGGCACGCGCTCAAGCGAAAATCGGCAAGCTCGTGGAGGCGCGCGAAAACTACTTGAAGATCACGCGCGAAACCTTGCCGCCGAAGTCGCCCAAGGCATTCGTGGAAGCGCAGAGCTCGGCCGAGCGCGAGATCGAGCAAGTGGAGGCGCGCATGCCTTCGGTGACCATCGCCGTGCAAGGCGCACCGACGAAAGACGTGAGCGTGTTGATGGATGGAGCCACGCTGTCGTCTGCCATGGTGGGTATCCCGCTACCGGTGGATCCTGGGCAGCACGTATTCGAAGCGCAAGGCGTGTCCGCGCGTAGCGCACCGGTCTCGCTCACGATTGCCGAGGGCAGCAAAGAGACCGTGATGCTCACTCTTCGCGCTACAGCTGGAGCGGGCAGCGCGTCGGAGTCGACGCCGCTTGGCGCTGTGAGCAGCACGTCGAATCTTTCGAGTGAGCCGCTCACGAACGATACGGGGCGCTCGAGTGGCTCGGGCCTGCGCATCGGCTCGTACGTCGCCTTCGGTGTCGGCGCGGTAGGCTTGGGCGTTGGGACCGTTTTCTTGCTGAAGTACTCGTCGACACACAGCGATTCGAACGATCTCTACAACATCTGCTCGCCCCAAAAAGGCGGGTGTACGCTGGACCAACAATCCGCAATCGAAGGCAAGGACTCGGACGCTCACAAACAGAGCGAGATCGGCGTGGGCGGTATGATCGTGGGCGGCGTTGGCGTTGCTGCGGGCGTGACACTGCTGCTCCTGAGCAACTCGCGCAGCAGTAGTGCTGCGGCACACACGGATTCTCCGAAGGTGATGCCGGTCGTCGGTTATCGCTCGATCGGCTTGGTCGGCCAGTTCTGAGCGGCGCGTTTCAAGGCTGCGCAAGCAGCGCGGCGATGAGTGGCGCAACAGCGCCCGTGAGCCGCTCGTAGCCGGCTGCGGTCGGATGGATGTAGTCGCGCACGATTGCTTTCGTGAGCGAACCGTCCGGTTCGAGGAGCACCGAGCCAACGTCGTGGAAGCTCAGGAGCGGCATCACGGGTAAGGCCGCGAGCATACGGTTGGCTTCTAGGATGCGCTGGCGCACGGGATCGTCCGGCTTTTCGCGCGCGGGTAGGATCGCGAGCAGCAGAATTTTGGCGGCGGGCAAGCGGCTGCGCACGTCGCTCACGATCGCACGAATGCCAGACACCGTTTGCTGCGCCGAGAACCCGCCGGCCAAATTGTTCACGCCGACCATGAGCA
>FTDA01000900.1_pt1 | contig 9961 bp, 11 predicted proteins | sample 1639731 | NCBI WGS metagenome assembly FTDA01 (sample SAMEA3914869, study PRJEB12502) | metagenome | biome: forest; material: soil | place: USA | collected 2012-03-12 | depth 0.1 m
GCTCACAGCTCATAGTCCGCGGCTCTCGTCACCGCAATCCGTTGTCCGCTGAAGAAGTGTTAGCGCGCCGCGAGCGCGTCGGCCGAAGGCGCAGTTCCCTCGGGCCAATCATCCGAGCGGTGATACGCGGCGTCGCGCTTGGGCAAGGACGAGTCGCCGATCGAGCGCTCGCGCCAAGTACGCCCCGGCGGCGATGCATCCAGCCAGTGGAAGCTGTGCTCACGATCATCCAGGTGGACGAACGAAGTGCGCGGATGCGTGTACACGCCGACCCCGACGCGCGGCAGCGTCCGCAAATACGCCGCGAGCGTGCGCGCCGGCACGCCCGGCAGTTTGAAATCGACGGCTCGACCGCTCGCGTGCGGCCCTTCGGCACGACGACCGGGCTTGCGATACGCCGAGACGACATCGATCTCCGTCGCGTGAAAATGGAGCGCCGCTCGAACGACGAGCTGGAGCGTGCGGCGATCGAGCGCCAGAGTCGCGTGCTCTTTCGGATTACGCGCATCGCAAAGCAGGGAATCGAGCTGGGTGGCCGCCGCCTCGTTCACGCGGCCAGCGTCATCGTACAGCTCGATGCGCGCGCTTTCGCGCGTATTTTGGTTGCTGAAGGTGAGCGCGGGTAGCGCGGGGAAACCGCGTACCGAGCGGCTAGCTTCGGTCGCGGCGTTCGCGCTCTCGTCAACGGCGGCGGGCCTTGGCACAAGCACCTTCGTCGGCGTATTCGTCGCTGCCGTGTGCGCTGCGGGCACGTGATTCGGCGCGCGCTTGGCGAAGGCGAGCGCCGCGAAGCTCGACAGCGCCGCGAGCGAAGCTAACGGAAGCCAAAGTTGCACGCGGCGCATCGTGCGAATTTAAGCACTCTTTCGCGCGCGAGCGAGCACGCACCGTGCGTTCAGGCCGTTTTTGCGGGCTTCACGCTAGCTCGCGCGGCAGGCTCGAGATCGCTCACGGCGGGTCCGGTCAAAACTTTGCCGTAACAGTCGAAGCGCGAGCCATGGCACGGACAATCCCAGGATTTCTCGCTCGCGTTCCAAGCCACCACCCCGCCGAGGTGCGGACAGCTCGCGGACAGCTCGTGCGCGAAGCCGTTCGGATCGACGTACACCGCGAGGCGCGCGAGACCGCGACGCAGCACGGCTCCTTCACCCCGCGGGATGTCTTCGACGCGCGCGGCGTCGCCCGGTCCGATCCAATCCGTGTATTGCGCAGCAACGTTGAGGTTCTCGCGCACGAAGCGACCAAGCGCGCTCAACGAAGTGGGTTTGCGCGCGGGATCGTACAGCTCGGAGTAGCGGCTCTCGACGCCCGCGATCAAATCGGGAATCAGCTCTGCCGCAAGGCCCGCGTAGCTCATGCCATTGCCCGAAAATCCAGTCGCGATAAACACCCGCTCTTGCCCGGGATTTCGCCCGATGAAGCCGAGCCCGTCGCTCGTCTCGAGCACTTGACCCGACCAGCTCGCCAGCACTTCGCCTGCCGCTGGCACCCGCTCGCGTAGCCAAGCCTCGAGCCGCTCGAAGCTTTGATCGCCGTCGGGCCCTTGCCCGACTTTGTGATCTTCTCCGCCCACGATCAGCACGGGGCGGCCCGTTGCCACATCCGTGCCCGTGCGCACGTAGTGATACGGCTCATCCAAGTCCCAAAACAACGCAGGCACGAGCTCCGGCAGCGCGAAAGCCAGAACATAGGTACGATAGGGCGCCTGCTTCGTATGCATCGCCACGATGTCGTTGATGGGCGAGTTGGTCGCGACCACGACGTGTTTGGCGTGCACGGTGTGGCCGTCACTCGTCGTCACGCCGACTTGATCGGTCGCGCTCACCGCGTCGAAGCTCTGCACGATCGCGGGTGCGTAAATCGGTACGTCTTCACGCTCGAGCGCGCGCACGACTCCATTCAACAACGAAAGCGGATCGAGCTCGGCCTGATGTGGCACGTGCAGCGCGGGCCCGCTGCCGAGCGAAATCGGCGAGCGGCGCACGAGCTCGCAGCTGATGCCCGCATCCGTGACGGCAGCGTGCTCCCGCGCCAGCAAGTCGCGTTGACTTTCATCGGCGCACAGGAAGCCGCTCACACGTCGAAAATCGCACTCGATGCCGTACGCGTTGGCGACGCGCTCGAGGTGCGCGATGCCGCGCATGTGACTGGTCGCGACGAGACGCGCGGCTTCTGCGCCGTGCATTGCCGCGAGCGCGAAGTAGCGCGTATCGAGCAGCGTAGTCAGGTGGGCGGTACTCGCGGCGGTCTCCCCAGCGCCCACCCCTTCACGCTCGAGCACCACGACAGATCTCCCGCGCTCGCTCAGCTCGAGCGCGACGAGCAGGCCCGTGATGCCTGCACCGATCACGCAAACGTCCGCGGTGATGTCGCGATCGAGCGAATTTTTCGCCAGGATCGACAAGCCCAGCCCGGACTGCCAAGCCGAACGCCGCGCGCTCACGAGCGCCCTCGCGCTCGTTTCGGGCTCGGCCTGCGTTCGCTTTCCGCGGCGCGGTCTCGAGTCCCGTGCGCTTCGTCACCGTTGGCCGCACGCGCGGAAGCTTCGCTGACGAACGCTCCTTCGAGCTCGAATTGATCGAGCTCGAATTGGCCGTTACCCGCGCGCGATCCGAACGGCGAGAGCGCGTCCGTGACGCGCGCCAAAAACAGCGCGCCGATATCCTCGGGCGCGACCGCATCGTGCGATCGCCCGTCACGTTCCGCAGGCCGTTCGTCGATATCCTCGAGGTCCTCGAGCTGCTCGAGCTCGAGGATGTCGGAAATGAGTGGCGAGCGTTCAGAGAGCGGTCCGTCGTCTTCAGAGACTCGTGCTGACTCGTCAGCGCTCGCGTCCGGAGTGCTCGATTTTTCGAGCCCCGTTTCGCGCAGTGTGATTGGCGCGACGGACTCGGACGCTCTCTTCGCACGGAGACGCGAAAAGACTGCGTAACCCACGATCAACGCTCCGCCGCCGAGCAGCGGAAGGGCCATGTTTCGAATTGCCACGATGCTCTCCTCTCCAAGCTCAGCGGACGAGGAATGCAATGCGCAGGCCCGCGCGCGCTGCGGCGACACGACCGCGCGAGACGGGTCGAGAATGAACGTAAATTATGCCGAATCCAGCCATCGGAGAGGAACGCAGGAGAACCGCCGCAAAACGCGACACTGCGCCATTCGATCACAAAAACGCGGACGACACTGACGCGTTTACCGCGACAAAAATGTGCTACACGGCCTGGGCGATGTCGGTGAATTGCCCTGCATTCTTGGCCATCCGTGCTGGTTGGGCAGGGTGGATCACAAGTTGCTTCTCGGAGCGTCATGGCGATGCCCGTTGAGCAGGAAAAGGCGGGCGAGGACCACACGGAGACGTGCCTCGCGTTTCCGCCGAGCCCTGCGCCGACCGCCCCGACCTTGCCGAGCGCTCCGCTACCGCAGATTGGCCGCTACCAAGTCGGCTCCGTCTTGTCCGGGAAATACCGGCTCGATGCGCTGCTGGGTGAAGGCGGCATGGGCGCGGTCTGGCGCGCCTCGAACCTGCTGCTCGAGCTGCCCGTCGCGATCAAGCTGATCCGCGCGGATCTGGATCGAGATGCGCTGCGCGGCCGCCTCCAGCTCGAGGCTCGCTCGGTAGCAAAGGTCGGGCACGCTGCGATTGTCCGTATTTATGACGTCGGCGAGACGGAGCTCGGGGATCCGTTCATCGTGATGGAGCTGCTCCAAGGCGAGACACTGGCGCAAATGCTCGCGCTCGGCCGCATCTCCGCGGTGCGTGCGGTGCAGCTGCTCTTGCCGATCATCGATGCGTGCTCCGCCGCTCACGCTCGTGGTGTCGTGCATCGGGATCTGAAGCCCGACAACATTTTCATCGCCCGCGAGGACCAGCGCACGCAGCCGAAGATTCTGGATTTCGGCGTGGCCAAGCTGACCGATCCGCGAGATGCCAACCATCGGCTCACCGAGGTGGGCACGGTCGTGGGTAGTCCGGATTACATGTCCCCGGAGCAAGCACGCGGGCGTGAAGACGTCGACTACCGCACCGATATCTGGTCGCTGTGCGTGCTGCTTTATGAAGCAGTGACAGGTTCGCCGCCATTTGCGGCTTCGAACTACAACGCGCTGCTCCGCTCCATCGTCGAAGACGAGCCCAAGTCGCTGACCGAGCAAGCCGCGGGTGATGCGGACTTGTGGCAGATCCTGAAAAAGGGGCTGAACAAAGATCGCGCTCAGCGTCAACGCTCGATGGCGGAGCTCGGCCGCTCCCTCGCCGCCTGGCTCTTGAGCCACGGCGCGCACGAAGATGCGACCGGTGCCGTCGTCGACGCCAAGTGGCTCGGGCGTTCGAGCGATCCGCACATAGTGGGCGAGGCCCAAGCAGAAACCATCGGCCCGCCGAGCATCTCTTCCAGCGCCAAGGTCACGCATGATTCGCTGCCTCGCGCGAATCACGTGGATTCTCGCGCCCCGTTCACCGCGACGATTCGCCCGAACACCTCCACGCGTGCGAAGACGTTGCGTGCGGCGGGCGCAGTCGCGGCGCTCTTCGCCGCAGGTGCGCTCACGTTCACACTCTCCACGAAGTCTCGCCCGGGCGCCGCGGCATCGGCGCAAGCGGCGACCTTCGCGCCCGCAGTTTCTCCCGCAGCGATCGCACCTTCGAGCCGGGCACCCGCGGTGGATACGGCCGTTCCTCCGGCTGCTTCAGCAGAGAGCGCAGCTCCGAAGGTCGAGCCCGCGACGAGCGCCAGCAACGTTGCCAAGCCGCCCGCTCCCCAGGCAAACGCCCTGCCAGCGGCGAGACGCGTCGCAGCTCCTGTTACCGCGCCACGCAAAACTGCCGCGGTAGCGCGGAGCGCTGCTCCGTCGAAGCCTGCTTCGCGCGACTTGGATTTGATTTCTCCCTACTGACTTACGGCATGGGCCGGCAATGACACGAGCTCTTGGCTTCAGCTTCGGCACCGCGAGCGCGCTCGCTTCCTGCGCGCTCGGTTTTGCGCTGTTCGCGCCTGCGCGTCCGGCGCACGCACAAACCGCGGCGCCCGCATCCGGCGTGAGCGACCAGAAAAAATCACAGGCAAAGGCCAAGTACGAGCAGGGCGTCGAGCTCTATCGCAACGAGCGCTACGCCGACGCGGTGCAGCTGTTTTTGGAGGCCGACGCGCTGTCACCCAGCGCCGCGCTATCGTTCAACATCGCGCGCGCGTATGAAAAGCTAGCGGATGATGCCGCGACCCTCCGCTGGTACCGCAACTACTTGCGCCTCAATCCCGAGGCGCCGAACGCCGCGGACGTGCGCCAGAGCATTCAGAATCTCAGCCAAGCGCTTGCGAAAAAAGGCATTCAGCAGCTGACCGTGCTGTCCACGCCCCCGGGGGCGACGGTCGCGATCGACGAACGAGCGCTCGGCGTCACGCCGCTCACGGTCGAGCTAAAACCTGGTCCCCATCACGCGCTCATTACCCTCCGGGGTTACGCAGACGCAAAAACGGACTTCACGCTCACGGCCGTTGCACCGCTCGACCTGCCGTTCGAGCTCGCGGTCGCGGCCGCAGAAGCCCAGCCGCTCGCGGGGTCGAAAGCAGCAACGGACGGCATGAATGACGTGCATTCGGGGCCGCCCGCGCGTCGCTTCGGCGTGGCGCCGTACGTCGTGCTCGGAGCCGGAGCTGCGGCGCTCGGCGGCTCGCTGATTTTCGAGATCTCTCGGCGTTCCGCCCAAGATTCCGTGCGGACGGACGCGACGCAAATCCAAACGCAGCACGATATCGATGCGATGAATAGCCGCCAAACCACTGCGCGCATCTTGCTCGGCGCGGGCGGCATCCTCGTCGCGACGGGCGCAACGCTGCTCGTGCTCAACACGCGCGTCACCCCCGAGTCGACGGCTCAAGTGAACGCGCTGCCGGGCGGCGCGGCCTTTTCCTACACGCGGAGTTTTTGATGAGCCCGCTCGCTCGTGCCAGCTCGCTTGCGCGGCTCTTGCCGGTCGTGCTGTGCACGTGGTTCCTCGCGTTCGCGTGCGCCAACGATGTCTCCACCAGCGTTCAGGGCAAGGCCTGCGCTGCCTCGTTTCCGCAGTGCCTCTCGGGCTATGAGTGTGATTCAGCGACCAATTTGTGCGTGCGCGCGGGCTCGGACGGCGGCACGGATGGCAGCGCCGGGAGCACGGGCGTTACTCCGAGCGGGAATTGCCAGTCGGGCGAAATCACGTGTAGCGGCAGCTGCGTTCGGCCGGACAGTGATCCCGCCAACTGCGGCGGCTGCGGCGCGGTGTGCACGGCGCCGGATCACGGCGCCGGCGTGTGCGTCGCAGGCAAATGTAATTTCGCATGCACCGCGGATGGCTACGCTGCGTGCGGCCGCGTGTGTGTCGACTTTTCGACCGACGCCGACAACTGCGGCAGCTGTGGCAACCGCTGCCCGGACAACGCCGGCAGCGCCAGTTGCACGGACGGCAAATGCCAGCTGACGTGCAGCGCGCCGCTCATCACCTGCGGCGATCAGTGCGCAGATACTGCTAGTGATCCGGCCAATTGCGGCGGTTGCGGCAAAACCTGCGGCGCGGGGCTCGTGTGCTCGAACGGCACGTGCAAAGCGGCTTGCGATGGCGCGCTCAGCAACTGCGGCGGCTCTTGTTTGGACATGGCGACGTCGCCGAGCCACTGCGGCGCGTGCGACACCGCGTGCCCGAGCCCCACGCATGGCAGCGCGACGTGCGCGGCGTCCACCTGTGATTTCAACTGCGCGAGCGGCTTCGACAAGTGCGGCGCGAGCTGCGTCGATACCGCGACGAACGCCAAAAATTGCGGGGATTGCGGCCACGTCTGCGACGCGCCCGCGAACGGCACAGCAGTCTGCTCCGCGGGCGGCTGTGATTTCGTGTGCGACGCGGGCTACGCCAAATGCGGCGGCGCATGCGTGCGCACCGATACTGATCCGAGCAACTGCGGCGCGTGCGGCATGGCCTGCGGCGCGAACCAAGTCTGCGCGGCCAGCAAGTGCACGACGAGCTGCCCCACCGGCACACAAAACTGCGCCAGCTCTTGCGCCAACGTGAAGACGGACACTTCGAACTGCGGCGTCTGCGGCACGATGTGCAACGGCGCTCTTCATGCCGCCCCCGTTTGCTCGAACGGCACTTGCGACTTGAAGTGCGATGACGGCTATTCGCTGTGCAGCGGCGTGTGCCAAAAGACGGACACGGATACGCAGAATTGCGGCACGTGCGGCCACGTGTGCGCGCCGCCGGCCAACGGCGTCCCCACGTGTGCCGCGAGCCAGTGTGACGTGAGCTGCAACGCCGGCTACAGCAAGTGCAGCGGCCAGTGCGTCGACGAAAGCTCGGATTCGGCGAACTGCGGCGCGTGTGGCAAGGCCTGCGCCAAGGGCAGCGTCTGTCAAAGCGGCGTATGCATGACCGATTGCGGCAGCAAGACGACATGCGGCTCCTCTTGCGTGGATACCGGCAGTGACACGTCCAACTGCGGGGCTTGCGGCATGATCTGCAAACCGCCGCCGAATTCGGCGCCCGTGTGCAACGGCGGCAAGTGTGATTTCCAATGCACGAGCCCGTTCATTCGCTGCGGCGCGGCGTGCATCGATCCGCGGTCCGACGCTGCCAATTGCGGCAGTTGCGGCAAAATGTGCGCGCCCACCATGGGCGGCGTGCCAATCTGCACCGATAGCCAGTGCGATGTGAGCTGCAACGCAGGTCTCTCGGATTGCAAAGGCGTCTGCGTGAACACCGGGAATGACGCGCAAAACTGCGGCGCTTGCGGCAAGAAGTGCCCCGGCAAAAAAGCGTGCACGCTCGGGCTGTGCTTGTTGTAGGGGCGCGCTATCGCGTGCGGCCGCGTGCCCGGAGGTGGCATGCGGCGTGCAACTTTCGACAAGCAACGCAATGCCCGTTGCTCCCTCACCTGCCGGCCCGAACGCGGGCGCTGATTCGAAGAGTGTGACACCTTCGCCCACGCTGCGTGATTCAGCGCGGCCGCAGCGAGTCGGGCCCTATCGGCCCCATGGTGTGCTCGGCACGGGCGGGATGGCCACGGTGTACTGGGCGACGGGTGGCGCGCAGCTCGGCACGCGCCGCGTGTGCGCGCTGAAAGTGCTGCACGACAAGCTCGGGCAAAGCGAAACTCACCGAGCCATGTTCTTCACCGAGGCCAAAATTGCCTCGGAAATCAGCCATCCGCACGTGTGCAGCGTGTTCGACTACGGCTCGGCGGGCGGGCACGCTTACTTGGCGCTCGACTACGTGCGCGGCAAATCCCTCGCGGCGATGTCGCGGTCTTGGGGTGAAATCCGGGAGCCTCAGCTCCACGCACAACGCATCGCGCGCATCCTCGCGGACGCGAGCGAGGGCTTGAGCGCGATCCACGAGCATCGCTCCGCGAGCGAGCCAGAGCTCCGCGTCGTGCATCGCGACGTGAGCCCGGACAATTTGATCTTGGGCTTCGATGGTTTCGTCAAAGTGATCGACTTGGGTCTCGCGAAGGTCGGCGACCGCGGCGAGAAGACGCAATCGGGCATCTTGAAGGGCAAGATTGCGTACATCGCGCCGGAGCTGCTGCGCGGCGATCGACCGACGCAGAGCGCGGACATTTGGTCGCTCGGTGTCGTTGCGTGGGAGCTCCTCACGGGCAAGCGCCTGTTCCGCAAAGATACGGACGCCGAGACGCTGCACGCCATCCTCGAGCAAACGATCGAAGCGCCTTCCAAAGTGTTACTCGGCTTGCCGAGCAACCTGGACGCGATCGTGCTCCGGGCGCTGGCGCGTGATCCTGCCGAGCGTTACGCGACAATGGCCGAATTTGGCGCCGCTTTGTGGGGATTTTTGCGGACGCGCGGAGAGCTCGTGCAACATCGGGATTTGCGTGCGTGGCTTGCCGAGCTCTTCCCAGAGGAAGAAGAAAATTTACGCGCGCGGCTCGCGAGTGTCGCTCCGCCCGCGCTCGGATCGGTGGCGCCGGCGGCTCGGCATAGCGCACAGCTACTCGGGCAAGTGCGCGCGCGCTTCGGTCGCGCGCTCGCGACGCGGCGCAGATCGCGCTGGGTCGTCGCGGCTGCCGCGGCCATGCTCGCCTTCGGTTGGTGCGCATTTCAGTGGTCGAGCGCGCATGCGCGGCCACTCGCGTCGAGTCACGCCGCATTCGCGAGCAGCGTTGGTCTTGCGTCGAACGCGCACGAGCACACGGGCGACGATCCCGGCTTCGTGGTAGAGGTCGAGCGCGCACGCGATAGCTCCGAAGTGGTGGTTCACGTTCGCGCCGAGCACGCAGCTCGCTGAAGCCGCGCTCCGACTGAGACGTGCTCACTTGCGCCAACGTGGCGCACGTGCCTCGCGCCACGCGCGCGCCATGTGACCATTTGCGACTGCTGAAGCTTCGATAAATCGTGTCATTTCCCGCATGTTTCGCCGCGACGCGCGCTCGGCATGGGGTGTGCTTTAGCGACTGGGAGACTCAACTCAGGAGGCTTTTATGATTCGCTCTTCCATCATTGTCTGCGGTATCGGTTCGTTGGTCCTCGCGCTCGCGAGCGGTTGTGACAAAGCTGCCGACGAACAAAAGAAAGCCGTCGACGCCCAGAACACTGCCAACGATAAGATCGTCCAGGCCAATCAGGAAGCCGATCAGAAGGCAAACCAAGCGCAAGCGGATGCCGACAAAAAGATCGCCGAAGCTCAAGCCAGCTTCTTGAAGATGCGCGAAGACTACCGTCACACGACGACGGAAAACCTCGTCGACCTGGACAAGAAGATCGCCGATCTCGAAGCCAAGGAAAAGACGGCGACGGGCAAGAAGAAGGCTGACCTCGATGCGCAGCTGACCCCGATCCGCGCGCAGCGCGAATCCTTCGCGAATGATTGGAGGACGATCGAGACCGCGTCGGCCGACACTTGGGATTCGACCAAGCAACGCCTCGACAAGGAATGGGTCGATCTGAAGACCATGGTCGACCGCGCTGCATAAGCACC
>FTDA01001745.1_pt1 | contig 9939 bp, 6 predicted proteins | sample 1639731 | NCBI WGS metagenome assembly FTDA01 (sample SAMEA3914869, study PRJEB12502) | metagenome | biome: forest; material: soil | place: USA | collected 2012-03-12 | depth 0.1 m
ATGTTCTTGATCGTGATGGGTGTGACCGGCTGCGGCAAATCGACCGTGGGAAAATTGCTTGCCGAACGCCTCGGCTTACCGTTCCACGACGCGGACGCGTATCACCCGCCGGAAAATCGCGCGAAGATGGCGGCGAACATCCCGCTCGGAGACGCCGATCGCTGGCCGTGGCTCGAGCTTCTGGGCAAGCTCGCGGGCGAGTGGGAAACGCAAGGCGGCGCGGTGCTCGCGTGCTCCGCGTTGAAGCAGGCATATCGCGACGTGCTCGTCGGGTACGTCGCGCAAAGCCGGATCGTGTTTTTGGATTTGCCGCGCGCGGCCGCCGAACAGCGGCTCAGCGCGCGCCGCGGCACACACGAGATCGTGCGTGATTTCGACAAAATCTTGGACGGCCAATACCGCGATCTCGAGCCGCCTACGAACGCGATCGCCGTTTCTGCCGAGCTCAGCCCGCGTGAAATCGTGGAGCGCGCCGCGCGCGTGCTCGGTCGCGAGGGCTACGATGGAAAGACCGTGCTTCGCTTCGCCCAAGGCTCGAAGACTGCGCGCATCAGCGAAGCGGAAGCGGAAGCGCGCGCGGTGGAGCTCCTCGATCAGCTCGGCCCGTTGAAGCGCGTGCTGCTGCTGCCGCCGGATTACACGCGTTACCACTCGGGCGCGGGCTTTCTGACTTCCGTTTTGTACAAGCACCTCACGGCGCGCGGCGCACACGTCGAAGTGCTGCCCGCCACCGGGACACACGTGCCGATGACCGCGGAGGAGATCGCGCACATGTTCCCGGGCGTGCCGGCGAGCGCCTGCAAAATTCACGATTTCCAGCGGGATTTGGTCGAGCTGGGTGAAGTCCCGGGCACGTTCGTGGCCGAGGTCAGCGGCGGCTTGGTGGACTATCCGATCACGTGCGAAGTGAACCGCGCGCTCACCGAAAACTGGGATCGCATCATCTCGATCGGGCAGCTCGTGCCGCACGAGGTGATCGGCATCGCCAACCACGCGAAGAACGTGTTCGTCGGCACCGGCGGCAAGCAGGTGATCGACCACACGCATTTTCTCGGCGCGGTGTGCAACATGGAGCGCATCATGGGTCGCGCGCGGACGCCCGTGCGCGACATCTTCGAGTACATGGCGAATGCGTTCGGCAAGGCGCTGCCGATCACGTATTTGCTCACCGTGCGCGCCAAGGTCGATAGCGAGCTCGTGACGCGCGGTCTGTACGCCGGTGATGATTTCGGTTGTTTCATCACCGGCGCGGAGCTCGCGCGCGAGGTGAACCTCGACCTCTTGCCTGCGCCGCTGAAGAAGGTGGTCGTGTATTTGGATCCGAGCGAGTTCAAGTCGACTTGGCTCGGAAATAAGGCGATTTATCGCACGCGCCTCGCGCTCGCGGATGATGCGGAGCTTTTGATCTTGGCGCCCGGCGTGCGCACCTTCGGCGAAGATCCGGGCATCGATCGCTTGATTCGCCGACACGGCTATCGCGGCACGCCTGCGGCGCTCGCTGCGGTGAAGGCGGATCCGGAAATCGCCGGCTCGCTCTCGGCGGCCGCGCATCTGATCCACGGCTCGTCGGAAGGGCGCTTCCACATCACGTATGCGGCGGGCGGGCTCACGCGCGCCGAGGTCGAGGGCGTGGGCTTTGCGTACGCTGAGCCGGAAGCCATGCTCGCGCGTTACAACCCGAGCACGCTTCGCGACGGGCACAACGTGCTGCCGGACGGCGAAGAGATCTTCTTCATCTCGAACCCGGCGCTCGGCTTGTGGGCGCTGCGCGAGCAATTCGCGAGCTGAGGCTCACCTCCGCTGCGGCTTCGGCTCGGGTGGGGTCGCGGTGCGGCCGTCTTCCGGCCACGGGTGGCGCGGGTATTTGCGCATCAGCTCGCGACGCACGGTCGGGTAATGGCGCAGCCAAAATCCGCTCAGATCAGTGGTCACTTGCACGGCGCGATGATTGGGCGCGAGCAGATGCAAGGTGAGCGGCACGCGCCCGCGACAGACCTTCGGCCCATCCGGCAAACCGAAAAAATCTTGCAGCCGCGACTCGATCCACGGCGGCCGTTCGGCTTCGTAATGCACTTCCACCACGCGCCCACCCGGTAAACGCACGCGCTCCGGCGTTTCCGTTTCGAGCAGGCGACGTTGTGGTCCGTCGAGCCCGCTCAGCAGCGCGCTCGTGACATCCACTTGCGCGAGCTGAGCGAAGCTCGTGAGGCCCGTCGTGATCAAGCTCAGAGTGGCATTGGCGGCGTCCGCGTCGAGCTCAGGCAGATTTTGCTCCGGGAAATGCTCGCGCAGGAGCTTGAGCCGCGCGAGCAGTGAAAGCACCGCGTCGCTCTTGGACAGGTCTTGCGCGCTGCCTTTGCGCGCGGCGTTGGCCAAGATCGCGCTCGCGGCCTCCGACGGCGGCGCGGGCGTGCGCGATTCGTCGAAGACCACGGCGCCGAAGGCCATTTTTTCCACGCGATCGACGCGCTCCGCGGCGCTGTTCCACTCGAGCTCATCGCTCAAGGTGACTGCGTCGGCGAAATCCGCGAGCAGCCAATCTGGCTCGATCGCGCTGGCCAAGCGCACGATCGTCTGTGAGCTCGCGCCCGTCTTCTGTTCCTCGACGTCGAGCGCGAGCACGAAGTCCGCGTCCACCACCACGCTGCTCTCCGAGAGCTTGGCGACACCCCCAGAAGCCAGAATCAAATCGCGATCGCCGCGCCGTTTGCGTCGCGCCACGCGATCCGGAAACGCGGCGAGCAACGCGCGCTGCAGCTCGAGCTCGACGGCCTCCAGGCTGCCCGGACCTTCGACGCGATCTCGAACCAAGCGCGACAGCTGACGCTCCGCGCGGCGCACGCCGTCCACCGCACGCGCGTCGAGGCCGAAGCTGCGCAGGCGATGATTTTCGAAACGCGCGTCTTCGGCTTCACGATAGCGCTCGCTGCGCTCGATCACGTCACTCGGTCCACGCGCACCGAAGTCTGCGCGCCGCCCATCGCCGAACCCCGCGCGCGAGCCGAGCACGATGTCGCGCTCGGAGAGCAGCGCGGCGGCGAGCGCGCTTTCGCGCGAAATCCCGCGTTTTTCGCCTTCGACCAAGAGGCGCGCGAGGCGCGGGGTCACCGGAAAGCGCAGCAAGCGCTGCCCGAGTTCGCTGAGCGCGCCGGACGGCGCGAACGCACCGAGCAACCGCAACAGCTCGTACGCGCTGTCCACGCGCGCCTTCGGCGGTGGATCCAAGAAGCGCACGGAATCGAGCGTGCGGACTCCGGCGCCGTGAAGGACGAGCAGTGCCTCCGCCAAATCACTGCGCACGATCTCGGGCGCGTCGTGCGCGCGCCGGCCTTCGAAATCACCTTTGGTGTAGAGGCGAAAGACGCGGCCGGGGCGAGTTCTTCCCGCGCGCCCTGCGCGTTGCGTCGCGGAAGCGCGGCTGATCGGTTCGAGCCCGAGCGTCGGCAGGCCGCTCCACGGCGAGTAGCCAGCGACGCGCGCGAGCCCCGAATCGATCACGACCGTCACGCCATCGACCGTCACCGACGACTCGGCCACGTTGGTCGAGAGCACGATTTTGCGCTGTTTTTGTGGCTCGACCGCGCGCGCTTGATCCGCGATCGGCAAATCTCCGTGCAGCGGCAAGACCAGCAACGAGGCTTCGCGCGCGAGCGGCTCGAGTGCAGCTTGGGCTTTCCGGATTTCTCCGGCGCCGGGCAAGAACACGAGCACGTCACCGTCCGGATCTTCGCTCACGGCGCGGCGGACGGCGCTCACGATTTGCTTGTCGAGCGGGCGATCGTCGGGCTTCGGCAAGAACTCGACGGCGACCGGGAACATCCGGCCTTCACTGCGGACGCGCGGGCAATCGCCGAGAAAGCGCGCGACGGGCTCGGCGTCGAGCGTGGCGCTCATGACGATCAATTTCAAATCAGGCCGCGCTTCACGGCTCAGCCGATCCAAGAGCACGAGCAGCAAGTCCGTCGCGAGGTGCCGCTCGTGGAATTCATCCAAGATCACCGCGCCGACGCCGGGCAGCTTCGGCTCCGCGAGCAAGCGACGCAGCACGATGCCCTCGGTGGCGTAGCGCACGCGCGTTTTTTCGCTCGAGACCTCTTCGAAGCGCACGCTGTAGCCCACGCGCTCGCCGAGCACTTCACCCTGCTCCTCGGCGACGCGCTTCGCGGCCATGCGCGCCGCGAGCCGGCGTGGCTCGGCCACGACGACCTCAGCTGCGCCGAGCCACTGTTGGACGGCCCACGGCACGCGCGTCGTTTTGCCCGCGCCCGGCGGCGCTTCGAGCACGACTGCGCGGGCCGAGCGGAATGCCTGCTCGAGCTCCGGCAAGATCGCAGCGATGGGCAGCGTCAACATTCGGCCCTCGGTCTAGCATCAAGCTGTGCGTAAAATGGCGGAAATACGCCTTCTTCGTGGTGCAATCGCGCGCGCGAGCCGCGTGGGCCGGGGTCGCTTTCGGGCTTTCGAGCACGCGAGCTGGGTTATGCTGATTCGACGATGTCCGAGCGCCGCGCTGCTTTCTTCGATCTCGATCGCACGCTCGTGCGGGTCGACACACCACGCTTGTACACGCGCTATCGCCGCAAGAAGGGCGAAGCGACGTGGCGTGATTCGCTGCAAGTCGCGTGGTGGGTGCTGCAGTACACGGCCGGGATCATCGATGCGCCGCGCGTCGCGAAAAAAGCGCTCGCCGCCTTCGCGGGCAAGGAAGAGAGCTGGCTGATCAAATCCTGCGACGAGTGGTTCCCGCAATATGTGTTGCCGGAGATCCAAGCGCGCGGTCGCGAAATCGTGAAGGAACGCCACGAAGCCGGTGATTTGGTCGCGATCGTGACCGCGGCCACGAGGTACGTCGCGCGTCCGGTCGCCCGTGAGCTCGGCATCGAGCACGTGATTTGTTCCGAGCTCGAGGTCGACGAATCAGGGCGTTTCACCGGCCAAGTCATCGAGCCCATGTGCTACGGCGAGGGCAAAATCACGCGCGCGCGCGGTTTACTCGAGCAGCACGGCATCGGCTTCGACAAAGTGACGTTCTTCAGCGACAGCATCACGGATCTGCCGCTGCTCTCGAAAGTGGAAGTGCCGGTCGCGGTGAACCCGGACCGGCGTTTGCTCCGCGCAGCCCGCGCACGCGGCTGGCAAGTTCAAAACTGGTGAGCTCGCGCTCGCGCGTCAGCCTTTGATGCGCACGGCCCAGGTCAGCTTGACCAGGCTCTTGAGCACGTTCGGCACGCGCTTCATCAAGTTGATCGAGGGCGGACGCTTCTCGAGCACACGCGTCGGGATCTCGACCACGTTGAGATCTTTTCGGTACGCGCGGATCACGAACTCGCTCGCGAAGACATCTTTCTCGACGACGCACGCTTCGGCGATCGGAGCCAATAGATCGCGCCGGAAGCCCTTGAGCCCGTGCGTATCGGTGCCGCAGAAGCCCAGCGTGAGCCGCAAAATCCCAGTGTAAAACTGGCTCGCGAGGTGCCGGAACAGCGGCCGCTCGTCTTGCGCGCCGCCGATCAACTTCGAGCCGATCACGAGATCTGCCTTGCGCGCGCGCAGGAGCTCGATCGCGCGACGGTGAAAGTCCGTGTCACACAGATCGATCTCGTCGGCCAAGATCAGCTCGCCTTGTGCCGCGAGGATGCCCATGCGCAGCGCCTTGCCGTAGTTCGGTTCGCCCGCGGAGATGTGACGCACCTCCGGATATTTTCGCTCGAGCTCAGCGGCGATTTCACGCGTGCGATCACGCGAGCCGTTTTCGGCCAAGAGAATCTCGTAGCTCCAGCCGTACGGCGCGAGCCGCTCGCGCAAATCCACGACCGCAGCGTGCAGGATCCCCTCTTCGTTGTAGACCGGGATCACGATGGAAATTTCGGGTTTTGTCATGACGCTGCCCGGCACAGCGCGTTTGCGCGCTCGGCCGCAGATTTACCGAAGGCGATGGCGTCTTCCATCGCGGAATAGTTCCATTCGCCGTAGCGGCCCGTCGAGACGATGCGCGCGGCTTCGAGGAATGGTCGAATCACGTCGAGGGCCGCGAAGTAGTCGTGATCGAAGATGACGTACGCGTAGTCGATGCGCCGCGCGCGCGCGAACTCGATGTCCTCGGCGCGGTCGATCACGCCCATCTCGATCAGGCCCGCCGCGACGCGCGGCAAGAGCTCGTCCAAGTTCGGCGTTTGGCGCTCAGCCAGCTCGACGTAGAGCGAGCCTTTGCCGGGGGGCGCGAGCGCCTTCGAGAAATGCGAGTAACAGCCGACGCGATAAAATGGGTAACGCGCCTCGGGCACGTACGCCCAGTGAAAGTCCTTGCCCGGCTCGCGTCGGAGCGCGACATCCAGGTAATCGAGGTGCGAGCAGCGCAGTTTCTCGGCTGCGCGCCGCACCTCATCCGGCACTTCGTCGATTAAATCGAGCAAGCGCGGGAGCGGGATCGAGCTCACGAGCACGTCGAAATCCACGTGCTCGTCTGCGAACACCAAGCGGCGCTTGGATAGCTCGATCCGCGTCGGCGCCTTGCCGAGCTCGAGCTGCGGAATTTCACGCGCCATGCCTTTGGCGAGCTCGCCGATGCCGAGACGCGGATAGATGAAGTTCGCGTTGTAGCCGAGCTCGCGATCGTTCAGGCCGACGGCGCCTGCGATCACGTCTTCCAACTTCGGGAGCGGCACGAAGCGCTGACACCACGCGCTCGTGATCTCGCGCGGGTGCACGCCCCAAAGCCGCGAGTTGTACGGAATCATGAAATGCCGGCTGATGCCCGCGCCGAAATGGGCGAGGCAAAACTCTTCGAAGTTCTTCGGCTCCGGTTTGTGCGGCGCAAAATGCGCCTGCAAAAAACCCTGCACGCACTCGAACGCGATCTGCGGCGGCAGCCCGAAGGTGTTCGCCTGGAACGGGTACCGCGTGTAGACGCCGTTCGACCAGATCACGCTGCGCCGTTGGATCTGCACGTGGTCGGGGCCAATCCAGGAGAGCACCTGCGCGCGCAGCGCATCGGACTTGAGGTGCAGCAGGTGACCGGTGCGGTCGAAGCGAAACCCGCGCTCTTCGAGCGTGATCGCGTGGCCGCCAGGGTGGGGCAGCTTCTCGAAAATGCGATACGGCACTCCGCGCGCGCCGAGCTCGATCGCGGCGCTCATGCCGGTCAGGCCTGCGCCCAGAATAGCGACTTCGATGCGAGGTGAGGCGGCGGGTGGCATGTGCCGAAAGCCGCGGGAAGCTATCACTACTTCTCGCGAGTTTCAGGCAAAACGCTGCGTACGTCGCGGGCGCTGCGCGCGTTTTCAGCAAAACTCAGGAGAAAATGCTGGCTCTCGGCGTCTTCGCGCGGCGAGCCACGTGCGGTTCAGGGCAGCGTCACTTCGCGGACGCGCGCGCGGTGACGGAGCTTCTGCATGCCGAGGCGGAGGCGGCTCCGCGCGGTCTCGGTCGGCACACCTTGGTGCTCGGCAACCTCCGACACTTCGAGTCCGATCACGTGGTGGAGCACGACGGCGCGCTCTTGCTCCGGCGGCAACACCGCGAGCAGCGCCGCGACTTGCTGGCGCGTGAAGTAAGTGTCGGACGGCAAACGTTGCTGCGCATCACCGAGCCCTTCGGACAGCGCGAGCTCGCGGCGCTCACGCGCGCGAATGCGCCGTGCGTGGCTCAAGCCGACGCGCACGGTGATGCTGTCGACCCACGCGCGGAGCGAGCCGTCACCGCGATAGCTGGGCAGACTGCGCAGGACGTTGAGCAAGACCTTCTGCTCGAGCTCGTCCAGATCCAGGTGTGGCGGGAACAGCGAGCGCAGACGGCGCCTGATCCAAGGCAACTGGCTCTGGACCAGCGCCTCGACAGACAGCTCGCCATCGGGTTCCGCCGAACCGGATGACAGCGCTTGCAAGCTGGGGGTCAGAATGGGTGAGGACAACAGCCGATTAATGTCCGTGGCTGTAGGCCTCCGTGACGGAGCTACGGAAGCTGCGCGCCGATCCGCGTTTTGTGCCGTGTTTTCGGCCAGAAACACGCACGCCGAAAAGCGACGAAAATTCGAGATCAGTTGACCCTTGGCCGGACACGGGAGGCCTGAAGCGCGCATTCGAAGGTCGCCGCCGGGCGATCCGGATGCGGGCGCGAGGTTTTCGTCAATCACGGCCGTGCTGCGCGCTCGCGCAGAGCGGCACAGCTGCACGTTGGATTGGGTCCCGCCGATGCGGCGCGGCTCCGAGGAGAAATAAGAGATGTCGTCGCGAACGCTGGCACTTGGGCTCTTGGTCGGACTTTCTGCTGCGGCAATTGCCTGCGGCGCGGAGCCTACGAGCTCGGGCTCGCCGCGTCTCACTGGCACCAGCGGCAGCGGCAACTCGACCAGCTCTACCGCGGGCACCGGGAATACGGGCAACACGGGCAACGTCGGCGGGACCGGGGATACCGGCGCGGGCGGCACCTTCGCAGCAGGCGGCACGAGTGATCCGGGCACCGGCGGCAGCTCGCCGATCGCGGGCTCGACGAGCACGGGCACCGCCGGCACCGCGGCCGCCGATCCGTGCATGCCGATCGACTCGCAAAAGATGCTTCCGCTCGCGGTCGATGGTCCGTTCGTTCCGGGCGGCTACTTCTTCGATCCGGCGTTCCCGGAGAACGCGAACGGCATCATTCACGCCACGTGCGACTCGCGTTCCACCGACACCACGCACTATGGCTCCTGCCACAAGTGGTCTTTCACGCCGATGACGCTCGGCCTCGATCCGACCACGAACACCATGATCACGTACGGCGGCGTGTTCTGGCTCGCGGGCAGCGCGACCAACTGGGGCACGGGGCCAGGCGTGAACGTCGCGCCGGGCGCGCAGACGGTGAAGTTCTCGGCGTGGGGCGCTTCCGGCGGTGAGGTCGTGACGTTCAGCGTCGGTGGCGTCACGGGCACGGCTTGCCTCGACACCGTGAACTTCGGCACGATGGGCGCGCTCAAAGTGACGCTCACCACGACGCCCACGGACTACGTGATCAACCTCGCCGGCCAGACTTATCCGGACGGCGTGATCGGCGGCTTCTCTTGGTCGACCGAGAACCCGAGCACGACCGTGCCCGTCGTGTTCAACGTCGACGACATTCGCTGGACTTCGGACGCGAGCTGAAACGGATCGCAGCCAGAGAAAAAATCGACATGGAGTGCCCATTCCGCAGCATTTCCGCTGCGGAATGAGGTGCCGTGAGCGCCCTGCGCGACTTTCGCGTGGGGCGTTTGCGCGCGCTCGCATTCTAGAAGGGCTGTGATTTTGCGGACTTGCCGGCGGAAATTTGTGCCCGCCGTGCCAAATCACGGACCCCGTTCGACTCGGACATCCACGGTACAGGTATCGCGCAGCACGAGAGCGGCGCGGTCCTCAGCCTCTGTGTGACCCGGCGCGCCTCCCTTTCCAACGCTTCCGGGTCATCACCGGAGGTTATCGCTGAGCCCGACTCTGGCGTCGTGGCTCGTTCGGAGTTCGTGTGTCCCCCCTTCGATCAGGTCTACGCCGAAACGTTTCCCGCAGTCTGGCGCATGGTGCGCCGGATGGGCGTCATCGACAGCGCAGTCGACGACGTCGTGCAGGAAGTGTACGTCACGGTGTATCGAAAGCTCGCTCAATTCGAGGGGCGCTGCGCGATCAAGACCTGGGTGCTCGGCATCCTGACGCGCGTGGTGAACAACTACCGACGCGTGCGGCGGCGCAAGGGCGCGGGCCACGCGCTCAGCTCCGTGGTCGGCGATCCAGATCTGATCGCGGATCTGAATTTGGATCCGCACGAGCAGGTGAGTCGTTCGGAAGCGGGGCGCATCGTGCACAGCTTGCTGGACGAGCTGGACGACGAGAAAGCGGCCGTCTTCGCGCTCGCCGAGCTCGAGGGCATGAGCGTGCCGGAAATTGCGGACGCGCTCGGGACCAACGTGAACACGACCTACGCTCGACTCAGAGC
>FTDA01001026.1_pt1 | contig 9914 bp, 7 predicted proteins | sample 1639731 | NCBI WGS metagenome assembly FTDA01 (sample SAMEA3914869, study PRJEB12502) | metagenome | biome: forest; material: soil | place: USA | collected 2012-03-12 | depth 0.1 m
AAGCTCTTTTCGCGTCGAAAGCTTCGATCAGCGAGCGACCGTTGTCGACACAGCCGATCTCCGCGCCCGGGAATTCCATGCCCAACTTGAGCGCCAAGAGATCGCGAAAATCCGGATCATCCTCGGCGACCAGGATGCGCACGGGCTCCATGCTGGAGGCGCGCGCTTCCTTCAACGCGCGACGAAAGGTATCCACGGTCGCGGTGCGCTCGTGCGGATTTTTGGCGAGCGCGCGCATGATCACGTCATCGAACGTCTCGGGCAGACCCGGGCGTACGAGGCTCGGTTTCTGCGGTTGCGCCGTCGCGTGCTGCACCATCAGCGCGAGCGCTGTTTCTGCGTCGAACGGTAACTTGCCGGTGAGCAGCTCGTACGCCACGCAGCCGAGCGCGTACACGTCGCTCAGCGGGCTGGGGGCTTGCTCGCCCTCGAACGCGACCTCGGGCGCCATGTAGGCCGGCGTTCCTGCAATCTCTTTCACTACGCCGCCATCGCGGTACGGCGCCGCCAGGCCCAAGTCAGCGACACGTGCGCGCATGTGCCCGTCGAGCAGCACGTTGCTCGGCTTCAAATCCCGATGCACTGCGCCCGCTTCGTGAATCGCGGACACGCCTTGGCAAACGTCGTCCAAGATCGAAAGCGCGACGTCCATGTCCGGAGCGCCGGATTCTGCGCGCAACCAATCATCGGCGGTGCGCCCTTCCACGAACTCCATGACGAAATACGGGACGCCCGCGTGCTCACCGAAGGCATGAATGTGCAGCACGTTCGGGTGATTCACGAGTGCCATCGCGCGTGCCTCTTGCAGGAATCGCTGGCGATCTTCCAAGCCGCCCGCGGCGTGCACGAGCTTGACCGCGACTTTTCGATGAAGTTGCAGATCGAAGCCGAGCAGGACGACGCCCATCGCTCCGCGACCGAGCTCGCCGAGGATGCGATAGCCGCCGGCCATGACGTCGCCGAGCGCTGGCAGATTGCGCACGCCATCGGCGTCGCGCAGAAAATCATCGACGAGCTGATCGAGCCGACTCGAGTGCGCGCGTTCCGAATAGGTGGGCATGGTTCCCGAGGGCGAGCTCATGGCGCGCAATTGTGCAAGTTGCGATCCACGACCGAGGCGCAGATGTTCGTGCGGTTCCGCGCGCGAAGCGAGGCGTTCTGACTCGCTTGGCGTCGTTGCACGCGCGCAGCGAGGCAAACTCGCGCGCGAGATTCACGATTTCAGCTCACAAGATCTTGCGAGCGCGATTTGCCTCGCAAAAACGAGCGGCGCTTTAAGCTGACCAATTGCGGCCGGATCAGCGTATGACTGAGCCGCGCAATTTGGCGCGTGCTTTGCAGAAGGTCGCCGCAAACGCCATGTTGATCCGAGCAGGTTACGAAATCGAGCTAGAATGTCAGTACGAAACGCCGTTGATGGCGCTCTTGAGCGTGCACCCCTCGCGTGCTCAAGACCTGCGCACTCCGGCGCTCATCACCTCGAGTGGCCGCGCGCCGCTCCACGCGGGCCTAGATGAATTCGGCAATTTGCGCACGCGCACCGTCGCGCCCGCGGGCAGGCTGAAGCTCGCCAGCGACTTCGTGATTGCCGACTCAGGGCTGCCGGACGAGGTCGCGCCCTGGGCGGAAGAAGTGCCCGTGCCGCAGCTTCCGGAAGAAGCGATGGGCTTCTTGCTCGGCAGTCGCTACTGCGAGACCGATCGCTTGTCGGAGCTCGCGTGGGCCCTCTTCGGGCAGACTCCGCGCGGCTGGCAGCGAGTGCAGGCAATCGTCGACTACGTGCATCGGCACATTACGTTCGGCTATCAGTTTGCCCGCGCGACGCGCACGGCTTTCGAAGGCCACCAAGAGCGAGTCGGTGTGTGCCGTGACTTCGCGCATTTGGCCGTCGCGCTTTGCCGCTGCATGAACATCCCGGCGCGCTACGCCACGGGCTACCTCGGCGATATCGGCGTTGCGCCTTCGCCCGCCCCGATGGATTTCAGCGCCTGGTTCGAGGTTTATCTCAGCGGTCGCTGGTTCACGTTCGATGCGCGCCACAACAAGCCGCGCATCGGTCGCATCGTGATGGCCCGCGGGCGTGATGCAGCGGACTGCGCGATCACCACGACGTTCGGTCAGTCCACACTGGTGAGCTTCAAAGTCGTCACCGAAGAAGTGCGCCGCGTCTCGACCGCGGCATGATCTTGCGGGAGAGCGGGCTGTCCCGCTCTCCGCGATCGAACGAGACTCAGGCTGCGCGCGTGCTCGGCGCCGCGAGTGTTTTGACGAACGCGCGGCGCAATGCAGCGCGCCCAGCCGCGATCAACGCCGCGCGTACGATCGTTTTGACGAGCACCGACTTGGGCTCGGGAAACAGCGCGAACGGACGCGGCGCCTTCTTCACGGTCAGCACCGCGATCGTGAATCCGACGCTCGCGCCGACTGCCGCGCCGAGCAAAAATGGTTTCGCTTCGCGCTTGGCCGCCGCGAGCGCAGGGTGTTGTTTGGTGGACTCGGTCAGCGGACGCAGATCTGGCAGCGTGTCCGCGAACTCGGGGCGATGAGCAATCAAAGGGTCGACGTGAGCCATGGTGCGCGCCTGAGGTGCACTCGGCATGCCAGTAATTCCCCGTAGAAATCTCGGGTCTGGCGGTTTTCGCCAGGAGTGTCACTCCCGAGGTTGATGCGTGATTGCACTCGATTGCAGGACATCAATGCTACGGTGCGAGCCGTGCCGGCGGAGCCCGTTTTCGAGCCGGGGGGATCACTCAAGCTCTTGTCAGGCGTGCTGCGATCGTTCGCCGAGGCGACGAGCGATTATGGCACCCTGGTCGACGTCGTTGCGCGCCAGCTATCCGAGGTCGTGAAAGACGGCTGTGTAGTGCGACTGCTCGATAGCGAGGGCTGGCTCCAACCTGCGGCGGTGCACATGCCCATCGAGGGGCGCATCTCGGATCCGGAAGAGCTTACCGCCGTGCGCGCGCACATGGCTCGCCCGCAGCACCTGCGAGATCACGAAGCGGGACGCACGGTCATCCAAACGGGCGATTCGCTGCTCGTGCCGCGGCTCGACATGGAGCAGGTGCGGCGCACCGCTGCGCCGCCGGTCGCCAATGCCTTCGAAAAGATCGGGATTCACAGTCTGCTCTTCGTGCCGCTGCGCGTGCGCGGCGAGTCGATTGGCTTGCTCGCGCTCGTGCGCTTCGAGCAAACTTCTCCGCCGTTCAGCGATGGTGACCGCAGTTTGGCGCAAGCGCTGGCCGATCACGCCGCGCTCGCGATCAGCAACGCGCGTTTGCTGCAAGCTGCGCTCGCCGAGTTGGCCGAACGTCAGCGCGCCGAAGCGCAACTGCGCAAGGCCGAAGAGCAACTGCGCCAAGCACAAAAGATGGAAGCTATCGGTCGCCTCGCCGGCAGCGTCGCGCACGATTTCAACAATCTCTTGTCCGTGATCTTGAGCTACAGCTCGCTCGTGCTGGCCGAGCTGAAGGCGGTGGACCCGCTGCGCGCCGATCTGGAATCGATCAAAAAAGCCGGTGAGAAGGCCGCGGATCTCACGAATCAGCTGCTCGCGTTCAGCCGCCAACAGGTGCTCGCGCCGCGCGTGCTGGACTTGAACGAAATCGTGGTCGGCTCGGAGCGTATGTTGCGCCGGCTGCTCGGCGAGGACGTCGAGCTCATCATTCAATACGAGCGCAATCTCGCGCACGTCGTGGCAGACCCGGGGCAAATCGATCAGGTGGTGATGAACCTCGCGATCAACGCGCGGGATGCCATGCCGGAAGGCGGCAAGCTCACGATCGAGACGCGCAATGTCGTGCTGGATGAGTCGTACACGACAGAGCACTTCGAAGCTGGTGTCGGGCCGCACGTGATGCTGGCGGTGAGTGACACCGGCGTCGGCATGGACAAGCAGACTCAGATCCGCATCTTCGAGCCCTTCTTCACGACCAAGGAGCTCGGCAAAGGGACCGGGCTCGGGCTTTCGACCGTGTTCGGGATCGTGAAGCAGAGTGGCGGCAACATCTGGGTGTACAGCGAGCCCGGCGGCGGCACGACGTTCAAAGTATATTTCCCGGCGGTCGAAGGTGAGCAGCCGGAAGCGCCCGAGGTGCTCGAGCCAGTGACGCTCCACGGCACTGAAACGATTCTGCTCGTCGAAGATCAAGATGAGGTCCGCCGCGTAGCCCACGCGATCTTGCGCAAGTTCGGCTACCACGTGATCGAGGCGCGCAACGCTGGCGAGGCGCTGCTCAGCTGTGAGCGCCACCCGCGTACGATCCACTTGCTGCTGACGGACGTGGTGATGCCGCAAATGAGCGGGCGCGAGCTGGCCGAGCGCTTGCTCCGGATTCGCCCGGAAATGCGCGTCCTTTACATGTCCGGCTATACCGAGAACGCGATCGTCCATCACGGCATTCTCGATTCCGGCATCTCCTATTTGCAGAAGCCGATCGTGCCGGAGCTGCTCGCGCGCCGTGTGCGAGAAGTGCTGGATGCGCGCGTGCGCAAGAATTCTGGATCCGAGTCGAGCTGAAGGGTCTTCGCTCGTAGCTCCGACGCAACGCGACGAGCGGCGTTGCGTGGCGGATCGACACAGCGTGCGCGCGCGCATGACGTCACAAGCGCGGATATCGCACCCGTTTTTCTGCGAGTGAAACGCGTGGCACGCGCCGTGCAGCGTAAATGCTCAATCGTCACGCGCTTCTGGAGTGTTTGCGAAAGGAGCGATCGATGGAGGAAGAAATGATTCAGCCTGGTGCGCTCGTGCTCGTTTTGTTCGGTGGCATCGTGAGCCTCGGTTGTGGTGGATCGGAGCCACCGCCGAATGACGCGAGCAGCGTGAACTCTCCGGGCAACACTGGGCCTGACATCACGACTGGCCCGGGCGCGGGTGAGACCAGCGATACGACGCCGGATAGCAGTGCCTCGAGCACGCAGCCGGATTCGAGCGACAGTCGGAGCACTGGCAGCAGCGGTCCCGATAGCGGTCCGAGTGCCGCGACTCCGAGCACATCTCCCGTGCACTGAGGGAGCGCTCGTCACAGCCACGAAGTAAACTTCGGCTGGGCTCGCCACTTCTGCCCGGGTTTCGCCGGTTTAGATGTGGGCGAAGGTGCGAATATCGGCAATTTTTACGGCATTCTCGCGTCTGCTTCGAGCAGCGGACACGAAGCTCGGCATGACGTACCGCACCCTCGCCGGGGTAATGCTTTCGGCTTCGTTCACCGCGCTCGCTTGCAGCAGTTCGTCCGGTCCGGACATCACCACCGTGGGAGGTGGCACCGCCGGAACCGGCGGCAGCCCGGCGATGACCGGTTCGTCGGGATCGACCTCGATCGCCGGTAGCTCGTCGGTCGGTGGGGCAAGCGGCGGAGCGACTGGCAGCGCAGGCGCGGCTACGATCGCTGGCGCTGGCGGTGCTGCCTCCGCCGCGGGTGCGGGCGGCGCGATGAGCTGGGCTGGCGCGGGTGGAGCAGTCAGCGCTCACCCGAAGGGGCCGAGCGCAGGCTGCAACCTGGACGCGCCCGCCGGCGATTCTCAGACCTCGTTCATTCAGCACAACATCATGGTCACCGAGCCGCTCGACCAAGCCGCCATCACGGCGGATCCGGCGAATGCGGGGCAGCCGTACGACTGGACGCACCGCAACTACTACCTGCGCTTACCGAAAAACTACGACAAGACGAAGCCGTACGTGCTCGATATCGGCGGCAGCGGCTGCGGCGGTGACGACACCGTCGGCAAAGAAGGCGGCTACGCGACGCTCCCCAACGGACAGACGCAAGAGATCCAAGTCGCGCTCAGCTACTTGGCCTCGTCCAAAAATGGGGCCTGTTTTGCCGATGATTTCACGGATCCGCCGGATCTCGAATACTTCGACGCTGTGCTCGCGGATCTCGAGGCAAAGTATTGCATCGATCGCTCGAACATCTTCATGCACGGCTACAGCAGCGGCGCGTGGGAAACGTACATGCTCGGTTGTGCGCGCGCGAACGTGCTTCGCGGCATCGGCACCGCGCAAGGTGGCATGCGCATGCATCGGCCAGCGTGCACCGGACCTATCGCCGCGATCCTCACCGCGGGCGAGCCTCCGAACGACAATCCGATAGGTCCGCTCTCTCCGGACGACCCAGTCGCCAAGCAACTCGATAGCTTGGGCTCGGCGCCCGCGCGCGACGACATCTTGATGCGCAACGGCTGCACCAGCTCGAACAGCAAAGCCTGGGATCCGATGTACAGCGAGTGCGTGCAGTACACGGACTGCCCGGCGGCGTATCCCGTGGTGTGGTGCGCGATGGCCACGCTCGGACACGGCTATCCGAGCGGGCTTGCCAACGACGGCTTCTGGAAGTTCTGGACCTCGCTTCCGGCGACGCCCTGAAAGTACGAGATTTAGGGTGATTTTGCCGCTTTTGCGAGCTCGGTCAGGATCGCGAGCAGCTCGTTGTGCGTGAACGGTTTCCGTAGGTGTAGCTGAAAGCCTGCGTCGAGCGCGCGCTTGCGATCCTCGGCGTAGGCAAAGGCGGTGAGCGCGACGGCAGGCACGTGCGCGAGCGCAGCTTGCGTGCGCACGGTTTGCATGAACGCGTGCCCGTCCATTCCGGGTAGCCCGACATCCGAGATGATCACATCGACCGAGGTGTGCCGGAGCAGGCCGAGCGCTTCCTCGGCATTGCTCGCGGCCGTGACGCTGACGCCCCAATCTCCGAGAATGGCGCTCACGACCTCGCGCGAATCGAGATCGTCTTCGACGAGGAGCAAGCGCAGGCCACTCAGCTCGGGACCGGGCGCTTCCAGCACCGGCGAAGCAGGTTTGGAGGCCGTGCGTCGCGTCGTTTCGCGCGCGAGCGGGAGCGTGACAGTGAAGGATGCGCCGAGCCCTTCGCCCGCGCTCTCGGCCTGAATTTCGCCGCCTTGAAGCTCGACCAGCTGCTTCGTGATCGCGAGCCCGAGCCCGAGCCCGCCGTAGCTGCGGCGCGACGAACCATCTTCTTGCGTGAATTTCTCGAATAAATGCGGGAGAAAGTCGCGTTTGATGCCTGGGCCCGTGTCAGAAATCACGATCTGGAGCTGCGCATCGACGCGGGTCATGTGCACCGTGACGCGTCCGTGCTTGGGCGTGAACTTGATCGCGTTGCCGACCAAGTTCCACACGATTTGCTGAAGCCGCCCAGGGTCCGCCATGACCAAGCCCGCGTGATGATCGACTGCCGTACTCAGCTCGATGTCTTTGGCCAGTGCGACGTGGCGGATCGCGTCGAGCGCCCCATCCACGGCCTCCGCTGGATTGGTCAAGCTCGGCTCGAGATGCATTTTCCCGGACACGATGCGCGACAAGTCGATCAAATCATCGACCAAGCGCGCTTGTGCGAGGGCATTGTTTTCGACCGATTCGAGCGCGCGCCGGACTTTTTCCGGCGACAAGCTGCCCGCTCTCAACAAATGCGCCCAGCCCACGATTGCGTTCAGCGGCGTGCGCAGCTCGTGCGAAACGGTCGCCAAGAATTCGTCCTTCATCTTCGCGGTGCGAATTGCTTCTTCGTGCGAGACGCGCTGATCGTGAATATCGGTGCACGTGCCCATCCACGAGAGCACGTTGCCCGAGTCATCGAACAGTGGGACTGCGCGCAGCAAGAACCAACGATATTCCCCGTCCGCGCGTCGAAATCGCGAAGCGATCTCGAACGGCGATTTGCCGCGCACTGAATCCGCCCAGGCGGCCAGCACACGCTCGCGCGTTTCTGGATCGTGAGACGCTTGCCAACGCGGATCTGCCGGGTCGTCGAAGCTCAGACCGGTGTATTCTTGCCAGCGCTGGTTTCTGAAGATGTGCTTGCCTTCTCGGTCCGAGATCCACGCCAACTGCGCCATCGTTTCGACGAGCTTTTGAAACTGCTCTTCGCTCGCGCTCGCACGTTGGCGCGCGTCTCGCTCGCGGCGTTCGAGCTCGCGATGAGCGGCCTCGAGCTCGAAGTGCGCGGCTTCGAGCTGGGCCGCGCGGTCGTTCGAGAGACGCGCCGCAGCGGCGAATGAGACCGCGCGAGGCACCATCGGCACGATCAGAACCGCGGTCGCAACCGAAGCCGTCGCCGTGACCACGCGCACGGCAGCGTCGGCCCAGTAAATCGGGTGCCAGACCGTCACCACGTCGAAAAAATGCGTCAGCCCGCACGACAAGATGAATGTGCCGAACGCGAGATAGACCCACGCAAACGGGATGTTCACGATCCGGCGCACGAGCACGCCGAGAGTGCTGGCGATCGAAGCGTAGGCGATGAAGATCAGCAGGTTCGCCGAGACCTGTGTCCACACCATCTCCGGCGCCCATAGGTAGCAATGCCCATGCGGCATGAAACCTTGACCGAAGATCCGCTCGAGCCATTCCCACATTTCGCTTCTCCCGACGCCTGACCCGTTGGCGTGTGCCCCGAGTAAGAGAGAGTGAGCGTACGTAACATCCGCGCGCGGTGGAAGGCTGCACTCGTTAGCCGGGGTGAAGAACGTGCCCAAACCTGCGCAGGAGCTCGAATACGGCGCGCTCGAGTGCATCGAGCTCGAGTGTTTCGAGCTCAGCTAGCGAGAAGCCGCGCCGCGCTCGTTCAGAGCGAGGTCGAAGCGCGCGGCCTCGAACGGAAGATATCGTTCGGTTACGTGCTGGCCGGCACCATCGCAGTCGTAGCCGATGCAGCCCGAGAGTCCGCGCTCCGCTCGAGACTCGTGTGCGACGCAGCGAGCGCTCGCGCTCAAGTGGCGACACGGTTCGTTTGCTGGTTTGTCGAACGCGAATGCTTCCCCGCGGTCGAACGCGAGCGCGACGCAGCAAAAGCCAGCGCAGCGCTCGCACGTACCCCGCAGCTGCTCGCGGTGCGCTCGGTCGAGCAGAATCGGCAGTGATCTGGCCATGAGAGCTGGCCGGCGCGCGGGCGAAAAGTTGCGCTTTGTCGCGATTTTTCGGGACCCAAAAAATAAGAACGCAACAAGTGCGTTCGTCGGCACCTAAGATCGGACGATTCATGATCGATCGCTTGGAAGCGGCCCAGCTGGATGCGCGCGAGCGTGACGCCGCACGCACGGACGGCGCCGCGCTCGCTCGCTACGACCGAAAATGGGCGCTGCGTCTGGTCAGGCTGCAGCGCGCTCATCCTGGGCGCTGGCGCGTGCCCGGCCTGTACGACGAAGAGCTGCGCGACGAGCTCACGCTGCGCATGATCGAACAGCTTCGCGCCGCGCCCCCGGCACGCGCGTTCGAGCTCGAGCCCGCAGACAAAGAGTGAGGGCTCTTCTTCTTGGAGCGTGAGTTGCGCGAGCTTCGCGCGACGTTCAAATTGAAAATCGTGCTCGAAGATCCGGCATTCGAGCCGGAACGGGTTCCAGATGAAGAACAGCGCCTGGTCGCACGGGGATCGGCGCGATTGCAGGCGCTCGCGACTAAAAATGCGGAAAGCAGCCTGACTCGGCCACAGCGCAGGTGGCTCCGGGCAATGAAGCTCAGCGCTCGGGCAGGCGCGTTCTTCGAAGCGAGCGGTAGGCCGAACTTGGCGGCTGCTTCGCGCATCTTGGAAAAGAATCGTTCGTCGGCAGTACGCGCGTTCGGTGAGCTCTCCCGCCGCTTCAATCACGAGCTCGAAAAGCTAGAACTGTGAATGGCATCGAGCCACGCCTGTGCCGCTCTGCCTCGCAGGCTGCAGACGCTTTATTTCCGTCTCGCGTCTAAGTCCGCTCTCGAATACAGCTTCGGTGTTCAGGAGTGAGCTGATCGTTTCAGTACGGTGTTGAAACTGCCCTATTGCGTGCTGGTCGTGGCAAATTTCCCGTCAGTGTTTTGACGTTCGCACTGTGGCCCGCTCGTTGCTCTAAGGGTCTCGTCAAATGATGAAAACTTCTGTTCGAGGCATGGTGCAAGTCGCTGGCGTAACTTATCGAATCGT
>FTDA01000408.1_pt1 | contig 9892 bp, 7 predicted proteins | sample 1639731 | NCBI WGS metagenome assembly FTDA01 (sample SAMEA3914869, study PRJEB12502) | metagenome | biome: forest; material: soil | place: USA | collected 2012-03-12 | depth 0.1 m
ACGAACAAGAGCGTGAACGTGAGCAAGAGCAGCACGGAGGCCCCGCCGAAATCAGGCTGCTTGAGGCACAAAACCATCAAGAATCCGGCCATGATCAAGTGCGGGAGCATGCCGATGGAGAATGACTTGACGTGCTCGCGCTTCTTCTCGAGCGAGTACGCGAGCCAAAGCACGAGCGCGAGCTTGGCGGCTTCGGAAGGCTGAATGTGCACCGGACCGAGCGAGAGCCAGCGCGCTGCTCCACCGCCGCTGTGACCGAAGCCGATCACGCTCAGGATCATCATCACTGTCACGATGCCGAGGATCGGGTACGTGAAGCGGCGCAGCTTGCGGTAGTCGAAGCGCGCGACCGCGAACATCAGGACGAGCGCGCCGAACGCGTACGCTCCCTGGCGCTTCAAGAAGTACTGCGGATCGTGAAATACGACCGTGGCCTCGATCACGCTCGCGCTGTAGACCATGACCACGCCGAAGCCGAGCAGCGCGATCGCGAGCGCCGCGAGCACGACATCCACCGGGCCACGATCGGTCGCCCGCGCGAACAGACTCTTGAGCGTGTTCATGCCTTCACCTCGGATTGATTCGCTGCTGCGAGCGCCTGCACCGCCTCGACGAAACGGTCACCGCGATCCGCGTAGCTCTTGAACATGTCGAAGCTGGAGCAAGCCGGGCTGAGCAGCACGGCATCACCCGGCTTTGCGAGCGAAAAAGCCTGGCTTACGGCTTCGGCCATGCTGCCGGCGCGCACCAGCGGCACGCGCCCGCCAACGGCGTTCGCGATCAAATCACTGGCCTCACCGATCACGACGACGGCGCGCCCTTTTTCTTCGAGCGCGGCGACGAGCGGCTCGTAGCTGCCTTGCTTGTCGCGACCACCGGCGATCAGGATGCCGCGTTCTTCCGCCAAACCGCGCACGGCGGTGACGGCCGCGCCGACGTTGGTTCCTTTAGAGTCATCGTAGAAATTCACGCCGGAGACGCTCGCGACTTTGGCCATGCGATGTGCGAGTGGACGGAAAGCGGCGAGCGCCCGACGAATCGCGCTCGGAGCGAGATCGAGCGCGCGCGCAGCGGCGATGGCGGCCGCGGCATTTTCGAGATTGTGCCGGCCGTACAGCGCCGTCGCTCCCAGGTCGAAGACTTCACCGGTGCGGGTCTCGGTCACTGCGCGACCGGACACGACGTAGTCGCCGTAGCTGCCAAAGCGCACGATTTCCGCGTTGCCGCGCTTGGCCTGTTGCAGGCAATCTTGATCGCCCTCGGGCACGACCGCGTAGTCGTCCTTGTTCTGATTCACGAACGCGTTGCCCTTGGCTTCGGCGTACGCCATGAAGCTCGGGTAGCGGTCGAGGTGATCTTCGGTGATGTTGAGGAGCAAGCTGACTCGCGGCGCGAACCGTGGTGCGCGCTCGAGCTGAAAGCTCGACACTTCCAGCACGATGACGTCCCAGCTTTGGCCGACGGCTTCCGAGGTTGGCGTGCCTAGATTGCCGCCGAGAAACGTCTTCAGCTCGGCGGCGTTGAACATGTCGCCGATGAGCGTCGTCGTCGTGCTCTTGCCGTTGGTGCCGCCGATGGCGACGATCGGCGCGTCCAAAAAGCGCGTCGCGAGCTCGAGCTCGCCGATCACTTCGACGCCCGAAAGCTCGGCTTTCGTGAGCTCGGCAAAGTCCGGCACGCCCGGCGAAATCACGATCAAATTCGCCTGCTCGAACTGCACGCCGGCGTGGCCGCCGAGCACGAGCTCGGCTTGCAGAGCGCGCGCTTCAGGCAAGAGTTTTTCCGCGGGCGCGCTGTCCGTCGCGATCACGCGGGCGCCGCGGGCAAGGCACAGCTTCGCCGCGGCGATACCGCTCTTGCCGAGCCCGACCACGATCACGGTTTTGCCTGCGAGTTCCATCAGCGGAGCTTGAGTGAGGAGAGAGCGATCAGAGCCAAGAGGATCGAGATGATCCAAAACCGAACGATGATGCGCGGCTCGGGCCAGCCCTTCTTTTCGAAGTGATGGTGAATCGGCGCCATCAAGAACACGCGCTTGCCGAAGAGTTTGAAGCTCGTCACCTGGGTGATCACGCTCGCAGCTTCGATCACGAAGATGCCACCGAGCACGACGCTCAGGAGCTCCGTCTTCGTGAGCACGGCGAGCATGCCGAGGCCGCCGCCGAGCGCGAGCGAGCCCACATCACCCATGAACACTTGGGCCGGGTACGTGTTGTACCAAAGGAAGCCGATGCCAGCGCCGATCATGGCGGCAGCGAACACGGCGAGCTCACTCATCTCCGGAATGCCGGCAATATCCAGGTATTGCGCGATCGGTCGACCGAAGAGCACCGAGCCTGCGACGTACGCCCAAATCAGATATGCACCCGCGTTGATCATCACGGGGCCAATCGCGAGCCCGTCGAGGCCGTCCGTGAGATTGACCGCGTTGCTCATCGCCACGACGACGAAGAGCGCGAACACTAGATAGACCGGCAATGGCAAGGACACCGGATGCTTCGCGTACGCCAAGAACGGGATCGCGAGGCGCGCGCGCATCTCCACCCAAGCTGGCGGAAGCGCCGGCGTGTTCAAGAAGACGTAGCAGAGCGCGAAACCGCCAATCACGATCTGCGCGAGGAGCTTGTAACGCCCAGGCAAACCGCGCGTGTTGCTGCCTTCGATCTTGAGCCGATCGTCCAGGAAGCCGACGAGGCCGTAGCCCGCAGTCACGGCCGTGGCCGCGACCACGAACACGTTGCGCACGTCCGCCCAAAGCACGGTCGGCACCAGCACCGAGAGCAGAATCAAGGCGCCACCCATGGTCGGAGTGCCACGCTTCGCGTAGTGCGAGGCCGGCCCTTCTTCCCGGATGATTTGGCTGATCTGCTTGCCGCGCAGCTTCTGAATGAACCAAGGCGCGACCAAGAACGACATCAGCATCGCCGTGATCGTCGCCATGATCGCGCGGAACGGCGTGTATCGGAGCACGTTGAACACGCCCGCCCAGGCGTACTCATGGCTCAGCGGATAAAAGAACTCGTAAATCATGCCGCGCGCCCAATAGCCTCGACCAAGCCGCGCACCAACTGCTCAGCGCGCACGCCGCGCGAAGCTTTCACCAAAAGTACATCTTTCGGCGCGAGCCGCGGTAACAGGGCCTTCAGCGCGTCCGCCGAGCTCTCCACGAACAGCGCTTCGATGCCGGCGCGCGTTGCGGGCGGCAGGAACGAGCGCGCATCTCCGGCAATGGCAATCAGCAACGCAGCGCCGGTCTGGCCCAAGATTTCGCCGACTTCCGCGTGCTGCGCGAGGGACAGCGCGCCGAGCTCCCGCATCTCGCCAAGGGCGAGCACCAGGCGGGAACCACGTGCGTTTGCGATTTCACGCGCCGCCGCGATCGAGCTCGCGACGCTCGCGGGATTCGAATTGTATGAATCGTCGAGCACGAGCGTGCCGTCAGCGAGCGCAATCGGCGTGAGCCTGCCAGGCTCGCCCGAGGCGCTCAGCGCCGCGCTGAGCTCGCTCGGCTCGAGCGCGCGTTTTACGGCCCATTCCCCAGCGGCGAGCGCGGCGAGCGCGGCATATGCACCGGGAGTGCCGAGCAGCGGAGTCTCGAAAACGATCGTGTCACGCGCGTAGTCGGTGCTGCGCGCGACGGTCAGGCGCGATCCGCCACTGGCCGCGCTTTCACGCGCGAGCAGGCGATAGTCGGCACCTTCTGCGAGCCCGTAGCGGAGCGCGTTGCCCTTCGCGGCACGAGCGACGGTGCGAGCAACGCGCGCATCGTCTGCGTTGAAGAGCGCCGTGCCGCTCGCGCCGAGCCCGCTCCAGATTTCGCCTTCTTCGCGCTCGATGCCGTCGAGATCCCCGAGACCCTCGCTGTGCTCGATGCCGATCAGGGTGAGCACTGCCAGATCCGGCGCCGCCATGAGCGACAAAGCTTGCACCTCGCCCGGCGCGTTCGTGCCAATTTCGACGACCGCGAGCGAATGCTCTTCGCGCAAACCGAGCAGCACCATCGGTACGCCGATCAGGTTGTTGAGGTTGCCGGCGGCGTAGTGCGTTTCACCGGAAGCAACCTGGTCGAGCACGGCAGCGATCGCGCTGCGCGTCGTGGTTTTTCCGGCCGAGCCTGCGACGCCCACGAGGCGACCATGCCAGCGCGCGCGATGGTCCGCGGCGAGTGCGCCCAGCGCCAGGAGTGTCGAGCTCACTTTCACGAACGGGCCGGAAATTCCCGGTACATCTCGTTCGATCAGGACGGCGCGCGCGCCTTGCTTCAAGGCTTCTGCCGCGAAGGCATGACCATCGAAGCGCTCGCCCGCGAGCGCGACGAACAAGCGACCGCGCAGATCCGAACGCGTATCCGTCGTGACGCCGACGCACGTCGCGTCCGTGCCATGGAGCGTGCCCGAGGTGACGCGAGCGACGTCCACGAGCGCGAAGCGCGCTTCATTTTCTGGAATTACGCTCGCCATGTGCCTCCACGTTGGCGGCGTAGCTCGAGCGCGCGGCGCGCTTCGATGCGGTCATCGAAGGCGTGCGTCTCGCCCGCGATGATCTGGTATGGCTCGTGCCCCTTGCCGGCGATCAAAATCACATCGCCAGGAGCCGCGGCGAGCACGGCTTTTTCGATCGCTCGCGCGCGATCCAAAATCACTTCGTAAACCACGCCTGTCTTCTTGACGGCGACTTCGATCGCATCGGCGATTGCACGCGGATCCTCCGAGCGTGGGTTGTCGTTGGTGATGATGGCGTAGTCCGCGCGTTCCCCTACCGCCGCGCCCATTTTCGGCCGCTTTTGCGGATCCCGATCGCCGCCACAGCCGAACACGCAGAGCACGCGCTTTTCGGTCATACCGCGCGCGGAGTGGAGCACGCGCTCTAGCGCATCCGGCGTGTGCGCGTAGTCGACCAGCACCAAGACATCGTCGGTTGGCGCGTCACAGCGCTCCAAGCGACCCGGAACTTGCGGCGCCGAGCCGAGCGCACTGCTCGCGCGCTGCAAATCGATACCCAAGCCGGCGAGCACACCGAGCGCGAGCAGCAAGTTATCGAGGTTGTGTTGCCCGACGAGCCGAGAATCGAGCTCGACCTCGCCCGACGGCGTCTGAATGCGCCCGCGAATGCCTTTTGCTCCGACCGAAATCTCGAGCGGATAAACGTCCGCGCCCGGGCGCTTGCTCACGCGAATGACGCGACCGTGCGCACGATTCGCGAGCTCGTTGCCGAACGCGTCATCGACGTTGAGCACCGAGACCGCGGGCGCAAAGCTCGTGAATAGCTGCGCCTTGGCCTCGGCGTACTCCGTCATGGAGGCGTGAAAATCCAGGTGATCTTGCGTCAGATTGCTGAAGGCGGCGACCTGGAAGCGGAGCCCGCGCACGCGCTCCAGCGTGATCGCAATGCTCGATACTTCCATCACGAACTGCGTGCCGCCCGCATCGCGCACTCGCGCGACGTAGCGGGAAACATCGTCCGCCTCCGGAGTAGTCAGCGCCGAATCCACGCTCTCACCAGCAAAGGCGAAGCCAACCGTACCGAGCCGAGCGGGCTTTTGCCCGATGCCGATCAGAGCACGCTCGACGAGCCACGCTGTCGTGGTTTTGCCGTTCGTGCCGGTGATGCCAATCAGCGGCAGCGCGCGGCTCGGATTGCCGTAGACCGCTTCGGCGACGGTGCCGAGCGCGCGTCGTGCGTCCGCGACCTCGATCATCGGGACGGCGACTGCCGGAAGCGGCGCGCCGCGCTCGACCAGCAATGCGACAGCGCCGCGCTGTACCGCCGCCTCGGCGAACTGTGCGCCGCTCACCTTGCCGCCGCTGCGCGCGACGAACAAATCCCCGGGCTCGACCAAGCGCGAATCTTGCCGCACCCCGCTCACGCGCACGCTGCCATCGCCGAGCAAACGAGGTGCTTCGTCGGCGAGCAACGAAAGCAACGCAGAGACCGGAAATCCGGCTCGATCCTGCGTTTCGAAGGTGTGACCCGGGACCATCATGACGCGGGCTCGAGCTGGAGCAGAACCTCGGACGATTTGTCGACGACACTACCCGGCGGAGGTTGCTGATTGACGATCAAGCCGCTGCCCTTCACGCGCGGCGTGAGCCCCAGCTCGATCATCTGCTTCATCGCGTCGCGCGCGGGCACGCCGGTGAGATTCGGAATCCTCACCTTGCCCGCGGGCACGACACCCGTCGGCACGACCTCTTGAATCGCCGGCTTCTTGCCTTGAGCTTCGCGCAGCGCGTCGTACGTCAAGTTCGCCGGGTCGGGCGTGCGCGCGAGCACGGCGACGTCCGTCTTTTCCGTCCCCTTCGGCGTGAGGCCCGAGAGCTTGAGCGCCATCTGCGCGACGTGCCGGAAAATAGGGGCGGCGACGGCGCCGCCCGCGTGCTCGACCATCGGCTCGTCGACCGTGACCGCGATTGCAACCACTGGTTTTTCTGCGGGAACGAAGCCGACGAACGAAGCGATGTACTTGTCGATCGAGTAGCGACCAGTCTTCGGATCCGTCTTTTGCGCGGTCGCCGTCTTGCCCGCGACGCGATAGCCGTCGATTGCCGCTTCGACGCCAGTGCCTTCGCCTTCGGTCACGGCAACGAGCATCTCTGCCACCGCGCGCGCGACTTCTTTCGAGACCACACGGCGACGCACGTGCGGCGCTACCTCGCGCACGACCTCGCCCGTCGAGGTCGTGACTTTGCGCACGAGCATCGGCTCCATCAGCTCGCCCCCGTTGGCGAGCGAAGCTGCCGCCATTGCCATCTGAATGTTGGTCACGCCGATGCCCTGCCCGAACGCGGCGGAAGCCGTCTCGACCTGCACCCACGGACGCGAACGCGGACGCAAAGTGCCCGGCGACTCGCCCGGAAACGGCAGCCCGGATTCCTGCCCGAAGCCGAAGCGGCGAAGAGCCTCGTACAGCTTGGATTCACCCAAGCCGAGCCCAATTTTGGCAGCGCAGATGTTGGAAGACAGCGCGAGCACCTGCGAAATCGTGAGCCACTCCGAGGGGTGAGTGTCGCGGATGGTCACATTGTCGATCTGCATCACGCCCTTCTCGCAGTAGAGCTTCTGCGTGGGCGTGATCACACTGTCCGCGAGCCCCGCGGCAATCGTGAACATCTTCATGCTCGAGCCGGGCTCGAACGAGTCGCTCATCGCGCGATCACGGCGCGCGTCCGGATCACTCGTGGTGTAGTCGTTGGGGTTGTACTCGGGGTAGCTCGCGAGCGCGAGGATCTCGCCCGTGTATGGATTGACGACCACGACCGAACCGCCTGCAGCTTCGAACGTGCGTGCCGCTGCTTGCAGCTCGTGCTCCGCGACGTATTGAATGCCTTGGTCGATCGTGAGGTAAACGTTGTGCCCCGCGAACGCGCGGTCGTCCTCGATGCCGTCCGAGAACAAAAGCCGACCCGAGCGATCGCGTAGGCCCTTGAGCTGCTCGGCGTTGCCCTTCAAATCGTCGTTCAGTGCGTACTCGAGGCCGTCTTTGCCTTCACCGTCCGGCGCGACGAAGCCGAGCAAAGGACCTGCGAGCTCGCGGCGCGGGTAATAGCGACGGCCCTCGCCTTCCACGACCAAGCCGCGGATCTTCTTGTCCGCTTGCGCGTCTTCCGAGAGCGCCCGGATTTTGTCGGCTTCTTCCGCGGAAATCTGGCGTTTGAGCCAGGCGAAGCGCTTCTTCGCCAGGATGCGGCGCTCCACTTGGGCCGCGTCGAGCCCGAGCACTGCCGCGATGCGATTGGCCGCGTCACGCGCGATCACCGGCACTTGCTGTGAAGGCACCCCGCGCAAGAGCTCGACCGCGTCCATGCTCACGCTCGGCACTTCCACGCTGACCGCGAGCGCGCTGCCGTTGCGGTCGTACACGCCGCCGCGCTTCGGCGCGACGTGCAAGCGGCGCTGGCGTTGGCTCTCGGCGAGCTCGCGCCACGCTGCGCCGTCACCGACCATCAAATCGTACCCTGCGGAAACCACGAGCCCGAGCCCGAGCGCCAGCAAGCCGCACAGGAGCCCCATCCGCAGCCGCACCCAATAACGACGCTTCTCGTCGTTGATCGGCGCTTGCGTGATCGGCAAGGGCGCGGGCTTCTTCGCGCGGACGTTCACGGTTCCTCCTGAATTTGAGGCTTTTCGACGTCGTCGTCCGGCTTCTTGCCAGCGGACAAGATGCGGTCGGGCGTCGGCTCGCTCATGCCGAGCAGCGTGCGCGCGACGAAGTCCACGCGCTCCGGTGTCTTGTGGCTCGAAAGCTCGAGCTCGAGCACGTGTTTGACCTCGCGCAAGCGTTCGACGCGAGCGTGCGCGCGACCGAGCTCGTAACCGAGCTCCACCGACTTCACGCGCAGTGCGAGATGCAGGATGAACGCGGACGTCGCCGCGAGCACGGCCATCGTCCAGAGCACCAAAAATACGCGTTCGCTCCTCACGACGGATCCTCGTCCCAAGCGGGCGCGCTGTCCGGCCCGGGACCGCTCGGCGGCTCCGAGTCGCGTTCGTACTCGTTGCTGGCTTCGCTACCGTCGACGCGACGAGCGGCGCGGAGCTTCGCGCTGCGCGCGCGCGGGTTCTCGCTGAGCTCGGTTTCCCCTGCCAAAACCGGCTTTTTGTTGAGCCGCTGCCACGCGTCGCGCTCGAGGAACGCGCGCTTCACGAGCCGATCTTCCAGCGAGTGGAAGCTGATGAACGCCGCGATCCCGTTCGGGCGCAGCAAGTCTTTCGCAAAGCCCAGCAATGAGCTCAGCTGGTCGAGCTCGGCGTTGACGGCGATGCGCAAAGCTTGAAACGTCTTCGTTGCCGGATCGACGCCGCCCAAACGACGAGGGCCGACCGCGCGAACCACTGACCGGCGCAGCTCCAGTGTGTCGTTGAGCTCGCCCGCGCCGAACGCTTGCTTGATGCAGCGCGCGACGCGACGCGAACGTCGCTCTTCGCCGAGCTCGTAGATCACGTCTGCGAGCTCGTCTTGCGAGAGGCGCGCGATCAGCTCGAGCGCAGTCTCACCGCGCGTCGGATCCATCCGCATGTCGAGCGGGCCGCTCATGCGAAAGCTCATGCCGCGCTCGGCATCCGCGAGCTGCTGTGAGCTCAGGCCCAAGTCCGCGAGCAAGCCATCGATTTGCGTGATGCCGATCTCGGCGAGCTTCTCGGGAATTTCCGCGAAAGAAGCATGCAGCACTTCCGCGCGCGGACCGAACTGAGCGAGCCGCGCTTGTGCGGTGCGCACCGCGAGCGGATCGCGATCGCACGCGATCACGCGCACGTTCGGGGATGCAGCGAGGAGCGCTGCGGAGTGACCCGCGCCGCCCGCCGTCGCATCCACGAACACGCCGCCTCGCGCGGGCTCGAGCGCGCTCACGCACTCCGCGAGCATCACGGAGACGTGGGAAAATACTGGCTCTGCTTCGAAGTCGATCGCGACCATGTTCATATCTTGATCTGCTCCATCGCGAGCTTGAAGCTGTCCATCTCGGTGGGTGACATGGTGAGCGCGGCATCCCAGCGCGCGCGTGACCAGAGCTCGAGGATGCGGCCCATGCCGGCCCAGAGCGCTTCGCTCTTGTCGAGCTCGGCACGTTCACGCAGATGCGGCGGCACGAGCACGCGCCCAGCCTTATCGAGCTCGCACTCGACGGCGGCGGAGACGTACATGCGCCGGAAGCGGACGGCGTTCGGATCCAAGCTCGGTAGCTCGGACACCTTTTGCTCGAACTCCTCCCACGCCTTCATCGGGTAGAGGTGCAAGCAGGGATCGAACAGCGCTGGGGTGAGGACGAACCGCGCGTCATCGTCCGCGAGCAGCACGTCGCGAAAACGGGCAGGCAAGCTAATGCGCCCTTTCGCGTCGACTGCATGAACGAATTGACCGCGGAACATCTCTTTCAAAACACTTAATGGGCTA
>FTDA01001291.1_pt1 | contig 9844 bp, 6 predicted proteins | sample 1639731 | NCBI WGS metagenome assembly FTDA01 (sample SAMEA3914869, study PRJEB12502) | metagenome | biome: forest; material: soil | place: USA | collected 2012-03-12 | depth 0.1 m
CCACCCGGCAGTGACGGCGAGTGCCACCTCGATTGCAGCGTGGTGAACGGCGTGCGCACGCCGTGTCCGTCTGGTTGGGGTTGCGATAGCTCCGCGATTTGCCGCGAGCCGACTGGGGATTTCGTCGCGCCGTCGGCCGCGGTGGCCGCGGGCGCGTGGACGCTCATGGCCGGCGACTTCGACGGCGATGGGCGCGGTGACGTGATGAGCCTCGAGCCGCTCGATTCGATCGGCGGCACACGCCTGCGCTTCCACTATTTCGACGCGCAGGGCCAGCTCGCGGAAACGCACGCCTTTCCGAAGCTCGTGCTCTCGCCCGCGCTGCGCGATCTTTCGCAGGACGGCATGACCGACGTCGCGTTCAGCCAGAGCGCGCTCAGCGTGATGCTCGGACGCGCGGACCGCAACTGGGTGCCCGAGGTCTTCAGCTCTTACCGCATCGCGAACGCGCACGTGCGCGCCGTGCCCGTCAGCACGGTGGCCGTCCAGCACATCACGTCGATCGTGCCGCTCGTCTCCACGCCCGACGAAACCGGCTTTTTCGTGCCGGACGCGACGACCGGCAAGCTCACCGAGCGCGCGAGCTACAACGGGACGATCGCGAACCTCGCTGGCGAGCCGGTCAGTGGAAATTTGCTCGAGGACCCGCAGACTTCGCCTTGCCTCGAACCGGTGCTCGCGCAGCTCGGCTCGAGCCATTTCACGGTCGTGAACACGTGCGAGCTCGCGGCCGATGGCACTTTAGCCTGGCGCGATCAATTCGAGCAAACCAACGTCGAGCTCGAGCCGCGCGCGAGCATCGATTCGGGGCCGCTGATCGTGGACATCGATCACGATGGCCACTTGGACGTGCTCGTCGGCGCGGGCAGCACGCCGTACATCTCGTACGGTGATGGCACGCAGTTGGCGGCTGCGATTCCGTATCGCGTGCCGCTCTCGAATACGGACGATGTGTCGCCGAACATCGCGATGCCGCTGGCCGTCGCTGATTTCAGCGGCGACGGCTTTCCGGACTTCGTGTTCTCCGATCACCTGCTGGTTTCGTCACCTGTGGCCGGCAAATTGCCGAGCTACGAAAGCGGCTACGTGAATCGGTTGGGCGCTGCGTGGACGAGCGCGAAAATCGCCGACTTCAATCACGATGGGAACTTGGACGTAGCGCTCGCCGCCTCGGGCGCGCTCAACGTCGACTATTTCGCGGGCACCGGCAGTGTGAATTTGATCGAGACCATGATCTCGACGGACGCGGCGGTGGAGCTGCTCGCCGCGGCCGATTTCGACGGCGATTCCACGCTGGATTTGGCTTTCGTCGAGAAGCCTGCGGTCGGGCAAACCAAGCATCCGCTCGCGATCGCCTTCGGCGCGGCGTTCGCGCCGCCGGCTGCGCCGATGGTCGTCGGTCAGCTCACTGGGCCCGAAGAAATCACCGCCTACACCGACGGCGCGCTCGGAGGTCTGGTCGTGTCTTCGGTCGATACGAGTGACGGCGTGCAAAACGGCGCGCTCGCGTTCTTGGACGGCAGCGCCGATCGCGTGCCGATCGCGCCGTACACGCTCACTTCGTTTTCGTCCTCCGGCTCGGTCGAAGACTCGCTCGCCTTTTCGCTCGCGCTCGGCGGCTTCACCGCGCCGGGGCAAGGGGATGTGATGGCGCTCGCGTTCCCGAGCTCGTACGCGCCGGAGCTCTGGCTCGTGCCCGCGATCGAAACGCCTGCGAGCCGTCCGACGCGCGTGCTCGCGCTCGACACGCGGCTCACGCCGGTCACGTTTTCCGGCGGGGACTTCACGGCGGACGTGAGCAGCGCAGCCGCAGACTTGAACGGAGATGGTCGCGATGAAGCCGTGTTCGCGATGCCCGCGGGCGCGGCCCAAGATCAATGCGGCATCCTGCTCGCGAGCGCCACGGATGGCACGCACGCGACCGCGCAAGCCCCCTTGATTTTGGCCGAACCGTGCACGGATCCGCTCGTCGCCACGGCGGATGTGGACGGGGACGGCGCGATCGATGTGCTGCTCTTGACCGGCAGCACGGGCGCGCAAAATCGCAATCTGTACGTGCTCTGGAACGACGGCGCCGGCAACTTCGACCTGAGCGAGCGCACGAACGTGATCGACGACGGTGAATCACCGCAAGCGTTCAGCGTGCTCCCGGCGACGGGCGCGCGTCCGTTCGGCGTCGCGTTCGTCGGCAAGAACACGGTGCGCCTCGCGAGCTTCGCGGGCACGCGCAGCTTTTCGAATCCGCGCGAGCTCACGAGCTTGCCCGGCGCGACCGGCATCGCGGCGAGTGACGTCAACGGTGACGGCCTGACCGATCTCGTGCTCGCGGCTTCCGGCCAGCTCAGCGTGCTCCAAGCGGAGCTCAAAGTGCAATGAAGGCTGGGATTTTTTGGGGGGTCATCCTGTGCGGCGCCGCCAGCGCAGGTTCGGCCTTCGCCGACGCGCCCTCCGAGCTCGAGCGCGCGAAGGAGGCCTTTCACGCCGGAGCCACCGCGTACGCCGCCGGCGACTATTTGGCCGCGATTCAAGCGCTCGATGCGGCGTACCAATTGACGCCGCTGCCCGCGATCGCGTTTTCCCTCGCACAGGCCGAGCGCCGCCAATACTTCGTCGATCACGGCGCGTCGCACTTGCTGCGCGCGATCTCGCTCTATCGTCACTACGTCGATGTTTCGCCGAGCGGCTCGCGGCGGGCGGACGCGCTCGAAGCGCTGTCACAGCTCGAGCCGCTCGCGGCCGCGCTGGCCAAACCGAAGCCGAACGCGCCCGCGGTTCATTCCGTCGAGCCCGAGCGCCGCACGCGCGTGCTGATCACGGCAGACGCGCCGGGCGCGCGCATTTTCCTCGACGGCGCGCCATCCGTCGCTTCGCCCTTGATCCGCGAGGTCGAGCCGGGCAAGCACCACGTCGAGGCGCGCGCGCCCGGTTTTTACTCGAGCGAGCGCGACATCAGCGCGGTGACGGGTGAGCTCACGCTGACGCAATTCACGCTCCGCGAGCAGCCGAGCTTGCTCTCGATCTGGACCTCGCCCGAAGCCGAAATTTACGTCGATGGCTCGTACATCGGCGCGGGCGGTGACGGCATCTTGGTGCAGGTTTCGAGCGGCAAGCACCGCGTGGCGGTCGCGCGAAAAGGCTATGCCGTCGGCGTGCAAGAAGTGACGATCGAACGCGGCAAATCCAAGAGCATTCGCGTCGGGCTCGAGCAGACCACGCAGCGATTCGTGTCGAACGCGATGTTCATCGCCGGTGGCGCCGCGCTCGGTAACAGCTTGCTCTTGAGCGCACTCGCGATTCGCTCCGAAAATCAGGCCGAGCAATTCTTGGGCGAGAGCGCGCATCACAACGTCTCGAGCGCGGATTTGATTCACTACAACAACTCGCTCATCGACCGGGATCGTTACCGTTTGGGCACCGCGGTGTCCCTGGCCAGCTCGGCCGGCTTCTTCATTACGGGGTTGTTCCTGCACGTGCTGGATCAACCCGATCCACAACTTTTGTACCGGCCCGGGCCGCGCGTGCGGCCGGAAACCCCGACCGCGGCCCCAAAGCCCAGCGTGCACGTTGCGCCGCTCGCGTTCACGGGCGGTTTGGGCGCGATGATCGGTGGTGAATTTTGAGCCTCCTCACGAATGTGCAGCATTTTCAGGGCGCGGGCGTTGGCCCGGCTCGTGCTTGTGTCACGCGTATGTCCGCTGTTCGTCGTGGTCTCGCGCTCGGTGCGAGCGTCGTGCTCGCCGCGAGCGTGATGCTGCTCCGCCCCACGCTCGCTCACGCCGATGATGCGGACAGCTTGCCCACGCTCGATGAAAGCTCACCCGTGTCCGAGCCGAGCGCGGCTCCCGCGCCGCCCACGATCGAGCCGACGTTGGTGCAAGCGCCGCGCACGCAGCCACAACGCGAGCGCTCGATTCGCGAGCAACGTCGCTTGGCGGTGCTCGGCGAGATCGGTTGGAACGGCATCGCCGGCTTCGGACCGGTGATCGTGTTTCACGTGCACCCGCACGTCTCGTTCGATCTGGGCGCGGGTTTGTCGCTTTTGGGCTGGAAAACGGGGCTTCGCGGCCGTTACAACTTCACCACGCGCGAGGTCACGCCATTTCTCGGCGCAGGCATCATCGGCGCGGGCGGCTTCGGCGATAACCCGATTCCGATCAACGATGATTCGTCCAACGGCGATACGGTGAACATCAAAGTGCGCCCCTCGGCGTTCCTGCAGGCCGTGGGCGGGGTGGATTGGACGAGCAAGAGCGGCTTCACCTTGCTCGGCACGGGCGGCTACGCCTTTCTGATCAGTCGTGATCCGGTCGAAATCGTGTCCGGCACGCCGACGCGGGACCAACAGCGCGCATTCGACATCGCTTTTCGCAGCGGGATCGTCGCCACTGTGGCCGTCGGGTACACGTTCCGTTGAGCGTCCGCGCGGACACGTGTCCGGACACGCGTCCACGCTGCGGTCAACCGCGCGTGAGCGTGAGCCGCCCGGTGCGCGCCAGCTGAGCGGGGCTTTTCCCGGGCAACCAGAGCGAGACCACGAGCCCGCCGCCGTCGCGTCGCGCGAGCCAGAGCCGCCCGCGGTGCGCTTCGACGATCTCTCGGCACAGCGCGAGCCCGAGCCCCGTGCCGCGCTCTTTCGTGGAAAAGAACGGCAAAAGCGCGCTCTTCAGCACGTCATCGCTCATGCCGGAGCCGCGATCGCTCACGCTCAGCGTGGCCGCGCCGTCCGGCTCGGCGCTGACCGAGAGCTCGATGTCGGCGGCAGCCGAGCCCGATTCGCGTGCGTTCTTCAGCAAATTGATGGCGACTTGCTGCAGCTGTCCCGCGTCGAAATAGCCGCTCTCGCGCGGCGCTTCGCGCACGACCAGATCGGGATGGAGCGCACGAATGCCGTCCAAGAACGCGCTCCATTCCACCGCTTCGATGCGCGGTTTCGGTAGCCGCGCGAACCGGGCATAGCCCTCCAAAAATTCACCGAGGTGCGCCGTGCGCTCGGCGATGGTGTCGAACACGCGCTCGAGCTTGCCGAGCTGACTCGGGTTTTGTGCGATCAGCCGCGCCGAGTGCACCATCGAAGAGATCGGCGCGAGCGAGTTGTTGAGCTCGTGATTGATGATGCGAATCACCTTCTTCCAAATGTCGATCTCTTGCCGACCGAGCTCGGGCGTGAGGTGCTTCACCATGAGCAGCGTGTGCGGGCCATTTTCCAGCTCGAAATGCCGCTTCGCCAGCGAATACGTGTGTGACTCACCGGCCGCTTCCACGGTGAAGAGCACGTCGCTCTCGGCGAGCAACGCGTGCTTCAGGCCTTCCGGCGCGTGATCGAGCAAGCGCAAGAAGTTCTCGCCTTCGAGCGCGCGGCCCTCGAAGAAGAGCTCGCGCGCCTCGGTGTTGGAGAAGCGCAGGCGACCCGTATTGCCGTAGACCACGATCGCCATCGGCGCGTGCTCGACGATCGTGCGCAAAAGCTCGTCGTGCATGGCCCGCGGCGCAATGCTTGCGCCACGCCCGACCGCCCGCAACCTCCGCGCGAGCGTCACCGCGACCACGATCGCGCCGAGCAGAGCGACGCTGAGCGCGAGCGTCACGCCGTTCATGCTCAGCTCTTCGGCTTTCGCTCGAGCTCGATGCCCAAGCGATCCATGCGCCGGTACAGCGCTTGCCGGCTGATCCCGAGCAGCGCCGCCGCCGTCGCGACCACGCCTCCGCTTTCGACGAGCACGCGCTCGAGCTCGACGCGCTCGGGATCCGCCGCGCTCGGGCTCACTGGCGGATTCGGCATCGAAAATGCCGTTTCCGCCACGGCCGCGCGGGGCGGCGCGGCGCCCGAAATCAAACCCAGATCAGCGGCCGTCACGTCCGCGCCCGCGCACACCAGCGTCGCGCGCTGCATCCGGTTTTCGAGCTCGCGCACGTTGCCCGGCCACTCGTGATCGACGAGCGCGCGGCGGGCTTCGACGCCGAGCTCGTAGCGCTGCCCGCCTTCGCGCGCGTGCTTTTGCAGCAGAAACTCGGCGATCGGCAAAATATCGTCCGGCCGATCGCGGAGCGCCGGGATTTTGAGCTCGATCACGTTGAGCCGAAAAAAGAGATCCTCGCGGAAGCTGCCCTGCGCGATCGCGCGCGGCAAATCGGCGTTCGTTGCGCTGACGAGCCGCACGTCACTCTTGCGCGTCGCGTTGCTGCCGAGGCGCTGATATTCGCCGGTCTGCAGCACGCGCAAGAGCTTCATCTGCCCGGTCAGCGAAAGGTTCGCGATCTCGTCGAGGAATAGCGTGCCGTGATCGGCCTCTTCGAAGCGCCCGACGCGCAGCTTCTTCGCGCCCGTGTACGCGCCCGCTTCCGCGCCGAACAGCTCGGCCTCGAGCAGCTCGTCCGGCAAGCCGCCCGCGTTCACCTTCACGAACGGCTGCGCTTTGCGGCGCGAGTTCGCCTGAATGATCTGCGCGAGCCGCTCTTTGCCGGATCCGTTCGGGCCCGTGATGAGCACCGCGGCTTCCGAAGGCGCGACCTTCACCGCGAGCGTCACGACTTCGTGCATCTGCGCGCTCGCGTAGATCAAGCCGCACAAATCATGGCCTTGCGCGAGATCCGTGCGCGATTTGTCGCGGTGGGTGCGGAGGCGCAAATTCTCCTGCGAAAGCTCGCGCAGGCGCAGCAAATTCTTCACCGTGGCGACGAGCTTGTCGTCGTTCCACGGTTTTGCGATGTAGTCACTCGCGCCGCCGCGCACGAGCCGCACCGCGCTCTCGAGCGACTGAAACGCGGTCATCAGCAGCACCGGCAAATCCGGATCGAGCGCGCGAATCGCGTGCAAGAGCGCTTCGCCTTCTTCGCCGCTGGTCGCGTCGCGGTGAAAGTTCATGTCTTGCAGCACGACGCCGAGATCTTCCGAGCGCACGAGCGCGAGCGCCTGTTCCGGCGTGCGCGCGGTCACGGTCTCGAAGCCGTGCACGTCGAACAAAAGCTCGAGCGCCGCGCACACCGCGGGCTGATCATCGACGACCAAAATCTTGAGTGCGCTCATGCTCCCACCAAGGGCATTTCCGAGAGTGCCACAACGGGCCCGCGCAGATGAGCAAGCCGCATACCAGGCCTATTTTTGTGCCGCGCCGTGAGATGCCCGGACACCTGTCCGCGCGTTCTCCGTCTTTGATTTGGGTGGGTCGCCCCGCTGCAGCTCGCGTGCGCCAGTGTCCATCGTCATGAGGTAGAAGCTCAGACAGGGTCGCCTGCGCGCGCCTGTCACTTGTTAGAAGCTCAAACATGGGTGGCGTTCGAGCGTCGGTTGCTTGTTAGAAGCTCAAACAAGGATTGCGTGCGCGCGAGGGGGCCGAGCTTTGCGGTGAAACGGCAACGCGGATGGGGGCGGGCCTCCGCGGACGGCGGAGCCGGACGCTTGGGGGCCCTCGCGCGCGCAGGCCGCGGGCCGAGCACGCGAGCCGTGAAGTGACGCGCCGCGCGCGGGGCATCGAACCCGGAAAAGATGACTTTACGATTTCGTTCGCAGTGACAATTACGGGCAATGCTCGCGCGGACGCACATTCGATTCGCTGCCTGAGTCGCCCTGCGCGGACTTTCGCTGGTCTCCTCGGGCTCTCACGTGTGCGGTCCGCGGATTCGTTGCTACGCCGGAAGGGTGAAGCGGAATCGTGAACGCATCAGGTGCCGCGCGGCTTGGCTCGCGCTGATTTTGGCTTCGGCGACGAGCGCGTGTTCGGCGAACGGCGGCGCGCACGCGAGCGGAGTCGAGCTGGCCGCGGGCGCGTCGAGCATCGGTATCGCGAGCGCGGGGACGGGCGGCGCGCCGAGCATCAACACCAACGGCAGCGGCGGCGGGCTCGATTTGCTCGGCCCGGACGGCGGGAGCACGACCTCGAGCAGTGACGCGGGCGTCGACGATGCGTGGCCGTCATCCGCATGCATTGGCGCGGCGATCGCCGCGGATACCGGCGAGTACTGCCAAGGGCCCGCCTACGATCCGACGCAAACGAGCGGCACGATCGAGAACGATTCCGGCTGTGGCACGACGCTCTGGGGCATCGCGCGTGATTTCGTCGGCTACAACCAAGTCGCGACCGATCCGCCGGGCACGCCGCATCCGGATTTCGGCTCGCACTACTGCTGCGGCAATCCGCTCGGCACCGTGCTGGCAGCGCTGGGCACTGACGCGAAGCCTCAATACAACCCCGCGAACGTCGCCGGCGATTACACGACGGGCGGCGTCGGGCTCACCGGGCCAGGCCCATTCGCGCAGTGGTACAACGACACGCCGGGCACGAATCTGGCTTATTTAGTGGGCTTTCACCTCGAGCCCGCGGCCGACGGCCTGTCTCGCGTGTTCGCCGCCTCGCTCTATTTCCCAGTCGACAACGAGGGCTTCGGCAACCTCAACGACTACGGCGAGGACGGCAAGAGCCACAACTTCGGCTTCACCACCGAGCTACATACCAAATTCAAATACCAAGGCGGTGAAGTCTTCTCCTTCGAGGGCGACGACGATCTGTGGGTCTTCATCGATCAGAAGCTCGCGATCGATCTGGGCGGCATTCACGTTGCGATGCAAGGCAGCGTGATGCTCGATCAGCTCGGGCTCACGAAAGGCGAAATCTACGCGCTCGATCTGTTCAACGCGGAGCGCCATCCCGCCGGCTCGCATTTCAAGATCACGACTTCACTATCGTTCGTGGATTGCGGCGTGCTTCCGATCGTGAAGTGAGGCCGCGCTTCGAACCGCGTCACAAGAGCCGGGTCGTGAAATAGCGGTGCCAACGATCTTTGGCCTCGGCCGGCAATGACGCCCACCAAGCCCCGACTTGCAGGAAGTCGGCCGTGCGCTTCACGTCCGGAGGCGGCGGCTCACGCATGTTCTTGTAGTGAATGTCGTAGCGCGTGCGATAAGCGACGGTGGCTTCTTTCGCGTGGGCGCAGCGGAATTTCTGGGCCTGAATCGCGAGCCAAAACACCTGATCGCAGCGCGGTCCGAGCTCGCGCGGCATCATCGACCACAGCGGCAGAAGCCCGAAGGCCGACCGCGTCAGGAACAGACAGCTCGTGTCCACGTGATGCTTGCCGTCGGATTCCAAGAGATCGACGTACATCAACGAGCCATCGGTGCGATGAAGCGAGCGCGCCGCGGTGCAGATCTCCGCGCCCGTTTCGCGCTGCAGCTTCACCATCGCTTCGATGTGCGAAGGCTCGTACCAATTGTCGGCGTCCAAGTACGCGATGGCGTCGAACTCTTCGCTCATGGCGAGCATCGACCCGACGCCGCGCGGCGTATTGCCGCCATCGCGATGCGGCGCGCCGAGCGACACGTGCCGCGCCGACCAGCCTTGGATCTCCGCGCACTGCGGCGAGCCATCGGAGACGAGGAAATGCGTGCACGCATGCGTTTGACCGAGCACGCTCTCGTGGCAGACGGAAAGCACCGCCAACGTCTCTTCGAAGTAGGGCGTGACGACGGCGACTTTCATCGATCCCTGAGTTTGCCAGGATTCGTGCGCGGTTGCCCGGTGCCACGCGAATCGGCCTGATGCGTGCTTCGAAATTCTGGCGACCAGGCTTGTCGCTTGCGAACCAGCTAGCTGGGTAGACGTGTCGTGAACGAAGCAACAACGTCTTCGATCATGAAAGTGCAATTGCTCTCGACTGCGGGTCTCGGGGTATTGGTCGGAAGCTGCTGGCTCGTCGCGTGCGGAAGCAGTGATGCGGGCAGCCCGCTCGAATCGGGCGGAGCAGGTGCTTCGGCCCACGCGGGCGCGGGCGGCAGTGCAGCGAATCAAGGCGGTTCGTTCGCCAGCGGCGGCGCCGGTGCGTCCGCGGGTGGCGGGACATCGGTCGGTGG
>FTDA01001349.1_pt1 | contig 9795 bp, 9 predicted proteins | sample 1639731 | NCBI WGS metagenome assembly FTDA01 (sample SAMEA3914869, study PRJEB12502) | metagenome | biome: forest; material: soil | place: USA | collected 2012-03-12 | depth 0.1 m
AGCTAAGGGCGCGTCGCGCAGCGCGGTCGAAGTCGTCGTCCGCGGCTGGTTGCTCGCAGGTCGCTTGGATTACCTGCGCTGGCGCGCCGAGCGGCGCGTGTGTCGGGCGCGGCGCGAGACGACTCCGGCTCGTTTCCACCGAGGCTCAGCGCCGATCGCGAGCGGGAAGCGGCAGGAGCCTCCGCCGCGGTTCGTCGAGCCGTACGGCGCGGCAAAAGAACACGTGTGTCAGTCGCCGAACGAGTCCACGAACGGAGACTTGCCTTTGTGTTCCTGACGCGCCGAGGTCCGGCCACGCGGCTGCGCCGATGAAGCCGCCGAAAATAGGCCTCAAGTCGTTGAATTTGCTGGTGGAGCCGGCGCCGGCGCTGGCGCGACCGGATGCGGCGTCCGCCGCGGTCGGTCCGGGATCACCGTGTGGATGTCAGCTTCACTGAAATTCTCGGCTTTGTAGTGCCGCTTCAGATTCTGCAGCTCGCTTTGGGCCGTCCGAGCCAGCGCCTTTTGGACTTGCTCCAATTGGCGGTGTCGCTCGGCGGGCGCGCGCTGCGCATCGACGGCTGCGCGGAGCAGCGCGGCGCTGTCCCGGACCTCTTTGGCCAGGGCCGTGGCCGTCGCGCTCGACAGCTTGGGATGCGTGCCGCGTTCGAGCAGCGCGGCCAAGAGCTCCATCCGTCCGGGTTGCTCATCGGTGCTGCCGCTCGTGTAGTAGCTGACGCCGCCGGGGAAGAGCGTGCTCAGCGCGGGGTCGGACGCCGGGCGCCCGACTTCATTCCAGATCACATCTGAAACGCGACCCAGAAGATGGTCCGCTTCGTCATCGCGCGCTTCGACTGCGGCGTGCAGCGGCTCGAGCTCTTTCTCCGCGGCATCCAGCTGCGCCTCCGTCGTGTCGATCAAGGTCACGATGCTGCCGAGCTGCGCGTCGGCCAGCGTTTTCCACGTTCCGCCCTTGGCCGCGGCGTTGATCACGGCCGAGCGCACGTCCGCGAAGATGTCGCCCACCGCAGCGTTCTTTCGAATCACTTGTCCCATCGCATCTCCTCCTCCGATTCGCGAAAGCTCGCGAAAACCCGCGCGGAAGATAATTCGCGACCGTCGTCGACGTAAAGAGCGCGCCCGCCTCGGCGCGGCAAACCGAAAATGTGACTAGGCGCGCGTCGCGTCGACCAAAGAGCGCAGCAGCGCTTCGGGTTGCGCTTGCCGCATCAGCACCTCACCGACCAAAGCCGCGTCCGCGGCAGAGGCGGCGACGCGCGCTACGTCTTCCGGCTTCCCGATGCCCGAGAAGCGCACGCGCGTGACCTCGTTCGGCAACGCGGCGAGCACGCGGGCGGCGCGCGGCGCGTCCATCTCGAGCATGTCCAGATCGCGCGCGTTGACGCCGATCAACGTCGCGCCGGAGTCGAGCGCGAGCGCGGTCTCTTCTTCGGTCATCACCTCGACGAACGGCTCGAGCTTTCGCGCGCGCGCCTCGCGCACCAGCACCGAAAGCCGCGCGGGCGCGACGCAGCGCACGATCAGGAGGACGGCGTCCGCGCCGTACGCCACCGCCGCATCGAGCTGGGCCTCGTCGATCACGAAATCCTTACACAAGAGCGGGAGCGAGCACGCGGCGCGCGCCTCCGCGAGGTGCGCGAACGAGCCGGAAAAAAAGCTCTCGTCGCAGAGCACGCTGACCATGCTGGCGCCCGCCCGCTCGTACGCGCGCGCGCGCTCGGTCGCGGAAAGCTCGGTCGAGAGCGGGCCTGCCGAAGGCGAACGAAACTTGATCTCGCTGATCAGTTTTATTTGTTGGTTCACTCGGCGCAGCGAAAACGGGCGCGGGCCCGGCCCAGCCGGCAATTTCGTTTGGCGAAGCCGCGTCACTTCCTCGGATTTTTTCGCGAGGATGCGCGCCAGCAATCCGGGTTCGCGAGCGGCCACGGCTCAGCTCGCCTCCGCCGGACGCCGCAAGCTCGCCGCGCGCCGCAAACGCACGAGCGCTTCGTAGGCCGAGCCTGAAGCGAGCGCTTCTCTCGCGCGCTCGGTCGCGGCTTTCGGCTCGAGCTCGAGCGCGACGACCAAGCCGGCGGCGGCGTTGAGCAGAATCGCATCCCGCGCGGGGTGATTCTCGCCGCGCAAGATCGACTCGAGCACGCGCGCGTTGTGCGCCGGATCCGCGCCCGCGATGGCGCCCGCCGGGCTGCGCTCGAGCCCGAAATCTTCCGGCGTGACGACGAGCTCGCGCACTCGTCCACCTTCGACCTCACTCACGCGCGTCGGCGCGAACGGGCTCATTTCGTCGAGCCCATCTTCACTGCGCACGACCCACGCGCGCGTGGTGCCGAGCTCGAGCAGTGCGCCCGCGAGCACCGGACGGATCTTGTCGTCGAACGCGCCGAGCAATTGGTGCGAAGCGCCGGCGGGATTTGCCAGCGGTCCGAGGCAATTGAACAGCGTGCGCACGCCCAGCTCTTTGCGCACCGGATTCACGTGGCGCATCGAAGGGTGGTGCGCTTGCGCGAACAAGAACGCGATCTGCGCTTCGCCCAGCACTTCACTCTGGCGCGCTCCGGGCACATCCAGCGGGATGCCGAGCGCCTCGAGCACGTCCGCGCTGCCGGCGCGACTCGTCGCGGCGCGATTGCCGTGTTTGGCGACCGGCACGCCCGCCGCCGCCGCGATCAAAGCGGCTCCGGTCGAAAGATTCAGACTCGCCGAGCCGTCACCGCCGGTGCCGCACGTATCGAGCACGATGGGAAACTCGTGCTCGACGCGGATCATCACCGCGCGCATCGCGCTCGCTGCCGCCGCGATCACCTCCGGCGTCTCGCCGCCGGAGAGGCGCAGCGCGACGAGGAACGCGGACATCATCGCCGGAGTCCACGCGCCCGCGAACATGGCGTCGAACACGCGGCGCACGGTGCGCGGCGAGAGCCCGTTCGAGCTCGTCAGCTCCGCGTACACGTCGCTGAATTTCGGAATTTCGTCGGTCACAGTGAAGTCAGCCAATTCTCGATCATCCGCAAACCGTGGTCGGTCAGGATCGACTCCGGGTGGAACTGCACGCCTTCCACCGCCAGCTCGCGATGGCGCAGCGCCATGATTTCACCTTTTTGCGTGCGCGCCGTCACCTCGAGCGCGGCCGGGAAAGTCGCCTCTTCCACGATCAGAGAATGATAGCGCGTCGCCTCGAACGGCGAGGGGAGCCCGGCGAAGATCGAGCGCCCGTCGTGCAAAATCCCTGAGGTTTTCCCGTGCATCAGCTCCGGAGCGCGGATGACTTTGCCGCCAAATGCCTGCCCGATCGCTTGATGCCCGAGGCAAACCCCGAAGATTGGAATTTTGCCGGACAGTTTCGTGATCGCGCTCAGCGTGATGCCGGCGTCGTCGGGATCACCCGGACCCGGCGAAAGCAGGATGCCGTTCGGCGCGAGTGCGAGGATCTCCTCGACCGTGACGCGATCGTTCAGACGCACGTCACACTGACCACCCAGCGTCTCGACGTACTGCACCAGGTTGTAAGTAAAGGAGTCGTAGTTATCGACGACCACGACGCGTTTTTTCACGGGCGGAAGCGTTGCATCTGCGTGCTGCTCGGTCAACGTTTGCGAGCGCGTCGATCTGCGCTGTCAGGCAAAAGCTTTAGCGTGGACGGCGGGCGCGTGACTCAAGTTCTGCTTTCAGCTGATTTGAAGCTTGCCGACGCCGAAGCGGGCCGCTAGTGTGCCGGCCGGTCTCACGCCGGGCGCTGACACTTTTTATTTCCGCAAACCCTCAGGTTTTTGGGGTTTTTCCCAAACCCGGCGAGGTGACGAGCTCCGATGGACAACAAGCCTAAGATCGATCTCAAGTCGCGCCTCGGGAAGAAAACGGTCAGCTCACCGGCAACCGGTTCGATTCCGCCTCCCGCCGGCATTCCGAAGCCTGCGTTGCCGAGCTCGCCGAGTCGCGTTCCGGCTCCGCCGTTCGCCGCGGCGCCGCAAGCTGCTGCCGTCGCGGCCGCGCCGCAAATTGACGCCTCGAATCCTTACGGTGCGATGGCGCCGCAGGCCGCGCCCGTGCGCATCGAGCCGCAAACCATCAAGATCGAGATGGGTGATGACTTCGTCGCCGCCCAGAAGTCCGGTCGCACCAAGACGCTCGTGCTCGCGCTCATCACGGCGGGTATCGGCGCGGGACTCGGCTTCGCTGGCGGTGGGATCAGCGAGCGCAACAAAGCCGCGGATGCCGCGGTTTTGGGCGCCAGCGAGCTCGTCAAGAAGGTGGACGACACGAACACGCAAGCCAACGCGCTCGCGGATGTGCTCAAGTCGGCCAAAGAAAAGCTCGCAAAGTCGCAGTTTCCGGACGACGAAGTGTCGAAGCTCGGCGGCATCAACCTGCCGTTCACGGCGGCGGATTTGAGCGGCAAGGGCATCGGTCGTTTCAACGGCCAGGTCGTCTCCGCATTGATCGATTTCTCGACCGCGGTCGACAAGGTCAATGATCAGAAGGAGAAGCTCGGCAACGTGCTCTCCGGCAACAAGAAGGGCGTGACTGACTTCTTGGATCAAACCAACAAGCCGAAGGTGCTGTGGTCAGTCGTGCTGGGCAATGGCCCGGGCGGGCCGTGGGCGACGATGCAACCCGTGGCCACGCCGTTCTTGGCGAAGCCCGAAGGTGACGCGAAGTGGCCGGACGACATCCACGTGCCGATGGGCGACAAGCAAGCCGTGCTCAAGCGTTACTCGACGGGTAATCCGGTGAGCGACGCAGGTTTGTTCGTGCCGGTCGATCCGGGCACGCAGGCTGCGGTTTGCCCGAACAGCGTGCTCGTCACGCTGCGCCGCACGATTTCGGATTTGGAAGATGTGCTTCGCGGCGACCAAACGCCGGGCGAAGAGAAGACGGGCTTGATCGAAGCCGGTCAGAACTTGTCCAAGAAGCTGAAGCAAATCGGCGCGAATCCCGCTTCCTGAGCGGTTTCGAAGTCGAGCGAATGGCCGGCGCGGTGTTCACCGCCCGGCCATTCTGCCTTTGTAGTGCGAGCTCCGATTACGCCGCGGTAATCCGCGAGGATGAACGCGGCGCGATCGACTCTGGCGCAGTCATGCGCGCGATCTCGACCTTCGACACTCGGCGCTCGTCGGCTTCACGCACGGTGAAGTCGAGCCCGAAGGCGCGCAACGTCGCGCCCGGCTCCGGCACGCGCCCGAGCTCGGCCACGATGAAGCCGGCGAGCGTGTGGTAGTCGCCGTCCTCGGGCAGATCCACACCGAGGTAGCGGCTGAGGTCGCCCATCGAGACGCTCGCGTCGACCATCATTTTGCCGTCGCCCGCGTCCACGATCGGGGCTTCTTCGACGTCGTGCTCGTCGCGGATGTCGCCCACGATTTCTTCCAGCAAATCCTCGAGCGTGATGATGCCGCTGAAGCCGCCGAATTCGTCGATCACGACGGCCATGTGATGGCGCCGCGCGCGCATGTCCTTGAGCACGCTGGTCGCGAGCTGACCTTCTGGCACGAACACCACCGGCTGACGCAGCAGCGCTTCGATGCGCACCTCGGTGCCTTTGCCTTGCGACGCATGGCGCAAAAGATCCTTCGCGTGCAGGACACCGATCACGTTGTCGATCGTCTCTTTGTAGATGGGATACCGCGAGTGCTCGCTCTCGACGATCAAGCGAAGGAGCGCTTCGATCGGCGTGCTGATGTCGAAAGCCGTCACTTGCGGACGCGGGATCATCAGCTCGCCAGCGGTGGCATCACCGAAATCGAGCACGTTGCGGATCATCTCCGATTGGTCGTGACCGAGTGAGCCGTTCAGCTCACCCTCGTTGACGATGTGCTCGACCTCGGTCTCGGTAATTCCGGGAACTGGCGCCGGCGCGGGACTCGCTGACACGCCGACCGCGCGGCCCGCCCAAGCGATGGGTGCCGCGATCGGCGCAGCCAGCCACTCGACCGGGCGTAGCGCCTGGAGCAGTAACGGGGCCGTCGTCTCCGCGCTGCGCCCGGCGAAGCGCCGGGCAATTTCGCTCGGGAAGGCGTAGGCGAACAGGGCGACCGCGGCCGCCACGACCGGCAGCCAGCTGCCGAGCCACGCCGGGAGTGCCCGACCTGCCAGAAGTGCGCTGATCGCGATGCCGAGCGTGCGGATCACGAGCCAGCGGGCCTCGATGACCGGTCCTGATTCGAGGTAACGATCGAGGGCGCGCTGAGCACCGCCCTCGAGGGTGTCGCGGAGCGCGGCGCGGCGAGCCGGAGAAAGGGTGGTAATTGCCCAGCTTGCCGCGGCCGACACTGCCGCGAAGGCGGCAGGGAGCGATGCGAGGAGCAAGTTGAGCAGAACGCGTAATGGTGGGGCTGGATCCAATGTCGTGCGGTGCGTGTCGCACCCGCCTCCTACTGATCAATTAGCGGAGGCCCCCCGGGGGGCGCAACCCGACCGCCCTGTGACCGACCCGGTTTGGTGTCCAACGTGAGCCCTCCGAGCGGTGCAAATTCGGCCCCGCGAACCAATTCGACGTCGATTCAAAATAAAATAATAAAACCAGCATCTTCAGTGCCATTTCAGGCGCTCGTTTCGGGACCCAAAGTAAGTCAGAAAACGGCCTTTGGGCCGATGGCTGGAAAAGGCTCACGGATGAGTACCGAATCCGTCGGCTCGCAGGCTCTGGAGGAGCCGCACGCGCTTGCTCGCCGCCGTCAACAGAAGCCGAATGAAGAGGATGAGCCCGCGCTTCCCCGCCATGCGCTCGCCTTGGACCCGAACGCTTGGCTGAGCACCCTCAAGCTGGATCCCGCGAGCTCGGCGTGCGCTGGCGCAGTGCCCGGGATGGAGCAGCGCGCACCCGTGCTCGTGCCGGAGGATTTGCAGAACCTCATTTCAGCCCTTGCGCGTCGGGTGGCTTGGGGCGGCGATCGTCGCCGAGGCTCAGCGCGGATCGAGCTTTCGGACGGGCCGCTCGCCGGCGCGACCCTGCTCGTCCACGCGGACGCACGAGAAGTGAGCGTGGAGCTGGAGCTGCCACAGGGCGCATTCGGCACGGACGAATGGAGGAATCGCATCCAACAAAGTTTGGAGGAGCGCGGCTTCGTGGCGACCGTTCGCGTCGCGTAGCCCTAGGCGGGCGGCGGGAAGCCGCGCGAAACTCGGAACACGCCCGGTTCGCGCTCGTGTCCGAGCGCGATGAGCTCACCCGCGGCCGAGAACCAGGCTTCCGTCTCACCCGCGGCGCTTGGTCGCTCGACGAAATCAGCAGGCTCGAGCGGTTGACCGAGTCGCGCTCGGCGCAACCCGCTCTCCGACAAGCGCGCGGACGGCAAAGCTCGCTGCGCGGCCTCGGCAGTGCCGAGCAGGGAGCTCTCGGGCGGCGCCGGCCACGCACGGGCGAGCGATAAATCGAAGCCGCCGCTCGCGAGCCGGCGCAGCGCCGAGAGATGCGCGGGCAAGCCGAGCGCCGTCCCCAAGTCGCGCGCGAATGCGCGGACGTAGTAGCCCTTCGACACGCACAGCTCGACGGTGATGGTGGCGCCCTCGCGCCCGAGCAGCTCGAGTTCGTGTACGCGCACGGCGCGCTCCGCGAGCTCGGGTGCCTGCCCCGCGCGAACCAGCGCGTGCGCGCGGCGGCCATCGACTTTGATCGCGCTCACCGCCGGCGGCACCTGACTCAGGCGCGCAAGCTCGCCGGCCAGTGCGGCGTCGATCCGACTCGGGTCGAGCTGCTCCGGCGTGACTACGACTTCTTGGGTGGTCACGCCGTCGGCGTCGAGGCTATCGGTGGCGCGACCGAAGACGACGGTCGCGCGATAGCGCTTGTCGTCGGCGGTCAGGAAATTCGAGAGCTTCGTGGCCTCTCCGAACAGGAGTAGCAAAACGCCGGTCGCCATCGGGTCGAGCGTGCCGGCGTGGCCGACCGCGCGCGTGCCGAAAATACGACGCGCTTGAGCCACGACATCGTGGCTCGTCATTCCACTCGGTTTGTCGACGACGAGCACGCCGTCCGGGCTCACCCGAACCACACGCTCCGGCGCTCGCGCAAACCGCTGTCGAGCATGGCTTGGATCGCGCTGCGCACGCGCTCCGAAAGGCGACCGACGAGCACGTGATCGTCGGCGGCCTCGGGACCATAGCTGTCGAAATGAATCGGCTCGCCGAAGCGCATGCGCCACTTCGTCGGTGCCGGCAAGAGCCCGACCGGGCCGAGGAACGGGAACGTCGGCGTGATCGGCAAGTAGGGTAAACCGAGCAGCTCGGTGAGCCCTTCCAAGCGATAGAGCAGCGGGCTCGCTTCCTCGGCGCCGATGATCGCGCACGGCACGATCGGCGCGCGCATGCGCAAGCACAGCCGAATGTAGCCGCCGCGACCGAAGCGCTGCAAGTGGTAGCGCTCGCGGAAGAGCTTCTTGATCCCGTGTACGCCTTCCGGGAAGACGGCGACGAGGCTCTCTTTTTCGAGCAAGCGCTCGGCGTTTTCCGGGCACGCGCGCACCGCACCGACGCGATTCATGAACACGCCCGCGAAGGGCAGGTAGTACACGAAATCTTCCGCCAGCCAGCGCAGATCCCGCTTTTGCGAATGCTCGAGACGAAACGCCGCGCGCAGCATCGGGCCGTCGAGCGGCAACGCGCCCGAGTGATTGGCGACGACGATGCAGCGACCCTCCGCCGGCACGTTCTCGATGCCCTCGATCGAGGTGCGGAAGTAATTTCGATACAAGAATTCGACCGCGGGCAGCACCCGGCGCTCGAACGTCGGATCGAGCCCGAAATCATCGAAATCCTCGGCGCGATTGCGGAGCGCGTTGCGACCCCATTTGCGCGAGATGAAATCGTCGCTCGGCGGCGTTTCGGCCGGCACCGACGGAACCGAGACCGGTGCTTTCGCGAGCGGCGCGGGACGACGCTCGGACTGCGTCGTGTCGCTCTCATCCGCATCCTCACCGAGCTCACGCCGGCGAATGAGGCCATCGAGGCGGGCCTCGAGTGCGCGGATTTGCGCCTCGACGTCACCGCGACGCTCTTCGGCCGGCGGCGGCGCGCTCTCGTAGGCTTCACCGTATTGCGTGGTGGGCGGCACGACGCGTGAGCCGATGCCGAGCTCGAACGCCTCCTCCGAATCCACGTCTGCGAAATCGTCGTCTTCGACGGTCACGTCGATCGGCGGCTGCGGGGGCGGGCTCGCGCGCTCCGGGCGAGGTTGACGATGTGGCTCGGCGCGTGAGTCACCGCGCACCACGTCACCTTCGCGCCGCTTACCGACGCGCGCGCGGTGGTTCTTCGGCGGATGTTTGCCGCCGCCGTCGCGCGGATCTGCCGGACCGCGTGGGCCCGCGCTCGGACCACGCGAGCCTGGATTCGGCCCGCGCGGACCTGCGCCGTGAGCGCGCGGCGCGACGTTTGGATTCGGACCGCGTGGCCCGTTGTTCGGCCCGCGCGGACCTGCGCCGTGCGAGCGCGGGGCGGCGTTTGGGTTTGGGCCGCGCGGGCCTGCGCCGTGAGCGCGCGGGCGCTCGTTCATCGGACTAGAATCGCGCTGGCCGCGCTTGTTCTTTCGTTTCACGCGGGAGTCTCCGAAAGCAACTTCAAGTCGCGCAAGTGTTGGGCGTTGGCGTAGTCGATCAAGGCTTCCCTGCTGGTGTAGAGCGGCTCGAAGCCGAGCTCCTTGCGAGCCAGCGCGCCATCAGCAACGCAAATGTACTGCAGGTAGTCGTAAAACACCGGCGGAGCTTCGGCGAGCTGCGTGAGCCACAACGCCGCGGTGACGCCCGAAGCGAACGAACGCGGGAGCGGCAGCGGAGTGCGACCGGCGAGCTTGATCACGCTGCG
>FTDA01000467.1_pt1 | contig 9791 bp, 8 predicted proteins | sample 1639731 | NCBI WGS metagenome assembly FTDA01 (sample SAMEA3914869, study PRJEB12502) | metagenome | biome: forest; material: soil | place: USA | collected 2012-03-12 | depth 0.1 m
GAGCGTGCGCAGGCCGACCGTGTCGCCGCGCAGCGGCAGCTCACACAAACGGCAGCCGGCGAGCTTGCTCGCCTCGATGATGGCGGCGTCCGCGTGGGCGACTTGGCTCGCGTTGGAGAATGGGAACGCGGCGCACGTGCCGAGGTAGCTTCGCGCGCTGCGCGGGAAGCTCATGCAAGCGAGGCGCATCGCACCGAGGTGGCGGCGGAGCTCGTTGCGCGGCGCGCTCTGGCCGTCGCGAGCAGCAAAGCCGACGTGATCGACGCGCATCGCGGCGAGTGGCAGCGTGAGCGCATTGCCGCAGAGGAACAAGCTGCAGAAGAAGCAGCCGTGGAGCAATGGACCGCAAAACGTTATCCACCGCGCGGCTGACCTCACACTGGCTCGCGCGGTTCGCGCTGCCGCTATTGGCTGCGTTGGTCGGCTGCGAGTCTCGTCAGTCGCCCGATGTGCCTGCGGCAAAGGCTCCGCCGTTCCAAGTCGCGGCGTCCGCGAGCGCGGCTCCGCAAAAACCGAGCGCGTCCTTTTCGCTCAGCGACTTTGCGCCATTGCTCACGAAGCCCGAGCTCGCGAGCGTCGCCACAGCGCTCGACACAGGGACGCCCGCGGTCGCCGCGCGCGAGCTCGAAGCCTGGCTCGCCAAGTCGCCGCCAGTCGCAGAGGAGCGATTTCGTTATGATTTCTTGTTGGCGAGGCTGCACGAGCAGGCCGGCGAATTTGCGCCCGCGCTAATTGCTTATGGCCGCGTGGGTGGCGGCAGCTCGTCGCTCGTCAACTACGCGCGCATCGGTGAAGCGCGCATGTTGCTCGCGCTCGGCCGCGCGAAAGACGTGCCGACGAGGCTCGCCGAGCTGCCCGAAGGCGAGCCCGTCACGAAGCTGAAATGGCCCGTGCTCGCTGAAGCGGCGCGCCTGAACGGCGATCGGGCCACCGCGATCCTCGCTTACACCCGCGCGCTCGACGCGATGACCGCGAGCTCGGACAAGGCCGATCGCGAGCTGGCGTTGGCGGGCTTGCTCTCGAACGGTGAGCCTTCGGAGCAGCACACGAAAGAGCTCGTGCAGGCGCTCGAGCTCACGCGCCGGATCCAAGACGAGGTCGGCGCTTCTCGGCTGACGCTCGCATCAGCGAAGGCGCTCGAAATGCGCACCCTCGCCGCGCTGCCCGAGGTCGAGCGTACGCAGCATCAGCAGCGCGACGCGCAAGGCATGCTGGACCACGTGCACGCGCTCCTGGATGCTCGTCACTTCGACGAAGCCGAGCAGGCCGCAAACGACGCGCTCGCGGCTCTCCCGGAGGGCGAGCAGAAGAGCGCCATCGGCTGCGAATTGCAGTTTTCACTCGGAAAATCGCGCTCGGCGCGCAAAAGCTACGCGAAAGCCGGTGACGCGCTCGAAGGCCTGTTGAACGGCTGCAGCGATCCCGATTTGCGCGCGCGGGCCGAGTTCATGGCCGGCAAGGCCGCGGCCAGCAGCGGCGATCACATGCTCGCAGTGAAACGCTTCGCTGCGCTGGAGCAAGAAGCTCCCAAAAATTCGCTGGCGGACGACGCGCGCTTGTACGGCGCGCTCTCGTACCTCGAGCTGGGCGTGGAAGCGCGCTTCACCGAGCTCTTGAGCTCCCTGCCCGACGATTATCCGGATGGGGACATGGTCGTGGAAGGCACGTTCCGCTTGGCCCTGCGTCGCATCGACAAGCAAGACTGGGCAGGCGCCCAGCGCGTGCTCGAACGCGTGCTCGACAACAAGTTCAGCACCGGGGCGCGCGCCGCGGACTTCGCGGGTCGCGAGCGGTATTTTCACGCCCGCGCGCTCGCCGCCACGGGTGAGAACGAGCGCGCGCTCGCCGAATACGAAGCGCTGCTCAAAGATTTGCCGCTCTCGTATTACATGCTGTGCGCGTACAGCTCGCTCGCACAAGCGGACGAAGCTCGCGCAAAAACGGCGCTGGCTACGGCGCTCGCTGCGGTCACGACTGGTCCCGTCGTAGTCGTCAATCGCCCGGAATTCTCGGGCCTCGGCTTCACCCGCGCGCTCGAGCTGTTCGGCGTTGGTGATTTGGATGACGGCGCGCGTGAGCTCGATGCGCTCGGGCTCGGTGACAGCGCGCGGCCCGAGCTACTTTGGGGGTTGTCGAAGCTGTATGCCGAGGCCGGATCGGTGAAGCTTTCGCATGCAGCCGCGCGGCGCGCGCTTTCGGCATCGCCCTCGAATTGGCCGGCGGACGCCTGGATGGACGCGTGGAAGCTCGCTTATCCCGCGCCGTATCACGACATCGTCGAGCGGGAGGCCAAACGCTCCGCGGTCAACCCTGCCTTGATCTACGCGATCATGCGGGAAGAATCGGCGTTCGATGCCGAAGCCGAAAGTCCGGCGGACGCCTACGGTTTGATGCAGCTGATCATCCCGACGGCGAAGACGATGGCACGACCACTCGGTTTGCCGTTCGATCGCAACGCGCTGAAGCGACCGAGCGTCAACGTCGCGCTCGGCTCGAGCGTGCTCGCGAAATACGCGTCCGCGTTTCCCGAAAATCCACTGCTCTCGATCCCGGCTTACAACGCGGGCCCGAACAATCCGCGACGCTGGCTACGCGAGCGTCCGAATGCGGACTTCGATATTTGGGTCGAGCTCATTCCGTTCGTCGAAACGCGGCGTTACGTGAAGCGCGTGCTCTCGAGCCGCGGAGCCTACGCATTTCTGTACCAGCGGCAGGATTTCGAGGACTTCGCCAAGCTGCCGGCGAAGGTCGCGACGAACGAGCACGATTGACGCCTCGCGCGCGTGAGCTAACGCTTCGCGCATGGCAATTCCGTCGACCATGCTCGCGCTCGGTACCGCTCTGCCTGCTTTCGATTTGCCGGACACCGTGACTGGCAAACGCGTTTCGTCCGCTTCGCTCGCGGGGAAGCCGAGCGTCGTGTTCTTCGTCTGCAACCACTGCCCGTACGTGAAGCACATTCGCGCGGGCATCGCGGACTTCGGTCGCTTTTGCCGAGAGCGCGGCGTCGGCATGGTCGCGATTAGCTCGAACGACGTCGTGACTTATCCGGCGGATTCTCCGGAAGCGATGGCCGTCGAAGCGCGCGAGGCGGGCTACGTGTTCCCGTACTTGTACGACGAGTCGCAGTCCGTCGCGCGCGCGTTCGATGCGGCGTGCACGCCGGATTTGTACATCTTCGATGCGTCGCAAAAGCTCGCCTATCGCGGCCAATTCGACGCGGCGCGCCCAAAAAATAGCGAGCCTGTCACTGGCCGTGACGCGCGCGCCGCAGTCGAAGCATTGCTCGCCGGCCGGGCGCCGACCTCGGATCAGATCCCGAGCATCGGCTGCGGCATCAAGTGGAAATCAACCTGAGTCACGCGCGCGCGAGACGCGCCGGTGCGCTGCTGGCGAGCGCGTGCTCGCGAGCGATGCGCCGGAAATCATCGAGCTGGTGCGCGACCCCGACATTTCTCAGATAGCTCAGATCCAGCGCGATCGTGCGTGCCGGCACGGTCTCGAGCGCGAGCACATCCGGGTTCGCGCTCAGAAGGTTTGCGACGTAGAGCGCGCTCGCCGCGTCGAACGTGTGCGTGCTTGGGTTCGGCTCCAGGTGATGCGCGACGGTTTGCACGAGTCGCGTCGGCAGACCCCACAACCCGAGCAGGTAACCGCCAATCTCGGCGTGCGTCGCGCCGAAGAGCTCGATTTCCGCTTCGTATAGCGGAGTCTTCCCGCGTGCGCTTGTTTGCAGCGCGATGCCGAAGCGTTGCGGCGCGCGCGCCGCGAGCACGAGCTGACCCACGTCTTGCAGCATGCCCGCGATCAGCACGGAGTCGCCGTTTGCCTCGTGTCCGAGCAAGCGCTTGGCGAGCTGGGCTGCTGCGAGCGAGCGCCTTTGCAGCGCCTCGATCGAAAAATCGGGGATGCCTTGCGACACTGGAAACATCTTCGAGACTTCGACCGAAAGCACGATCGCCTTGATCATCTCGACGCCGAGAAAAGCGACTGCGCCTCCGATCGAGGTCACCGGTCGCGGTAAGCCGTACAAGCCCGAGCTCACGAGCTGAAGCACGCGCGCGCTGAGCGCGACATCGCGTTCCACGATCTCGGCGACCGTGCGCGCGCTCGCGCTCGGGTTCGTGAGCGCGCTGCTGAGCTCGATGTACGTGCGCGGCGCCGAGGGCAGCTCGTTGCTGCCGCCGACCAATTGACGAAGCTCGGGACGATCCAAGATCGCGCGGATGGCGCAGGCAGCGTCGAGTGTGCTCCGCAGCACCTGCGCATCGCACGGCTTCGCGATGAATTGATGCGCGTACGGCAGCGCGGTGCGCAGCACCTCGAGCCCGGTATGCCCGGTCAGCAAAATACGCACGATGCCGGGCTGCAGCTCCTGCACGCGACGGAGCAACGCCGCCCCGCTCATCTTCGGCATGTGCCCGTCCGCCAAGATCACATCGAAGCTCTCGCGCTCCAACCGCGCCACGGCCTCGTGACCATCACTGACGAAGTGAAGCTCCCAGCCGGACTCGGCTGCGTGTCGCTTCAGCACGCGCTCGATGCTGCGCAAAATCAAGTCGTCGTCATCGACGAACAGGATGCGGCGGACACCGGCGCGCCCACTCGTGCGACGCTCGGACGTCGGTGGGATTTCTCGAATGGCTGCAGTCATTGCCCCTGCTCGAAGGAACGGATCAAACCGCGCGCACTTGAGCAAAAGCGCAACGAAAGCGCCAAGATCGAGAAGTTTTTGTCGTAAGCTTGCCCGCACGGTGCAAACCGCTGAACACACGTGGAGCCGGGCGCTCCGCAAATTCCTGGTTGGTTGCGCAGGCTTCGCGTGTCTCGCCGCCGCGCAGTCGACTCGAGCGGCGGAGCGCATATTTCCGGTCGTCGATCTGCACGTCGATCTTTCGTACCAATACAGCTTCAAGCACCAGCCGTTCGCGGCCGGAACCGGACAATTTTCGATTCCGGCGCTCGAGCGCGGCGGCGTTGCAGGAGTAGTGCTGCCGCTGTTCGTGCCGCGCGATGCTTCGCCAGCCGGACCGCGGCTCGAAGACTTGGAGCGCTCGTATCAGCGAGCTCACGACGCGATCGCGCATACGCCGCCGTTCGCTCCCGCGGGCTGTTCCGCGCCTGCGGGGCGCGTCCGCACGTTCTTCGCGTTCGAGGGATCTGCGCCGCTCGCGACGAATCCCGATGCCCTGGCTGAATGGGCGAAGCGGGGGCTGCACATCGTGGGGCTCGTGCACACGTATGCGAACGAGCTTGCGAGCTCTTCCGGCGACGCGCCGGCGAAGTCGTACGGGCTGACCGAGCTCGGGCGTGCTTTCGTTCGGCGCGCGTTCGCGCTCGGTCTCGTGATCGATGTATCGCATTCGTCCGACGCGACGGTGAGTGACGTGCTGGCGCTCGCGACCGAAGGGCACGGCGTCGTGATCGCGACGCACTCGAACGCGCGCGCGCTCGCCGATCATCCACGCAACCTCACGGACGCGCAGATCCGCGCCATCGCCGCGACGGGCGGCGTGATCGGCGTCAACTTTCACGGCCCATTCCTCGCACGTGGTCGCAGCGCGAAGTTGTCCGACGTTGTCGCGCAGATCGAACATTTGAGGGACATTGCCGGCATCGACCACGTCGCAATCGGCTCGGACTTCGAAGGCGACATTCACCCACCTGCCGAGCTCGCGGACGCGAGCCATTTTCCGCGCCTTGCGCGCGCGCTCACGCACGCGGGTTTCGCTGACGACGCCATTCGAAAGATCTTTGCCGAGAACGCTTTGCGCGTGCTGTGTCCGCCCGAGCACGCTGCGTCGCTCGAGACGAAGTGACGCGCCTTTACAGCGCTCGGCCGCTTTGATAGTGGCTCTAGCGCTCGGAAAAAATCCCATGGCCACGCTCGAAGCTCGCTGTTTGGACGCATTCCCCACTTGGCTCCGCTCGCTCGCGGATGATGCTCGCGCGCTCGCGGGCGTGCTGGAGCAATCCGGCGCGCCGAACGCGGAACGCAAAGCGGCGGCAGCGCTGAACTACCTGTTCAAGTCGCTCGATCTGATTCCGGACGGCTTGGAAGATCTCGGCTTCATCGATGACGCGTTCGTGCTGCGCGCGGCCGCGCTCGCGCTCAAAGAAGAAGCCGAAGCCGAGCTTTCGGCGGATGCTTCGGGCGCGCTCGCTCGGCTCGCGCAAGAAGCCGAGCTCGTGCAAGAGTTTCTCGGTGGCGAGTATGCGCGCCTCGCGAAGTACGTCGCCGGTCTCGAGCAAGGCGCCGCGCGCGGTCGCAGCGTGAGTGATATCCTCGGGAGCGAGAGCCTGCGCGCGGACTTCGTGCGTGAAGTGACGCAGTGGGCGGAAGGCTACGCGGTGCCGAGCTTCTCGCGCGACGAGCGCAATCTGGTGAAGCTGCGCTCGTTCTTGCTCGCGAAGTTGCCCGCGTAACTTTCGCTCAGCGCACGCCCAGTATTTCCGCGGATCTTTCGCCTGCGGGCGTGCGTGGCAGATAACTGTCGTCGAACGGCTGCGCGTGCTCGACGCTGCCGCCGTTGCCGACTCGCTCGAGATCCGCCAGCAGCGCAGCTGCGGACGCGTAGCGATTGTCGGGATTTTTTCGCATCGCCTTGAGCACGATTGCTTCCACGCTCGGATCCAGATCTTCGCACAGCCAAGAAGGCGGAGGCGCCTTCGACGTGAGCTGATGACGCAGCAGCGTCGCGCTGAGCTTGAGATCGAACGGCAATTGACCGGTCAGCATCCGGAACATCACGACGCCGAGGCCGTACACGTCCGTGCGCGCATCGACCGGATCACCGAGCACTTGTTCGGGCGCCATGTATTGCGCGGTGCCGCGCACCGCCGGCGCATCCGTGGCCTGCTTTTGTCCTTCGACCTCGGCGAGACCAAAGTCCAAGATCTTTATTCGTTTGGGGCTGCCGGGCGAGGCGGTGAGGTACAAATTCTCGGGCTTGATGTCGCAGTGAACGATGCCTGCGGCGTGCAACGCGCCGAGCCCCGCAGCAGTTTGGCCAGCGAGCGCGAGCACGGATCGCGTGGGAAGCGCCGGTTTGCGGTCCAGCAGATCGGCGAGCAGCTCGCCCTTCAGCACCTCCATCACCATGTACGGCGCACCGATGTCCGGCTCGCGCACGGCGAGCACTCGCACCACGTTCGGATGATCGACGTCGAGGGCAGCGCGCGAGCCCGTTAGGAAATGGGTGCGCAGCACGGGACAGCTCGCGGCGTCGTCCGTGAGCACTTTGATCACGACGTCGTCTTCGCACAGCTCGTCCCAGCCGAGGTACACGCGCGCCGTCCCGCCTTTATCCAAGTAACGGTCGACCGTGTAGCGCCCAGCGAGCAACGGCGGCATGCGCGGCGTCAGCGTCGGTCGAGGGCTGGATTTGGGCGCAGCTTCCGGCGCAATCGGCGTCACCCGCAAACCGCGGCGAAAATCTGGGATTTCGAGCGGGATGGGGTGAGACGACAGCGCTTTCATGGGCCTTGTCCTCGGGTAGACACCAAACCCAAGTCAGCAGCCAAGTTTCTGGCGGTTTTGGCCTTTTACGTCACGCTGCGGGCGCACAGCGCGAAGCAAACGAAGCCGGCAATGAGGCTCGCGCCGCCGAACGGCGTCACTGCGCCGAGCACGCGCGGCGCGCCGAGCGCCAGCGCATACAGGCTACCGGCGAACAGCACGCTGCCCGAGAGCAAGAGCCACCCGCTCAGCGCTCCGCCCGGAGCTTGCCTGCGGAAGAGCCCGAAAAGCACCATGCCAAAAGCACCGATGAACCAGTAGCGCGTCGCGGTCTCCCACAACCCGAGGGCATGCTCGTCGATGCGGCCGCGCAGCGCGTGCGCACCGAACGCGCCGAGCGCGACTCCAATTGCCGCGGCTCCAGCGCCGATGCTGACGAAGCTCGGCTTCACGAGGAGCTCTCGACCCAGGCGTCGTCGCCTTCGACCTCGACGATGAACGACTCGAGCGCTTGTCCGACGCACGGTCCGAAATCACACACGCCGTCTTCCACGCGGAATAGCGCCGCGTGGTTCTTGCAAAAAATGCGGTCCACGTCCGCGGCGTAGAAGTGACCATCGCCCATGTCGAGATCAACGTACCAGTGCGGGCAGATATTCGCGTACGCGAACAAGCCTCCGTGATGGCTGATCAAGAAGCCTTCGAGCTTTTCGCCCCTACGTTCGAGCTCGAACACGCGGGCCTCGCCGTGAGCCAGGCCCGCCGCGTTCACGACGCGCAGTCGATGCTTCACGCGTCCGCGGCGCGTGCGGGACCGGGCGTCGGCTGATTCGGCTCGTGCTCACCGGTGCCCGCGGAAAGCTCGTTCATGAGCTCGCGGCACTCCGGCTTGCCCTTGAGGTGCGTCATCAGCACGTTCGAGGCTTCGAAAAAGCTTTTCTCGAATTTCAGGCCTTCGCGCGCGCGAGCGGCGACCTTCTCGCGACCAGTCGCGAGATCTTCCTCGAGTGCTTCGGCGTAACGAGCGAGCTGGCCACGCAGCTCTTCGATTTGTCGTCGTAGATCTGCAGCGCTCGCTTCGCGGCCAGTGCGACGCGTTTCGCGCGTCTTCAACCATTGTCGTTGCGCTTCGACCATCGCGTGGGCGGCGCCCGCTTGCTCGTACACCGCGCGCGAACCGCGGCCCTCGCGCTCGGCGCGATCCGCATTGGCGACGCGCTCTTCCGCGATTTGCTCGGCGCGGTTGAGCTCGCGGCGAGCGGCTTCTTCTTCTTCACCGTAGGCTGCAGCCTCGCGCAGCACGCGCGACTCTTCGTGCGCGAGCTCCTCGACCTTGCGCCCGATTTCGGCGCGGAGCGCGCGGCCGCGTCGTTCGAGCGCTTCGAGCTTGCGGGTGTGGCTCGCGACCTCGCCTTCGAGACCGCTGGCTTTCGCCGAGACATCCCACAGCGTCGCGAGTGCTTGTGCCACTTCGGGCGCCGCGTTGGCGGAGGGGTAAGCGCGCGCGACCATGCGCGCGAATAGGCCCGCTCGACCCGGCCACTCCACGACGCCAGGCGTACGCGGCGGCGGCGGCGGCGGCGGAGCGACCGGAGCGGCTTCGCCGCTGCCCTCTTTTTCCCACGACGCGCTCGGTAGTGACCGCTGCAGCGCCTTCAGCTCTTCGAGCAGATGGTGACCATCGCGGTAGCGCTTGCGCGGATCCTTCTCGAGCAGCCGCAGCACGATGCGTTCGGCCGCGGGATGGCAATCTTTGCGAATGCTGGTGGGGCGCGGCGCGGGCGCCGTGCGCTGCATCTCGAGCAGCGTGTCGCGATCGCTCGCGCGGAACGGGAGCTGACCGGTGAGCATCTCGAAGAAGAGCACGCCGAGTGCGTACAAGTCTGAATGTGGTCCGGCTTGCTCGCCGCGCGCTTGTTCCGGCGACATGTATTCGGGCGTGCCGAAGACCGCGCCCTTCGGCGCGAGCCGAGGATCGTGCGCGAGCGCCGCGAGCCCGAAATCCAGGATCTTCACGAAATCCTTACGGCCACCGCGGTGCGTGAGGAGGATGTTGTCGCTCTTCAAATCACGGTGCACGACGCCCAAGTCGTGCGCGCGAGAGAGCGCTGCGCCCATCTGCTCGAGGATATCAACGCCGCGGTTCAGCGGCATCGGGCCGTGGGCGAGCTCGTTCGAGAGCGGCGTGCCGACGAGGTACTCCATGACGAGATAGAGCTCGCCATCATCGGTCTCGCCGATGTCGTGGATATCGATGATGTGCGCGTGGTCGACGCGATTGGCGGCGCGCGCCTCGCGCAGCATCCACGCGCGGAGATGCGTCTCGCCTCGC
>FTDA01001429.1_pt1 | contig 9700 bp, 10 predicted proteins | sample 1639731 | NCBI WGS metagenome assembly FTDA01 (sample SAMEA3914869, study PRJEB12502) | metagenome | biome: forest; material: soil | place: USA | collected 2012-03-12 | depth 0.1 m
CCTCTACTCTCGCGACCACGCCCTCGAACCCCGCTTTGCCGAACAGCTCGTGCTCCTTGTCCTCGAACTGCTCGCCGAGCTCGTGAAACTCCTCGGCGCTGACGACGCTGCGCAGCGCGGGAAACAGAATCGTGTCCTCACGCGCCTCGTGCGGTCGATACATTCGCGCGAACGCGCGCAGCGTGGCGACGAGCTGCCGGCGGTCCTCCTCTTTCGCGAGCTGCTCGGCAGTCGCCGAACGCAGAATCGCTTCCGTCAACACGCGTCCAGCCTCGTGTTGCGCGCGCAGCGTCTTCACCAGATCGACCAGCTTGCCCGCGCGCTCGAAGCGCGGGAACAGCTGCTCTTCCTCGAGTTTTTCATGATACTGCTCGATGAACGTGCGAATGATGTCGGCCGCCTTCGCGAGCGCATCGACCGGCGCCGGCTGGGTCGCGCTCTCGAGGCGATGTCCGCACTCTTCATAAATGAGCAAGATGCGATTGAGCGCGCCGTGCTCCCGCATCAAATCTTCTGGCGGAGCGACGTCGTCATCGCCGTCGTTTTTCTCGGGGGCTTTCACGCTGGCGGCGTTGGAAGCGCAGCTCGCGACGAGCAGGCCTGCAGCGGCCGCGGTGACGAGGAGATGTCGGCGGGTTGAATCAGCCATGCGCGATTCATAGCACTGTCAACGGAGACGGCGATCTGGCGGGTAGCAGCGCAACGGTCGCAACTCTCATGATCTTCGCAAATGGCCGCCCAAGTCGGCGAGCGCGAGCAGCAGCTCGCCGGGTTCGACCGGCTTGGCCATGTGCATGTTGAAGCCTTCGAGCAGCGCGCGAGTGCGATCTTCATTGCGCGCGAACGCCGTGAGCGCAATCGCGGGGATGCTCGCCTTTTCCTTCTGCGGTAGAGCGCGCACGTTTCGAATCAACGAGTAGCCGTCTTCCTCCGGCATCCCGATGTCGGAAACGATGAGGTCCACGTGCTCTCGCTGCACCTTCTTCAGTGCCTCGCCAGCACTCGCAGCGTCGTGCACCTCGGCTTCGCACGATTCGAGCACGATTCGCAGCAAGTCGCGCGCGTCTTCTTCGTCGTCCACGACGAGCACACTGAGCCCGGCGAGCACTGCGGGGCGCTCCACGTCCGCGCGACGCGGCGTGGTAGCCGCTACTTTGCCAACGCCGACAGTCGTCGAGATCAGCGAGCTTACCGGGAGCCGGACGGTGAAGGTCGCGCCCTTTCCAGGGCCATCACTCTGCGCTTCAATGGTGCCGCCGTGCAGATCGATGAGGTGCTTCGCGATCGAGAGCCCGATGCCGAGCCCGCCATGGACGCGCGTCGTCTTGGAGTCCTGTTGCCTGAAATTCTCGAAGATGTAAGGCATCATCTCGGCAGCGATGCCGATGCCCGTGTCTCGAATCACGAGCTCCAACTCGGATTCGACCGGGCGCAGCGTGACCCAGATTTTGCCCCCCTTTGGCGTGAACTTGATGGCGTTCAGCAGCAAGTTCCACACGACTTGCCGGAGGCGTTCGCTGTCGCCGCGCATGACGCTCGGCCGATTCGCCAAGTCGACGTGTAGCTCGAGCCGCTTTGCTTCCAGCGCAAAACGGGCGTCTTCCAAGACGAGATTGATCAAGTTACCGAGATCCACCTGGGCGGGCTCGATGCGAATCCTGCCCGTGATGGCACGACTGATATCCAGCAGGTCCGCCACGAGCTGGCTCAGCGCATTGGCGTTGCGCTCGACGACCTCGAGCGCTTGCCCTCGCGTCGGCTCGGCGAGCGAGCCGCCTCGGAGCAATCTCACCCAACCCATGATGACGTTGAGCGGCGTGCGAAGCTCGTGCGACACCATGGCGACGAACTCATCCTTCGTCCGAGTGGCGGCCTCGGCTCGGGCGCGCTCCGTCCGGGATAGCTCGTACAGCCTCGCGTTGTCGATCGCCGCCGCTGCGCGGCGGGCGAGGTCCGATGCCAGGAGCAGGTCCGAGGAATTGTAGTGCTGTCCCGAGTCACTACGCGCCAGGGTGATGCTTCCGAACAAGCTCGTTTTGATCTGCAGCGGCAGAACCAACAACGAGCAGGGCCCCACTCGACGCATCAACTCGAGCTGCTCCGGCGTTCGAGCAGCATCCTCCAAGAACCCCTCGGGGAGCGACTCGAAGAGCAAGGCCTCGCCGGTGCGCACGACCTGTCGATGGCTGTGCGAGCCGCCGGGCGCAGACGCGCGCAAGACCTCCCGCACCAGCTCGACTTTCGCGGGATCCACGTGGGCGATCGGCACTTCCTCGGGCGAATAGCCGTCGAGGTGCACGACGCAATAGTCCGCGAGCCGCGGAACCAGTAGCCGCGTGAGTCGCGCGAGCGTGGAAGGTAAGTCCAACGAGGAGCCCAACAGCTCCCCCGCCTCGGACAGAAACGCCAAATCAGCCTGACGAGCTTTCACGCGTTCTTCGCTCGCCCGCACGTACTCAGTCGTTGCGTTAGCCACCCCAACGTTGAGGTAGCGAGCGAGCACGTCCGCTTCCTCGATCACCAGCGGCGATTGGTGCGCCTTGGCGGTTTCGAGGATGGCGTGCCGCAACACGCCGTATTCGCGCACCACGGCTTCCAAGTCGTAGCCGGCCTTCCAGCGCTGCTTGCCGTGCTGCCGGGCGGTCGCCCTCAGCTCGACGGCATCCAAGCTGAGCCGAGCCTCATCGAACGTCGCGAGCTCGTCGCTGATTTCGTCGAGGAACACCGGAATGTGATCGACGAGCACCGAACGAGGCAGCCCAGCGGGAGGCAGATCCTTCTGCTCTACCTCGCGCACGAACGTAGCTACGATCTCGTCACGATACTCATTGAGGATCTGCTTGAGCGACATGATTTTTGGACGTCGTTGAACGTGACGGACGAATTGAGGGAAGCAGCACCGACGTCGAGCGCTGCCATTCGAGCGGTCGCCCCGAGGGCGCCGAGCTCAGCTACTGGCGGCCGCGATTGGGCGACCTTCTAGCTGGCGCAGACTTGAGCAACAAATTCAGCCGACACTTGGTCGCTTCGAGCGCGTGGTTGAGGAGCAAACGGACGACGTCGGCGCGCGTCACGTCCAGGCCGTGTTGGCGCATCTCTTGCGCACAGTGCTCCACGCGTTCGATCAAGGGTTCAGGCAGGCGAAACGAAAACTGCTTCGAGGCTTCCATCGGAGATTTCTCCTGGACCGAAAGTAAAAACGTATCCCAACGTCACCCATGCAGCCGACGTTCCATCGAGAAATTGGCGAATTTTCGCCCAGCCAGTGCGTCGCGTGACCGCGCCGAACGTGACGGATTGCCCCGAGCGAAAAGCCGCCCGTTGGCAAAACGTCACGGCGCGGTCCGCGTTAGTTTGACAAAGCCTGAACGAGATTCTGGGCCAGCTCATGCGGGTGTGGATCAGGTGATCCCGCCCGCTCATTGATCCCGTTCAGCAGCTTCGGCTCGCGGTGGTCGAACAAAGCTGCTCGTCTTGCTATTGAGCGCGACGATCGCCTGTGGGTTACCGACGGGCGGATTTCGTGGTGCATGATGAGATCGCTCAGCCGACCGAGTGGAAGTTGCGGGCGCTGATCGCGCGGGTACGGCCTTCCTGGTCGAACCCTGCATCGCTCACCACGTCCCGTACGCGTCGCCGAGGGCTGACGGATCAGGAGAAGGTCGCCTTGTGGGGCCCCCACTGCAGCGCGCAGATGCGCCCCACCTGCGCAAACGGAGCGTTCAGTACCCATTCATCGCATAGCGTGATGATCGGAGCTCGCCTCTGGTGGACCATCGAACGCGAGTGAGCTCGACAGCAGACGGTAAGCCGCAATTTGTGCCTCGAGCGTCGCGATCTTTCGCTCGATGGCTTGGATCGAGTCAGCCCCGGCAATGAAGCGGTGCGGGGGCGCCTCCTGATCCGCGATGGTCAGCAAAGCCCGTGCGAGCTTGGCGGGATCACCGCCCTGCTTACCGTTGTGGGACTGCCAGAAGGCCTCCTGCGCGGCGCGCCGCGCGCCGTAATCGTCGATTGTGGTGTCGGCGAAGCTCGTCGATTGCTCGGTGAGGAGCTCGGTGCGGAAAAATCCCGGGTTCACGATTGTCGTGCGGATGCCGAACGGCGCGACTTCCGGCGCCAGTGATTCCATGAAGCCCTCGAGGCCAAATTTCGATGCAGCATAAGCGCTGCCGAACTCGAAGCCCGCCAAGCCCGCGGAAGAGGAGATAGCGATGAGCTGACCAGAGCGTTGCTTGCGCATCCACGGCAGAATCGCGCGAGTCACGTTCATCGGGCCGATCAAGCTCGCGTCCAATTGCCGGCCGATTTGTGCCGGCGTCAGCTCCTCGAAGTAACCTGCGTAGAAGTTGGCGGCATTGTTGACCAGTACGTCGATGCGCCCGAACCGAGCGATCGCGGCCTGAGCCGATGCCTCGGCGTCGGCGCGGCTCGTGACGTCGAGCTTGACGATCAGTAGCTGGTCCGAAGCCCCGAGGACATTGGACAAGCGGTGCACATCACGACCAGTGGCAACGACCGAGTGTCCGGCGACGAGTGCGGCCTTCGCGATGTCGACACCCATGCCGCGTCCTGAGCCCGTGACGAACCAAACCTTGCTCATCGTGTTCCTTTCGGCTGGGCAATCACCGCCCGGCTCACGAACAAGCTAAGGCTCGGGACATTCAGTGAATAGTCGCTATTATACGCATGAACCTATAACTGGAGATCATGAATGAAGGGCGGCGAGCTTGGGGATCTGGCGGCTTTCCTGGCCGTCGCAGAAGAACGGAGCTTCACTCGTGCCGCTGCCAAGCTCGGGGTGTCCCAGTCGGCGTTGAGCTACACCATTCGCCGTCTCGAGGAGCGGCTCGGCCTCAGGTTGTTGAACCGCACAACGCGCAGCGTCGCCCCGACCGAGGGAGGGCAACGCTTGCTGCGCACGCTCCGTCCAGCATTCGATCAGATCGACTCGGAGCTCGCCTCGCTCGGCGAGCTCCGCGATAGACCATCGGGCACGATCCGAATTGCGGCGAACGATCACGCCGCTGAGACCATCCTGTGGCCCGCGCTCTGCCGGCTCTTGCCGGCGTACCCAGATATTCAGGTCGAAGTGAACGTCTACTACGGACTGACCGACATCGTGACCGACCGCTACGACGCCGGTGTGCGGTTTGGCGATCAGGTGTCGAAGGACATGATCGCCGTGCGCATCGGACCTGATTCGCGCATGGCGGTCGTAGGCGCGCCTTCCTACTTCGCGGCGAACCCCGAGCCGAAGTCACCCAGGGATCTCGTCCATCACCGGTGCATCAACTTTCGCCAGCCAACGGCCGGTGGCCTGTATGCCTGGGAATTCGAGAAGCGCGGCCGCGAGCTCAGAGTGCGGGTCGAAGGGCAGCTCACCTTCAACCGCATGCAGCCAATGCTCAACGCAGCGCGCGCCGGGTTCGGCTTGGCATGCCTGATGGAGGACCTCGTGCAAACAGATGTGGCGGAAGGCCGCCTCACGCGCGTGCTCGCCGACTGGTGTGCTCCCTTCTCGGGGTACCATTTGTATTACCCGAGTCGCCTCCAGCCATCCCCGGCTTTTGCGTTAGTTGTGAGCGCGTTGCGGCGCGCGAACGCCGATTGAGCGAGCTCGCTCGAAAGTGCGGCTCCGCTCGCACCGGACAGTGGAAGAGCGCAGGCTGAGCGCTGCGCTTTGCCGTCACACGGCGTCGGCAAGCTCTGATCGATGAGGCGATTTGGAGATCGTCTTCCGGCCAACTTGCCTCGTTGCCATGAGTGTTCATTGAACTACGTTGGCAGCACTCAGTGCCCGAAAGCACTTATGGAGGATCAATCATGGCTTTGAGCAAACATCTCGTTGCGATCAGCGCGCTCGGCGCCTTCGCGTTCATCCAGTGCGGCGGGGACCAAAAACCGGCGGAGACTCCGGCGAGCGAAACCGCGCCGACCCCGGCTCCCTCGTCCGTCTCCGATGCTGGCACCGCAGCACCGACCGATACAGCAGCGCCCGCTGCCTCAGCGAGCGCAGAGCCGGCAGCGCCCGCAGCGCCCGCGCTCAGTGACGAACAGATCGCGGCCATCACCGACGCGGCGAACACTGCGGAAATCGAGCAGGCAAAAGTTGCCGAGAGCAAATCCAAGAACGCGGACGTAAAGAAGTTCGCCGCGATGATGATCAAGCATCACGGTGAAGCCAAGGCCAAGCAGGCGAAGCTCAAGCTCCAGCCCGCCGACAGCAGCGACTCGACAGCATTGAAGACCGATGCTTCGACCACTCTAGACACGCTGAAAAAGAGCCCCGCGAAAGACTTCGACAAGGCGTATATCGATGCCCAAGTCGATGGTCATCAAAAGGTCCTCGATGCCATCAATCAGAAGCTCTTGCCCAACGTGAAGAGCCCCGAGCTGAAGGCATACCTGGATGAGATCAAGCCACGCGTCGAAGCGCACTTGAAGGAAGCCAAGGAGATTCAGCAAAAGTTCGAAAGCAAGAGCTCCAGCGTCGGCGGCAGTGCCCCGCACGCGGGTTGAGACGGCGTTAGATGAACGGCGCGTCCGCCCCGAGTTGAGCACTCGGGGCGGCACACCGTGACGGGACCGCCGCGACAGCACGAGCCAGTGGCGTGAATCAAACGCGCAGGCGACCGACGGAGCTCGTCAGCTGCAACGCTTTGTTGAGGGGCGCGCGCCTCGCACGTAGCACTGATCGGTTTGTCCGATCTTGTGCCAAGCATGGGCCACCTATCGTGCGTTGAATCACCCGTTTTTCTGGGAGAAAGTCGAAGCGCGCGGCTGGCGTCAAGCTTGCTTGCTGCGCGACATGGCGCGCAATTGCTTCAGGTTCGCGGCGGCGGCTGCGAGTGGCCTCCTGTCCTTGGCGGCCGTCGTGGGCTGCGGTCGGACGTGTTCCGTCGCGATTCCGTGCCCCTCCCCCGGGTTCGATGAGAACACGTGCTCGTGCATCACGAGCGGCGCACCGGCCGGAGGCAGCTCGACCGGTTCCACCCCCCAAACGGACGGCGGCTCGCGCTCGCCTTGCGATCCGCTGGCCGCCGTGACGAGCACCGTAATGCTCGCGCCGAGCGACATCATCGATGCCGGAACGGACTCGGATGGCGCCGTGTATGTATTGGTCGAGCAAAGCTCCGAGCTGCGGCTGTTTGTCGGCAGCTCGACCGGCCTTATTGAGCTGTACGTGCTCGGTAGCGGTCAAGGCTCTTCACATGGCCCCGGCCAGTTTTGGACGGCGCAGTCGATGATGGCCGATGGCTCGCTGGTAACGGTGGAGGTTCAGTCAGCTTCCACCGGGCTCGTCATGGGCGTCGTCAAGGGACCGATCCCCGGCAAAGGGTTCGATGTCGGTACCGTGGGGGACGTTTTAACGCCACTGGCCTCTGCCGATGCAGCGAGCATCCCCGCAACGACTACGCAGACCTTTCACGTCGAGTACGTTGGGAACAGCAGGAGCGAGACGGTGGTCGTAGTCGCACCGGACCACGCCGGGAGTTACGACGGTTTCCGCCTATTCTTGGGACCACTCGGCGACCTCGCGGAGCAACCCGTCTCGGCAGTGAATCGCGGTCTCTCCATTCCATCGAATACATATCTCGATTTCACCGACACGGACGCGACGCCGGAACAGGCGTCTCTGACCTACGGGATCGGCTCCGGCACTCTCACCGTCGCTGGCATGACCACCACCCTGGCTGACTCCGGAGCCACGACAGCGCCCACGAGTGCGGTGTTCGAGTGTCTCTAGTGAATGCCATCATCAGCAAAGACTGGAGCGCGCTGACGCCGCGGTGCTAGCGTTGCTGGTTGGTTGGTTGGTTGGTTGGAGGAAGTCATGCCCGACTTTGTGTGCGTGGACTGCGGGAACAATGTTGCGCTGCTGATCGGCGCTGACGGCAAGCAGCGGTGTACCAATTGCCTGGAAGCAATGGCTGAGCTTGGCGGGGTCGAGCCCGAAAGTTTGCGCATGATCAAGGTGCTGGAAGAGCTGGGCGCCCCATCCGCCGAGACGGATAAGTCCACGCACAAGCGCTGACTCATTCTGTTGCGCAAGCGACGGTGCGGGTCGGCTGCAACGGCTTGCGATGCGCCATGTTGACTTGAAACACGACGCAAATGGCCTCACACCGCGCGTCTCCGCAGCGATCTCAGGAGTTTTCACTCTTGCGATTGGATCCCGTCATAGACAAGGAGCTCACCCCGCGCATCCTCGATTTTGCCGGCAAGTCGCAGGCCGGCACGCTCTGCCACTCGAATCGACGCACGATTTCCTGGCCTGATCGTCGCGTAGATATTGTGCCTGGCACGGATAGCCTTTCGAACCGAAGCTGTCACTGCTTCTGTCGCAAAGCCTCTTCCCCAATAGTTCGCGTGAACGACGTAGCCGAGCTCAAGCTTCGACTCGCGTGGGAAGAACCCACAAAGGCCTATCACAGCTCCGCTCGCCCGATCTTCGACTGCCCACATACTGACTCCATGAGCGCGTCCATCTGCGATCCTCCGCTCGAGCCATGCTTTTGCGCCCTCGCGAGTATGCTGACGCCAAGAGACGTCGGCCGTCGTCACCTCATGTGTCAGAATTCGGAACACCGCTTCGAGATCGATTTCCATCAGAGCACGGAGGAGCAGTCGTTCGGTCACTATTGGCGCCAAAGTCGTACTGGCGGGGATGGGTTCAATCACTGTCAATCCGCCGAACGTACCGGCGTTCAGCTACTGGCGCCAGAGGGAGCCCAGCGACCGACAAGCTCGTCTGGCGCAACGCCGGTACGTTCGGCGGCGCTTCGCTCGCGAGAGGTAGGCGTCGAAGAGTCCGGACAGACGGCCTTGTTGCCTAGTCGCGGTGGACGCTTGAGCCGATGACCTGAACGTACCGGTGGCGTCACCGCGACCTCAATATTGGATTCATTGCAGGCGCGGGATCGTCGTCGAGCACGCCCGAGAGCGCGTCGGTCGCAAGACGGCCAAAGAAGATACCGCGCCTATTCTTCGCTCTGCACACGCAGAACAGCTTTCTCCTGGGTCGAACGCTTGCGCGCAGTGCCCGTTGGCGAAATCTCACGCGCGCGGACCGCCGCGCGACAGCATCAAGGCGGCGGCACGTTCGTCACGGTCCAATACAACCCGAGCTGGCGCGAGGCGTTCACGAACTCGTCGTAGTTGACGGGTTTGCGCACGTAGCTGTTGGCGAAGTGGGCGTAGGCTTCGATGCGGTCGCGGTCTTCGTCGGAGGAGGTGAGGATGACGACGGGTAAGTGTTTGGTGGCCTCCGTGCTGCGAATGCTTTTGAGCACCTCGAGCCCGCCGACGCGCGGCAATTTGAGATCGAGGAGCACTACGACGGGCAAATCCGTCACCGCTCGGCCCTCACTGCCGTGCAGGTGAGCGAGGGCCTCGACGCCGTCTCGGGCGCGCAGGATCGGATTGGAGACCTTGGCCTCGCGGAAGGCCATCTCGGTCAAGTCCGCGTCATCGTCATTGTCTTCTACGAGTAGGATGGGAGCGTGGCTCATGTGTTCCCTGTCAACGTGAAATAGAAAATCGCACCCTTGTTTTCGCTGCTTTCCGCCCAGATCCGTCCGCCGTGGCGCACGACGATGCGATGCACGATCGCAAGCCCGATGCCCGTGCCTGCGAAGTCGGTCTCCGAGTGGAGCCGCTGAAACGGTTGGAACAAGCGGTGCACATACGTCTGATC